>VFQQ010001870.1_pt1 | contig 26698 bp, 32 predicted proteins | sample 3512341 | NCBI WGS metagenome assembly VFQQ01 (sample SAMN10412373, study PRJNA504923) | tailings metagenome | isolation source: Relicate 2 Philex TSF1 revegetated site | place: Philippines: Tuba, Benguet | collected 2017-08-29
GCGACAACTACATCGAGACCGTCTGGGGTCGCGGCTATGTGCTGCGCGATCCGCCGGCCGGCATCGAAAAGGCCGCCTGATCAGGCAGCCAGGGGGCAAGACAAAGGGCGCCGGTTCATTCCGGCGCCCTTTGTCTTTGTCCAAGCCAGCGATCGAGCGCGACCAGCGCCAATCCGGCCAGAATCAACGCTGCTGCCATCACGCCGCCGTTCACGGCGGTCCGCTCCCAGCCGATCGTCGCGACATTCATAAAGGGATAGGGATAGACGCCGTCGATCGCCCCGCGGGTCAGGCCATAGGCGAAATAGGCGAGCGGAAAGATCGCCCACAGGAGCGGATCGCGGAACGATAGCCTGCCCTTCACGGCGAAGATCAACCACCACAGCGGCGCCAGCACCGTCGTCACCTTGTGAAGTATGATGTCGGCCAGCTTCCGACCGCCGGAGAGATCCAGCAGACCCTGCAGCAGCAAGCCATAGACGACGCTGATCAGCACCATCGTCATCGCGACACCGGCGATCACCTTGGGCCGCACAGCCCAGCCCTGCCCCAGCGCGATGGCGGTGAATACGACCGCGCACAGAAAATTCCCCAGCACGGTGAAGAAGCGCAGCATGGCCCACAGCGCCGCGCCCAGCGAACCTGTCAGATCGATGCTCGCATCCACCTGGACCGCCAGACCGGTCCAGCCGACCGCAGCGACGACCGCCGCTGCGCTGCGTGACAGAGGTGTAAGCGCCATCGCATATCCCCGCTTGGCGCCCCCCGCGCCTAGTAGAGGTTCTCGCGATAGCTGTGCGCGAGGCCCTTGGCGACGGTGCCGCGATTGACGGCCGTCCGCAACGCCATAGCGGCGAGGCCTTTCGATTTGTTCGCCTTCACATGCGCCACCAGCACGGCGGAAGGGTCGACCTTCGACACGGCATGTTCGGCCGACGGCCACAGCTTCGCAGCGGCGAGCGCCCGGCTCTCGCGCAGCACCGGCGTGGCGCCCTCGATGCGCGTGACGAGGATCGGCGTCTTGCCTTCCACCACGAAGGCGGCGCGCACCGCCTCGTCATCGGTGATCGCCGCCTTGCCTGTGACGATACCGACCATCGCCGTGCCCGGCACGATCACCACCGCCGCCGTCTGCGGCTGCGCGACGATATTATGGAAGCCATAGGCGAGCCGGTTGCCCGGCCGTTCGGCCAGCGCCGCAACGCCATCCTGCATGCGGATGAGACCGCCAGCCGGATCGCCCTTGGGGCTCATATCTGCGCCGCCTTCGGCATCCGACGTCGCCAGCGCGAGGAAGCTCGCCGCTTCAAGGAACGCCGCCGGATCAGCAGGTGCGTCGAGTGGCGCCGCCGCCCAGAAGTCGGAGCGGATCAGCGCCTTGGCGCAGTGGACGAAGCATTCCTCCACAGCGATCTCGACTGCTGTCTCCGTGATGGCGCTGATGCGCCCATTGACGCGCAACGTCTCGCCGATGCCCGGGATGAGGAACAGCGTCGCCGCGCCCTCGCCCACCGCGCCTGGCGCATCGTCCAGCGCCGCCAGAGGCACAGACAGGGTCGCCTTGTCCCGGGCCGTCGCGAACCCCGCCGCACCACCCGCGAGCGTCGCCACCGGCCCGCCAGCGCACGCAAACGCGATGAAAGCCAGCGGCGAATCCTTCAGCCACCCGATCGCCTGCGCGTCGATATGCTCGATCACCTTCATCTTCACCGGCAGTCCGGCGACCCCGATGCAGGCTTCCAGCGCGTCGACGGTGGCGATCTCGTTCATACCGCCGATGCTAGCTCAGTTGCGACTAACTCGCAACTAATCTTCGCCCTGACAGACGAGCCGCCCGCCATTGCTGGTCACGTCCGTCGTCGGACAGGTCGACAGGTCGAGGTCCGAGGTCTGCCACTGCCCGTTCCCGGCATAGCACTCCGCCCGCATGATGTAGTTCACGAGGCCCGCCGCGCGGCAGAACTGCACCCACTTGCCGGTCGGCAGCGTGTCACGCATCGCCAGCAGCTTGGGTGCGCTCGACGCGGCCGGCGGCGGCGCGGTGGTCAGGCAGACAAGCTGTCCGTCGACATTGCCGACCTCGCCCGAGCATCCCGCGAGGTCGAGGAAGGTGGCCCGCCACGACCCACCGCGATCCTGACAGCTCGCGCGAAGGATCGCGCCATCCAGCACGCCGTCGCGGCAGGTCTCGAGCCACGGACCCGGCGGCAGTTCGCCGCGCGCAGCGGATCCCGCAGGACCATCAGCCTCTTCTTCCGTCAAACGCGGGCCACGGCACACCAGCACGCCGTCGTCATTGGCGATGTCGCCGCCGCAATAGCGGTAGCCATCGAGCCAGGTCTTCTTGAACTTGCCGGCGTCATTTTCGCATTCGGCATTCAGCCGGTCGCCATCGATCGCCGCATTGCGGCATGACTCAAGATAGGTGCCTTGCGGCAAAGCCTGAGCCGAAGCCGCTCCCGCCAGGCAAGTCACGGCCAGCGCCGCCAGCATCATGCGCATCATCGCCAACTCTCCGTCGCGCCCCGATGCGGCGCCTGACCCGAGTTTAGATCGGCTTTCGGGGGGTTGCGACAAGGTTCAGCCTGTCGCACCCTTAACAGACTGCCATTCATGCCAACCGGAGCCGCCCGCCAAGAGGCAGCCCATCAGGGAGACGACCCATGTCTGCTGCGCCCGCCATTCCGCTCGACTCGATCGGCGAACCCGCCATTCCGTTCGCCGGCTATTCCCGCGACCGCATCGACGACCAGATCGTCAACCCCGATCTCTACGCGAGCGGCGAGATCTACGACACGTTCGCGAAGCTGCGCGCCCAGGATGCACCACAGTTGATCCGCGCCCGCGGCTACCGGCCGTTCTACGCCATCGTGAAACACGGCGACATTCTGGAGATCGAGAAGAACAACCAGGTCTTCGTGAACGGCCTGCGTACCTATCTCTCGCCCATCCAGGGCGAGGAATGGACCAAGGCGACGTTCGGCGACACGCATGTCTTCCGCACGCTCGTCGATCTCGACGATCCCGTGCACATGAAGCTGCGCATGCTCACGCAGTCGTTCTTCATGCCGCCGAACCTGAAGAAGCTCGACGCCCGCATCGCCGAACTGGCGAAGGAACATGTCGACCATATGAAATCGCTGGGCGGTAAATGCGACTTCGTGAAGGAAGTCGCGCTCTGGTACCCGCTGCGCGTCCTCATGATGATCATGGGCCTGCCACGCTCGGACGAGCAGTTCCTGATGAAGATGACGCAGGAAATCTTCGGCCCCGGCGATCCGGACGTCGCGAAGGAAAGCGACAACGCCGGCGGCTCCAGCGGCGCCTTCGGCGCCGACAGCGAACAGTCGGTCGATCTCTTCAAGACGGCGACGCAGCTTTTCGAATTCTTCGGCAAAGTCACGGCCGACCGCCGCGCCAACCCGACCGACGATCTCTGCTCGGTCATCGCCAACGGCAAGGTCGATGGCGAACTCATCGGCGACCGCGAGGCGATGAGCTACTACATCATCGTCGCCACCGCCGGCCACGACACCACCTCGTCCACCGCCGCGGGCGGCCTGCTGGAGCTCATCAAGGACAAGTCGCAGCTTGAAAAGCTCAAAGCCGATCCCTCGCTCATGGCGAACGCGGTCGAAGAGATGATCCGCTGGGTGACGCCAGTGAAGCACTTCATGCGCACGGCGACGGAGGACTACATCCTGCGCGGCCACACCATCAAGGCGGGCGAAGGCCTCTGCCTGCACTACCCGTCGGGCAATCGCGACGAGACGGTGTTCGAGGAGCCGAACAAGTTCAAGGTCGACCGCGCGCTGTCAAAGCAGGTCGCCTTCGGCCACGGCGTCCATCTCTGCCTCGGCATGCATCTCGCCCGCATGGAGATCAAGGCGCTGTTCGCCGAGCTTCTGCCGCGCCTGAAGATGATCGAGCTGGATGGCGAGCCGAAGAACACCCGCGCGAATTTCGTCAGCGGCCTGAAGACCCTGCCCGTCCGCTACGAAATCGACTGATCGTCAGCGTGGGCTGACACCGAGATGCTGGAGGCTGCCCTCCAGCGTCTCCTTGTCGAACGGCTTCAACAGGATCACGCCCGCGCCGGCCGCGCGGGCGGCGACGATGTGCGATTCCTCGTTCTCGGTCGTGCAGTACATCATCGCGGGGAAGCGATCCTTCGCCTCGCGCTTCAGCGTTTTCATGAAGCCAATTCCGTCGAGGTTCGGCATCATGCTGTCCACCATCACCGCGTCCGGCATTCGGTTGCGGCACATATCCAGCCCGATCGCCCCGTCTTCGGCTTCCTGCACATTGAAGCCGATATCCTCCAGGATGCGGCGGGCCACCTTGCGGATCACCCGGCTGTCATCGATGACGAGGCAGGTTTTCATGACCTCAGGCAGCCGCCGCTTCGCTCTGGCGCGGCGGCACGAAGGCCGACAGGGTGATCGCCGCGCCATCCTCGCCGATGGCGACCGCGCCACCCAGATCGCGCGCGACGAGGCCCGTGAAGAACGGCTGCACGCGGCGTCCGTCGAGTTCGCTCAGCTGGAACTCGCCCGCCAGCGCCATCTTGAGATCGTCCGTCACGCGCGACATCGGGCCTTCGCAGGCCGCCACCAGCGCCACGCCGTCGGGCTTTTCCTCGGCAGACACGCGCAGCACGCCGCCGCGCGGGATCGTGTCCATCGCGGCCATGGCGAGATTGAGCGCCAGCTTGACCGTGTCCTTGGGCAGCAGCAGCGCCGGGGCCTGCCAGTCCAGCCTTGTCTTGGAATCTTTCAGGAAGCCTTCCAGCGCGTCGCGCGCCTCGGTGATGCTCACCTGGTCGCCGGCCGAGCCCATCGAGCCATAGGCGAGGCGGCAGAGTTTCAGTTTCGCGGCAGCGCCCTCGGCGCTCTTGGCGATCAGCGCAATGGCGTGATCGCGCATGACGGGATCGTTCTCGTCGGCCAACACCTCGACCCCGTTCGATAAGGCGCCGACCGGGCTGATCAGGTCGTGGCAGACGCGGCTGACCAGCAACGAAGCGAGTTCGATCTCTTTCACGGGCGCCGACCTTTTCAGCAGGGTTCGCGGCGCAACTGGCGCGCCGCAGACAACAGGGTTAACAAGGTATCGCCCGAGCTTAAAGAAAACTTAAACGCCACGGCTCACACCGCTCCGATGCTGCCTTTGATCGAGCCCGGCGCCTTCGTCCGCCATCCCGGCCAGCCCGACTGGGGCATCGGCCAGGTCCAGTCCGCCATCGGCGCGCGGGTGACTGTGAATTTCGAACACGCGGGGAAGCGCACCATCGACACGGTCCATGTCGCACTGGAACCCGCCGACCTGCCGGAGCGGCGGCCATGAGCGCCGATCTGGAACTTCCGCTCGCCCGCCTCGCCGTCGAGGCGGGGCGTCTGGTGATGGACCACTACGAAGCTGGCGCGACGGCGCGCGAAAAGGCCGACAAAAGCCCCGTCACCGATGCCGATGAAGCCGCCGAACATCTGATTCTCGAAGGCCTCGCCCGCCTTTGCCCCGGCGTACCTGTCGTCTCCGAGGAAGCAGCCGCCGCCGGATTCATCCCTGACATCGACCGCACATTCTTCCTCGTCGATCCGCTCGACGGCACCAAGGAATTCATCGCCCGCAACGGCGAGTTCACCGTCAACATCGCGCTCATCGACCATGGCGTCGCCGTTCTTGGCGCTGTCTACGCGCCCGCCTTCGCTCGTCTGTTCACCGGGGGGACACGCGGCGCGCATGAATGGCAATGGCCGGTCGCGGAGACCGCCTCGCGGCTTGGTCTCGCAGACGGCCGCGCCATCGCCGCCCGCCACGCCCATGCTGCGCCCGTGGGCCTGTGGAGCCGCAGCCACGGCAAATACCGCGAGGACGAATACCGCAATCACTACGACATCGGCCCGGTCCGCATCGTCGGCTCATCGCTGAAATTCTGCCTCATCGCGGCGGGCGAGGCCGACATCTACCCGCGCCACGGCACCACGATGGAATGGGACACCGCCGCCGGGCAAGCCGTTCTGGAAGCCGCAGGCGGCAGCGTCCGCGATCTCTTCGGCAAGCGCCTCGCTTACGGCAAGACAGCCGACAAATTCGCCAACCCGTCCTTCGTGGCGCGGGGCCGCAGCGCATCTTGATCTGCATCAAGGCGGACAAGCGCGGACGGGGATACCTCATCCTCATCCTGAAGCGCGGAGTTTCGCCATGTCCTCCCACGATTTCGTCGTCGTCATCCTCATTGCCGCCGCCTTCTGCGCGTTCGGCACGACGCTCGCCGCCACCATCTGGTTCTCTGGGCGTGAGACGGAGCGCGGCAAATGACCGCCGCCATCACCTCGATCCTCGTCCACGCCGACCGCTCCACGGCATCGGCCCGGCGCGTAGGTCTTGCTCAGGCTTTGGCTGAGGCATTCAGCGCGAAGCTGACCGGCGCTGCCGGCGGCGTGCCCTATATCCCCGCCTACGCCCCGTTCGGCGAAAGCTTCGTCTCGCTTCAGCCGGAGGTCGTCGAGGCCGCGCAGAAACAGGTTGCCGCCGCGCTCGCCACTGCCGAATCCGGCTTCCATAAGATTGCGGGCGCGGCCGCCGCGTGGCGCCAGTCCTCCGCCGCCGGCTCGGCGACGTTGCTCTCGACCCTCGCACGCAGCGCTGACCTCGTCGTGTGCGGCCCGGCCTCACCGGGCGAAGGTGACGGCGTTCTCGGATTGGACGTGAGCGATCTGGTCATGTCCGCCGGCCGCCCAGTCCTCGTCACGCCTGCCGCGATGGAGCGCCTCTCGGCAAAGAGCATCGTGGTCGGCTGGAAAGACACGCGTGAGTCGCGCCGCGCCGTCTTCGACGCCTTGCCCTTGCTGCTGCGCGCCGATGAGGTCGTCGTCGCCGCTGTCGGTGCAGAAGACGACAGCCGCAGTGTCACGGAGGTCACGGACTGGTTGAAGACGCATGGCGTCAATGCCAAGGCGCTGGCCGAGAAAGGCTCCGACGCCGATGCCGCCAAGGCGCTAACGACAATTGCAGGCCGTGTCGGCGCAGACCTTCTGGTCACCGGCGCGTTCGGACATAGCCGCACGCGGGAATGGATTTTCGGCGGCGTCACCCGCTCGCTGCTGACACGCGGAACGACTGCGGTGCTGTTCAGCCACTAGGCCTTGGAGTCAGGCTTATCTTCGTCGAGGCCGTGATCGGCGGCCTCGCCGAACTCATAGGTGACCTGCTCGTCGAAGCCGCGCCGGGCCGAGACAAAGACCAGCGCCATCAGCACCCCGCCCACCAGCATCGACACCACGATACCGAGCGTCAGCGCGATGGTGCCATCCGTGCTGATCTCGGCATCGCCAAGGCTTTCCCACACCCAGAACGCCCAGACGGACGCCCCGACCAGAATCGCGATCAGCGAGCCGACAAGGAGCGTCCGTCCCATGACATCACGCCGCGCGGACGCGCAGTGTCGCGCCGTCTGCGCCGGTGACTTCCACCGCCGCGCCGGGCGCGAGATCGCTGCCATCGTCGCTGATCGCCTGCCAACGTGTGTCGTCGATCAGGATCGGCCCGCGCCCCGAACGGAAGCCTTCCGCCACCACGGCCCTGCGGCCGGTATAGTGCCGCGTCCGCTGGTTGAGGTTCGAGGCCGCGTCGGTCGTCTTTCCCCGGCGGTAGAACACCGTCCAGATGATCGTTGAAACAACCGACATCACGCCAAACACGGTGATCGCCACCTGCCAGGAGAGGTCGGGCACGAAGAGCTTCAGCACGCCCACCGTCACCGCAGCCACGCCCGGCCACAGGAAATAGAAGGTCGGCGTGATGATCTCGACGATCAGCAGGATCGAGCCGAACGCGAACCAGTGCCAGTACGACATCTGGTCGATGAACGAGATGATCTGGTCCATTGCGATCAGCCCGCCGTGCCGCCGGCATTGCCGGACGTCCACTGCACGCGGTTACGCGGCGCGCGCGGCGTCGAACCGCCACCGTCGCCGTCACCACCACCCAGCGCCGCCTTGGCCAGCTCGCCCACGCCTGCGATCGAGCCGAGCAGGCCCGACATCTCGGCCGGCACGACCACGAATTTCTGGTTGGGAGCGCTCGCCAGCGTCTTGAACGCATCGACGTATTTCTGCGCGATGAAGTAGTTGATCGCCTGCACGTCGCCCTCGGCGATGGCCTTCGACACCATTTCCGTCGCTTTGGCTTCAGCTTCGGCCGCGCGTTCGCGCGCCTCGGCGTCACGGAAGGCGGATTCGCGGCGGCCTTCGGCCTCCAGGATCTGCGACTGCTTCTGGCCTTCGGCGCGCAGGATCGAGGCAGTCTTTTCGCCTTCCGCGCTGATGACTTCGGCGCGGCGTTCGCGCTCGGCCTTCATCTGGCGGTTCATCGAATCGATGATGTCCGACGGCGGGGTGAGATCCTTGATCTCGATACGCATGATCTTCACGCCCCACGGCCCCGTGGCGGCGTCCACGACGCGCAGCAGGCGCTCGTTGATCTCGTCGCGCTTCGACAGCACCTCGTCGAGGTCCATCGAGCCGATCACCGAACGGATATTGGTCTGCGCGAGGTTCGAGATCGCCCGCTCGAGGTCCTTGATCTCATAGGCCGCGCGGGCCGCGTCGATGACCTGATAGTAGGAAATGCCGTCCGTCGTCACCATCGCGTTGTCTTTGGTGATCACGTCCTGGCGCGGGATTTCCAGCACCTGCTCCATCATGATCAGCTTGCGGCCGATCCGGTCATAGATCGGCACGATCAGGTGCAGACCCGGCGACAGGGTGCGCGTATAGCGGCCGAACCGCTCCACCGTCCATTCCTGGCCCTGCGGCACCGTCTTCACGAAGCTGAAGACGACGATCAGCAGCAACACCGCAAAGACGATGTAGAAAATGTACTCCTGCTCCATGACCGCATCTCCCCGAAAGTCCGGCCCCAAGCCGGTGGCCATAAATGTGCCCGATTGAGGGCAGTGAGTAGTCCTGCCAATCAGTCTACACTGGATTCATTGCGGGGCGCATTGATTCGTAACGGAAAAACCATGGAAGAAACGATCCGTCACTTGATGTCCCGGCGCGCGCTGTTGACCGGCGCCGCCGCTCTTACCGCCGCTGCCTGCACCTCCTCGGAAACCGGGCGCAATGTCGACACGCGCGGCGGCCGCTCAGGCTATCCGGCCGACGAGCCGGTGACGGAGGAGTACCGTCAGGAGGAAATCCAGGGTGCGGTCGAAAACTTCTTCGGCGTCACGGCTCAGGCCTCCGCCGAAGTGGTAGAGCGCGTCTTCGGCGATCTCGGCCGCCCGAACGCCTATATCGCGGGTGAAGAAGCCGCCGCCGCCGTCGCCCTCGGCCTCCGCTACGGCGAAGGCTGGCTCTATCGCCGCAGCCAGCAGCCGCGTCAGGTCTTCTGGACAGGCCCCTCGCTCGGCGTCGATCTCGGCATCAATGCGTCCAAGGTCTTTACGCTGGTCTACGATCTGCAGACTGTCGAACAGCTCTTCCAGCGCATCCCGGGCGTCGAGGGCAGCTACTATTTCATCGCCGGCATCGGCGTGAACTACCTGCGGGCCGGCAACGTCACGCTGGCGCCCATGCGCACCGGCATCGGTGCGCGCGCCGGCGTCAATGTCGGCTATCTGAACTTCACGCCCGAACGCGAGTGGGTGCCGCTCTAACCAGCAGAGTTAAATCAGACCGCTGGCGGTGGCGCGCGCCACAGCATGCGTGCGCGTCGTCGCGTCCAGCTTGCGGCGCGCATTGTCGACGTGAAAGCGCACCGTCGCCTGCGAGAGATTGAGGATCACCGAAATCTCCCAGTCCGACTTACCCGCCGCGACATAGGCGAGGCAGTCATATTCGCGGCCCGTCAGCTTTGGTGCGTCCTCCGGCGGCGCGCGCAGCATCGCCGTGCGCTCGGCCAGCGTCAGGCCGGCCGCGCGCACCACGGTCTTTTCCATGGGCGAAAGGTCCAGCCGCTCGAACGTCATCGCCAGCGACGACACACGGCGGCTACGGCCATAGGCGACGACACCCATACCCTCGCTGATGCCGCCTTCGCTGAAGGCTTCCCAATAGGTGCCGTGGTTCTCGCGCGGCGCGAGATCGCTGTAGAGAAAATAGCCCCGCCGCTCGCGCAGCGCGTTGAGCAGCGGGTTCTCCGAGAAGCAGATATAGCGATAGCCCGGCGTGCCGGCCCAATTTCCCGGCCACAGCGTTGCGACCGCGCCGCCCGCCTTCCAGATGTTTTCGGAATCGATCGGCCCTTCCGGCATCTGGTAGACGCGCGTCCCCATGCCCGTCAGGCCATATGGCTTCAGCGTGTCGGCGAATGCGATTGCGGCAGCCTCCGCGTCGTCGGTGCGCGCGCAGGTGTCGATAAATCCGGCCAGATCGTCGGTGAGCGCCACGGCCCGTCTCTCCAGGAGCCGGGCAAATATGCGCCCTCCTGCAGCAGCCGCAAGGCCCCGCACACAAAGACCGTTACCAGTTCGCGCCTCCCGGTCGGGGAGGGCGGCACCGCACAGCGACGCTGGGTGGGGCTTCAGAGCCTGATCGTCAGCTCACTCCCACCTGTCATGGTCGGCGCAGGCCGACCATCCACGCCTCATCGGAACGTATTTGACCTAGCAGGCGGGCGCCCGCCCTGAACCTAGCGGAATTGAGAGGGTGACGGCCTTACGGGCGCGCCGCGCGGCCTTCGCCGGCGGCCGGCGGCGCAGCCTTCTCCATCGACCCGATCGGCGGCATCAGCAGCAACAGCGCCGAGGCGACATAGATCGACGAATAGGTGCCCAGCACCACGCCGAACAGGATCGCAACCGAGAAGCCGTACAGCGCATCGCCGCCGAACAGCACCAGTGGGATGACCGACAGCGCAACGCAGACCGAGGTCATCACGGTACGCGCCAGCGTCTGGTTGGTGGAGAGATTGATGAGTTCGCCCAGCGGCATGCGCTTGTACTTGCGGCGGTTCTCACGAATGCGGTCGAAGATGATGACGGTGTCGTTCACCGAATAGCCCGCAAGGGTCAGCAGCGCCGCCACCGCGTTCAGGTCGAAATCAAGCTGCGTCACCGCAAAGAAGCCGGCCGTCACGATCACGTCGTGGAACGTCGCGATGAAGGCCGCAACGCCGAACTGCCACTCGAAGCGCAGCGCCACATAGGCCGCGACCATGGCGATCGCGAGCAGACACGCGAGCACGCCGTTGTTGAACAGCTCTTCCGAAACTTTCGGGCCGACCGTTTCGGCCTTGCGGATTTCATAGTCCGGGCCGAGCGCATCGGTGACCTGCTTCACCACGCCCTGCTCGTTGCCGGTATTCTCATCCGTCGGCTGCACGCGGATCGAGACGTTCACCGGCTCGCCGCCCACCGTGTCGCCATAGGTCTGGATGATCGCGTCAGGCAGGCCGACATCGGCGAAGTGCGAGCGTACGGCGCCGACGTCGATGGTGCCTTCCTTTTTGTGCGCGTCCACCGTGACGCCGCCCGTGAAATCGATGCCCAGGTTGAAGCCCTGGAACCAGATCGCGAAGACCGTGATGATCATCGTCAGCGCGGTGACGCTGAAGCCCAGCCAACGCCAGCCGACGAAATCGATCTTCGTATTATTGGGGACGAGACGCAGATGGCGCATTAAAGAGACTCTTGGGCCGGACAGGCCGGAAAACCGGCTGACGGCAGATAGAGGACCGCCGGGGGGATCGCAAGGGCGCGCGTGACGTTAGGGCAGGATCTACCCGTCTTTGAGGCGATTCCGGCGCTGAAAACGGCCCTTCGCGCCGGTCACGCTGCCGTGCTCGAGGCCCCGCCCGGCGCCGGCAAGACGACGCTCGTGCCGCTCGCCCTGAAGGACGAGCCCTGGGCGGCGGGCAAAACCATCCTGATGCTCGAACCGCGCCGCATCGCCGCCCGCGCCAGCGCCCACCGCATGGCCGAGATGTTGGGCGAGCAGGCCGGCGGTACGGTCGGCTACCGCGTCCGCCATGAGTCGAAAGTCGGGCCCGCCACCCGCATTGAGGTGCTCACCGAAGCCCTGCTCACAAGGCGGCTTCAGCACGATCCCGAACTGAAGGGCGTCGCCCTCGTCATCTTCGACGAATTCCACGAACGCAGCCTCGACGCCGATCTTGCCCTCGCCCTCGCGCTGGAATGCCAGACCGCCCTCCGCCCCGATCTCCGCCTTCTCGTCATGTCCGCGACACTCGACGGGGGCCGCGTCGCAAAGCTGCTGGGCGATGCCCCTATCATCCGCTCCGACGGCCGCCTCTTCCCCGTCGAAACCATCTACGCCCCCATCGGCGAGACCCGCGACACCGGCGGCGCGGTCGCGACCGTCATCCGCCGCGCCTTGCGCGAAAGCGAAGGCGGCCTCCTCGCCTTCCTCCCCGGCGAAGCCGAAATCCGCTCTGCCGAACGCGCCCTCGCCGAGCTGCCCAACGGCCATCTCGTCGTGCCGCTCTACGGCAATCTCTCCTTCGACGCGCAAAAGGCCGCCATCACGCCAGCCCCGCCCGGCACGCGCCGCATCGTTCTCGCGACATCTATCGCCGAAACCTCGCTGACCATCCCAGACATCCGCGTCGTGGTGGATAGCGGCCTCGCACGCGGTCCCCGCTTCGATCCCGCCAGCGGCATGACGCGCCTGGTCACCACCCGCCTCGCCGTCGCCTCCGCCGATCAGCGCCGTGGCCGCGCGGGCCGCATCGCGCCCGGCCGCTGCTACCGGATGTGGTCAGAGGAATCCCACCGCAGCCTCGCGGCCTTCTCCCCGCCCGAAATCGCCGTCGCCGATCTCGCGCCCTTCGCACTCGATCTCGCCGCTTGGGGAGCGAGCGACCCCGCCGCCTACGCCCTGCTCGATCCGCCGCCCGCCGCCGCCTACGCCCAGGCGCTGGACCTCCTGCGCGATCTCGACGCCCTCGATGCGCAGAACCGCATCACGGCGCATGGCCGCGCCATGAACGCGCTCGGCCTGCATCCACGCCTCGCCCACATGATCCTCCGCGCGAAAGACACCGGCGACGGCGCCACCGCCACCGCCCTCGCCGGTCTCCTCTCCGAACGCGATGTGCTGCGGCCAGATCGCGACCGCCCCGACGCCGATCTCCGCGCCCGCCTGCACGCCTATGAGCGCGGCGATCCGCGCGCAGATCGCGGCGCCCTCGCCCGCGCGCGAGAGAACGCCAAACAGTGGGCGCGTCAGGCGGGCATCCCGCGCGGCGACATCGACGACACGCTCACCGGTCCCCTCCTCGCCCTCGCTTATCCTGATCGCATTGCCCAGCGCCGCGGCCCGCGCGGCAGCTTCCGCCTCGCCAACGGACGCGGCGCCTTGCTCCCGCAGGAAGACTCCCTCGCCGGCGCGGACTTCCTCGCCATCGGCGCGGTCGATCAAGGCGCAGATAATGCCCGCATCTTCCTCGCCGCCCCGCTCACCCGCGCCGACATCGACACCGCCTTCGCCGCCCACATCGAAACGCTGGACGAAGTCGTGTGGGACGCCCGCGCCCAGGCCGTCGCCGCCCGCCGCATCACCCGCCTTGGGGCGCTGATCCTCGACGAACGCAAGGACGCCGCCGCCGCGCCTGACGCCCTCCGCGCCGCGATGCTCGACGGCATCCGCCAGGCGGGCCTCAGCCTTCTTCCGTGGACGGACGATCTAAGGCAGCTCCAGCATCGCGCCGCCCTCCTCCGCCGCCTCGACGGCGACGACACCGATATCGCCGATCTCTCCGACGCCACGCTCCTCTCTGAACTGGATGACTGGCTCGGCCCCTTCCTCGACGGCGTCACCCGCGCCGGCCATCTCCAGCGCCTCGACCTCCGCGCCGCTCTCAACGCCCGCCTCAGCTGGCAGGCCGTCCGCCGCCTCGACGCCGAAGCCCCGACGCATCTCACCGTCCCCACCGGTTCCAGCCACCAGCTCGACTATGAAACCGGAGAACCCGTCCTCGCCGTCCGCCTGCAGGAAATGTTCGGCGAGGCGAAAACCCCCACCATCGCGCGCGGCCGCATACCGGTGACCCTGCACCTTCTCTCACCCGCCCGACGCCCGGTTCAGGTCACCAAAGACCTCGCCGGGTTCTGGTCGCGCTCCTATGCCGACGTGAAGAAAGACCTGAAGGGCCGCTACCCCAAGCACCGCTGGCCCGACGATCCCCTCGCCGCCCAGCCCACCACCCGCGCCAAACGCCCGGGCGAACAGAACTAGCTTTCACTGTCGCGCCCGCGCAGGCGTGCATCCACGGCAACAGGCGGCGGTTGCCGTTTGAAATCATTGAATCTGCAGAAGAATGGCGGGGCCTACGGGAATCGAACCCGTCTTTGCAACGTGAGAGGCTGCCGTCCTAACCGATAGACGAAGGCCCCCTGCCGGGAGGCGGGTCTATACAGACCCCAAAGCCGGGGATCAAGCCGCGCAAATACGCCGGTCGCCCGAAACGCGGCTCTCATCATTGCGCTTCGGGCCAGCCGATGAAGGCAATCCGGATGAGCCAAGTCCGGACAGCCAATTCTAGCGTGGCGGCGAAAGCCGAACCAGCATCACGGCGTCGCGCTGCCTTCGGTCTTCAACCGGATGCGCGAAATCACCCGGTTCTCCACTGTATTCACCACGATCACCTCGTCCCCGCCCGGTGAGCGCACATGCAGCGCCACCAGCGGCCCGTCGCCGGTGATGGTGTAGATCGCGGCGTCCGGCGGCACCGTCACGTCCAGCGGCGTCACCGGCCCGGCTGGCGCAGAGCCCGTCTCGACTTTCGGCACGCTGGCGACCGGATTGGCGCCGTCGCGGCTCAGCGTCGGCTCGCCTTTCTTATGCCAGCCAAGCAGCAGCCCCACCACCAGCAGCACCGTCATCACCACGATGGCGGCGCCGAGCCCAAACACCAGCGCCCGGATCGCCGGGTTCGGCGCTTGAGGCGTCTCGTCATCCGGCGTAGTGCGTGGCTCGCTCATGGCATCCGAACTCCCCTCTCAGACGCGCACACTCACCGTCGAAGCGACTGCAGCCGAAACCGGCGAGCGGCTCGACCGCGTTCTGGTGCGCGGCGCGGGGGCGGAATTGTCACGCGCCCGCATCCAGGCCCTCATGGCCGAGGGCGCGGTCACTGGCCCCGAGGGGGTGATAGGGGACGCGAGCCGACGGGTCAAAGCGGGCGAGATGTTCCACGTCGTCATACCCCAGCCGGTCGCCGCGATCCCGCAGCCGCAGGACATCCCGCTCGACGTGGTGTTCGAGGACAAGCACCTCATCATCGTGAACAAGCCGGCCGGCCTCGTCGTGCACCCGGCGGCGGGCAACCCCGACGGCACGCTGGTCAACGCGTTGCTCCATCACTGCGGCGGCTCGCTCGCCGGCATCGGCGGCGAGATCCGCCCCGGCATCGTACACCGCATCGACAAGGACACGTCGGGCCTGCTCGTCGCCGCGAAGGATGAAAAGACCCTCGGCTCCCTCGGCAAGATGTTCGCCGCCCACGCGATCGAGCGCATGTATGTCGCCTTCGTCCGGGGCGCGCCATTCAAGCGCGAAGGCCGCATCGAAGGCGATATCGGCCGCTCGCATTTCGAGCGCACCAAAATGGTGGTGCGCGCAGGCGGCAAGCCCGCCGTCACGCACTATGAGGTGCAGGCGAAATACGGTTCACCAATGGCCCCCGTCGCCGCCAAGGTCCACTGCCGTCTTGAGACCGGCCGCACGCACCAGATCCGCGTCCACATGACCCATATCGGCCACCCGCTGATCGGCGATCCCGCCTATGGCCGCGCGCGCACCGCGCCCGCCGCGAAGAAAGGCGTGCCGCAGGAAACTCTCGACGCGATGGACAGCTTCCCCCGCCAGGCCCTGCACGCCGCCGTGCTCGGCTTCCAGCATCCGGCGACCCACAAGACGATCCGCTTCGAAAGCCCCCTGCCCGAAGACATGCAGGCGCTCGAACGCGCGCTTGCCCACGCGAACGGCTAGGCAGTTCAGGCGACGGCGCGCGCCGCTGGGAACGAGACCATCCGCCCCGCATCTTCGTCCCACAGCGCATGTCTGTGGTTCAGCAGCGCTGCGCCGAGCGAAAGCGACGGCACGTCTCGCGCAGCCGCGATGCCCTCATGCGCCTCGGCGAGGCGATAGTTGGGAATGCGGCTGTTGAGGTGGTGAATGTGGTGATAGCCGATATTGCCGGTGAACCAGCGCAGCACAGGCCCAAGCTTCAGGTACGAGCTGCCCTTCAGCGCCGAGTCGACCGCGCTCCACGCATCCTGCCGCGCCCACAAAGTCTCCTCGAACCGGTGCTGCACCGAGAACAGGAAGACGCCAACAATCGCCGCCACCGACATGATCGGCAGATGAATCAGCAGCACATTGCCGAACCCGAGCGGCAGGCCCATGGCGACGAAGGCGGCCAGCAGCATGGCATTGTTCAGATGCACGCTGCGGCGCTCGCGCGTCCATGCGCGGGGCGTGTCGAACGGCAACCGGTAGAGGACAAGGAAGACCAGCGGCGGAATGAGGCCGAGATAGACCAGCGGCGTGCGCGTCAGGCGAAGGCCCAGCCGCGACCATCCGCCCATCGCGCGATACTCTTTCACGGTGACGCAGGTTGAGTAGATATCCGCGCCGCTCGCCCGGCGGTCGAGATTGTTCCAGTTGGCATGATGACCCGCATGCTGCCGGGCCCAGTTCTGGTACGGCGTAAACGTCACGAGACCGCACAGAAACCCGGTCACGTCATTGGCGCGCCGCGAGGCGAAGAACGAGCCGTGGCCGCAATCGTGCTGGATAATGAAAACCCTGACGACCAGACCGCCGGCCAGGACCACGAGCGCGATATAGGCGAGAACCGTCCACCAGCTGTCGGTCGCGAGAACGTAGTGAAGCGCGATGACCGCGGCGATGAGAGGCAGGACCGAATTGGCGATCTGCCAAAGTCCGGATGTGAGGGCCGGCGCCTGGTAGGCGATGGCATCCGCCTTGGCCCGGGCCGGGACAGGCGGGCAGTTTTGTGCGTTCACGAAGGACTTTCGAATGCCGGCCCGGGCATCGCCCGGCCGGACGGGATTTAGGGACGGACTTTCAGGCGATCGATGCGCTGCGCCTCGACATCGGCGCGATGCAACGCACCTTCATCCATCAGCCGTCCGGTTCTGGTGTCGAAGATCTGGATCTCGCGGGCGCCTTGCCTGCGCAGCGTGTCCACGATCGCCAGCGCCGAAGCCGCCGAACCATGTCCGCTGGAAGCCGTTCTTTCGTTCTCGAAGGTCGCCGCAAGAGAGTATTTCATGGCAGCCACTTTACGCGATTTTCAGTAGAATTGGCTGATTATTTTCGGGTGGAAAAATATATTTCTGGCAATCGACACCGAATTTCTTTGCTATTTCCGGACAAATCTGAAAGACTACGAAAGTCGATCGATGGATGATCAGATTTCGCCCGATTTTCATTAGTCGCGTCGGTCTATTTGCCCGTAAAAACAGCAAATTCGACAGCCCGCGCCACGCGTGGGCGCATAGACATGTTTGATAGTAGAAAGGGATCCCATGACCTCGGGAACCGTGAAGTGGTTTAACGTCAACAAGGGCTTCGGTTTCATCGCGCCCGATGACGGCGGCAACGACGCCTTCGTGCACATCAGCGCCGTCGAGCGCTCCGGCTTCGGCAGCCTCCAGGAAGGCCAGAAGGTCACCTTCGAGCTCTTGAAGGACCGCCGCACCGGCAAGATGTCGGCGGAAAATCTCAAAGCCGCCTGAACGGCGACAACCTAGCGCGCCTCTACAGGCTGCGCCGACAAAGAATTGGGCTGGCCGGTTTGACCGCGCCAGCCCAACTCATTTTCGACATCTCACGCGCCGACCGAAAATGACCTCGTATGCCGATGCAATACAGAGGCAAGTCGCGCTCAAATAACACATAAATTCCGGATCACCGGTTTTTAACGGCCCGCTGCCATCTTCAGCAAAACACAGCGGGGCGGCCGATGAAGGGCGTAGTCTTCGTAGAACTTCTTGCTATGGCGGATTCCGCAGTTGGAGAGGCCGCCGTCGATAAGGTGGTCGCACGGTGCCCGCTCTCGACCAAAGGCGCCTATACCACCGTCGGCACCTATCCGGCATCCGAGCTGAATCTCCTCGTCGATGGCTTCAGCGAGGCGACCGGCGCGCCCATCGATGCGCTTCAGAAGCAGTTCGGCCATTGGATGCTGGCACGCTTCGTCGAATCCTATCCAAAATTCTTCAGCACCCAGCCCGACGGCTTCACCATGCTGGAATCCATCGAGGGCGAGGTCCACACCGAGGTCCGCAAGCTCTATCCGGATGCGGAGCTGCCCGCCTTCCGCACGGAACGCATCGGCGACGATGCGCTGCTGATGACGTATTCCTCGCCGCGCCGGCTGATCGCCTTCTGTCACGGGCTGATCGAAGCCTGCCTCGCGCATTACGGTGAAACGGCCAGCGTCGAACGGACCGACCGCTCGACACCTGAGCTGGGCATTGCGGATTTCATGATCCGCCGGGCGGCGGGCTGACCGCATGCAAACCGATCCGCAGGAAACCGTATCGCGCGCCCGCTTTCAGCGGGAACGCGACGCGCGGCTTGAAGCCGAGCGCTTGCTGGAAGCCAAGAGCCGCGAGCTCTACGAGGCGAACATGCGCCTCAGGGCCGAAGCGCGCCAGCTCGACGCGGCGGTCGCCGAACGCACCAACGATCTGACGGCCGCGCTTGAACGCGCCGAAACCGGCACACGCATCAAGACCCAGTTCGTCGCCAATATGAGCCACGAGATCCGCACGCCGCTGAACGGCGTCCTCGGCATGGCGCAGGCGCTGCTCGCCGAGAACCTCACCGACAGCCAGCGCGGAAAGCTGGAGATCATCCTGGAATCCGGCTCATCGCTCATGGCGCTCCTGAACGATGTTCTGGACCTGTCGAAAATCGAGGCCGGCAAGCTGGAGATTGCGCCGACCGCCGGCGACCTCGTCCACCTTCTGCGCATGACGAAACGGCTCTATATCCCGCGCGCCGCCGAAAAGGGCGTCACGCTGCGCTTCCTGCAGGACGACAATCTGCCGGAGCGGCTGATTTTCGATCCGGTGCGCGTGCGCCAATGCGTGGCCAATCTCGTATCGAACGCCGTGAAGTTCACGCCCAAAGGCAGCGTCGAACTTCGCGCCTCGGCGACGATGGCCGCAGACGGCGGCTATGACGTGCAAGTCGAGATCGCCGATACCGGCATCGGCATGTCGGAAGAGACGCAGGCGCGGCTGTTCGAATCCTTCATGCAGGCCGACAGCGATACGACGCGCACCTATGGCGGCACGGGGCTCGGACTTGCGATCTCCCGCCAGATTGCGCGCCTGATGGGCGGCGACATCACCCTTACTAGTAAGGCCGGCGTCGGATCGACCTTCACTCTTACCTTTCGCGCCGGCGCCGTCGTGCCGTCCACCTGTCCACAACAGGCGCCGAAGCCTGAAGAGCCTCAGCAATCGAAGCGCTCGCTGCGCGGCGCGCGCGTGCTGCTTGTCGACGACAACACGATCAACCGCCAGGTGATCAGGCTTTTCCTGTCGCCGCACGGCGTCAGGATTCAAGAGGCGACCAATGGCCGCGAGGCTTTGGCTGCGCTCGAAAACGACCTGTTCGACATCGTCCTGCTGGATGTCCATATGCCGGTGATGGACGGATGCGAGACGATCAGGCGCATTCGCGGGTCGGGCAGCAGCTGGGCGAATATTCCGGTCATCGCGCTTACCGCAGACGCCATGTCCGGCGACCGGGAGCGGTTCATCGCGCTCGGCATGAACGAATACGTCTCCAAGCCGGTCGACCAGCGCGAGCTGCTCTCCAAAATGGCGCGCCTGCTGCCGCCCGCGTCGCTCTACGCCGCCGCCTCGTAAGCTGCGAGGCCTAAATCGCACGCTCTGAAAATCAGGGCCGGTCCGGGGGGCCGGCCCGGCCCCAGTTGTGCCCAGCCTTCGCAAGGTGGACGAAGGGGGAGGAGGCGGCAGGACCCGTGTGGGCGTGCCCTGCCGCAGCGCGTCGACCAGAAAGGATCTGACCTGGCGCTGCCTTGAGGCTTATCCAGCCCCCCGATCCGCCGTCCGTGCATTTCTGCACACTCCGCCTGCGGCATATCGTGCTTCGGCCTTCAGCCGGATCGCCACAGCCCTATATCGGCGGGAGGGGGCGCCTGACCGCAGAGACCGAATTGACGTAACGTCAAGAAGCGATCTCCAAAGCGTGAAGCCACACTTTAGGTCAGCTAATCGCCAAGCCGCCCCTTTAATGTAATAAATGCAGTTACTAAATGAGTCCCCGGACCGGCGGGGGCCCAGGAAACTGGAGATAAGGTCCGATCTTCCTCGCCGGGCGTATATTGGGGTGAACGGACCGGCCGCCTTTTGGGCGGGGGAAGGACGTCTGCCATGGCTACCCGCGCACTCACCGCTATGTCGCCCGAGGGTTCGCTCTCGCGCTATCTGGCCGAAATCCGCAAGTTTCCGCTGCTCGAGCAGAGCGAGGAATACATGCTCGCCAAGCGCTTCCACGAACATGGCGACACCGAAGCGGCCGAAAAGCTGGTGACCTCGCATCTGCGCCTCGTGGCGAAGATCGCCATGGGCTATCGCGGCTATGGCCTGCCGATCGGTGAGGTCATCTCCGAAGGCAATGTCGGCCTGATGCAGTCGGTGAAGAAGTTTGACCCGGAAAAGGGCTTCCGCCTGGCGACCTATGCGATGTGGTGGATCCGCGCCTCGATCCAGGAATACATCCTGCGCTCGTGGTCCCTCGTGAAGATGGGCACCACCGCCGCGCAGAAGAAGCTGTTCTTTAACCTGCGCAAGGTGAAGGGCCAGATGAAGGCGCTGGAGGAAGGCGATCTCCATCCGGAGAACGTCACCGCCATCGCCACCCGTCTCGGCGTCACCGAGGACGAGGTCATCTCGATGAACCGCCGCATGACCGCGCCGGATTCGTCGCTCAACGCCCCGCTCCGCTCCGACACCGAAAGCGAGTGGCAGGATTTCCTGACCGACGACAGCGCCGACCAGGAAACCATGCTCGCCGAGCGCGACGAGATGGACGAGCGCCACGAGCTGCTTCAGGCGGCGCTGGGTGAACTCACCGACCGCGAGAAGGCGATCATTCAGGCTCGCCGCCTGAAGGACGAGCCGGAAACGCTGGAGGAGCTCTCCACCCAGTTCGGCGTCAGCCGCGAGCGCGTGCGCCAGATCGAAGTGCGCGCGTTCGAAAAGCTGCAGAAGGCGATGAAGAGCGGCCTCGCCGCGCTTCGCGCCGGGGCGGCTGGCGCCGTCCAGGCGGCGCTTCCGGCGCGCTGATCACCACATCCCGGGCGGCATAACCGCCCGGGATTTTCAATCCGTCATCCCCCGCGCCAGCGCCGCCGCGACGATAGGGATGAGTATGATGACGGCTGATTCCATGTGCAGCCACTTCCGGTTCGCCTTCACCTCGGCGTCCGAAGGCAAATCAGCCGGGTTCGCCTTCAGCCGCGCATTCCATTTCAGGAACGCGATGGTCGGCATGGCGCTCAGCGCGCCGACCGTCAGGAACAAACCGATCTTCACCCAGAAGAGGATGTTCTCCGCGTAATTGTCCCAGCCCTTCAGACCCCAGATCGCACGGCTGAAGCCGACAATGATGACCAGCGTCGAGACGAGGCCGTACAGCATGTCGATCTTGCCCAGCCGCCTGATCGTGTCGGCGCTGAGGCCGGGCTTCGCGTAGACGATCTCCACCGCGAGGATCGAGAACAGCGCGAACACAAGGACGTGGTGCGTCGCCGCCAGGATGAAGTCAGTCCACATGCATGCCCCTCAAGCTGCGGGCGTCAGGATCTTCAGTCCGGCTATCCCCGCAATGATCAGCAGAATGCAGGCAATTCGCCCGGCTGTCGCGGGGTCTTTGAAAAGGATCATGCCGAGAATTACGGTCCCGACCGTGCCGATCCCGGTCCATACGGCATAGCCGGTGCCGACCGGCAGCGTCTTCAGCGCCAACCCCAGGAACAGAACACTTGCCGCCATCGCCGCGACGGTCAGCGTCGACGCCGTGGCCTTCGTGAAGCCGTCGGAATATTTGAGCCCGATCGCCCAGCCGATCTCGAACAAGCCGGCGATGAAAAGATAAACCCAGGCCATGACGGCCCTCCTATGAAAGAGGCAGGGCCGTCCCCGCGTTTGATATGACGGCGCCGGGTCGTCCCGGCGCCCGCTCTAAGGCTTCCTAGGCGGCCAGCACCTTGTTCAGCCGCTCGCGGATGATGGCCTCGGCCTCGCTGACGATCCGCTCCACCAGCTCCTTGCAGCTCGGAATGTCGTGGATGAGGCCCTGCGTCTGGCCGGCCGACCAGATGCCGTAATCGGTGTCGCCGGTCTCATAAACCTGACCACCGCGCGTACCGGCCACCAGATCCTTGATATCCTCGAACTTGGCCCCGCCCTTCTTCTCGATGGCGACGACTTCCTGGCTCACGGCATTGCGCGCCACGCGGGCCGAATTGTGCAGCGTGCGGAAGATGATGTCGGTCGCCCGCTCGTCATTGGTGACAAGCTGCTCCTTCACCTTCTGGTGGATTGGCGCTTCCTTGGTCGCCATGAAGCGCGTGCCCATGTTCACGCCGTCGCAGCCGAGCGCCAGCGCTGCGACGAGGCCGCGCGCATCCGCGATGCCGCCCGACGCCACGACCGGAATCTTCAGCCGCGCCGTCGTCACCGGGAACAGCACGAGGCCGCCGACGTCTTCCTCGCCGGGGTGGCCCGCGCACTCGAACCCGTCGATCGATACCGCGTCGACGCCGATGCTCTCGGCCTTCACCGCATGGCGGGCGGTGACGCATTTGTGGATCACCTTCACCCCCGCCGCTTTGAACGCCGGCAGATGCGGCTGCGGGTTATTGCCCGCCGTCTCCACCGCCTTGATGCCGCTCTCGATGATCACCTGGCGGTATTCGTCGTACGGGATCGGATTGATCGTCGGCAGGATCGTCAAATTGATGCCGAACGGCTTGTCGGTCAGATCGCGCGTCTTCTGTATCTCTTTCACCAGCAGTTCCGGCGAGCCGGGGGTCAGGGCGGTAAGGAAGCCGAGCGCGCCCGCGTCGGCTACCGCCGCGATCAGCTCCGCTTTGCCCACGCGGGTCATGCCGCCGCAGGTGATCGGCGCCTCGACGCCGAACATCTCCGTAAAGCGCGTTTTGATAGCCATTCTCCGTCCCCAGCCTTGTTCTTTGAAATGTCGAATGGGCGGCAGATTGGCTGTGCCGGGCCTCCCGCGCAACCCACCCGCAAATGCAGCCCAAACGCGGAGCGGGCGGGCGCTCCCGTAAGGGAAGGCCCGCCCGCCCGGCTTGCACGCTGCCGGTTTAGGCCGCGCGCCTGGCTGCGTTGCGTTTGCGCGTCGCGGCTGCCTTTTTGGCCGAAGCCGATTTGGCCGCTGCGGGGCGCTTTGCCGCCGCCTTGCCCCCGAGTCGCCCGCCGCGCTTGGAGGCGGGATGACCGGTTTCCTTGCCCCGGCCAGAGCCGCCGGGTTTCTTGCCGCCGCCGTCGTCCTTGTTGACGGTGGCCCAGGCGCGCGCCTCGGCCTCGTCTTTAGGAACGCCCTTGGCGCGATAGGCCTTCTCGATGTGATCGGCCTTCCGCGCCTGCTTGTCGGTGTATTTCGACTTGTCGCCGCGGGGCATGACAGCCTCCTTAGGCCGACTTGAGCGACTTCAGATGCTCAAGATGCGTGGAGACAGTCTTGGCCGCCTCAGCCGCAAAGGTCTTGAACGGCTCATCCGTGCCGCTCGCCGCATAACTCTCATGCAGCTTCAGCGAAGCCTCATGCGCGGCCAGCTGCTGCGCCAGATAGACGCTGTCGAAATTCGCATCCTCGGCATCTTTCAGCTCGTCGATCATCTTCTGATGCGCATCGTCCAGCGAGCCGGGCGCCTCGCCCTCGGCCTGATCGATCAGCACGGCGAGCTTCGAATTGGACGCCGTGTGATCGGCGATCAGCATCTTGGCGAACGCCTTCACGTCCTCATTGGTGCTGCGCTCCCAGGCGATGTTCGCCGCCTCGATCTCATAGAGATTCCCGATGGTCGCGGCGTTGGCATAGCCCGCAGTGGTCAGTTCGGTGGCGGCCTGAGCCTCCTGCACGGCTTCACCGGCAGGCGTCGCCGCTCCCGGCTTCATCTCTTCGGCGTGAGCGGCGATACTGAACGTGCTGGCCAGCAACGCAGCGGCGAGAGTCATGCGTTTCATTGGAAAGTTCCTCCACAGGAAAAGGGTGCCTGCGAGAACCGCGCCGCGCGCGGGTCCGCTGGCTCGTGGAGATGCAACGCCTTGCCGCCGGATTCGCTCCGCCGGAACTTCGAATAACGCACTTCAATCCGCGAACGGATTCCTCACGAGGATTGTGTCCTCGCGCTCCGGGCTGGTTGACAGGATCGCGACCGGCGCGTCGATCAGCTCCTCGATGCGCCGCACATATTTGATCGCCTGCCCGGGAAGATCCTTCCACTGGCGCGCGCCCGCCGTCGTGCCCGACCAGCCTTCCATCGCCTCGTAGATCGGTTCCACGCGCGCCTGCTCGGCGGGCGAGGCCGGGAAATAGTCGATCTCGCGCCCGTCCAGCCTGTAGCCCGTCGCGATGCGGATCTCCGGGAACCCGTCCAGCACGTCCAGCTTGGTCAGCGCGATCCCGCGAATGCCGCCCGTCTGCACCGTCTGGCGCACCAGCGTCGAATCGAACCAGCCGCAGCGCCGCTTGCGCCCGGTGACGACCCCAAACTCATGCCCCTTCTGGCCGATCAGCTCACCCGTCGCATCCAGCAGCTCCGTCGGAAACGGCCCTTCGCCCACGCGCGTCGTGTACGCCTTGCAGATACCCAGCACATAACCAACCGCATTCGGCCCGATCCCCGATCCCGCCGCCGCCTGCCCCGCCACGCAGTTCGATGACGTCACATAGGGATACGTCCCGTGGTCGACATCCAGCAGCGCACCCTGCGCGCCCTCGAACAGCACCCGCAGCCCCTCGCTGCGCACCTCGGCGAGCTTGCGCCACACCTGCCCGGCATAGGGCAGCACCTTCGGCGCGATCTCCAGCAGCTCGGCCACAAGCTTGTCGGCATCCGCCTCCGCCTGCCCGAAACCACGGCGCAGCGCGTTGTGATGCTGCAGCAAATTCTCCACCCGCGCCCGCAGGAAGTCCGGATCGGCGAGATCGATCAGGCGGATCGCGCGGCGCCCCACCTTGTCCTCATAGGCCGGCCCGATCCCGCGCTTGGTCGTGCCGATCTTCGTCCCCGAATTCGACGTCTCGCGGAAGCTGTCCAGCTCCGAGTGAATCGGCAAAATCAGCGGCGCGTTGTCGGCGACGATCAGGCTCTCCGGCGAAATCTCGACGCCCTGCGAGCGCAGCAGGTCGATCTCCTTGGCGAGATGCCACGGGTCCACCACCACGCCATTGCCGATCACCGACAGCTTCCCCGGCCGCACGATGCCCGAAGGCAGCAGGCTCAGTTTGTAAACCGTCCCATCGATCACCAGCGTATGGCCGGCATTGTGCCCGCCCTGGAAGCGCACCACGACATCGGCCCGCTTCGACAGCCAGTCGACGATCTTGCCCTTGCCCTCGTCGCCCCATTGGGCGCCGATCACCGCAACATTGGCCATGCGCCAAACCCCCGCCAAACAAACAAAAACCCCTGCCGGGAACGAGTCCCGGCAGGGGTTGTTCCGACGCCTTATAGCGACGGCATGTCGCCGGGGCCAGAGACTTGAATGGGCTATTCTGGCTAAGGATAGTCGAGCCAACCGCCCTTCTGGATGAGGAGATCATGAGAACCGTACTGGCGCTCACTGTTGGGCTGGCGCTCTCCGCTGCGGGCGCGCAGACGGCAGACATCCGAAGCGAGAACCCCACGCTGACGTGCGGCAACCAAGGGCCAAATACTTTCTACTTTCCCGCCAAGACTTTTGCCGAATCCTACGAAGGTGCGGATGAGTTTCGTCGCGAATGGTATTCGAGGCACCTCGCGGCGATGAACGAACCTTCGCTGACCTGCGACTCGCGAGTGAATACAGAGGCGTTCCGATTTCTCTGGTTGCGATCTTCTCGCTACCCAATCGTCATTAGGGTCACTCGGCTTGCTGAAGGTGGGTTGCTGACCGCTGTCGTTCTTGACGGTAAGGGCGGGCACGCCCCCGGCAAGGTGCTGCAGTCTGTCGAGAAGCGGCTGACCGAAGACGATTGGGTCTCCATCCAGAAAATGTCAGAAGCTGTTGGATTCTGGACCATGCCGACGAGCGAGGAGCATAGGACAAAGATCCTTCCTGACGGCAGCGTGGAGATTGAAATCCGCGGGGACGGCGCTCAGTGGATTGTCGAAGGCCTTCAGCCGGACAAATACAAGATCGTCGACCGCTGGGGCGGTCTGGACGGCATACGTGCGTTCGGACTGAAATTCCTGGAACTGTCAGGCATCGAACTGCCGGCCGACGACGTCTACTAGACCGCCCGCCGGGCCGCTACGCCGCGTCCTTCGCGACCATTTTGAAGTACTGGTCGAGATAGGAAACGAACACCGGGCTGATGCCTTCGCTGGCGAGATAGCTTGCCGGCACCGGCGTCGCGATCGGCTCGAAATCCGGGCTCGCCGCAGCCTTCTTCGGCCAGTCGTGATGCAGGATCGCCGCCCGCCC
>VFQQ010001871.1_pt1 | contig 26670 bp, 22 predicted proteins | sample 3512341 | NCBI WGS metagenome assembly VFQQ01 (sample SAMN10412373, study PRJNA504923) | tailings metagenome | isolation source: Relicate 2 Philex TSF1 revegetated site | place: Philippines: Tuba, Benguet | collected 2017-08-29
AATGCCCCGCCTCGATCTGCGCGCGCGGAATGGCCTGCAAGCCCGCGCGCACGATCTCCACCGAATAGGCGCCGAGATTGATCGCCAGGCTGATCTGTGCGGCCGTCAGCGCGTCCAGCCGCAAGCCGATGCTCGGCAGGCCGAAGAAGACGATGAACAACTGCACCAGGAGGGGCGTATTGCGGATCACTTCGACATAGGTGCCGATGGCCGCGCGCAGGATCGGGCCGCCGTAGAGGCGTCCGGCCGCACCCGCGACGCCGATCGCCAAGCCGAACACCATCGTGACGATCGACAGATGCAGCGTCGTCAGAACGCCCTCGGCGAGGAACTCCCACGCCGCGAAGATGTCGCGGAATTGGAAGGTGTAGTTCACGGCGCCCTCATGTCTCGATGCCCTCGGGACCGGCGCCGCAGATCAGCGCGCAGACATGGCGCATTTCGCCGAGCTCGGCGGCCTTGGTGCGCAGAGCGGCGATGGACGCGGCCCCCGAAAGATCGGCGGCGACGCCCAGTTCGAACCACAGCCAGCGCGCGGCATCCTGCATCGCGTCGTCATCGACGAGCACGATCCGATCGACCGAGCCGCGCACGAGGTCGTAGATTTCCTGACTGGTCTTGCGGCACGCCATCGTCGGCACGCGCGTGGAAAGCTTCTCGAGGCCGACCAAACGCCCGGCGTCCAGGCAAGCGCGCAAGGTTGGTGCGCCCACCGGTTCGATCCCGACGATGCGGATATCGGGACGGCGCGCGCGCATAGCGGTCGCAAGCCCCGCGATCAAACCGCCGCCGCCGATCGCGATCAGGATCGTGTCGATATCCGGCATGTCGTCGAGAATGTCGAGGCCAAGCGTGCCTTGCCCCGCGACGACGTCGGGATCGGAGAACGGATGGAAGTAAGTCGCGCCGTTCGCCTTGGCGAAATCGAGCGCCGCGGCGTTCGACTCGTCCCATGCGTCGCCGACGATCCGCGCATCGGCCCCCCAGTCCTTCAATTTGGCGAGTTTGGCGGGCGAGACGTTCTTCGGCAGAAAGATCGTCGCGCGCGTGCCGGCGGCGAAAGCCGTGCGCGCGACCGCCAGACCGTGATTGCCGCCCGACGCGGTGACGATCCCCGCCGCAATCTGCTCCGGCGTGCAAGACAACAAGCGATTCATGGCGCCGCGCGCCTTGAACGAACCCGTCACCTGAAGGCATTCGAGCTTCAGCGTTACTTTGCAATCGACCGGCAGCGGTTCTTTGAGACCCAGCGGCACGATCGCCGGCGTTTTGCGGACATAGCCGGCGATCCGCGTGCGCGCGGCTTCGATCTGCGCGATGCCGATCACAGCGCGGGCCCCTTATAGGGTGTCGCGACGACGATGCAGCAATTGCCCGGACGCACGCGACCGGGCTGGCGCAAGCCGTAGACGATCCCGTCCGACGCGTAGTTCAACGTCACCGGTGCGCGGCCCGGATCCCAGGTGCAATGGATGCGGCCGGCGGGTTGCCCCGCGCTGACCTTGGTCCCGTGCGCGTGGAACGGCTCGAACACACCTTCGGCCGACGCGAAGACATAGGCCGCCGCCCCCGGCAATTCGAGGATCATTCGATCGGCGCGCGGCGGCGGCGCCTTGGGCGCTTCAATGACGCCCAGATGCGCCAGCACGTTGCGCACGCCGCGCCGGCAGATCGCCAGCGCGTCGATCGAAACGCGTCCGCCGCCGGCCATCTCTGTGCCCATGGTCACGAGTCCCGCGCGGCACGCCGCGGCGGTGGCCGTGCGCGGATCGCCGAGATTGGCGATGACGACCGTCAGCGGCGCGTCGAACGCCAGCGCAGCGGCTGCGTTGCGCTTGGCGAGCGCATGATCCGCCGAGGGCTCGATGATTGCGCTGGGCACGATATCCAGCGACGAACCGCCGGAGTGCAAATCGAGAAACGCGTCGCCCAGCGGCAAAATATGATCGGCGACATAGGCCGAGATTTGCTGCGTGATCGACCCGGTCGGATCGCCGGGAAAGGTACGGTTGAAGTTGAGATCGTCCACGGGCGACACGCGCCGCGCGGCGACGACAGCGTGCACGTTGTTCGCCGGCATCAGGATCAGCCGGCCTTGGATCTCGCCGGGATCGAGATCGCGAATCAACTCGCCGATCGTGATCGGTCCTTCGTGCTCGTCGCCATGGTTGCCGCCTTCGAGGATGACCGTCGGCCCCGTACCGTTCGCGATCACCGCCAAGGGAACTTGCGTCACGCCCCACGCATCGTCATGCGGCGAATGCGGGATCATCACGAAGCCGATCTGCTTGCCGTTACGGCCGAGATCGACGTTCGTGAAGGCGGTAGAGGGACGGGCTGCGACGGGGATACCCATATTCGACGTCTTTCCGGGCGGCGGCTGGATTGCGCGCCGTTGCGCATAGGAGAGAAATTCGGAAGGAATGCGGGGAGCCGGCGATAGCCGCCGGCTCCCGCGTCGTTTGCGTTATAGGCTCGGCAGCGGATCCATCGCGATTCCGAGATACTTCCGATGCAGGCGATCGAGTTCTTCGTTCATCGTGTTGAACAGGATGAAGCCGTCGAGCCAACGCGCGAGGTTCAACTCGCCCATGCGCACGCCCATGTGGGCCGGGCTGCGGCGAAGAACGAACTTGCGCTCGAACTCCTTGTTCGGGTTCTGCTTGGCCAGCGCGTTGGCGACGATGCTGTTGGTCGCAAGCAGATCGGCTTGGCCGGAGATGTAGGCGGCGGCGGCCGTCGCGTCGTCTTCGGTGCGCATGATCGTCGCGCGCGCGTTCATGGCGGTCAGCGCCGTTTCCTGCGTCGTGCCCTTGGCGGCGGCGACGCGCGCCGAGCCGAGTTGAGCGGCCGACGTCACGGGCGACGCCTTGGGCCCGTAGACCGCGAGATCGGTGTTGGCGTAGGGCGCCGTGAAAGTGATCTGCTTGGCGCGCTCGGGCGTCAGGCCCATCACCGAAATCACGATATCGACCTTGTCGGTCAGCAGGAACGGAATACGGTTGGCGCCGGTGATCTGCTGAAGCTCGACCTTCACGCCAAGCGCTTTGCCGACCATTTCGGCGAGTTCGACGTCGAACCCGATCGGGTTGCGGTTGGCGTCCTGCGAGCCGAACGGCGGCACGTCGAGCGGCACGCCGATGCGCACCACGCCCTTCGAGATGATGTCCGCAAGCCTGTCCGCGCGCGCCTCGCTAACGCCGATAAGGCCCGCCGCGAATACGGCCAACGCCGTGAATGCTGCTTTCGCCAGTTTGCGCATCGCCCCTGCCCCCTGTCGGTTACGCGTGCCGTTTCGGCATCGCTTTTTGTTGCGGTCGATGTTTTGCGCATACAGGCCGCTTGCGTTATCTCCTGTCCGCGAGCATCGAACCGACATCAGACTATGGCCGGTTCAAATATGAAGTCAAGATGCATATGTAAACCAACGATCGGTGATGGGGATGCGTAAGTCAGGATCGAAAAGCGGCGACACCCGGAACGCCTACTCGGCGCCCGCACTCGAAAAAGGGCTGGAAATCCTCGAATTGCTCGCCTCGATCGGCAAGCCGATCTCGACGCGCGAGATCGCGGAGAAGCTCGGCCGATCGAAGGGGGAAATCTTCCGCATGGTGTTCGTGCTCGTCGAACATGGCTATCTGCGCCGCGATGCGGCAAGCGACGAACTAACGTTGACCGACCGGCTGTTCGAAATCGGTATCCGCACGCCGCGCCCGCGCGAATTGGTCGAGATCGCGGTGCCGGCGATGGAGCGCTTGAGCGACGCTTGCGGACAATCGGCGCATCTCGTTGTGCTCGCGAAGGGCGAGACGGTCGTCATCGCGACTACGGCGGGCCGGGCGGAGATTGTATTCTCGCTGCGCTTAGGCTATCGCCGCCCGTCGGTCGAAGCGACATCCGGCCGTTTGATTATCGCCTTCCAGGATCCTGCACGGCGCGCACAGATGATTGCGGAAGGCTTGGCGGTCGCGCAATCCACGCCGAACCCGCGCAAGCTCAACGAGCAGCTCGATGAACTCGCCAAGCAGGGTTACTTGATCGCCGAAAGCCGTGACGTTGTCGGCATCACCGATATCGGCGCGCCGATCCTCGATCGGAACCACCATGCGATCGCGAGCATCGTCGTGCCGTATCTCAACCGGCACGAGGAAACGCCCAAACACGCCGCAGTCGCAAAGCTGGTGCGCGAGACCTGCCGCGATATCAGCAAGGGGATTCGCTAGATGGTCCGGATGGCGGGCGCTACACGGATTGAACCTGTGACCCCTACCTTGTCATCTTGCGCAAAGATCTCGTGAAATCAGTTTTTGGAGATAGGCTCTCCTGCAGCTCAGGCTTCGAACTGCGGGAAACTCTCGCAAACACATAGATTCTGCCTATCAACCGACCGACAAATTTCCATCCAATGCGGTTGAGCTTTTGATTGTCTTATCGAATGATCGAAGCATCGCTGCGACGATGTTTCACCGAATGCAAGCCGTACTGTGGCTATAGGCGCGCACGGCGTATATAGGCTTGGCCTTCCATTAGACGACGGGCGGTACGCGAGAACAACACCTCATCAACTTTCCACCCATCCGCCGCGGGAGACACGTTGGCGACAATCGGTAGCGTCCCGCTAGGATGTCCGATGCGCACTTGGTTGCCTTGGCGTTCCTTGCGAGCGACTTCGTTCACGACCGTGCCGGGAATCTGCGCTGCAACGGCCAAACAAGTCGCACCTGTCCCGGCATACGCCTTGTGCATTGTGCGATCTACATATAGGCGTGCGGTCACGTCCATTGAATCGGCAGGCACCGGTTCGGGATGTAGAAAGTTCTCATACTCTTGCGGCCCCCCCACAACGACTTGGAACGGCAAGAGATAGCTCGGCGCGTTGATTCCGCACCGCGCATACGCCTTGCCGCGAAGCTCCTCGAGCGCATCGAGAAGTTTCACCGGCACAGTGTTTGGGCGCTCCGCGCCCGTCATACCCAACGACTCACCCGCCACAAATACGCACATATTGGCGACGTCGACGATCGAGACGTCGACGCTTTTGCCGATCGTCTCGAGTTCGATCCGATCCTTGACGTTCCCAGTGGGCAGCAACCGGCCGGATGCGGCCCCCGCAGTGGCCGAAAAGTCCATGGCGATCTCCGCGCCCGTCCCGGGCACACCATCAATGGCGAAGTCACCTTCGACCTGCGGACGGCCGCCCTTGGTCGGGATCTTCATTCGCAGGATCTTACCGGTGTTCGTGTTATGCACGCGCACGATCGTCATCTCGCCTTGCGGCTTCACATAACCTTCTTCGATCGCGTAAACGCCCGCAGCGGACGAGATGTTTCCGCAATTGATGTCGTAACTGACGATCGGGCTTTCAACAGCGACCTGAACGAAGTTGTAGTCGATATCGGCATCCGGTCGCGTTGGCGGCCCCATGATGGCACATTTGCTGGTGAGATAATCCGAACCGCCGAGACCGTCGATCTGCCGCTTATCTGGGCTGCCAAAAATCGCCAGCAGAAAACGTGAAAGTGCCGCCTCGTCCTTCGGAACATCGCGCGCATCGAGAAACACGGCCTTGCTGGAGCCGCCGCGCATCAGAACGGTTTTAACTTTGATTTGCTCTTCCATATCTTCCTCGCTCCCCTCAGGCGTGACGCGGCTGACGATAGCCAAGCTCCCATTCGCCGATGATCTGCTGATGTATCTCGTTGGCGCCGTCATAGATCTGCATGATCTTCGCATCGCGGAAAAACCGCCCGACTTTGTATTCTTCTGCGACGCCGTAGGCGCCGTGTATCTGATATGCGTCGGTCGCAGCGCGCATGAGCGAGTCCGTCGCGTAGAGTTTTGCGATCGAGGCGGCCTCTTGAACGCGCGTTTCGCCGCGATCGAGTAGCCAAGCGAGTTTGCGCGTAAGCAGCGTTGAAGCTTCCAGCGCGACTTTCATCGCAGCGATCTTGCCTTGAATGAGTTCGAAACGGCCAATTGGTTGACCAAAGACTTCGCGCGTTTTTGCGTACTCCACCGCGGCATCAAGGCACGCGCGCAACTGGCCGTTGGCGCGCGCCGAACACGCCAGCCGACCAATCTCCGTTCCGCACATCAGCGCCTTGTATCCTTCGCCTTCAGGCAGAATTCGGTTTGCGGCCGGCACGCGGACGCCATCGAAGAATATCTGCCCCGTCTCCTGCGAGCGTGCGCCGTGCTTATTCTTGATCGGCTGCACGGTGATACCGGGCAGAGATCTGTCGACGACGAAACAAGTCACGCCGCGCATGCCCTTGGATTTGTCGATCGTCCCGTAGGTCAGGAAGAAATCCGCATGGCGCGCGTTGCTGATCCATATCTTCGTGCCGTCGAGAATGTAATGATCGCCGTCGCGACGCGCGGTCGTTTCCATTCGGCGCACGATGTCGGTACCCGAATGGGGCTCTGTCACGCCGGTCGCTCCGACGATCTCGCCCGCACAAAGCGGACGCAGATAGCGTTCTTTCAGCGCTGCACTTCCGTAAAGCAATATCGGCCGCCCCAGCGAGCAGCTCGGCCACCCCGCATAGACGGCGGTCGTCACGTCGACATAGGCCAATTCCTCAAGAAGCAGCGACAAAGTCACGTGATCGAGACCTGTTCCGCCGAACTCTTCCGGAATCGTGCCGCCGATCAAACCGAGTGCCCCCATCTTGCGCACGATTTCGCGGTCGAAAGTTTCCTCGCGCTCGAAGCGTTCGACGTGCGGCGCAACTTCCGCGGCGACGAATTTTCGCGCAACGTCGACGATGCTTTGCTGTTCCTCGGATATCAAAAAGTCCATCGCTTTATGCCCTTCCCGGAGCGGCGACATCGACGCGTTGGATCCAACGCCCTATGTCGCCCACCGACTCCCAGTTCCACAAATCGTCCAAAGCCGGCTTAGCCGCAGCGCCCCAAATTGGCTCGGCCAATGCCAGAAACTTTGCCGACAACTCCGCGTCACTCATCGGATTCGCGGGGTTGCCCTTAGCCGTCGTCACGGTTCGCGCAAAATCGCGTCCGTCGGCTAGATGCACGCGGATCTCGGCCTGCTGCTCGCCGACCGCAGGATCGATTGACAGATCGATTCGCGACAAAAAGTGAGCGACGTCGAGGCGAGCTACGTTCTCGGCGTCAAACAACTCTGGCGTTGCACGTCCTTCGAGAAGCCCCAAAGCGCAGCAAAAAGCGGCGCTGAACTTTCCCTGTAGCCCGTCGATCGGGTGAGTATAACCAGCGACATGGGGGACAAGAGGATTCACCCTTGCGCCGATATGCGTTACGTCCTGCCATCCAGCACCCGCCGCCGCAAGCTCGGCGCGTAACTCGGCAGCAGCATCGATGATCGGATGGGTGATCATGCAAGACGCATGCGGCTTGAAAGCGTTGCGCAGCACGGCATAGGGCTTTCCCCATTCGTCACGTGCGTACGACCAATCCTGGATTGGCTCTGCAATCGTCGGCCGGCCGATACCCGGGTCGGAATCCAGTATTCCTAGTGGACCGTTGAAATCTTGCGCCGCAAGCAACGCGGCAGTCACGCCGTCCGCTGCAGCGCGGCCGAGCTGCAGCGGCTTCGACATCGTTCCGAACGCCGCAATCAGACCGGAGGCGGCCGTGCCGCATATCGCCGCCGCATGCGTCAAGCGGTCCGACGTAAGACCCAACGCCAATCCCGCAGATATGGCGGAACCGAAATGCCCAACGACACCGGATACGTGCCAACCCTGTTTGGTCAGCTTACGGCCGAGATAATGGCCAATTCGGTCCTCGGCCTCGTAACCAGCGACAAAGGCGAGCATCGCCGTATTGGCGTCGATCATTCGGTGCCGGGATAACGCAAATATGGCTGGCCAAATCGTCGAACTGACATGGATCAGATTGACGAAATCCGTATCATCGTAGTCAAGCGCATGGCTTGATGTGCCCATCACAAGCGCGGCGTGGTAGCTAGTCAATGAGACTTCAGGCAGACCAAGCGCGCGGCTGCTCCCGCCTTCGCCATCAATCGCTTCCATCAGGCGAACAACCGGCGCTTCGCGCGTCCCGGCCAATGCGAGACCGACCCAATCGACCAAGCAACGCTTACCGGCGTGATAAACGTCTTCGCGTATGCCTTTCTTCAACGTCCCCGCGGCGAGCGATACGATGTCCTGGAGCGCCGCCGTTTCGCCCCGACCAACGACGCCACTCATGCGACAACCTTACGCGCGCGCAGCGCAGGGAGTTCATCCGACCTGCCGATCAAGTCACCGAGGACCGCGTCATTGTCAGCACCCAACTCCGGCGCCGGCCAGCGAATTCCGTCGCCCGGACCGTCACGGCGCGGAACCGGCGAGCCGATCAATGGAATCGTTCCATAGGCAGCATGCGTGACGTTGCGTAGCAAGTTGCGATGCTTCACGATCTCAAGGTCAACGACCTTCGACAAATCGAGGATCGGCGATGCCGGTACCGCGACGGCCTGAAGCTCTACTGCGGCAGCCATCGCGCTGCGCGGTGCGGCCCACTCGCGAAGCGCGCCGCCGATACGCGAGGATTGCGCTTTACGGACTTCCCGAGACCATGTTTCCGGCAAGCCGATTTTTATCGCAAGCGCACGCCACTGGGCGTCGCGCTCGACCGCCACGAAGATGGACCCGTCCGTGCAATCAAACGAGCCGAATGGAGACTCGGTCGGGTGATCATTGCCGATTGCGTTCAATGGCGAACCATCGGCGTCGCCGGAATGGGGCCACAACGGGAGCAACGACCACGCTCCCATGTCAAACAATGAGACATCGACAAGCGCGCTTTCGCCCCTCTTGCGGCTTTGAAGCGCCGCCGCAAGAGCAAACGCGCCCGCCGTCGCCGTCATGAGATCGCAAACGGAAGGACCGCCCTTCAATGGCGTCGTATCAGGCATTCCCGTCAAGCGCATGATTCCCGAGATCGCTTGCGTGACTGTGTCGAATGCCTTCTTGTCGCGCAGCGGCCCGTTCCCACCGAATCCCTTTGCCGAGCAATAGATAATCGACGGATTAACCGCGCGACATTGCTCGTAGCCGATCCCCCAACGGTCCATCGTTCCGATTGCGAAATTCTCGATCACGGCATCGCTTTGCTTGACGAGATCGAGAAACATCGCCCGACCTTCGGCGGTTTGCACCGCCAGCGTCACACTTCGTTTGTTGTAGTTATTGACGTGATAGAGGTATCCCGTCCCCCCGAAGCGAAGCCCAAGATTGCGCGCGTTCTCGCCGTCAAGCGGCTCGACTTTGATCACATCGGCACCGAGGTCGGCCAAGAAACGCGCCGCGTAGGGACCGGCAGTACTGATCCCAAGATCGAGAATACGGATACCTTCAAACGGCAGCGACATAGCACTCGTCCCGTTCGCGCAATATCCCCTCGGCAAGCCATTGCGCGTATTGCGCCGCCGGTACGCCCAAGCGGCCGCGCATCACAGCACGCGTTCCGTCGCCTAGATCGGCGGCTCCAGCGTGCACCGGCAGTGGTGTTCCATCACGAAAGAAGATACCGCCCGCGATACGACGACCCTCTGTGTTACGCAGCAGGGCCCGCGCGGCGAACTGAGGATGGTCGAGAACCGTTTCAAGCGGGAAAATCTGTCCGCATGGAATGCCGGCGACGTCGAACGCCGCCTCGACTTCCGCGATCGACCGCACGCGGGTCCACGATTCGATCTCGCGCTCGAGCGCGTCGACATTGCGTACCCGATCGCCTTGCGATGCATAGGCCGGGTCGGCCACAAGATCGGGGCGAGCGATCGTTTCACATAGGCGCAGCCATGTCGGTGTATTGCCCGCACAGATGATCACCCAGCCATCGCGGCATGCGAACGAGTTCCAGGGCGCCGCCATCGTATGACGATTCCCAATTCCCGCGGGCGGCTTCCCGTCGATAAAGAATGCAGGAATCGCTGATGTCTGAAAAGCAAGCGCGGTGTCGAACATGCACGCGTCAAGTAGTGCGCCGGGCATGCCACGGCGCTTCGCCGTCGCGTCTGCCAGAATTGCGGCGGCGGCAAGATTCGCTGTCGCGTGCGTCAGCATTGCTCCTGCGATTCTTACAGGTTTGCCGCCGATATGCCCGGTGATCGATACGATTCCGGAGACGGCTTGGACGATTTCCTCGCCGCCGCGCCAGTCCGCCATTGGTCCGTCGAGCCCGAATGCCGAGACCACGCAAGTTGTGAGTTTCTCCCGCCGCATTACCTCTTCGGCATCCAGACTTCGATAAGCGTCGCGATCGACGACTAGTACTTCGGCCGTGTCTAGCAGCACGTCCAACACGCATCGTCCGCGCGAGATATCGAGAACGACCGAATCTTTCGAGCCACAGAGGAGATCCCATAGATTCAACCGCGCGCGAGCCGACGCCAGTTCACGCATCGGATCGCCTTGCGGTGGCTCTATCTTGACGACGTGATAGCCAACATCGGCAAGCAGCTTCCCCGCAACCGTCGCAGGTCCGAAGCCGGAGGCGATCTCGATCGCAAGTGGTCGAATCGGGCGATCAACCATTGTCTGACTCGTGCGGCTGAAGCATCTCGTTGTCCTGCCCCAACGCCGGCGGCGCCATGCGCCAGGCGAAGGCGTCCGCACCGTCGCTCATCGTCATCCGAAACGGAAAGCCATGCTGGGGGATATCGACTCCCAGCCGGTCGAACGGGATCATCGGAAAATGGCCACGCTCCCGACCGAAGGGTGCGGTGAAGGCCTCGTCGAGGGTGAACAACGGACAAATCGGTAGATGCAACTTGGCGAGTTCGGTGATCCATTCGTCGCGATCCTTACGCGCGAATAAATCTTCGAGGAACTTCCGGTAGATAGGTCCACGTTCGCGGTGGCCCGTCAGGCGATCGGCTTCGGTCTCGTTTGCGTCGATCAGATCCACTCGATCGAAATGACGGCAAAAGCTCTCCCAATACTTCCGTTCGAGCAGCGACACGGTCAGATACTTTCCGTCCCGCGTGCGATAGATGTTGTAGCGCGGATTGCCGCCCCATCCTTCGATGGCGCCCGTCGTCCGAGAACCCATTCTGCCGGCGAAAGCCCAAGTCATTTGCACGGATGTCCATGCGACGGCGGCATCGAGCATCGACACGTCGATAAAGGCGCCGCGGCCGTGGCGTAGGCGATCAATATACGCCGAGAGAATCCCGGCGATGGCCATCGTTGCACCTGCATAGTCGCCCACGAGAATTCCCGGCAACACAGGGGTATGCGCGGACGACAGCTGCAATAACCCCGTCAATCCGGCGATGTTAAGATCGTGGCCCGCGAGATCCCGCCCAGCGCCGGTCTGGCCATAGCCGCTGATCGCCGCGTAGATCAATCGCGGGTTCGCTTCGCGCAGAACATCGTATCCAAGACCAAGCCGCTCCATCGTACCGGGCCGGAAACTCTCGACCACCGCATCGGCATCCTTGGCCAGCGCCAGAAACGCCGCCTTTCCGTCCGCCGTCTTTAGGTTCAGTGTGATGCTGCGCTTATTCCGGTTGAGATTCGCGAAGTAGATGCTCTCTCGACCGCTCGCCGTTTCATAGTAAGGTGCCGACGCGCGTGCATTGTCGCCGCCATAAGGGTTTTCGATTTTCACCACTTCTGCGCCAAGATCGCCGAGCAACATCGTGCACCACGGGCCCGGCAGGAGCTTCGTCAGATCGAGGATCCGGAATCCGGTTAATGGCTGCATAATCAGTTCATCATCTGCGAGGGAAGCCACGTCGAGAGCGCGGGAAACGAAAGCAAAAGCGCCAACGTGATTGCTTCGAAGATCAGCATGTAGCCCGTGCCGCGAAATACCTGCGATGGCGGAACGCCGGTCGCAGCGCTGACAACGAATACATTCATGCCCACAGGCGGGGTCACGAGACCAATCTCCACCGTCTTGACGACGATGACGCCGTACCAGATCGGATCAAATCCGAGGGCCACGACGAGTGGAAAGGTGACCGGCAAGGTAATGAGCAGGATCGCGATCTGATCCATCAGGCAACCAAGGATCAAATAGACGATCAGGATCATCGCCAAAATCATCCAAGGCGCCATTCCGCTTGCACCAATCGCAGCGATCAGATCCTGCGGCAACCGCGTGATCGTCAGAAAATAGCCAAACAAGATTGCGCCGATCACGATGGTGAGCATCATCGTGGAAAGTCGAATCGAAATGACGAGCGCTTCCCACACCTTGGCGGGCGACAGGCGCCCGGCAAGGGAAAGATAAACGAGTGTCGAAAAGGCCGCGACGGCGGCAGTCTCGGTCGTCGTCGCAACACCGCCGTAGAGCGAGAAAAAAACGAGACCAATGATCGCGAGAAAGCCCCAAATTCCGCGCAAAGCCTCCAGCTTCTCGGCGCGCGTGGCGTCTTCACCACGCGGCAATGTCTGCGGCTCAAGCCGCGCCCAAATATAGATACCGATCGAATAAATTGCCGCTGTCATCAATCCCGGAATGATGCCGGCAATCAGCAATCGGCCGATCGATGTTTCGGTCATGATCCCGTAGATAAGGAAAGCGATGCTTGGCGGAATCATCACCGCGAGCGTGCCAGCGACGGCGATAATTCCGGTCGCAGCGGACAGCCCATAACCAAGTCGGCGGAACTCCGGCATTGAGATTGCCGACAAGGATCCAGCTGCTGCGGTACTGGAACCCGAGACTGCCGCGAATCCCGCGCTGGCGATTACGGTGGCGATCGACACGCCGCCTGGAAGCTTTCCAAAGAATTTGTTTGCCGCATTGAATACATCGCGGGCCATGCCGCCCTTGCTCATCAACTCCGCCATTAGGATGAAGAGAGGGATTGCGGCGAGCGTCGACTCAGCCGCCGATCGGTAGGCGGTCGACGATAGCTGAGAATACATCCCGGAGAATCCGACCGTCGCGTGTATTCCGACCGTTCCGGCGATCAGCAGCGAGAACGCCACCGGCATTCCCAACATCAGTAGAATAAGAAGTAACCCAATTACGCTGAACTCAAGCATGAGATGCTCAATGATCCAAGGAAAGGGTGCCGGACTTTGGATGACGCGCAGTGATCGCAGCGAGCGCAAGTCGGATGGCCATCAGCGTGGCTCCGATTGCAACGATCGCGTAAGACGGCGCCAACAGATAGTCGAGAGGACTCGTTGAGTACTCGCGAAACTCATAGGACTCCCACATTCGGTGCCAGACGCCATGCGCGATCATGGCGAAAACGGCTGCAGCAATCGCGTCCCAAATGCACAACAAAGCTCGTTGTATGCCGATGGGCAGCAAGTCGCTAACGATCGTGATCCGGATGTGGCCGCCGGATGAGTAAACATAAGTCAGCGCAAAATAGATGACCGCTGGCATAAGAAACTCGTCGGCGAGTTCGTGCGAGCCAGTGATCGGTGCATTGAAGATGTACCGCAGTAGGGCATCAGCCGTGGTGAGCAAAGTCAGCGCGAATAGAGCTACACAAGCGAGCACAAGAAGCGAACGCTCGGCATATCTAATCGCATTGCCCAATGCATCAATCACGGCCGATACCCTTCCCCATATCAATTAGTTGGACGGACGAATGGCAGCACGCGCGCTCTGCAATTCGTTGTAGACGTCGCGCACGTACCGGAAGCCGCGCCCTTCCAACTTGGCGATCATCTTCTCCGGTGCATCGCGATAGCTATCCTGCCAAGCCCGGATTTCTGCCGGCGTCAGTGTGTGCACCTGTCCGCCTGCCGACGTGAAAATGCTCTTAGCTTCACGGTCGCGGCGATCATACTCGGCACCCATCGCGATCGCGAACTTCTCACCGGCTTTCAGGATGATCTCCTGAATGTCAGGCGGAAAGCTGTTGAAGCGCTGCTGATCGACGAAGTAGAGCGCCAGCAAACTCATCAGCGGAGCGCCTTCCGTCGCGTACTTGGTCACTTCCTGAAGATGGTTTGCGGCAGCTGTCGCTTGAAGATATGCGGCGCCGTCGATCACGCCCTTCTGGAGAGATTCGTACATCTGCGAAGCGGGCAAGTTGATCACACTGATGCCGAGCTCGCGCATGAAGTCGTCGGCGTCGCCGCCACCACCACGAAGCTTAAGGCCACGCGCGTCGGCCGGTAGGCGAACTTGCTTGTTGCGGGTGAAGATTTGATAGGGCGGCGTCCCGGAAGCGGCGATGATCCGAATACCCAATCGATCGTATTCTTGCTTCAATGCGCCGGCTGCAACACGCGTGAATACGCGCGCCAAATGTTCGCCCGACTCGAACTGACCGGGCAGCGACAGCAAATTGGACGCCGGCATGCGCCCGGAAACGACGCCCGGCGCCACGTAAGCGATATCGGCAACACCGGTGCGAGCAGCTTCGATGATGTCGCGCATCTGGCCGAGCTGATTGGCGGGGAAGTACTGAACCTTGATCTTACCGCCCTCTTCGAGCGCGGGGATCATTACGTCGACGACCATGTCGTAAATGACATGGCCTTTGGGAAACGAGTCGGCGATCTTGAGCGTGATCTGCGCCGACACCGAGACGGGCGCTAACATCATGGCAAAGGCTGCGGCCGCGAATAAACGCAACGCCGCGAATGAACGAGGCATTTTTTCCTCCTTAGTTGATTGCGGTTCAGGCCTTGGCAGCCCGTTTCTTCTCGATATCGTCGCGCGTCGGCGCTTTGCCGTATTGAAGCCCTGTCGGGTCGACGGGGACTTCGCCTGTCGTCGTACCAGCGAGTTGGACGACGATCCACTGGCCGCCTTTCGGCGAATGAACCTCGTAAATTTCCTTCTCGGGAAAGTCGATCAGCGTGCCGGGGCCGTATGTCTTTCCGTTGACGATCATCTCGCCTTCCAGAATGTAGCGAAGCTGCCGGAAGCCGTGCTTATGCGGAAACGTGTATGAGTCCGGTTCGAACTTCTGGATCTCGAAAAGGACGCCGTCACGAAAACTCAAGACTTTGATGACGTTGTCGGCAAAGCGCGTTTCCTGCCACGGCAGGTCGTTGACGTTCACCGCTTTGAGGTCGGCGAGCTGCATGAGCGATCTCCCACGATCATACGCCCGTAATCGGGCTTTGTTTGATCCCCGAAGTCTTTGCCTCAATGTCCGTAGACGCAACCGAGAACGCATAGCATAATCAAAACACATGAGAATTATTACATAACTGGTATAATGATGACGTCCTCGCATCGTAAGCGACCTCGCGGTAGGCTTCCTCTGCCAGACGCGCACGCGCTCGAAGTATTCGTAGCTGTGGTCGATGAGGGCAGCTTTACCGCTGCTGCGCGGCGCCTGCATATGACGCAGCCTGGAGTCTCGCGCGCGGTTCGACTGCTCGAGCGGGATCTCGGTGTGGAGCTGCTAGATCGCACATTGCGTCCGATCCGCCCGACCAGCGCCGGCCGGATCGCACATCGGCATGGGCAGCGAATCTTTGTCGAAATGGAGAGCCTTCGCAACGGTTTACGTCGGGTGACGCGCGAAACCTTTCCCAGCTTGCGCATCGGTCTGATCGTATCGGTAACCGCGGCGATCGCCACGCTCGCCAGAGCGCTACAGGGCCTTTCGGAAGATGTCCGTATCTGGACAGGGTTGACGCCGGAGCTTGCACAAGGCCTTCGACGGCGTGAACTCGACATGGTCGTCACAAGCGATCCCATGGAGGATGTTGTCGGTGTCGAACGCCGTCGCGTTCTCCTCGAGCCTTTTGTTCTAATCCTTCCGGCGGCGCAGGCAAAATCGCATGAGAAGTTGAGCTTGAAGGAGCTCGCCGCGCGCATGCCGTTCGTGCGCTACACTGCTCGCTCAATCATCGGCCGCACAATTGAGGCCCATTTGGCACGCAATCGCGTCGATGCGCCACAACGCCTCGAACTTGATTCGTCTGGCTCCGTGTGTTCAGCCGTCGGTGAAGGGCTTGGATGGGCGGTTACGACACCGCTATGTATCCTCCAGGGACGCGCAGAATTGGCGGACGTTGCTATTCGTCCCCTTCCCGGTCCGGCACTCGATCGCGCACTACATGTCGTCACGCGATCAGGCGAATTCACGGATCTTGCGCGGCGAGTCGAAGCGTTGTCGGCCGAAGCGCTCGAAACGGTTCTTCGCGACGCCTTCGGGCGGACGCATTCTTGGATATTGCGACGCGTAGCGACCTTTCCCGGATAACAGCAAAGCGGCGCATTGATCGGCAACTTGCGATAAGAGCCCTGCAAGCACTTCGATGGTCCAACAGATTATTACTGCAATGATAGAACCTGTGACTTGCTACCGATTAGCCATTTTGCGATTACGCTGATTGGCCATGGCTACTGCGTCTAATGTGGCGGTGCGCGCGCCGTGGGATGAATGGTCCGAATTCTCATCGGCTACCCTCCCCATTTCTTGAGGTTAACCGACGGCGTCACTTCACCATGTATGGCGCAATCAGCGCGGCAACCCCGTCCGGCGTTAGCGGGGTCCGCGCGATCATCGTCAGCAAGCGTTTGATGCGATCTTCGTTGAACCCGCGCTGACGCAAATCGCTTGGTACAGCCTCTGCGAACCCAGTCGCCGTCACGATACGATTTTGCGTCTCGACGTCATTGATCGTCTTCCGATGCTGGCGGCGCAAATCCCGTAACTTGGCCGCCATCTCCTTGACCTTCGCGTCAAGCGTCGCACGCTCACCCACCAGTTCGTTGGCTTTTCCGATTTGGCGTAGCTCCGCCTCCGATTTCGGCGGGAGTTCCACGTCGTCCAGCCGGAACTCGGCCACCTGCCGCGCCGACGCCGACACGGCAGGCACTCCCGCCAGATCGGAGGCCGGCGCGGCCGAACCGTCCACGCTTGGCCCGGCGGGCAACCCGGGTGCTCCTTCGCCCGGGGCGGATTGCGGCCGCTTTTTCGCCGGCCGTCGGTTAGCCGCGGCGTGATCCGAAGTCTCCGGCGCAGCATTCTCAGGGGGCTGATTCAACTCGATTTTCTCAGACATCTTGATCTCCGTGTTTGAGCCGTGCCGACGACCGGCAAGGCCATGGAAATCATTGTCAGGCCACCCCCTTAAAACCGGACGTCGCTCCCCCGAAAACGCCTCGGGGTCCGCCCGAGCCACCCGTCGCGGCGGCCGATCGCTGATGGTTTTAAGGGTGTCGGATCCAAACTGACCGCGTGCGTGGCGCCCGGCGAAGTCGGGCGCCCGCGCGCACAACCGGCAGGCGGCCGCGCAAGCGGCCGCACGCCTCCGTTGCCGACGGGGACCGGCGGCAACGGCGCAATTACGCATTGCCTGATTCGGGCAACGCTGAATCGACGTTTGGAGACGAGAAAATGAGCCTCGATGACCTGATAAATGACGGTTGGCCGCGCGCGGGACGGCTCGACGAGAGCGAGGAATTGCGCGCGATCCGCGCGCTCATGAATGGCCCGCGCGGCCCCATGGTCAGATTCAATTGGTCGGCAGCGCGGCCGCGGCCTGCGCGAATCGTCGCGCCGACAACCGAATGCGGCTATCGCGCGCTATCGATTGGTGTCACTCCAACGGCTACCAAAGCCTCCACTTTCCATCTGCGGATGAGCTCGACTTCGAAGAAGCCGGCGCCGCAAATCCCGCGCGACGTTCGTCGAGGACATCGCATAGCTCTTTGGCCAAGTCGCCGAGAAGTCCGGCACCTCAAATCCGTTCCGGAGGCAAAACGCCATCGCTCGACGCGCATGTGGTCTCTGCCCACCGGCCACGCGTTTCTGCGGACACCGATTGGCCAAACTTTGTCGTCGGATTTTGCCAAGGCGGTCGCCCATCTCGGCCGCGAGATCGATCCGGATAAGCGGGCACTTTCACGGGCGTTGAAGCACCAGCGCTACATCGAAAGATCCGGTGGATATTCCAAGCGCGCCGAGGAGATCGAGCGGGACGAACACGGCCCGATCATTGCCGGCAATATCGGCCTGTCGCCGGATGCGACCAAGGCTTTCTGGCAAGCGGCCGTGGAGGAAGAAACGCGTCGCGATGCGCGGGTTCAAGATCGGCTGATTGTCGAACTTCCTCATTGGATCCGAGCATCAGATCGCCGGGCGATCATCGAGCGCTTCGGGCGCGTGTTCGGCGAACGAAACCTCCCTTGGTTCGCCGCCGCGCACCTTCCCGACCGCCATGGTGACGATCGGAACTACCACATGCATTTGGTCGCCGGCACGCGGCCGTTTTTGACCAAGCCGGGCAATACAGACGATGAGGCTGGATGGACATTCGCGCCGACCAAGGACCGCAAGACACAGGGATCTGAGTGGATCACATATCTTCGTCGCCAGTTCGCGGACATCGTCAACGACGTCTGCGCGGAAGCGGCTCGTCGCGATGGCACGGAAGTGAAGCGCATTTTCTTCCCAGGCCGCGCCGCCGAGATCGGGCTGACACACGCGCCGAGCGTTCATCTCGGGCCCGCGAAATCCGCCTTATTGCGCCGCGGCCAAGGCACGGCGCCCCGACCGGTCCCGCCGTTGTTGTTTGACACGATCGAAAGCGCGATCCGGTGTTACGTGCGGGATCGTGAGTCGATCGCGCGCGCGACCGAGAAATTCGACCTACTTGAGGAGCGGGATACCGGAGCTCGCATGATCCGTGGCGTCTGCTTCGGTCGAATCGACGCCGCACGCCGCGCGGTCGAATCTTGCGGACGCTTCCTCGATCAACTCAACGAAGATCAATCTACGGCTCAAGTGAGTGCCGAGGACGCGGCCCTCGTCCGAGAATTCGAAGCGGGCGACTTCCTCCGGCGTTTTACGCGTGCCGGTGAAAGCGTCGCGGCCGCTCTCGTGGCACTGGCGGAGTTCGAAGCGGAAATGCGGCGCGATGAAATGGCCCGTCGCCAAGCCGATGCGACGCCGCCCGCGCTTGCCGATGGCGAGAACAAACATCGGCGGCTCGACGAAGTCGACTCCGAATGGGTCTTTCGGGAAATCGCCGAACGCTTGAAGCGCCCTTGGGTGCCGCGTAAGGGCGTCGACGGCAAGATGGTCCGGGTCGTTCATGTCAAGCAAGGCGTCGCGACAATCACGATCGGCGACGATATCGAACTGCGTCTCCGGCATTCGACGAATCAGGGCTGGCAGGTCGAGTACCCACGCGAACGCGACGAAGAATGGTTACGCGGCGCGTCTTACGATGTCCGATTCTGGAACAAGGTTGTCCGATCGCTGATATCGATCACGACTTTGAACCTCGGCGCTGAGACAGTGAAAGCGATCATCTCGCGGCATGGCCTGGCAGCCCAAGCCAGACAGCGCGGACAATCGATCGAAATCGAAAGTCCTAGAGGCCTCCTTCGCGTCGCCGCCGACGGCCGACGCGCCGATGTCTACGGTGACGATCCCAGCCTACGCGCAGCGTTCCAAGAGATCGCCGATGCGCGCGCAAAGCTCCGGTCGGACGTGCGGGTTCTCCAGCTTCTCAACGCGCGGCGCCAGCCGAAACCCGAGGGCGTGATCGCGCGTCCCGATCGACCCGTGAGCTTCAGCACGCTGCTACGCAAAGCCTACGAAGTGAAGCCACATGACCCGATCGAGTGGCGCTACCTTTCCAACACGGCACATCTCGAGAAGATACATCGACAGGCGCTCGCGCGATTCCACCCGGCGCCGATCGAGCGGGTCACGCCAGTGCCCACCGCGCCATCGCCGGCGACCGGAAGCGCGATCAACCGCGATCAGCCGACCCGTGCACATGTAAGAAGCGAGCCAACCGCGAAGACGCAGCGCACCGACACGCGCGCGGCAGCGGCATCCGTCGAGCCGTCGCCGACGGTGCCTGTATCGCCACCCTCGACGGGAGGCGGATGGATAGATAAGGCACGAAACGCGTTCGACGCGGTGCGCGGTTTCTGGGGTCGGCGTCCGGACCCGACACCGCCAACACCTCCCGCGCCGACGACGCCCGGCGTGCGCGCGGGGTCGCAGACGCAGCCTAGCGAAGCGCCCCAAACGCAGCGATCCGCCGTCGTCAGCAAGCCTGTGCCGGCGGTCGCAAAAGCCACGTTGGCCCCTCACGCTTCGGCACCGCCCGCCCCGCTACCCGCGGCGGGCGCGCAATCTCCGAAAGCACAGATCGCGGCGCTCTACACGACGCGAAGCCGGGAACGCGATCGCGGGCGATGATGTCACGCGTAGGCTTCGATATCATTTAACATATTGAAATATAGTGATTTTACCGGCGCTTCGAAAAACCGGGAAATCGACTGAGTTGGCACGACGGCCGTTTTTAAGTCGCTGCGTGGATACTCTTGTCGATGTCGCACCAGGACGACAATTTCGGCAAGGGCACCCCGCCCCCGGCACCCGACCGCGAAGAACGCGGCGCGGGTCGCCCGGGCGCGTCGCCCTGCGCCGGGTCCTGCGATCGGCATCACCGGCGGGACGTTTTCGTCCCGTCGTCGGCCGGTTCCGTCCCCCATCCCGAAAGGGGCGAGACGGCGACCTATGACGTTGCGACCGCCGCGCGAATTCTTGGGTACACGCCCAAGAAAACACGCAAGCTGGTCCGCAACGGCGACTTGCCCCGGTTGCCCTTCGGCGGCAGGATTCGCATCCCGGTTTGGGCTATCGAGGAGGTACTCGCATGTCGCGTCCCGTCGAACCCGCTCGCCTCACGCAGCTCACCGAAGGCGGCACCTGGTACATCTGCTGGCACGATGGCACCCGAGACCGCCGCCGTAGCACGCGCACTCGCGATCGCCGACAAGCTGAAGCGGCGCTCGCGGCGCACATAGCGGCCGACGGCAAACCGGCGGACCGGCACAACGACGCGCTGGGTGCGGCACCGCGCGCGCAAGCGGATGTCGCGATCGCGGATGTGCTGGCGACTTATCTCGAGTCATTCGCCGACGGCGCGCCCAGCGCCGCGACCGCCGCGGTGCACGTCACGCATCTGGTCGGCTATTTCGGCACGCAATCGGTCAGCGCGGTGACGCAGGCGGCCTGCACGGTCGGCTATCCGCGCTTTCGTGCCGACGCCAATGCGCGACGCTTGCGCCGCACGTCGCCCGCACCGATCAAGCCCGGCACGCTGCGCCGCGAACTGACCACGCTGCAGGCCGCCCTCCAGCTCGCCGTGCGCGAGGCGCGACTGATAAACGCGCCGACCGTCACGCTGCCGGCGGTGCCGCCGCCACGCGAGCGTTGGCTTTCGTCCGAGGAAGCCAACGCGCTGCTCGACGCCGCAGACGGGCATGTGCGTCTCTTCATCGAACTCGGCCTGCATACTGGTGCAAGGACCGCGGCGATCCTAGATCTGACCTGGCCGCAAATCGATCTCGTCCATAACCGGATCGATTTCAATCCGCCGGGCCGGCCGCAAACGGCGAAGCGCCGGCCGTTCGTCAAGATCAATGCGACGCTGCACGCCGCGCTGACTCGGGCGCGCGAAGCGGCGAAGGTCGAAGCCGAGAAGGGCAAACGGCCGCCCTGCCCGTATGTCGTGAACTATTGCGGCGCGAAGATCGATTCCGTGAAGCGAGCGCTCGCGCGGGCGATCACGAAGGCCGGGTTACCGACGCGCGGTTGGGATCGCGTGACCGCGCATGTCCTGCGGCACACCTTTGCGACATGGTCGGCGCAGGCGGGAGAGCATATGCATGATATCGCTGGCGCGCTCGGTCTTTCACAGCCGCGCACGCTCGAAATCTACGCGCACCACCATCCCGATTATTTGGGCGGTGCAGCCGATGCGGTGGCGGATCGGTTGGCGAGGGCTACAAAGAAATGAAAGCGATGCTGGCAAGGAAACGATATCCACTCACTGCCTTTTCGCAGTGTTTTGGCTCTACCTTCTCGCTGGCGTCAACAATGGGGTTGAGGAGCAAATGACTAACTGCTTGGCTCCGCGCGTCATGGCCACATAAAGGTGACGATGGTCCATCACAGTGGGATTGAGGATTACAGCCACGTCCGCCTCCAGGCCCTTGAGCAGAAGCGTGCTACCGACTGTGCGCCGAGCGAGGGGTCGCCCCAGCAGGCGCGAGCGCTCTCGAACTGTGCGAGCCGCTATCGCGGGCGCAATGCCATCCCGACCGCAACAGGCCTGCAGCATATCATAGGCACCACGCAGAATCGCTGGCCGATGGGCACGGACCCCACCTTGGCTGTTTATTGCTGCTAGTAAACGAGCGACACCGTCGTAAGTCGGTGCTCTCACAAACTGAAGCGCCACCTTTTCGACTTCTGTTGCAGGGATTCTTGCGCGACCGGCACGCAGCGTCTCCAGCCGCTGTCGCATCGCAATGGCACCAACGTTAGTCATAACGCTTCCCGCAAAATTCAGAACATGGTCGATAACAGTAGGAGAGGCGAGATCGAGACCTTCACCAAATGCGACCAAATCTCGCATATCGACGTTTTCTACCGCGATCCCACCGGGAATCTGACTAGCAAACTCGCGTTGCGCCGTAGGATTAGTCGAGTCAGCCATAATGAGGACACGCCCGTCTACACCAGGTGGTCGGACCGAGCCTGCAGCGAGACGAAGACGATGGTCGTTGACGCCATCTAGTTGTATCCACTGAACATTCGCTGGTGCAGTTCTGAGATCGATCACGCCACGCGCGAGGAGGATTTGGCGTGCCTCGAGCAACCATCGCCCAAATGCACCCTCTCCGGCATTGATCCACCGCCACGGCGTATCAAGTTCACCGGCGTCTGGAAAATTGGCCTTCACATGCGCATCCCAATCAGCAGTTGGTCCGGCAAAATTGAAGATTGCCTGTAAAGGATCACCCAAGACGCAGGTTCTAAGGACAGCACTCGCATGCGTTATGATCTCGTGCTGCGGCACGGCGCAATCTTGATACTCATCAACAATAAGACGGTCATATGTCGCCGCTAGCACGTCACTGATGTGGTTTGCAGCTAGCAACCCAAGTGCAGCCTCGCGGATTGCTGGGTAATGCCGTCGAGCGTCCGAAATAGACAAGATTTCGGGATCATGGCCACTGCGTCGAGGGAAGTTCGTCAACAGCCTCATGGCCCAACCGTCAATAGTCGCGAGCCGATATGCTGACGCAGGAACTTGCTTACGCTCCAGTCGACCACGCAGCGCCGCAACACCCGCGTTAGTATGAGTCAACACCAGGATCGGTTTTCTAGCCGAATGCCGCCCAAGAGCATCGACGATGAGATGAGTCTTACCGCAGCCCGCTGGCGCCGTTACGGCACCGCGATCAATTGTAAGAAGGTCAATTTCCGGCACCAGGGAACATCCACTTCTCAATAGCGCCGATTGTCGCTCGCAATTGATCATCGGCAGTGTCAAGATTCGGGAAAATGATATCGCGCGCAACTTCCTCCATCTTGGTCACTGACTTGAACCAAGCGCCCTTCTTGGAACGAGCCGCTTTCCCTAAAGCTTCCCGCATCTCAACGGAGGCGTTGACCATGCATGCTGCGCGACTATGCCGTCCGTTAGACGCTGACCGGATGTGATCATCAACAAGGGCTTCATCAAGCAACTCGACGGCACGCTCCAGCAGCTTAACTACTGTGTTACTGGAAATGGCTCGGAAGAGCTCATCTTCCAAAGCGCAGCCATCCCGCCATCTGAACATGGTTCCGCCATTCGCCAGAAACGCTCTTTCCACAGCCTCATCGGGCTGCAAATCGTCATCTCGAAGGACTGCAACCCGATAGCCGAGCTCACGGAAAGCGTTGGCTCGATTGTAGACTTGTGTGATGCCCTTTGCGTCAACCCAAGCAATTCCAGACGCTGTAAGGGATGGATCACCACGATCAGCCCGATATAAGTCCATGCCCCGTAGCAAGCCGACCTCGCTGGCGCCCTCGCAAACGATGACTGTTGGGGCAAGGAAGGCTTCGGGATAGAGCCTGATAGTCCCTTGGATGTTTTCTTCAATACCAATCGGCTTCGCTTCGTGGCGATCTTCGGTCCGCCGTATGACGAAAAGCTGATCGCCTCGCAATTCGCGGACTGCCACCGGTGAATGAGTGGTGATGAAGGCCTGCAAAGGGGATGCGGCATCCTTTGCGCCGATCGATCCTAGCAACCGCAAGATACGGTGGGGCTCCAGGCCATGCTCCAACTCGTCAATCAAGATGACGGTCGCTGCTTGCGCCGCTTGTCGTTGAAGTCCCGCGAGGAGGAGCCGGGTTGAACCAATACCAAGCGCCCGCAGTGGCACGCCATCAGCGCCATGCAGCGCTATGGAGCCGCTGCTAAAAGAAACAGAATGAGCATCCAGCATCGCTCTCAGACCATCGCCGATCGAGATGCCCAGATTGCGTGCCGTTGCCTCAACAATGCGTAGGGTGGCGTCAAGCTGAACATCCGCATGATCGCCGAAGGTTTCACGCGCAACGCGAGCAGCGTCTGCCAATGCCGCAGCTATCTCGGGTTGCTCATCCGAAAGTCGGCTTAGGACTGAGCCTCGATGCCATGCGAGATTATGGTCCGCCAGTGCACCAACTCGGGTTGGCGCCAACCGAGCCCGATCGGCCCAAGTCAGGAAGCGTGACTGACCAGCAGCTTCTGCGCGATCCGATACAAGCGTCCAGATTGGATCGAGATCACTCCCCACCGTAAGGCGGATGCTGAGGACGGTCTCTGCATTTGTCTCAGGTTCATCATCGATCACACCGGTCGCTGCGTTGAAGCCACGGAGGTAGCTACCATAGGCCTCCATATTTCTTAAGGCGTCATCGAGCTCGCCGACTGTGACCGTGATAACGATAGGGTTGGTAACGTCGAGGCAATAAAAGTCGGCATCCGTGAACGATAGAGACCTCCGCGCGCCCAAGCAGAAATCGATCGCTTCCAAAATTGAAGACTTTCCTGAATCACCGGGACCGATCAGACAATTGATGCCTTCAGAGGGAATCCAGGAGAGCTGCCGGATGCAGCGGAAGTTCTTTATCTCGATGTGCCGAATTCGCGGCATTTTCCCTCCAAGTGATTTGCAAATGCAGCAGCAGTTCACATCGTCTTGCTTTTTCGAAACCTAGCAGCATCCGCATTAGTTGCGTCGACCACATTGTTTATATCGGACTGATAGATAGTGACGACGAACTCGCTGGCGTCGGTTCGTTAGCGAGGGGCCTCATTTCCCCCACCCCCACTTGCGTTGGCACGGTTGCCTTATGCGCCCATGGTGGCTTGCGGGAAATGCGGGAAACCCCGGGAACGAAGGGGCAAAACGGGGCAAAAACGGCCTTTTCGACCTCACGCCCGGCGGGCGTGAAGATCGACGAAAAAGCCTGATTTTTCAGGAGGTCCGGATGGTGGGCGCTACAGGGATTGAACCTGTGACCCCTACCATGTCAAGGTAGTGCTCTCCCGCTGAGCTAAGCGCCCATCCGGCCAGGAAGGCGGCGATATAGACAGGGAAGCCCGGGTTTGGCAAGTGCCCGTCGCAATCCCTTTCGAAGTTCCGCCGCCGGCCTGCGCAAAGCCCGATTTTCGGGCGTTTTCAAGGGGGTCCGTCTCTTCGCCGACCGCGTTCGCGGGCGCGCGAAGGCGGTTCGTCCGCCGCCCCGCCCTTCGTCGTCGCGCCGATTCGTATATGACGTCCAGCACCGCCGAAATCATCGATCCCGATCCCCCCTTCGCGCTGGCCGGCGACGCACCGGCCGCATGGCGCGTGCCGCTGGTTTTTTCGTCGCCCCATTCGGGCAGCGTCTACACCTCGGCCTTTCAGGCGAGTTCCAAGCTCGACCCCGTGTCCTTGCGCCGGTCCGAAGACGCCTTCGTCGACGAATTGTTCGCGCGCGGGGCCGCGGCCGCCGGCGCGCCTTTGTTGAACGCGCTGTTCCCGCGCGCCTATGTCGACGTCAACCGCGAGAAGTGGGAGCTCGACCCCGCGATGTTCGACGGGAAGCTGCCCGATTTCGTCAACACGCGCTCGCCGCGCGTGGGCGGGGGCTTGGGCACGCTCGCGCGCGTCGTCGCCAACGGCACCGATATCTATCGCGGCAAATTGTCGTTTTCCGAAGCGCGCCGGCGCGTCGAAACGCTCTACACGCCCTATCACGCCGCACTCGCCGATCTTCTCGCGCGCGGCACCGCGAAATTCGGCCGCGTCGCGCTGATCGATTGCCACTCGATGCCCTCGATCGGCGGCCCGATGGACCGCGATCCCGGCAAGCGCCGCGCCGATTTCGTGCTCGGCGATTGTCACGGCCGGGCTTGCGCCCCCGGCTTGATCGACGCGGCCGAGCGGCATCTGCGCGACGCGGGCTACGCCGTCGCGCGCAACGAGCCTTACGCGGGCGGCTATATCACGCGCCATTACGGGCAACCCACCAACGGCCATCACGCGCTTCAGATCGAAATCAACCGCGGCCTTTATATGGACGAAGCGCGCATCGCGCCCGCACCCGGCTTCGACAAATTGCGCGACGCGCTGACGGCGCTGACCGCAGTTCTCGCTTCCATCGCCCCGACACTTCCCGGACCCCAAGAATGATCATTCGCGACGCCGCCGACACCGACCTGCCCGCCATCCACGCGATCTACGCCCATCACGTCGCCAACGGGCTTGGCACGTTCGAGGAAGCGCCGCCCACGCTCGATGAGATGCGCGGCCGGCGTGCCGCAATCGTCGACAAAGGCTTGCCATGGTTGGTCGCGACCGACACGAACGGCGTTATCCTCGGCTACGCCTATGCCGGACCGTTCCGGCCGCGCTCGGCCTATCGCTTCGCGGTCGAGGATTCGATCTATGTCG
>VFQQ010001872.1_pt1 | contig 26662 bp, 56 predicted proteins | sample 3512341 | NCBI WGS metagenome assembly VFQQ01 (sample SAMN10412373, study PRJNA504923) | tailings metagenome | isolation source: Relicate 2 Philex TSF1 revegetated site | place: Philippines: Tuba, Benguet | collected 2017-08-29
CTGCTGCTGCTGCTGCTGCTGCTGCTGCTGCTGCTGCTGCTGCTGCTGCTGCTGCATCTTGAGCCAGCCGCGGCGCCTGTGCTGCGCCATGCTTCAGCACAGCCTCAAGTCGATCTCCTGACTAGATTGGTTCGAAGGACATCCCCGCCCCCCTATGCAGGTCGGCACGGTGCAGCGGGGCCTGGAGTCGCTCCTGCGCCCACACGAACTTTGCATCTTGCATTTTTGTTTACCAAGTTGTGTCACAAACTGCTTTGCAGGTTGGCACGGTGCAGCGGGGCCTGGAGTCTCTGCTGCGCGCCCACGGCTTTGCGCTGGAGGACTGCCTCATCACGGTGAGCCTGCTGCAACCGGTAACTGAACTTTTCCTAACTGATTCTGTGCATTTCGCTGCTGCTGCTGCTGCTGCTGCTGCTGCTGCACGCCCACGGCTTTGCGCTGGAGGACTGCCTCATCACAGTGAGAATATTGCAGCGAGTGCAGTAGCTGAAAGTTTGTATTGGCTGTGGTGTTCATGCGCTGGAGGACTGCCTCATCACGGCAAGCCTGCTGGTTTCATTTGGCACGGACTTGGTGCATGTTTGTGTGCGTCGAGGCGAGCAGTGTACTCACCCGGCAAGCCGGCATGGCATGCCAGCACTGAGACTACAGCCGTCCCTCGTCAGGCAGTTCAGCAACGATATGCTCTTTTACGAGTCACAAGATGCTGCGGCCCACCTCGCAAAGCTTGCTTTTTGCAGGTGCGGGCGCGCACCCAGTCGGTCAAGGAGGCCATGCGCACAAGGCTACTGTACTGACGCACATTATCGAACAATCCGTAGCTAAAGCAAGACATTGCCCCGCCCGCTATTTCAGGTGCTGGCGCCCACACAGTCAGTCAAGGAGGCCATGAACAACGTGCTGGCGGCGCAGCGGGCGCGGGAGGCCGCCTTTGAGCAGGTGGGTGCGCTGCAATTGACGCCATGCTGATTCATGCAACAAGATGGGGCCGCGCGTGCACGCGCAGCGCCAGCACGAGACGGTGCTTGAGAAGCTGTTCAACATGCAGCAGCATTGCCAAGTTCGCATGCCAAACGTTCCCCCGGAAGAGAGGCCGGCAATTTGCTGCTGAGCTTACAAGTGTGGCAGTCGCATTGCCCGCATGCCAACACCGCCATCATTGGCCCTCCTGGTGTGCCCTTCCTTTCTTGCAGGGCGAGGCGGACAAGGTCCGCACGGTCAAGGGAGCCGAGGGCAGCTCGGAGAGCAAGTACCTGCAGGTGGGTGGGTGGCGCACTCCAGTGCCCAAGTGTTTCGTCGCGCTAGCGCTGCAGCATGCCTGCTTGCCTGACGCATTGCCCGCCATTAGTGTCTGGTCCGGCCGGAGCAAACAGCCATGAAACACTACTTTCTACTTACTCGTCTTGCTGCAGGGCCAGGGCCTGGCCCGCTTCCTCATCGCCTTCTCAGCGGGCGTGCGCGAGTCGGTCAAGGTGCTGCTGACCGGCAGGTGCGGGATGTGCCGGTTGATGAGTAGTCTGAGCAAGATGCTCTCCATAGCCAGGTGCCGCATCTGGATGGCATATGGTCTGAAAGTTGATTTCTCGTCCACCAATGAGCAGGATCAAGCAAGAGGACCTGGCATTCCCCCACCCGCCCCCCGCCGACGAGTGCGCTGCGCTGGAGGCGGCAGCCGTGTCGCCCCTGCCGCCGCCAGCCGCCGAGGACGGCCAGCAGCCAGCAGAGGCAGAACCTGCTGGCCCCGCTGTGCCACAGCAGGCGCAGCAGGCGCAACAGATACAGGAGCAGGCGGCGGTGCAGCAGCAGGCGGAGTGGCGGGACCAGCCAGCAGGCGGGCGGGCTGGGCGCAAGGCGCCTCCTGGGGTGGTGGCCGGAAGCAGCAAGGAGCTGGGGCAGTCTCTGCTCGAGGTGGATGCACGCCCTGCTGCGCTGAGCACGCTGCCCGCTAAGGGAGCTCAGCAGGCACAGCAGGCGACGCACGCACCCAGCACACCCAGCAAGGCAGCGGTGGCGTCCGCGGCGGCGCGCGGCGGCGGCGCACAGCTGGGCAAGACCATGGCAGGGCTGTGAATGGCTGGTGGCAAGCCGGCGGCAGGCTTGGGGGGATGATGGTAGACGAAGTGTTGCAAGAAATGCAATTTGCCTTTGCGCTTGGACGCAATCTGCTGCTTGCAATGCTAGACCGGTGTGTTACTGCGGCATGAGCAGAAGGTGCAAGGGCACAGGCGGCGGCACTGTGGCATGGCGGTTTGCATGCACTGGCAGATTCCAGCGCAGGGGATTCACTATGCAGAAGGCTGAGGATCACACATGACACAAACAGCTGTTGAAAGCAGCGATGGATGATCAGCGCAGCGGCTAACTCGACTCAGCAGCGGCTGGCCAGTGGCTGCCACCGCTCATTCAGCTGCCCTCATGGCAGCGGGCGACACCTGCTGTGCACCTTTGGTTGACTACTTGCACACAAGCAGCTTCATTGCGATGCGGGGGTGAGGTGTGGCGTTACCGCTGAGAGCTGCATTTCAGACAGCTGATAATGATTGGGGCAAGCTTGAACAGCAGAGTGAGCAGGGGAGTCGAGCGCAAGCAGGCAGTCGGAAAAGCAGTGCGGTCAAACGGGCAGGGCAAGAGAGTTAAACACAAGAGTCACACGGTCAATGGCAGGCAGCAATGGTGAGCAGGGGGGCAGCACGAGCAGCAGTGCTGCAGCCGGGAGAGCAGCTGCAGCCGGGAGAGCAGCTGCAGCAGTCCTGACAGCTGCATACCGACGCTGGCTGCCAAGGCTGTTTGCGTCACTGCGCCAGCGGGTTGGCGTGTATCGTGCAGCTCTGGATCTTCATTTCCTGCAGCGGCCGGTCGTTGGCGCCGGTGGGCACCTGCAGCAGCAGGCAGGGCGACAGGTAGCAGTGGCAGCGGTTGGATTGGAATGTGGCAGCAGCAACGGGCGCAGCGGGTGGGGCGTGTGCACACCTTGCACGCGCCTGTCTTAGCAGAGCGGGCTTGCATCCACACCGAATAGGTCGCAGGAAGATGAGAAAGACCAGCTGCCACCTTGTGTGTGACAAAATTACAAACGATCTGTAGCATTCTCCCGTCCACAAAATGCAACACCCACCTTCTCCTTGCGGTCCAGCACCTCCATGCCATCGATCATGCGATGTCATAAGTGATGTAGCATTTCCTCATCACAAAATGCCACACCCCACCCACCTTCTCCATGCGGTCCACCTCCATGCCGTCGATCATGCCATGCCAATACAGGGTGTAGCATTTCCTCAGCACAAACTGCAACACCCACCCACCTTCTCCATGCGGTCCAGCACCTCCATGCCGTCGATCACCTGCCCAAAGATGGTGTACTTGCCTGCGCACCGGGGCGGCAGGGTGGGGCGGGGTTTGATGATGTCCCGTGCAGAGGAAGGGGTTGGGTGAGCGGGCGCACCATGCCATGCATTAGCAGCTCTGAGCAGGCAGGGCAGCGATTCCTTCACCGAGCCAGGCAGCCAGACCAAAGCAGAGCATCTCTGCTCAGCTGAGGCACAGATGCGCCTTGTAAGTGATGAAGAACTGGGGTCCAACCCGCATGCAGCAGCTGCAGCAATACATCTACCAGCCAGACAGGCCTGACACATCACACAGAATGAAGCTGCTCACCGTTCAGGTGCGGGTGTGCCTTGTAAGTAATGAAGAACTGGGAGCCATTCGTGTTTGGGCCGCTGTTAGCCATCGACACAATGCCGCGCTGCAAGGAAGGCAGGTTGGCAACAATGGCGGCAAGGTTGAGTGACAGGCAGCATGTCAGCAGGCAGCACAGGCGCACGGTGCAACTTCTGCGCTGCGCGGCGGTCATGTCCGGTTCACACGGCTGCCCAACTGCCTGTGTGCACCCTGGCAAATAGCTGCAGCGCACCTTGTTGTGCTTCAGATGGTCGGCGATTTCATCAGGGAACTTGCCATTGGGCGTCTGGTAGATGGACTTGCCGCCCTTGCCTGTCCCCGTGGGATCGCCGCCCTGCGCAGAACGGGCTAGAGTAAACAACACAGCAGGCTCAGCCTTGACTTTCCTGCGCTCGCAGCCTCGGCAGTTGACCATGGCGGCTGCTTGGGGTTGCGATGGTGCTGAGCACTATGCGCGGCGCAGACGCAGGCCACCTGCCTGGATCATGAAGGCCTTGATGCTGCGGTGCATGGTAAGCCTAGAACCCAACCAATTCATCACAAAGAAGTCATCCAAATGTGAAACGCGCCTGGACCATGAAGGCCTTGATGTTGCAACGCAACAACATTCGCTGTCAAGGTCAGCAAGTCAAACCCACCCAATCTATTACAGAGCAACTTTTGACCATCAACAAGCTTGCCTGGACCATGAAGGCCTTGATGTTGCGGTGGAACTTGCAGTCGTTGTAGTAGCCGGAGGCCGCCAGCGCGAGGAAGTTCTCAGCTGCGGGAGGTGGGTTTCATGCCGCATAAATGACCCATCAATGGGTTGAAAGCCAGAGTTCAAGCAGCAGGAGCTGCGTCCGGCAGCACAGCAGAGCGGCGCATGCCAGCTGCCGCCGCAGTGCAGGTGCATGGGAGAGTGCGTGGCAGATGCCAACAGCAGCAGCTGAGTATGCAGGTCAGCACTATATTCAGCTATTGCCACCACTTGCCAAGCAGCAGCAGGCGAGGCAGGCGGCGGCGTGCACCTCGCACCATACATACGGAAGCTGCCATCCTGCCGGCCGCACCTGTGCGTGGCGCATCCTCACAGAACAGCTCCAGTTTGACATCACCAAGGTTGGTGTGCAGCGTGACGGACTGCGGCAAAGTTGAAGGGGACCAGAGCGGTCGAGTGGCGGCAGGCGGCGGCAGCAGTGGCGGCGGCACCGCCGACCAGAGCCGCAGGCAGCGTCGAGCAGCTTGATGCGGCGCGCTTGTTCTCGAGAACCCTGGGAGCCGTGAGCGGGCCCGTCCTGCAGCCTCTGGGCGGCGGCAGCAACGCGAGCGGCGCGAGGCGCAGCTTTGGAGCGTCGTTCTCTACCCTTTGAGTATATTGAAGAGACTCTCACCATGTTGTCAAGCCGCGGCCGCCTCCCGCTCTGCCAAACGGCCGCTCGGTTCTGCAGCGGACGCCAGGAGCCCTGTCTATAGCTACAACAGCTGCACCCTGCTATGGTCGAGTGAATGGGTAGGCTGGATTACAGCCGTAAGCGCGAGGCGGGCCTCTTGCTGCTCCTGAGCAGCGCAGCGGCGCCGCCGGCGGCGCAAGCTGTGGCACGTCCCACATGCGAGCTGCACCGGGAAGCCATTAGCTTAGCAAAAAAAAGAACCTTCTTTCTGTGCGCTCATCAAGCTGTTCTTCAACCAATCAACATGCGCCATGGCAGTACATGACCAGCCCTAAGCGCTGCTAACCACCAGCAGTGGCTGCTCTTTCTCCGTGCGGCGGGCGTACCAGGCATGGCTCAATGCACAAATTGTCTCATGGCTAGAAGTAAATGTCGCACTTGGACATGATCATGTGTAAATTGAGCAGGGTGCTCGCCCCACAGTGGGCGGATCTGAGTTCGCCTCAGCAGGTGGCGGCGGCGGCGGCGGCGGACACAACGCTGTGGTGTGCTGCGCCAAACAGCGCATCGTGCTGCTCTGCTGAACCTGCGAGCGACGCAGGGTTGTGGGCTTGACCTTGGGACGCCGCCGACACGCCCTTGGGCAAGGAAAGCCCACAACGTGACCAGCCCCGAAAGCGGCTCTGTCAGCGGCCCGATCTACGCAGCGCGCCTCAGATCGTGGGATACTGTAACAATGGCGCTGCACAGCCGCGGCACCAAGCTGGTCAGCAACTTGCTGTCGCGGCACGCGGGCTGGGCCCTCTGCAGCAGCCGCGGCATGGCGGGCCACGACCTGCACGCGGCCTTCACGCCGCTGCAGCAGCAGGTGCGAGCCGCTCTGCACAGCTGCTGCCGCCACTGCCGCCGCCGCCGCCAGGGGCCACCCTCGGGGTGCAGCCCTGGGGGGGGGCGGGCACCTGCGCAACCATTGCAGAACATTGCACGTGCGCCTCGCTACCTTGCCCGCCATTGCCCTCCCTGTCAGCACCCCCACCATGTCACATCGCCCTCCCAGCAGCCGTCTGTTTGCTTCGCCGCATCCGCATGCCGCCGCGCCTCGTGCCTCATCTGCTGTATCTGCCTCACCTCGGTTGCAGTTCATTGACAAGGAAGAGAAGTATGGCGCCCACAACTACCACCCGCTGCCCGTGGTGCTGAACCGAGGAGAGGGCGTGTTCATGTGAGCACTGCCGCTGTCATTTGTTGCCACAAACGGGCCGTCTGCAGGCAGCTGCTGTTCAGCCGGTGGCTGCTGCTCGCCAGCTGGCGCCTCGCTCGCAGTACGTCTGCAGCAGGGGTCAGGTGGTTGAGCCTGTTTCGTGCCTTTCATTGCCCAGCGTTTGCACATCCGACATTTGCTTCCAACCAGCTGTTGCGGTGGGACGTGGGCAAGCGCTGCTGTGACTGCAGTGCTGTGCCGCTATGCCGTGCTAAGAGCTGTTATTGCTTCCTGTTGCAGGTGGGACGTGGATGGCAAACGCTACTTCGATTTCCTGTCGGGCTACTCGGCGGTCAACCAGGGGCACTGCCACCCCAAGGCAAGCGCTGCTACGGTCATATGCAGTCGGTGATGCGCCTGAATGCTTCGAGCAGCCCGTGATGCGGGTGGCTGAACTCTCAGGCCATTCCATGCCACCCAGCGCAGCAATGTATGGATGCGATGCAGATGCGGCTGCTGCATTTGCTGCTTCGGCCGCAACTTGCGTGCAGTGCTGCGTTTGTTGGGTCACTGAGCTTGGGCATGGGAACGGATGAAAGCTGCATTTCTGTGATGCATTGGGGCCGTTTTCCCTGTCCTGATGCGCAGATTCTGGAGGCCATGTTTGCGCAAGCCAAGAAGCTGACGCTCACCTCGCGGGCATTCTTCAACGATGCCCTGGGCGAGTACGAGGAGTACATCACCAAGCTGTTTGGATATGACAAGGTGTGTTGGGAACTGATTTTGCAGCTGGATTGCTGGGGCTGCGGTACTGAGCTGGGCAAGTGTTGAAGAGTACATCACCAAGCTGTTTGGCTACGACAAGGTGGATGGGTTGTAGCAGGGGCTGGTTGGCGGAATGCTTGCAGCAGGTGACTATGGCTCCGGCGATGGTAGCTGCCGTTTGCTTGCACTTTCCAGGCGCTGCCCAGGAGTCTCGCTAAAAGCGGCAGTCTGAACATCACTCGCTTTATATGAACATTCATGTCCTGCAGGTGCTGCCCATGAACACGGGTGTGGAGGGTGGCGAGACGGCCATCAAGCTGGCGCGCCGCTGGGGCTACGATGTCAAGGTGAGGACACAGGCATGCAGCCAGGGCGCAGGGAGCTCAGCAGGGGCGAGGCGCTTGCAGCCCCACTGTTTGGTGCGCATCTCTTGCGTGATCCAGTTGCCTTTCCGCTGCTGCCCTTTGCAGGGCGTGGCCAAGTGAGATGCCCAGATCCTGTTTGCTTGCGCTGCATGGCTGGTTTCTTAGATTGTTTGTGTTTCTCTTTCTGTACACAGGGTGTAGCCAAGTACGACGCAAGGTCCTGTCTCCTAGCGCTGCATGGCCAACTTCCCAACCATTTGAACATTTGCATTTCTCCTTGCTGTACAGGGCGTGCCGAAATATGACGCCAAGATCCTGTTTGCTTGCGCTCCATGGCCGACTTCTCAATCATTTGAACATTTGCATTTCTCTTTCTGTACTGTAGGGTGTGGCCAAGTACGACGCCAAGACCCTGTTTGCAGCGCTGCATGGCTGATTTCCCACCATTTGCGTTCCTCTTTCTGTACAGGGTGTGGCCAAGTACGATGCCAAGATCCTGTTCGCGCGCAACAATTTCTGGGGGCGCACCACCTCGGCGGTGTCGTCGTCAACCGACCCCGAGAGCTACGAGGCGAGTTTTGTTGCCTTTCCAGGCCAGGTTTTGCTGCCTTCTGTTTGGTGTTGGGGTTGCAGTTTTGTCGCTGCGGTGCCGTCATTGGCCGACCCAGAGAGCTACGAGGCAAGCTGTATGTCTGCAGCACGAGGCCAGCTTTGGTTTGCCTGCCATCTGGTGGTGCGCGTGCAGTTTAGCCGGCGCCCTTTCGTCATCAACAGATCCAGAGAGCTACGAGGTGAGTGCTGCGAGAGCTGAGGGTTAACTTTTCTGGGCTGGATGTGGGCTGCGCTCAAGTGGGCTCAGGGCCAGCTCATCCTGTTGGATTGACTTGACGCTGCTCCTGCTTTGCAGGTTTCTGGCCCCTCCATGCCCGGCTTCGAGGTCATCCCCTACTCCGGCTGCTGCTCCTATCTACTCGCTGACTTTCACTGACTTGTTCCCACTGCACTGCAGGGCTTTGGCCCCTTTATGCCGGGATTTGAGGTCATCCCTTATGACGATGTGGGCGCGCTGCAGCAGAAGCTGGAGGAGGACCCAAACATTGTCGCATTCATGGTGGAGCCCATCCAGGTGAGCTAACATGCTGCGCATGCTGGGACAGCCTGCTGTGGGCGGTGCTTCTGGGAGATTCGGGGCAAGCAAGCTGCTGTGGACAGTGCTGGCACTTGTGGTTGGCAACTCCTTCAGGCCGACATGCCATCCTGGCATGTCCCGCCTGCAGGGCGAGGCAGGCGTGGTGGTGCCTCAAGACGGCTACCTCAAGCGCTGCCAGGAGCTGCTGCACAAGCACAAGGCGCTGCTCATTGCCGACGAGGTGCAGACGGGGCTGTGCAGGTGAGGATGCTGTTATTGGTCGCGGCTTGATTCTCACTGTGGTTGTGGCATGACAACTGGGCAGCTGACTGCGGACGAGGTGCAGACGGGGCTGTGCAGGTGAGGCCGCTGCAGGCATTTGTCTGGCTTTGGAGACGGTGCACCTGGCACTCCCACGCCTGCCTGGCCCTTGCGCTTCACGACGGGCAAAGTGCTTTGCAGCTCACTTGATCGCGTACACCGCTCCCAGCCGTTGCTCACATGCTCACATGCATGTTCGTTTATTTGCAGGATGGGCAAGATGCTGTGCAGCTTCCTCCCGGTAGACTGCTCTGATCCTCTGTGAACCCCTTTCTGTGCTGTGCAGGACGGGCAAGATGCTGTGCAGCGAGTGGGACGGCGTGAAGCCCGACATCACCATCCTGGGTGGGTGGCTGGTTAATGTTTGCAGCTTGCACCCCTTATCTTTGATGTGGGCATCGCTCTGGCGAGGTGCTGTCGGCGGGGCGCCTGCTTGCACTGCTGTGCCCGCTGCCATGGCATCCCAACGTATCGCTGCAGCAATACACAATGCTGCCTCCGTGCTGTGCTACCCCTCAGGCAAGGCGCTGTCGGGCGGCACCATGCCGGTCTCAGCTGTGCTGGCAGACAATGAGGTGCGCTGGTGCTGCTTGCACTGCATCTCTTGCTGAAAGGCGTCGCAGCAGCTTGCCTGGGTGTTGTTGGATTGTGGCTGCTATCACTGGGAGCGCAACCAATGCCTAAACCCCATGCGGCCTGACTGCATGGGTCTTTGTTCATACTGCTCCATTCCATGCTGCTCCATTCCGTTGCCAACAAACAGATCATGCTGACGATCGGGCGCGGCCAGCACGGCTCGACGTACGGCGGCAACCCGGTGGCGGCGCGAGTGGCCATCGCTTCACTGCAGGTGTGTCCCACGGGTTGCCTGCTATTCGTGCAGTCCTGTTTGTTGTGTGGTGGCAAAAAGCCTGCTATTCGTGCAGTCCTGTTTGTTGTGTGGTGGCAAAAAGGCTGCTTTCGTGCAGTCCTGTTTGTTGTGTGGTGCCAAAAAGCCTGGTCTGTCGGCTGGTGTGATTAGCCTTTCCTCACTGGCGGATCCCGCAACCACAGGTGCTGATTGACGAAAAGTGCGCCGAGAACGCGCAGCGGCTGGGGCCCATCTTCCGGCAGCACATCATGGACATTGGTTCGCCGCTCATCCAGCAGGTAGGCGTTTGCTTTCGCTGCTCAATGTTGGTCCGGTTTGCAGGCGGCTTGATAGCATGAGGGCATCGGCTGCCGCTGATTCAGCAGGCTAGTCAACTGCTATGGCTGGTTGTACTGAAATACCAGATCCCCGGCGGTTTGCTGCATGCCTGCAGTGCTCTGCTGGCTGCTCCACACGGGCAGCCCAATTGCCGCATTGACTGGCGCCGCCATGCATACGGTCACAATTTGGGTGACACGGCGCGTTCCTGCAATTGCAGGTCCGCGGCCGGGGCCTGCTGAACGCCATTGTCATCGACCCAGAAGCCAAGGTCGGCTGCTGCTTGCTGCGGCTGCTGCTTCTGCCGGCGCTGCTGCTGCCGCAGTTGCCTTCTGCTGGTGCTGTTGCCTGCCTGCCTGCCTGCTGCTCCCGCTGCTGCAGCTGCTGCGGTTCGGCAAGCTAGGCAGCCGGTGCTGGTGTTCAACCCTCATGTTTTTGAGCCATTGTTGCAGGTGGAGGCCATGGACATCTGCCTCAAGCTGGCGCAGGAGGGCCTGCTCACCAAGCCCACGCACCGGTGAGGCAGCTGCTCCAGCTGTGCATCACAGCAGGCATAGGAGTGGGCACAGCCCGGTTGCTGGACGCTTCTCCCGCAGCAGCAGCTACCTCGCCGTTGTTGCTGCTGGCAAGTCTGCAGGGATCCTGCCTGCTGACCCCACCTCCACATGCCATTTCACCCCATTTGTTTGCTCCCCCATGCCCGGCTGCAGCAACATCATCCGCCTGGCGCCGCCGCTGATTGTAACTGAGCAGCAATCCCTGTGGTTTTGAGTCTTCACCTATGCTGTTTTACTCCTTCTCTCCCCCGCAGCAACATCATCCGCCTGGCGCCGCCGCTGGTCATCAGCGAGCAGCAGCTGGACGAGGCTGTGGGCGTCATCAAGAAGGTCTTTGCCTCGCTGTGATGGCAGCCAGCGTTGCACACGAAATGGCTTGCATAGGGCCGCCACGCATTGTGCGCGTCTACTGGCAATGGCAGCTGGGAGGCCGGGCAGTGAAAATTATCGGAGAGTGCCTTGGCTCTGTGTGAACCGATTTTTTGAGGTGCGTGCCCGTGTGAAGCCTTCGCTCAGCTGAGTTTGAGCATTCCCATGCATGCCGAGCCCTCCCCACCTGCCCATATCACCTCCCCTTTATATTCAGTCGCCTCGTGCGTACGCCTACACAGCACACAGCAGATATGATATCTGCTGCTGCCTGAGGCATGCAAACCAAACGAATGCACCCAAGTCTCCATGTCAATGTCACAGATGCCAGCTACACAAGGCATGCTTGCTCTGCTGTTGCCGCCCTGCGCCCAAACCTGCCTGCGACGCCTTGCGCTGCTGCCTGCTTTGACATTAGTCAGGTCTCTGCAATCGTTTTGCGTCAGTTGCTGCTTGTTCAGAAGTGGCAGACGAGGGAGGAAAGAAAGCAAAATGAAGCGCATCTGCTGAACGGCTGGATCCTTCTGCAGCTGGTGGGGACTGCAAGCAATGCAAAGTCAGGTCTGGTGGGGGACTGCAAGCTAAGCTGCTCAGCCGCCGCGCGCCGCCGCCATCACCTCCACCTCCAACCAGCTCCTGAACCGGTTCTTTAGGTTAATTTCGTAGGGATCGCAGTACAGGTGCTGCTCATGCTGGTACCGCACCCGCCCGCCTGGCAGCACTGTTGCCACGTGTTGCCAGTCCTCCTGGGCGCTGCCCTGCAAGGCAACCACAGCGGGCGCAGCACGGAGGTGCGTGAGAAATGGCAAAGCGTGAGAAATGGCACAGCCCTTGCAGCAGATTCAGGCTCTGCTTGACCTGGCATCCTGGAGCTGCTACTCCGCAGCAAGCAAGGCCAACACTGGCCAGCAGTGCAGTGCAGCCTGCTAGCATCCGACAGCTGGCAACGTTGAAGCATCCTCCGGCTTACCTCGCCAGCAGTCGTGCGCCCAGCGCCTCCTGCCCCGCTGCCGTCTCCCTCTTCCTCCTGCTCCTCGCTTCCCTGCTCGTCCCTGCTGTCTCCCTCGCTGTCTCCTTCGCTGTCCTCCCCACTGCTCTCATCTTCCTCCTCCTCCTCCTCCTCCTCCTCCTCATCTGCGTCCTCGCTCTCCTCTGGAGCGCGGCGCTTGCGGCCCGCTTTGGCGGCTGGAGGAGGCGCCGGCCGCAGCCACTCTGGCAGGTGCACCTGCAAATCAGGGGGCTTTGATTGGAGTGCGTCAAGGTCCTGGCAAACCAACACACGGGCCGAGGTCATTGGAGCAACTGAAGCCTGCTGAGCGCACGACTGCACTGCGCATACACCGATGCACACAAGCACACCAAAGCGCACACGCTTACCAGCATGTCTGCAAACACCGCCGCTGCTCGCTCGTTGGCTGCTTCTAGCGTCTGGAACACCACCACCTGGCCGCCCTCTTCAGTGCTGACCACCCAGGGGCCGCTGCCAGGCACAGCTGGGTGCTGCCACTTGCTGTAAGCTGCGTCATGGAACCACACGCCATCGCCGGATGTTGCGCAGCTCTCCACCTCCTCTGCGTGGCACTCTCCCTCATCGCCCCAGCAGTCGGTAAATGTGTCCTCATCCCAGCTGATGCACTTAGACGTCACCCGCTTGCAGCGCACCACATAAAGCGGCGGGCCGGCTGGGGCTGCTGCTGCCCCTGCCGCTCGGCTGCCGCCTGCCGCCTTGCGCGGCGCCGCCGCACCGCCGCGGCGGCCGCCAGTACCGCTGCGCTGGGCAGCGTGCTTGCCGGCGGCTTCACCCTGGGCCTGTGGCGCACTGGCCTTGCGTTTTGAGGCACGGGTTGGCATCCCGGGAGTGGAAATTGCCAAAAGCCAGGAGCCAGGAACCCCCAGTCGCGTGCCTTGCTGAGAAGATGCAGACTGCACGTGCGATGCACTGATCGCAACCTAGAGGAGCGACGAAACCATTTGACAAGCGCCTGTGCTGCGCCGCCACAGCACGCCCGCCGCCGCTCAAGGCCTACACACTGCGTAGCAGCCTGCCCGCTGTTGCTGCCGCTTGCCACGGCCCATGAAGTGCACGTATTACAGCAGTTCCCAGGCGAATCTGTGGCTCGATCAACTGCAGGTAGCATGGAAGTGTTGCCACGTATGGCAGTGGCACGGGCACGGGGCAAAGCTGAAAGGAGGCATTCGGCAATGCTGGATGGGCAGCGAAAGAATTGAACGGGACGGGGGCGTGCATTAAAGGGGGATCAAGGGTATGTGTTGGGTGGTGAGACGAAATGGACGAAGAGTCGACAGGCAGGCGACAACAGGTCACACAACCAACCTGCCAACGCAGCTGGCAGGTGCGGTCATGGCAGCGGCACAACTGGCTGGCTGGGGCACGGCGCCTCAACAGCGGCACGCAAGTGCACGCCCTCGCGGCGGAGGCGCACACGCTGGAAGCAGGCTCGTCACCAGGGGCAAAGTGCCATAGCGATGCGTACCCACCGCCGCCTGCTGCTGTGCAGTGGTCGCTGCTGCTGCTGCTGCCGCGTCAGCAGCGCATTGCAGCCCACAGAGAGCTCTACCGCTGTGCGCCCACCGCCGCCTGCTGCTGGGAGGCGGTCGCCGCCGCCGCCGCTGCCGCTGCATCTACTGCCCGGCTGCAAGGTGCAGTGTACTACCGCTGTGCGCCCACCGCCGCCTGCTGCTGCTGCGCATTTGAGGCAGCTGGAGCATTTGCTGCATCTGCTGCCCGCTGCTTGGCTGCCGCCTCCTCTGCCTCCTTCTTCTTGCGGGCCACCCACTTGTTGTGCTGGTACACCTGGAAAAAGGTGCCCACCTGCAGCAATTGCGCACAAGGCCATGGTTGGTATAATGCAAAAGCATACAATGCAAACGCAAAGGTGGGGCGCAGCTGGTAGACCTGGAAGGGGCCCACCTGCGAACAAGTGGAGGGAAATGCAGGGCGGTAACAAACATGAGCGCATCTGCAAAAGCGCCGACTTCCGGAGCTCAACTACAAGCTTGGCCACAGGCAGGAGCTTGGCCACAAGTGCTAAGCGACAGCAGTTCATGGCTCTGTGCCGCTCTCACGTGGTTGCTCTTGATGCGCTGGTGCAGGTTGCTGGCAATGCCCCACTGGATCAACAGCTTCAAGTAACCAGCTCCCTGTGGTAAGCCACACTTACGTGGTTGCGCTTGATGCGCTAGTGCAGGGCAAGGCGGTGTCTGTACATCATTGTGAATAATCGGACAATCCCAGCCAAACCCTCACATGGTTGCGCTTGATGCGCTGGTGCAGGTCGCCGTCGGCGCTCAGCACCTCCAGGGCCACCGCCGCCGAGCCGTCTGCAGGTGGAAAACCAGGTATGCGAAGCGTTGGGCAGGTGCACACATACAGCAGCAGGAGCAACATGCACCTCTTAGCCTGCCACACCCGTCAATCGGGCGCCGCGGTTGCTTTATACGCCCATGCGGCACACACGGCATGCAGCAACAGATGATACGGACTTGGCAGCAGCCAAATCAACCACAAATCAACCCACCAGTGTTGAGCGCATCCACCTCCTGCCCCGCCGCATCCACCAGGCGGGCGGTGCAGTCGTCGGGCATGTCCATGCACACAAGGCCAATCGGGCTCATGCTGCGCGTGTCATACTCCACAATGATGTCGTCCTGCATTTGATTGGAAGTGGGTGTTGAGTAAATCGAGCTGCACATCATCATGCTGCGGGTGTCATGCTCCACGAAGAATGGCCATGTCGTCTGTATGTGAACGGGAAAAATAGGGATGGCTTAGTTCGGAAGCCAGCCAACTAGATACTCAACGATGATGTCGTCCTGCGGCATTGCGGGACGTACAGGGAATGAGCAAGCTTTGAAGCAGGCCAATGGGGCGTTACGGCGTGGAGGCAGCACTTTCAATGGTAGTTGCTCCTCCAGGCGAGCGACTTGCATGCACCGCGGCAGGGCCAGCAGTGAATGGGGCATCAGCGGCACAACAGCCATCCGTTCCACCCCGCACCATCGAACACCTATTCACCTGATCTGCAGCGTCGGTCCAGCACAAGCAACATAGGCATAACAGGCGAGAAACATGTGTCTGCTGACCTGCACCGCCAGCATGCAGTTGGGCCCGGCATTGAGCCAGGTGACGGTTGGTGCCAGGTCCTGCAGCGTGGGCTCCACCTCGCCCCTGCAAATTATGAGTGAGAGGGCATGCAAATTATGAGTGAGAGGGCAGTGGGAAATGAGAAAAGCGCAGAAGATGGGCAGCGCAGTCATGCTCACACACCGACCGCAGTCCAACATTCCACCCCAGCCATGCGCTAAGTCACACAGCACCTCGGCCCACTGCTGCAGCACAGTCGACGGTGCAATGCCAAGTGCCCTCCCAATGCCAAATGCCCTCCCAAGCATTCACCCGAGTGCGCAGTCCACCTTGCTGCACAGCCAGCCGGCCGAGGGGTCGCAAATCAGCTCCTCTTCAGGGGTCTGAGGCTGCAAGTCCAAGTGTGAACAAGAAGACCTTGTTTCAGCTGTACTGTGAACTCACTTGAAGAGGCTACAGGGGAGGCAATGCGGCAACCCCCACAACCCCATTCCAACATGGCCAACAGCAAACATTAAGTGCGTGCCTGCGGCGCCGATGGGTCGTCCCAGCGGTGGGCCAGGTCCAACCGCAGGCTACCGCTCTCATGGTCGACTGTGTAGAGCTCGTACCCCTCTTGCGTGCCTGCACACGGAAAGGTACAACCAGAGCTGGAGCTGTTGTGTGCAATGTATAGCGCAGGGGTCGGCAGGCTGGAACATGTGCTGCAGGGCAAGCGCACGCTGGCTGCCTCAAACCGCATGGCGAGAGTATCCATCGCATCCAGCATGAATGCCAGCACTCCAGACCCTCACCCTTGAGCAGGCGGGATTGGCGGAAGCCGTCCCGGTTGCACTCGCCAATCACTCCAGTCAGCACAAAGGCGGTGCCGCCCACCTGCAGGGGGTTTGGGCACAGCACAGGCAGGGTTGGTAGACAGTGGTGGTCGCCACCATGGCTTGAGATGTGGCGTACACGAACTGCATGACATGAGCTGAGCGCAAGCTTGCATAGCAGAACCTCTGGCAGCGCATGTTACACACGGGCGGAGCTCACCACCGAGATGGCATCTGCATAGTTGTGGCTGAGGTGGAAGTGGCCGCTGCACGGAAAGGAAGCGCACAGGCAGCGCAGACGTGCATTGCGGCCAGGGACACTGAGTTGGGCTGACAGCGGCAGTGGAACAGGCAGCTGCACTGCGCCCTGCCTGCCAACTGTGCTGGTAAGAGCAGCGATATTTCCAGCATACACTCTCCAGCTGATGTGCCGCAGCAGGCGCCATTGGGGCGCATGACCAATGCCTTGCCCGCACCTGAACCAGAGGCGGATGTTGGGGTACTGCTGCACCAGCTCGATGAAAGCGTGCGGGTTGCTGCTGTGGTTCAGCCATGCGCAGCTGCGGGGCAGTATGAGGAGGGTGGCAGTATTGGAATGGTGCATGCACCCGTGGTTGATTACAAGGTGCGCGTCAAGCTGAAGCAGGCGAACCAGTCCCCTCACCGGTTCTTGACATGCACCGTCTGCACCACCTTGAGCCCGCTGCCCAGGATGGGGGCGTGCGTGAACATCACCACGGGGCGGTTGGCTGCCGCCGCCTTCTCCAGCTGCAATTAGTTTTGGAGCAGAGACAGCCGCTTGAAGCGAAGATGTTGTCGAGTGCACAGGGCAGCGGGGGCGTGGGGCAGTGTGGAAGGCCATCCACTGACTTGATGCACCTGGTGCAGCAACTTTCATACGCGGCTATTGCCCATGTCCTTGGGTAAGCTCAGCAAGCAGCAGCTGCCACCCACCTCTGCCTTGAAAAAGGTCAGCTGCTCCTCGTCCACGTGCACCTCGTGCACGCTGTACGGGTTGCTGCGGCACAGATGGGTTGGGGTGGGTGGGTAGTGCAGCAGATTGCAAAATTTACCCCGTCTGCACGGCATAACACGACAACGCATGGAGGCTGAAAGCTGATGGCGCCGCCAGAACCAAACAGCATGTGCTGCGCCATGTGGCACAGCTACACCGATAGACAGCGGCACACCCGCACCTGCGGAAGCGCACGGTGGAGAGGCCGATGAAGGTGGCGGGCCCCACATGCTCTTATCTACAGATTACAACCTGGGGCCATTAAAAAGGGGGCCCAAGCTGTATAACTAGACTAGAACCTCACCTGCGGAAGCGCACGGTGGAGAGGCCGATGAAGGTGGCGGGCCCCACTTCGGCCGCCCAGTAGTGCTTTTGCCGGAACAGCTCCTGCCAGGCTGCCAGGTTCTCCTCATCGGTCTCGAATTCATCGCCCTCCAGGCTGCAGACACCACAAAATTGTGGAGCAGAAATCGGAGCGGGGTGGGGGCAGGAAAAAGCTACCTGAAAAAGGACAACATAACCCCAACAGCAGCTTCAACACCTAACACAAAACACACAACAAGCTCACTCGTGGTTCCCTGTGACCAGGGTGGTCGGCACGCCAACAAAGACAATTAAAACCCCAACAGCAGCTTCGAGCTAAACTCCGGAACCTGCACAACGTGCTCACTCATGGCTCTGCCGTGGACAGCGTGGGCGGCACGCCAAAGCCAGCACGGCACTGGCGCACCCAGGCAAACCATCGCAACTGTCTGAGATGACACACCAAACCCTGCTCACTCATGATTGCCGGTGACCAGGGTGGTCGGCACTCCAAAGCCGGCCAAGAAGTCGCGGCCGCGCGCGAAGCACTCGCGGCTGCCGGGCCGAAACTTGTAGCCTCCCAGGTCGCCTGCAGAGGGCCGGGAGCCCAGAAAACGATACAAACGACCGTGAGGTGCAGGAGAGACACACAAGTCCTCCGGCGTGCATGCAAACAGGCAAGCTGCAAGGACAGCGAATGCAACGGAGCCTCGCCCGTCGCTTAAGCAGCAGCGCACTGCCTCTGCAAGCTTGTTGCATGACAGCAGCTTGTGTACAATCTCACAGCAGCGATTAAAGGTCTGAGATTTGCAAGTATTGGCTCACCCAGCTGCACCACACGTGGCGCGGCTGCCGGGTCTTTGGTGATGGCCCCCACCAGCTGCCGCCGCGCCTCCTCGAACAGCTTCATCTGCAATGACAACAAAGAGCGCATGCAAGTTCAGCACCACGCGAGCATGCATGAGCGGTGCCTTGAGCTGGCGAAAGCAGCCATTTTCTAGCACGTAAAAAATCTGCCGCCGCGGCAGCCGCTGTCACATCGTCGCAGACCAGCAGGCGCAGTGCACCTGGTGGCCGGGCTCCAGGTGAAGGTCGCCCATGATGGCGCAAGCAAAGCCGGCCGCCGACCTGCACGCAGTGATGCAGGACTGGCCTTTGAGCATGCCAGCAAGCGGCAGCCACGGTGCTGGAGCACGCGGCAAGGTGGCGGCGGCGGCGGCAGCGGCGGCGGGCACCCAGGCAGCCCCTCATGCCCCTGCGCTCGCCTGTCCTCAAAGCCCTTGAGGCCCTCAAAGCCCTCGCCCGCCGAGGGACCCGCAGGGGCCGGGGCCTGCGCGCTCGCTGAGGCCAGCGCCGGCATAGCGCGCGTGGAGCGCCGGGGCGCTGCTGACAAGCTGCCGATCGCGATCTTGGCCGGTGGGTGGTGCCAGACCGCAGCCAGGGGCGGACAGGGCGCAGGACGCGCTTGCAGGGGCGCCTGCAGAAGCCCGGCCGAGGCCATTTGCGGTCCACAACTTCCTGGGCCTGCGATGGCGAGGTCACACTGAGCGATCGCCGCTTTGGTGGTGCCCCCTCGTCGGCTGGAGAGCGCCCATGATGCACCCCTGCTGACCAAGCTGAGACGGCACTTCTTGGCTGTTTTCGCGCCCTGGGGGAACCAAGCAACTGGACAGCACTGCTGTGGACTCCCCTCCTTCCCTCTGCTAGCCTTGCCAATGTCGGTTGAGGCGCCTTCGATCGAGGACGCGCTGCTGGACCGCTTTGACAGGTCCCCAGGGCCGTCCGAGGTGTCTTGTGCGGAGCGGGAGCGGCCAGATGCTCGCTAGCTTGCCGCCGCTCGCCGCCGCCGCTTGCCGCCGCTGCCCGACACTTCCCAGCCAGACGCCACCCCTCCCTGCCGCTGCTGCAGCTATGACGCCTACCTGCAGAGCTTTGTGACGGAGGCAGACCTGCGCTACCTGCCAGATGCTGCCACTGCCCGCCGCGTCGTCGAGCTCGGGTGCGCACCTGCTGCACCCAACCTTGTCTGTGCATGCTCTCGCCGCTCATGCCCTCTCTTCTGCCGCCCTGCCTCAGCTGCTGGCATGCAGCCCCTCCCACACTGTTCACGCAAACAACTGTTCCTGCAGCTACTTGCACGGCGATGGCGAGCTGCTGCGGCGGGAGGAGTGGGAGGCCGGCAAGGCGGCGCTGGCGGCGCGGCGATACGCCGAGGCGCACCCGCGCCCAAAGGCGCTGCTCAGCGCGGGCAGGTGGGTGCTGGGCCGCTGATTGCTTAGCAACGACACGTCGGATGAGCATGCGCAATTGTGCACAATTCATGGTCCGCAATGCCAGCAGTTGCACACGCTTGGTCACGTGCGACCTGGCCCATACAGCAAAGCTTTCTGGGCATGCATACCTTTACCGGAAACCCCCTCAAACCCACCCACCATGCACAGAGACCTGTCGGACCACCCCCTGCTGCGCGCGCTTGCTGAGCGGGAGCTGCCGGTCCGCCGAGGCTCTCTGGCCACCATCGTGTTCCTGCGGGACCGAAATGCCAAGGGGCAGGCGAGCGGGCAGGTTCCATGCAGCTAGGCTAAATGCGGGAAAGAGGCCCATTGTTTGCTGTGAGCCAGCTGCACCTGACGCTGCACCGCTTGCAGCCTTGTTGCTCACTGCCAACACTGTAATTCTGCTCCCACTGCTGTTGCACTGCCCTGCATTTTTTAATCATCAGGAGGTCAGCGGCTATATCGACCTGGGGCAGCGGCTGGCGGCCGACGAGGCGGGCATGGCATCCGTGTTTGCGCTGCAGGTCCGTCCCTTATGGGTTGAAAAGGATGGTGCAGGCAAGGTGCTGCTGCGCTGCTTGGCTGATCTGGCCAGTGCTCATGCTGGCCAGTCCTTAACTGACATGCGCTGGGTCTGCTCCCCACCTTCCGCCTGCAGGCGCGCCTGCTGCCGCAGCCCACCGACCTCTCTTGCTTCAATTGGGCCACCAACCGGCTGATCGGCTGCGCCAGCGCCAACTTTGAGGCGAGCAAGTGGGGTGGCAGCTGGGGCTCCTTACATCCAGCACTCACAGGCATGCAAGCATTCAGGCAAATCATGGTTCCAGCTGCCTCGCTCACAAGCTACCCTAAATGCCTCCTGCCGCAGGTTGTGACAGACCCAACCATCGGGCTGGCCTTCAAGAGCCGGCGGAACCGCAAGGCAAGCTTGCATGGCAGCAGGGCGGCTATTCATGGGGTGCTGCCCAGACGCCGGCCTCCACAGCTCGGTTGCTCCTGCGCCAGTGTGGAGTTGCCAGCCTCTGCGCACGATGCACCTGCATGCCCGCACAGCCTACCTGCTGCTGGCCCCAAGTTGATGTCCCTGCCAGCTGGCCCTTCCACTGCCTCCTTGCAGCTGATCGTCGTGGACCCCGCGGCAGCGTCCCCCGGAGACTACACCACTCGCACTGAGGTGGCATCCGACGAATACGAGCAGGCGGTCATCTTCGACCATGTGATTGGGTGGCGGACGTGAGCAGCAGCAGCAGCAGCAGCAGCAGCAGCAGCAGCAGCAGCAGCAGCAGCAGCAGCTAGGTGCTCTGCGGCATGTTTGACCATGTGATTGGGCGAGGACGTGAGCACGTATCAGTTGCAAGCACACCGCTAGCTACTGCCGATCCCGGGTCCAGGCAGCAGGCAGCATGGGTGTCGACGCGGCGTGAATTTGGCATGCCGACCTGAGCACACCTGGCCCCAGCTGGCTGCGCAGCAACATCAGACCTGCCCTCCTGGCTGCCATAACGTCCTGCTACTCCAGCTCTCCTCCTTTTTTTACATCCTGGTGAATACATGGCAGTTCGCATCAAACAAAAACGCGCGGCGAGGCGGGGCCCGCCGCTGCCGAATGGCAGTTTGCTCGTCTTACACGCTCGCTGATCTTGCTGGGTGTGCCGCACAGCTGCTGGTCGCTGTGGCTGCCAAGCTGAGCAGCAGCAGGCCTGCTGCCGCCGTTGTTAGCCGTCAGGGTCGCAGCAGCCGTGCTGAGCCAGGATCCGTTGTGGAAACCGTTGTCGCTGGATTGATTTGTTAAAGCTGTGCTGGGACTGGTAGGTTGGGCTCAGCCAAGCTTGCTGGCTGTTCAATCGTACTTGTTGAACTTCTTGGCATCGCGCTTCTGCATCTGAGAAGCGGCGTCGGTGCCTGCGTGACGAGGGCAGGTGTTTGGGGAAGGAGCAGGCAGTCAGGGGTGTGGATGAGCAGATGTGCGCCGGCAGCGGTGCAGGTGCCGGGAGCAGCGGAGCTGGCTGTGCTGAGTGGATCAACTCATGTGGTGTGCAAGGGGAAGCGCAGACTAGAGCGCAGTGCAGAGCAGATGCCTTGCAAGCCGGCTGGCAACACTGACAAGCAGGTGAAGGGCAAGCACAGCAGCAGGGCAGGCTCACCGGACTTCAGGCCGGAGGAGACCGCAAAGCTGGCAGCGGTCACAACCACGGCGCCTGCAAGGGTGGATGGGCAGAGGGGCAGCGGCGTGTCACAAGCATGCTACAGCGCGCTAGAGGTACATCCGTCCAACGTAGGCAGTGTGCAAGCATGCCGTAACCGCGGCGCCGCAAGAGCAAACACCTCCGGAACCTGCTCCCGCTCACCGACGACGATGGCCCAGATGGGCGCATCCACGGAGCCGGGAGCCTTCTCGGCAGCGTCGGCAGCCAGCTGCAGAGAGGAGGCAGGGAAGGAGCAGAGAGAGAGGGTCAAGTCACGTGGCGCAAGGGCGGCGGCGGAGGCGGCGGCAGCGGCGGCAAGTGGCGCCTGCACCTCTCCTCCCGGCGCACCTGCACGATCTCCATGGGCGCGAAGGCACGAGTCACCACCTGGGCGCGACGGGCAGCCGGCCGGCGGGCTGCTGCTGGGCGAGCCAGGCTCGCGGGGCGGCAGGGGGCAAAGGCAGTGGTGAGCATGGCGAAGGGTGCAGCTGGATTGAAGGAGGGAGAAATGGTGCTCGGCCTGGGCTGCAGGCTCGATTTGTGCCATTGCGTAGCTCCGATACCCTTGGCAGCTGATGCAGGGCGGCTTGCAGGGCCCAATGCCCCGCTTCCTGGCCTGTGGGCCGCCCCGATGGCATGTTGGAGGTAGAGGCAGCGCCAATGGCGCCGCCTTGGAGCGAGCGGCGGGAGAAGCGGCGCAACCTGGCCGCCTTTTGGCTGCTGGGCCTGCTCAACAACTCGGGTGGGGCCATGAGATGCGATCAGAGGCAGTGGGAGGCCATGGCACGGGCTGCCGCCCTGCCGCCGCCGCCGCCGCCTGCCGCCGCCGCTCGCCTGCTTTGATTTCCACACCCACCCTACTGTCCCCTGTGTGTGCCACCAGCCTATGTCATAATGCTGGCTGGGGCGAATAATATATCCGCAGCAGCGGTTGGCCTGGTGTACCTGGCAGCTGTGGGACCCTCGCTGCTGTGCAAGGCCAGGTGGGCCGGCTAGCTGCTCTTGAGACTTCGCAGCCCATTGCTCGGCAGGAAGCTCGCTCTACACAGCCTGGCTGTATATGTGGCAGTGCCAGCCTCAGGCAGGACTGCAAGTTGTGCAGCCGCAGCTGCCGGGCAGCCCTGTGCCACCCCTGCCCGCCTGGCGTGTGCTCCCAACGTGCAGCTGGATACTCCTGGTGCTCGCGCTGATGCCAAGCAAGGCAACCGTTTGACATGCCAACTCGGCTGCATCAGCTGCCGCCCTCATCCACTCCTGCTGCAGTGCACCGTATTGGTTCCACCTGGCACGGTACCGCACCCGCATGCATGCCGTGGCCCTGCTGATGGCCGCCAGCTACACGACAGGTGCGGCTGCAAACAGGATTCGTTTCCCTTGCTGGGCTTGCGTGCTCTGGGCAAGCTTGCATGACTGAGCTCGCTTGCTTGGATTGCACATGTGCTGCCTGGCTGCCACAGCCGTATTGCATTCCTGTTGCCCTTGCCCTCATGGCCTGCTGTCCTCCTGCCCGGCTGCTGCAGCGACATCAGACATCGCAGTTTATTGGCCTTGCCCTCTTGCACTGCCCTTCCTCCTGCTCCTTGCCTGCAGTGGCACTGTCTAGAAGCCGCGGCTGGCAGCTGCTGGGGGTGGTGTTTGCGTCCCTGCAGGTGGGCTGCTGCACTGGCTACTCACTTGCTTCCACTTGCGCTCCTGTGGAGCAAGCTGTTGTGTGAAAGGTTTACCATATGCCTTTTAGCATGCCGCTTGCCGCCCATGCGCAGCGCATGGCCGTGCTTGCACACAGCAGGCCAGGCTCACCGAATTTCTCGCTGGCTCAATGCATTCCAGTTATTGCATTCTGCTGCAGGGCGGGCTGGGCGAGGCGTCCTGCCTGGCACTCACCAGCTACTACAGCGGCCGCCCAGCCATCACTCTGTGGAGCAGCGGCACCGGCTTTGCGGGCGTGTTTGGCTACGCTTGGGTCGCGCTGCTGCACATGGCGGGTGAGTAACTTGCTTTCTCTTAACACACTGCTTGTTGAGAGGCTTTGCGGGCGTGTTTGGCTACGCCTGGGTGTCGCTGCTGCACATGGCGGGTGAGTAATTCGCTTCCAATAAACAGCCTAACAAGGGAAGGAGGCTTTGCGGGCGTGTTTGGCTACGCATGGATGGCACTGCTGCACATGGCGGGTGTGTGCGTCTGTTTCACCACACACTGTGTGCTTTGTGAACCTTTGTGGGGGTGTTGAACAACTTGCTTTGGCCGCGCTGCTGCATATGCTGGGTGCGTGCATGCTTTGAGCATTGGGGTGTGCATGTGCTGCATGAGCGGCAACAGCTCCAGCTGGTGCATCAAATGCTGATCGCATGTTATTTGTGATGCGTCTGCACAGCCATTCACGGCCGTGCAGTTACACACAGATTCCTCATCTCTGCTGTTTGCCTGCAGGCGGCCTGAGCTTCACAGCCACCCTGCTGCTGGCAAACGCCACGTGTGCGGCTTGGCTGGCTGTCTATCACTGGCTGCTCGAGGCGCCAGAGGAGCGAGCGGCACAGGTGTGGCGGCACGACAGCTCAGACTGGGCCGGAGCGGCACCTGCAGCCCAGGGCGGCCCCAGCGAGGCTCAAAGTGCGGCAACAAGTGGCGGAGGGCGGGCAGCGGAGCAGCAGCGGCGGCGGCAGGAGGGCGGCGGCAGGGGCCCTTTACCGCAGGCGCCTGTGCTAGCAGAGGCAGCACAAGCAGTGCAGGCAGCTGGGGAGGCGGATTTGCAGGGGGCACAGGGCAGCAGTGAGGAGCAGCGGAGGCTGCTTGGCGAGGAGGAGGGCGGCAGATCTGATTTGCAGCGGCAGCAGCAATGGCACCATCATCATCAGCAGCAGCAGCAGCAGCAGGGGCAGCAGCGGCAGCAGGGGCAGCAGTTGGATGCAGGGATGCTGGAAGAGGGCAGCGAAGAGTGGAAGCCTTCCAAAGCCGGCAGGATGGCGTGGCGTGAGCGGCTGCATCGCACGGGTAAGAGAATGGGTTTGCCCTTAGAGTCCGCACTTTGTGGTTTTGGTTGGCACTGCATTGCCAGCGTGGCGGTTAGTACTGCATTGACAGCATGGCGCCCGCACATTTTGGACGGGTGTATCCGCCCCTTGCAGCAGTCCAGCTCGCTGCACAGCCCGCCCAATGTCTGGAGCTCTCCTGCCCTGCCCCTGCCCGCCGGCCTGCGCCAATCGCACCTGCTACTGTGCTCCCCGACTATCATGAATCGCACCTCCCGCCCCTGGCTGTGCAGCGGCGCTGTGGCCCTACATGGTGCCTCTTCTGCTCGTCTACTTTGCTGAGTATGCGATGCAAAGCGGCACTTGGACTGCGATAGGTCCGCCTCTTGGGAGAGATAGGATGTATTGCTGCTTGAAGGCGCCGCTGCTGGCGATGCGTCGCTGCTTACAGGCTCCGCTGCTGGCGGGCAGCGGGGGCTTCCTGGCAACCTGCATGTGCTATCCGAGCCATGGTGTGCCGCATCCTGACCCCTGCCTTGATCCATGTGCTGCGCAGGGTTCCCAGTGACCAGCAGCGAGGCGCGCCACCGCTTCTACTTGTATGCAAATTGGAACTGTGAGTGTGCAGCAGGCCGGGCTGTGCACTGCACTGCTTGCACTGATTTTTCGGCAGACCAAATGCAGTGCTTGCTCGGCATACCAGGCCCTGAGCACTTTGGATCAGATGGAGTTGCTTGCATGCCCACTCCAGCTCCTTCTCATGCGCTGCAGACCAGGCGGGTGTGTTCATTTCACGCTCCTCAGGCATGCTGTATCAGGTGAGTGGCTGTGCGACGCCACTTTGTAAAGTGTCTGCAGAGTGCCATGGCTTGCTGGAACCATCTGCTTGGTTGTTGCTTGCATTCAAACAGTGCTCTTTGGCTGGTGTGTGCAGTTGAAGCAGCGCTGCCCTTACTGCTCCTCTGGCTCTGTGTGGCCCTGTGGTGCAGGCCAGCCGCGCCGCGCTGTGGGCCATGCCAGTCATGCAGGTGGGTGGCCTGCCTTCCGCAGCTGTTGCATGGCTGTTGCATGGCTCTGATATGGCCAATTGTTTGCTGGGCAGTTGGTGGGCACCTGCGCAGGTGGTCTGCTTGGTGTGCACACCTGTTGCAAGGCCGACTGTTTGCTTGCTCTCCGGCAATGCGGGCTGGTGAGGAAACAGCATGCAGGACAGCTCTGCAACCGTGTCGGGTGACAACCGTTGGCAAACTGTAGTGGCTTGCAGCCTGGCACCGTCTCTAAAATTCAGTGCGCACTGCTCCCCCCGGCAGGTCGGCTGGCTGCTCTTCTTCCTGCTGGACGCCGTGCACCACTTCTGGTACAACTCCTGGCTGCTGGTGCCCTGCTTCGTCACGGGTGCGACCTTGAACACTCTGCACTTGACAGGTCGTTTTGTGGCTGCTTCCAAAATGCATAGTGCGGCCCGCAGCTCGTGGCTGCTGGTGCCCTGCTTTATCACGGGTGCGCAAGGAGCGCCAAGCAAAGTGCTGATCAGTGCGGGCTGCTCTGCCACGTTATGTTGCGCTCTGAGATCGTCTTGACACGGCCGCGTCCTCTGCAGCTGCACCTTTGATGCGCCCACAGATGTGCCTGTACGCAGCTGATTTGGACCCACTGCCCTGCTGCAGGCCTCCTAGGCGGCGCCGTCTACGTCAACGCCTTCACGCTGATCAGCAAAGAGGTGCCTCCCCAGTACAGGTGCGTACCGCTGGCCATGTGCCATGCGCACTGCTGCTGCTCCTGCTGTGCTGCCGTGCTGTGCTGCTGTGCTGCCGTTTCTGCCGCTGCCGCTGTGCTGCTGAGCGCTGCTGTGTGGTGTCGATGCTCAGGAGAGGCAGCATGCGTGTGCGTCTGGACTTGCTTGGCCTGACCAACCTTAGTTTCTCTGCCACACACCCCTCCGGCCCGACCACAGGGAGTTTTCACTGGGAGCCGCCTCTCTAGCAGACAGCCTGGGCGTTGCGCTGGCGGACGCGTGCGGCATCCTCATACAGGGCTGCCTGTTCA
>VFQQ010001875.1_pt1 | contig 26595 bp, 25 predicted proteins | sample 3512341 | NCBI WGS metagenome assembly VFQQ01 (sample SAMN10412373, study PRJNA504923) | tailings metagenome | isolation source: Relicate 2 Philex TSF1 revegetated site | place: Philippines: Tuba, Benguet | collected 2017-08-29
GACGCAGGCGCCGCTCACGGTTGAAGCGCGATCGGACAGATCCTGATCGACCGCCACTATGGCCGCCTCGGTCAGCGCCGCGGCTTTCATCGCTGCCAGCTGCATGTCAGCGACGCGATGCCGCAGCGCCTGGAAGCTGCCGATCGCGCGGCCGAACTGCTGGCGCTGGCCCAGATAGAGCGCGCTGTTGGCGATCATTCGCTGGATCAGCCCGACCGCCTCGGCGCAGCGTCCGATCAGCACAACATCGTTACCCAGTTCGACCAGCGTGCGCGCCGCAGCACCGGTAGCCAGCCGGCTGCCCTCGCCCGGCTTCACTGTAAAACTCAGGTCGGCAGTCACGCTGCCGTCGTGCATGATGCGGTGACGCTGCTCAACCTTGTCGCGGTCCGCAGCGATGAGCAGCACCGCGTCGCCGTCGGCGAGCAGGAACAGGTCGGCCTCGGCGCCGCCCGCCACCAGCGCAGCGGTGCCGCGTACCGCGCCGTCGGCCTCGACGATCGGCATCGCCGCGCTCGATGCGGCGCAGATCAGCGCCGCGCGCCGCGCGCCGGCCGCGAGTTCGCAAAGCGCCGCATGATCGGGCGCCGCCTGGCTCAGCAACATCGTCGCGGCAGTATGCGAAAGCCAGTCGGATCCCGCCAACGCTGGTCCGAGTTCGGCCATTACCACCGCAATCTCGATCGCGCCGCCGCCAAAACCACCATGAACCTGTGGAACGGCTAATCCGGCCAGCCCCAGCGAATCCACGAGGTTGCGCCAGCCCGGCGATGTGTTGTCGGCCAGAAACCGTTGCACACTGTCGCGCAGCATTTGCTGTTCAACGCTCAGCAGCAGGTCAAGTGTGGCCATACGCATCTCCCGCCCGCTCCATGCGGCCATCGTTCGACGTCGTCCACTGGCGAGCGTAACAGGGTAGGGAGCCGGGCGCCAAACGACACATCACCGCTGCCGGTTCCGACGCCGGGCACCATGGCTTTGTCCAACGAAAGAGGTGGTGCACCCGACTGGATTCGAACCAGTGGCCCCCAGATTAGGAATCTGATGCTCTATCCTGCTGAGCTACGGGTGCGGCCGCGGTTCGTGTAGCGGCGGCAGGCGCGCAGCGTCAATCCGGGCGTTTAATTGACCGCGTCAGGTGGCACGATCGGGACCAGCAGCGGCATGGCGGCAATCCCGTCATCGCGCAGCGCCTGTGCCTCGTCGGGTGATGCCTGACCGTGGATCAGGTCATCCGGGGCACGGCCTTCGTGCATCGCGCGCGCCGCGTCGGCGAAATCGCGCCCGACCCAGCGCGATTGCGGCAGCATCGCGGCCTGTTTCGCGGCAATTTCTGCAACCACCCGGCGGATCAGGTCGGGCGACATATCTGTCGGCGCCACGGTATCGACGGGTTTGCCGGGTTCCGCCGTGGCGATCTGGTTTGATTTAGCCCCGACGCGCGGTGCCATGACCGCCTTTTTGATGTTGGTGTCGCCGCAGACCGGACAACCGATCAGCCCGCGCGCCTGTTGGTCGGCGAAGCCCTCGCTGCTCGCAAACCATGCCTCGAACCGGTGATCGCCAAGCGTGCAGCAAAGGTCAAAAACGATCATTGAACCCGCGCGGTGTCAGGCAAGACCAAGCAGCGGATCGAGGCCGCCGCGCGCGTCGAGCGCCGCCATGTCGTCGCTGCCCCCGATATGTTTGCCGTCGATGAAGATTTGCGGCACCGTGCGCCCGCCACCCGCGCGCTCGACCATCGCGTCGAACCCGGCGCGGTCCATCGTGACGTCGATTTCCTGAAATGTGACGCCCTTGCGCTCCAGCAGCGCCTTCGCCCGCGAGCAATAGGGGCAGAGGAACTTCGTGAAGATTTCAACCTTGGCCATGCGGCGATCCTGTCATCATCTGGTCCGACATATCAGAATCCAACGATGCAAAGTCAAATATGTTGCTTGTCATCAGCGCATCGGGAACCACTCGCGCCCAGGTGAGCGCCGAAACCCGGCTTGCTCCGCTGCGCTGCAACAGCTTTGCCGCAGCGCGCAGGGTGGCGCCGCTGGCGTGGACATCGTCGATCAGCACGACATGACGTCCGGCGAGACGCGCTTTGGCACCGGCGGCCAGCGCAAACGCACCCGACACTTCCTTTTCGCGTTCGCGGCGTTTCTTGCCACGCAGCGAGGCGGTCGATTTCACGCGCAGCAGCAGATGGTGGTCGTGCGGAACGGCGGTGGCGCGCGTCAGCGCATCGGCCACCAGCGCCGCCTGATTGAAGCCGCGCGACCACAGCCGCCAGCGATGCAAGGGTATCGGGATCAGCAGCATCTGTTGCGCGTTGCCCAGCCTCATCAGCGGGCGCGTCATCAATTGCGCCATCAACCGCGCATGGCCGGTCCGTCGCCCGTATTTCAGCCGCATCGCCACGGTGCGCGCGACCGGCCCATAGGCGACGGCAGCAGGCGCGCCCTCGAACGGCGGCGGCTTTGCCAGGCAGGCGCCGCATGCGACCGGCGCCGCGGGCAGCGCGTTGGGCAACGGTATCGAGCAATACATGCAGCCCGGGCCGTCGAGAAAATCGAGCGAGGTCCAGCACGGCAGGCAGAATTGCCGGTCCTCACCGACAATGGCGCCGCAACCCGGGCAACGCGGCGGCAGCGCATAGTCGACGATTGCCCGCACCGCGACGCGCAGCCCGCGAGCCCACGCCGGCGTCGTGGCCGCACCGCCTTTGCCATCCCCGCTTGCCGCCTCCATCGTCTGCTTGTGCCGTATCGTCCGGGAGGGCACAAGCGGCGCATGTCGCAACCCCCGCCGCAGCTATTTTCGCCCGCACGCCACCGCGCCCAGCGCGACCGGATCGCTACGCTTCCGCCCTCGGCCAATTTTCTGGCACCGATTATGTCCGAAGCGATCATTGACCGGTTGGCGATGGTGACCCGAGACTTCGCCCGCATCCTGTTGATCGGCGCGCACGACCAGACGCTGGTCGAGCATCTCGGCCGGGTCGGCGGCAATTTGACCGTCGTGGAGGCCGGGCCACACCTGGCGGCAAGAACCGGCGCGATCATGGCCGACGCCGACACGATTGACCTGCCCCTCGCCAGCTTCGATTTGATCGTCTGGCCGGGCGGGCTCGACAGCGTCAATGATGTTCCCGGCGCCCTCGTCCGCCTGCGCGCTTTGCTCGCTCCCGACGGCCTGCTGCTCGGTGCTTTTGTCGGCGATGGCAGCCTGCCGCGGCTGCGCCGTGCGATCATGGCCGACGGCGTGCGCCCGATCGCGCGGATGCACCCGCAGATCGATCTGTCGGCGACCGGCAACCTGCTCCAGCGGGTCGGCTTTGCGTTGCCGGTTGTCGATGTCGAAGCGCTGTCGGTCCGCTATGCGCAATGGTTGGCGCTTGTCCGCGATCTCCGCGCCGCGGGACTGGCGAACCGCCTGGCGTCGATCCCCCCGCCGCTGACCCGGGTCGAGACAAGCCGCATCGCCGCGGCCTTTGCGGCGCAGGCCGACCCCGACGGTCGGGTGACCGAGAGTTTTCGCCTCGTGCATTTTAGCGGTTGGGCGCCGCACCCCGACCAGCCGCAACCGGCGCGGCGCGGCAGCGGCAAGGCGTCGCTTGCCGCTGCGTTAAAACCCGGGGGTTAGACCAGCGCCTCGAGCAGACCGATCAGCGGCTTGTCGGCTGGCGGCATGGCCAGCCCGTAGAGCTCGATCGGACGTACCCAGCGCAGCGCGCTGGCGTGATGCGCCACCGGCGTACCATGCCATTTGCGGCAGACGTACAGCAGCAACAGCAGGTGGCGGTCGCCCAGCATGTCGCTCGCAAAACAAGCCGGAGCGAGGCATGCCTGCTCGACGTCGATACCCAGTTCCTCGGCAAGTTCGCGGATCAAGGCGCGCTCGGGTATTTCGCCGGGTTCGACCTTGCCGCCCGGAAACTCCCAAAGCCCGGCCATCGACAGTCCTTCGGGGCGCTGCTGCACCAGCAGGCGTCCGTCGCGGTCGACGAGCGCCGCCGCGACGACAACAAGGCCGGTTTTCGGCGGATTTCCGGGGTCCGGCACGGACAAATTGTTAACCTTCCTATGCGATCATCGGCACCCTCGGGAACTATATTTTAGTCAGGGGTGGAACAATGCACAATCTTTACAGGCTGATGCGGTCGACCAGGGCCGCCACAGCCGTCGAATACGGGCTGATCATCGCCCTGATCTTTCTGGCGGCCGTCAGCGCCGTCGGCAATGTCGCCAACAGCACCAGCGGCATGTGGAACAATGTCTCCACCGCCGCGCAAGACAATATGTAACAAAGGATTGGCCGTCCCTTTTCCGGACAATTGCCGGGCGCTTTCATGGCCAGCCATTAAGATTTTCAAAACCTATTCGTCCTAAACCAGCCACTGTTGACCCAGACCAGACCGTCAACAGGGTAAGTGAAATCAGGAGACCAGTCATGAAGTTCATCAAAAAGTTCGCCCGCGACACCAAGGCCGCGACCGCCATCGAATACGGCCTGATCGCCGCACTGATCGCCGTCGCCGGCATCACCGCGATGGGTGCCGTTGGCAACAGCGTCAGCAGCACCTTCAACAAGGTGGATCAAAACCTGACCACCACGCCGTAATCTACGGGCAACTCGAACCGAGAAGGGGCGGTGGTAACACCGCCCCTTTTTTATGCCGGAGCCTTACCGGTTGGCATATACTACAATTTTGACCTTTTGCCCCGGCGTCAACCGGCTCGACGCGGTCAGCCGGTTAAGTACCTGAAAACGCTCCGCCTGATAGTCGCTATAGGCCATCCGGCGCGCCAGAGTAGCGACGGTATCGCCGCGACCCACCGTCACGACGTCGATCCGCCGCGACCGGATCGCTGCCGCTTCGGCGGCACTCAGCCGCCGGACGCTGTTGAACATCGGATTGAACACCGCGCTGCCGCCGGCCTTGGTCAAGGTGACGAAATGAAAGGCGCTGCTCCGCGAAAATTCATAGGCAAAAACCGTGACATCGACTTGTCCCGACTGGGTGGCGACGCGTGCCGTCGAATAGGACGCCGGCAATCCGTTCACCGTCGTGCGCTGGATCGCACTGGGGGTGATCGCGCTGTTCCCCGCAACCGCCTTGAACGCCGCGGCGATATAGGCATTCATGTCGCCGTTGTAGGGTCCGGTCGTGAACTGCGCCTGCCCGCCATTGCCACTGACCGTGACCGCGGTCGTGCCGTTCTGCATGCCATATCCGCGCGGCACCTCGAACCGCAGCCGCAGGTCGGGGTGCAGGAACTGGTTGCCCTCGACCACGCCTTGCGCGGGATCGTCGCCGTATAGGACATTGTCGACGGCCGCCAGAAAGGCGTCGGCGTTGCGGGCGCCGCCCGTACCACCGACGCGGCCGGCCAGCGTCTGGGCATTGCGGACGCGCGACGCCGGGTCGGGGTGGGTACTGGCCCAGGCGGGGAGCGAGCGGGCATCGCCGCCCGACAGCCGCGCGTCGAGACTCGTCTGATTGGCGAGGCTGGCGAGCATCGTCGACAGCGCCAGCGGGTCATAGCCCGCGCTGCGCAGATATTGCACGCCCAGCTGGTCGGCCTCCAGCTCCTGCCCGCGCGAGAAGCCCAGCGTCGCGAGCTGGGCCACCTGCATCGCATTGTTCTGGAGCAATCCACCAAGGCCGCCGATCACACCCCCGCTGTCACCAATCGCGCCGCCCAGCACCGCGCCCAGCACGCCCAATAGCTGGTTGCGGGTCGCGGCCGACTGGCGTTTTTTGCTGTGCTGGGCCGCGACATGCCCGACCTCGTGCCCCAGCACCCCGGCCAGCTCGGCCTCGTCGTTCATCAGCGCCATCAGCTGGCGGGTGACATAGACATAACCGCCGGGGATCGCGAAGGCGTTATTGACGGGCGAATTCAGCAGGGTGACGGTAAAGTCGCTCGGGCTGCGCGACAGCCCCGATTGCACCGCGATATTCTGACCGACACGATTGACGTAGCTCGCCTGCGGCCCGCTGTAGGCGCCGCCGAATTCGGCCATCAGCTGCGGATGCGCGTCGCTGCCCTGCTTACGGTCGGCGGCAGAAATGTTCGTCGCGGTCTTGATCGCCTTGAGCTGCGCGCCGGCGACACCAGTCACCGCCAGGCTGCCCAGCGCCGCGGTTGCGGCGAGCAGCGTCGCCGTACCGTTCCTTGTCCATCGGGTCATCGGTCCAATCCTCCCCTGCTGCGCGTTCTTTCCGGCATATCGCCGATCCATATTCAAGCAAGCCGTCGATGAACCGCCGCTGTCCGGCGCCGCAACGGCTGACCGGTCGAAAACGCAATACCAATGGATCGGGTTCCGCGCGTCGCGCTAATCAGGCGCGGCCCATGGCGAGGAATTTTTCCTCGCGCGCGGCCAACACGGCATCGCGCGGCAGGCCCGAAAGGGCATCGAGTTCCTCCGCGATCGCGTCGCCGAGCGCCGCAATCGCGACCTCGGGCGCCCGATGCGCGCCGCCGACCGGTTCGGGAACGATCCGGTCGATGATCTTCATGCCGAGCAGGTCCTGCGCCGACATCTTCATCGCGGCGGCGGCATCGGCGGCCTTGTCAGACGTGCGCCACAGGATCGACGCGCAACCTTCGGGCGAAATCACCGAATAGACGGCATGTTCGAACATCAGCACACGGTTGGCGGCGGCGATCGCGATTGCGCCGCCCGACCCGCCTTCGCCGACAACCGCGGCCACCATCGGCACCCCCAGCGCGAGACATTGTTCGGTCGATCGCGCGATCGCTTCGGCTTGGCCGCGCTCCTCGGCCTGAATGCCGGGAAAAGCACCCGACGTATCGACCAGGCTGACCACCGGCAGGCCGAAGCGATCGGCAAGCTGCATCAGGCGGATCGCCTTGCGATAACCCTCGGGCTTCGCCATGCCGAAATTATGTTTCATCCGCGACGGGATATCGTCGCCCTTTTCATGGCCGATGACCATCACGCGGCGACCACGAAAGCGCGCAAGACCACCCAAAATCGCCTGGTCGTCGCCAAAATTGCGGTCACCGGCCAGCGGCATCCAGTCGTCGAACAGGCCCGCGACATAATGTTTGAAATGCGGTCGGTCGGGGTGGCGCGCGACCTGCGTCTTTTGCCACGGGGTCAGCTTCGTATAGATATCGCGGAGCAGTTTGGAGGATTTGTCCTCGAGCCGCGCGATGTCATTGTCGATGTTCAGCGACGGGTCGTCGCCCATTTCACGCAGTTCGGCGATTTGACGATCGAGCGCGGCGACCTGTTTTTCGAAGTCCAGAAAGGCTGTCATGGCGAAGAGCGCTAGGACGATGGCGCGAGCGCGTCAACGTCCGCCATTCGCGCCAGCGGATGACGGCGATTGACCAGTTCGACGAGCCGTCGGCTGTCGACATGGGTATAGATTTCGGTGGTGGCGATGTCGGCGTGGCCCAGCATCAGTTGCAGCGCGCGCAGATCAGCGCCGCCTTCGAGCAGATGGGTGGCAAAGGCATGGCGCAGCACGTGCGGACTGACCGCCGTCGGATCCACTCCCGCGCGCGCGGCAAGATCGCGGAGCATCTGGAACAGCCGCACGCGCGAAATATGGCTGCGGCCCGAAGGGAACAACCAGATCGCCCCTTCGGCAATCAACGGCATCCAGCGCGCCAGCACGCGCCGCGCCCGGTCGGAGAGCGGCACGAGCCGTTCCTTGTCGCCTTTGCCGCGGATGATGAGAAATTCATGCTCGCCCGCAATCGCGCGGCGGGGCAGCGACACCAGTTCGCTGGCGCGCAGCCCCGATCCGTAGAGCAGTTCGAGCAGCAGCAGCATCCGGACCGCCGCTGCGGGGGGCGCTTCGCCCGCAGCCTCCTGTTCGGCCTGCGCGAACAGGTGTTCGACATGATCGTGCGTCAGGATGCGCGGCAGCGGCCGCCGGGTCGTTGGACGGGCAATATCGAGCGCCGGGTTGTCCGCCCGGTCGCCCTCATCGAGCAGAAACGCGTAAAATTGCCGCAACGCCGACAGCTTGCGCGCGGCGCTGCTGGTTGCAAGCGATTGATAACCAGCCATCAATTGTCGCAGATCGGCGACGCCGGCGGTTTCGATCGCGCCGCTCATGCTCGCCGCGGCCTGCTCCAGATCACGACGATAGGCCGCGAGTGTATTGCGCGAAGCGCCGCGCTCGGCGGCCATCATCTCCAGGAACCGGTCGATCGCGGCGGCGTCGGTCATCGACACGCCGCCCGATCCGCGGGTTCAGACACGGACCAGCGCTTCCGCGGCGATCATGCGCGCCTCGGCGCCAAGGCCGACGTCGCGCAGCGCCCGGACGATGTAATAGAGGTGATAGGGCGGCACATCGTCCCAATCGCCCTGCATTCCCGTCGCGGCGAGCAGCGCGACCATTCCGGGCTCGCGCCGTTCGGCCGCGGCGATGATCGCGCGCGACCAGCGCGTCTGGCGGCCAAGGTCAATACCAAGGTCCCCCGCCACCGACGCGGCCGCGCCGCCATCGACGCGGCCCAGTCCCGCGAGACCGGCGAGCAGGAACTTCGTGCGCAGCCCGTCGGCGCTGTCGTCATCCCCAGCAAATTGCCCGATCGTGCCGGCGTTGATTCCGTTCAGCGGACGCGGCGATCCGACCGCCAGGACACCCCAGGCCCGGCTGCCGACATTCACCGTCGGCACCCATGCCATCGCGTTGGTGTCAAAACCGCCGGCGAGCATCGACCCCATCAGCTGCCAGGGATCGCTGCCGACCCCGGTGCCCGGCGGCAAGGCCGCCGCGGCGCGCGCGGTCGATACCATCGCGGCGTAGCCGGATCCCGCCCCCCACAGCCGTTCCATGGCGGCATAACGCGCCGCGCCATCGGCGGTACCAAACGCCGCGCGCAACTGCTCGGTCCGGGCCGCCAGATCCTCCGACGGTTCCTCCTCGGTCGCGGCGGCGCTCAGCAGCGACACATAAGCTTCACTCGACAGAACGCCGCGCGCCGCGGCGTCGGGCGCCGCGGCGACCCGGTCCGCCATTTCCGTCATCGGCGCCAGAACGGTCCACGCTTTTATATTGGCCGGGGCCGCAGCGCGCAACGGGTCGGGAATGGGCACCGCGGTCGCCGTCGCCATGCCGAAGCGCCAGCTGGTCAGGCGGCCGACATTGTCCCACTCGATCGTCGTCGAGCGGCGCCCGCTTCCCGTCGCACCCAAGACCCGTTCGGCGAGCAAGATGTCGAAGTTGGCAATCTTGCCGCTCGATCGAACCCGCCCGATCGCCCAGCCCGCCGGGCCGGCCTCACCCGACAGGCCCGAACAGATGGCGGCCGCGAGCCGCCAGCTGTGCTCGTCGCCATGTGCGAGACCCGCGGGCACATAGGGACACATGCCCGCCGGATCGGCATTGGCCAGATAGGTTTGCTGTGCGGTGGCGACGAGGCGCGGGGTGGCGCGGTCATAATCGACCGACTGGACGATCCAGCGCGCGGCAATCGATTCGCCCATGCGCAGCAACAGCGCCGCGCGATCCGCGGCGAGGTCGGCGCCGTTGATCGTTTCGGGGGTATCGACCGCCGACACAAGCGCCCGGCGCAGCAAGATATGCCCCCAGCGCGAGGCGAACTGGCCATTCGTGCGCTGCATCAATGCCGCGGCATATTGGCCTCTGACGCCAAAGGCGTCGGGCGCCAACCCGCCGGTTTCGGGGGTCAGCGGGCCGATGCGCGTCAGCAGCCGCCGGGCGCCGGGCGGCAGATCATATTTCAGCGTCCCCGGTTCTTCGGCTTCGCCCTCCTCGCCGGTTTCGGTATCGGCAGCGACCGGGGCGGGCATGTCCGCCGTGCCCACCGTGGGGGTCACGAGCGGCGGGCTGGCGCCGTTCTTCGGTGCGGCGGGTGGCGTCGGCGCCGGCGTCGGACGCGGGGCGGGCGTTTCCGCCGGGTTGCCGAAACCTTCGGGCAGCAGCGATTCCTGTGCCAGCACCGGCCAAACCAGCGCCGCAGCCAGTGCCGAGCCCGACAAGCCCAGCGTCAACGTGAACAATTTTTTCGTCATACCGCCGCGCTTTCGGCAATCTTGTCGGCCACGTCCACCTCTAAACTACCTGTCCGGCGCGCCGCACGATCGGCTGACGGCGAAAACCATTGTCCCCTGTGGTCCGGGCGGTATAGCCGCGCGCACGATGTCGCGAAACCCGAAAAGCCCTGCGCCGCAACGCGGCAGCACCGTCGCTCCGGGGGTGCGCGAGCGGTCAATCGTCCTGGTCGGGCTGATGGGGTCGGGCAAGTCCACCGTCGGCCGGCGGCTCGCGCAGCGGCTCGGCATGCGCTTCGCCGATGCCGATGACGAGATCGAGCGCGCCGCCGGGATGACTATCGCCGATATTTTCGATCGGTTCGGCGAGGCGCATTTTCGCGATGGCGAGCGCCGAGTGATCGCGCGCCTGCTCGGCGGCAAGCCGATGGTGCTCGCAACCGGCGGCGGCGCCTTCATCAATCCGGAAACGCGCGCGCTGATCCTGAAAGACAGCCTTTGCATCTGGCTCGACGCCGATATCCCGACGCTCGTCGAACGCGTTGCGCGCCGCAGCCACCGTCCGCTGCTCAAGGACCGCGACGCGGGCGAAGTGCTGCGTGAACTGGCGGCGGTGCGCAATCCCGTCTATGCCGAAGCGCATCTGCGCGTCAGTTCGGCGAGCACGCCGCACGAACAGACTGTGCGCGCCATCCTGGAGGCACTCGCGACATGGAAAAGCTGACCGTCGAGCTCGGCGCCCGCAGCTATCCTATCCTGATCGGCGACGGGCTGATCCGCGAGATCGGCGCCCATGTCGCGCCGCTCCTGAAACGTCCGCGCACGATGATCGTCACCGACTCCCATGTCGCCGACCATTATCTCGCCGCGCTCGGCACCGCGCTGGCGATGGAGAATATCTCTTTCTCCTCCTTCGTCCTCGATGCGGGCGAAGCGACGAAAAGCTGGGCGGGGCTCGCGCGCCTCACCGAATGGCTGATCGGCGAAGGCATCGAACGCAGCGATCATGTCATCGCGCTTGGCGGCGGCGTGATCGGCGATCTCGTCGGCTTCGCGTGCAGCATCGTCAAGCGCGGCTGCCATTTCATCCAGGTGCCGACGACGTTGCTTGCGCAAGTCGACAGCAGCGTCGGCGGCAAGACCGCGATCAACGTCCCCGCGGGCAAAAACCTGATCGGCGCCTTTCACCAGCCGGCGATGGTCGTGATCGACCCGACGACGCTCGAAACGCTGCCGCGCCGCGAACTCGGCGCGGGTTATGCCGAAGTCGTCAAATATGGGCTGATCGACGACGCCGATTTCTTCGCCTGGTGCGAGACGAATGGCGCCGCGTTGCTCGCGGGCGACAGCACCGCGCGCGCCCATGCGATCGGGCACAGCGTTGCCGCCAAGGCGCGGATCGTCGCCGCCGACGAACGCGAGACGCAGGATATTCGCGCCTTGCTCAACCTCGGCCACAGCTTCGGCCACGCGCTCGAGGCCGAAACCGGCTATTCGGACCGGCTGCTCCATGGCGAGGCGGTTGCCGCGGGCATGGTGCTGGCGCACCAGTTCTCGGCCGCGAACGGCCTCTGCCCCTTCGCCGACGCCGCGCGTGTGCGCGACCATCTGGCGAGCGTCGGCCTGCCGCACAGCCTGACCAGCGCGGGCATCAATACGGGCGGCGCCGAGCTTGCGGCGCATATGGCGCACGACAAGAAGGTGCGCGGCGGCAAGCTGCCGCTCATCCTGTCACGCGGCATCGGGCAGAGCTTCGTCACCGACGAATATGGCCTCGACGCGGTCGCCGCCTTTCTCGACGGGCAGCGCGGCGCTTAGGCTGGCGCCGTATCCTCGTCCCGCGCTGCCTTCGCCGCGCGGCGGCGCTGGCGGAAGGTTTCGATCACGCTGTCGGCTTCGCGCCCGCCGCCGGGCTTGAAGCGATGATCCATGCCCGCGGTCAGGTCGCCTTCGTCGATCTGCGCCGCCAGCCGCGTTTCGTCGAGCTGGCGGAAGGCCGCCTCGACATCCTCGATCTCGCGCGGGTCGACATCCAGTTCCTCGAGCGCCTTGAGGCCAAGCGCCACCGAACTTTCGAACACCTCGCGCACCGCAGCGGATACGCCAACACCGTCGATCGCAATCAACTGGCGGCGGTCGAACACACGCGCCAGCACCCGTGCCTGTGGAAAGGCTTCGACGATCGGGCGCAGGGTTGACGCGTCAAACGCCGCGTCGTCGATGCAATAGATGATCAGTTTCGCATCGTCGGCGCCTGCCCGCCGCAGCAGGTCGAGCCGCAAGCCGTCGCCATAATAGACTTTTGTGTCGAACCGCCCCGACCGCTCGATCTGGCTCGGCTTTTTGTCAATCAGGGTCACGGAGCAATCGACCGCATGGAGCATTTGCGCCACGGTCTGCCCGAAGCGGCCATAACCGATAACCAACGCCGATCCGCGCGGTGCGTGCTCGGGACCGTCCATGTCGACGCCGTCGCGATCGGGCGCAAATTCCAGATTGCGCGCGAAGAGCATCAGGAAGGGGGTCGAAATCATCGACAGCGTCACGACCGCACTGAACAGGCTCGCCGCGTCCGGCGCAATGAGCAGCGCCTGCTGCGCCTGGGTGAACAGCAGGAATCCGAATTCGCCGCCCTGGCTGAGCAGCAGCCCCAGCCCGAGCGCGGTTTTCCACGATTTGCCGAACGCGCGAACCAGCAGCGTCAGCACGGTGAGCTTGACCACAACCAGCGCCGCGGCAAGCCCGACGACGCGCAGCGGGTCGGCGAGCACGACATTGACGTCCAGCACCATGCCAACCGCTAGGAAAAACAGCCCGAGCAGGATCAGGCGAAAAGGTTCGACATCAGCCTCGATTTCGTGCCGGTAGGGCGAGTCGGCGAGCATCACCCCTGCGATGAAGGCGCCCAGCGCGGTCGAGAGGTGCAGGCTGTGCATCAGCGCCGCGCTCGCCAGCACCGCGAGCAGCCCGACGATGACGAACAATTCGCGTTCGTTATAGCGACCGATAAGCCGCAAAAGCGGATTGAGGATGAACCGTCCCGCGAGCACGAGCCCGATGATCGCAGCGACCGTGTAGAGCGCCAGCATCCATCCCGGCGGCGCCGAGGGGTCGGCGGGCGCGCGCGACAGGACCGCGATGATCGTGATCATCGGCACGATCGCCAGATCCTGGAACAACAGGACCGAGAACGCCTTTTCGCCGAAGGGCGAGTTGATCCGCCCCGAACTTTTGAGACCGGGCAGAACCTGCGCTGTCGACGACAGCGCCAGCGGCAGCCCAAGTGCCAGCGCCGCCTGCCAGCTGAACCCCAGGGTCAGGAATATCAAGGCGGCGAGGATGAGTCCGGTGATTGCAACCTGCGCAAAACCAAGCCCGAAGATCGCTCGCCGCATGTTCCACAAGCGGCGGGGATGCAATTCGAGCCCGACCAGAAACAGCAGGAAAGCGATGCCGATTTCGGCAAAGGCGAGTTTGGATTCGCCGCCGCCGACAAGGCCGAACCCATAGGGGCCGACCAGCGAGCCGGCGATCAGATAGCCGAGCACGGCACCGAGGCCGAGGCGGCGGAAGAACAGCACGAACAGCGTCGCAACGCCAAGCAGGATCGCGCCTTCGATCAGCACCGTGTCGGTCGCTTGTTCGGCGGCCTTTTCGGCGGCGACCGCGGACAGCATGACCAGCATCACGCGGCCGCTGCCCGAGATGAAAGCGCGGCAATCGCGGCATCGAACGGCAGCAGGATGGCGCCGTGCCGCGCCGGATAGTCGCGCGCCGGGGCGAGCAAATCAAAACCCGGCCAGTCGGGCGCCTCGCCATCACCGGCAAACCAGCCGGCAATCGCATCGCGCGCGCCGCGGATGTCGTCGAGCGATCGGCCGCGCGCGTGCCGCGCGAGCAGGGTCGCGGCTGCCTGCCCGAGCGCGCAGGCTTCGACGTGCATTCCGACGTCGGTCACCCGCCCGGCAGCATCGGCGTCGAGATCGAGCAGAATACGGCTGCCGCACAGCGGAGCCCGCACGCTCGCATGGAATTGCGCGTCGGGGCGCGGCAGATGCTCCGCCGTCGCCACCGCCAGCGCCAAGATGTCGCGGTTGTAAAGCGGCGCGCTCATGGCGCCGCTGCGTCGGCTTTGGCCTCGGACGCGCGCGCCTGGGCGCGGCGGTCGGCAATCACCTGGCTCAGCGCCTTGCTGGTGGCATTCAGCGCGGGATAGGTGCGGCTGTCGGTCATCCACGCGGGCCGCTGGGCATTGCCATAGCCGATATCGTAGAGCAGCGTGACCGCCATAAAGCCGATCGCCGCGATCATCAGCCCCTTCACCGCGCCGAACCCGGCGCCCAGTCCGCGGTCAAACCCGCCGACGAGCGAAGCGCGGCTGCGCTGTCCCATCGCGCGCGACCCCCATTTGGCAAAAGCGAAAACGCCCCCGAACAGGAGCACGAACGCCAGCATCGCCGCGCCGCCTTCGGTCCCGACCCACCCTGTCAGCAGATCGGTGACCGCCGGATGAAAGAATCGCACCGCCGCGATCGCCAGCACCCAGGCGAGCAACGTCGTCACCTCCTGCACCAGACCACGCGAAAAACCCAGCACCGCGCTGCCGCCGACGAGCGTCAGCACGAGGATATCCAGAGCGGTCAGACTTCCCATGCAGGGTGGCTAGTCGCGCCCGAGCATCAGGTCAACGAGTTCGCCGAGCCGCGCGAACCCGGTCACCGCTATTCCGCCGACCGGTTTCATGCCTTGTGGCCCCCAGCCGCGCGAAAAACCGAGCTTTGCCGCCTCGCGCAGGCGTAATCCGTCGTGCGAAACCTGCCGCACCTCGCCCGACAGCGACAATTCGCCGAACACGATCGCGTCAGCCGGGACTGGGCGCTCGCTGAACGCCGAAATCAGCGCGGCGGCGACCGCCAGGTCGGCGGCGGGATCGGTCAGCCGATAACCGCCCGCGATGTTGAGATAGACTTCGGCGCCGCCCATCGCGAGCCCGCAGCGCGCCTCCAGCACCGCCAGCACCATCGCCAGCCGTCCGCTGTCCCAGCCGACGACGGCACGCCGCGGGGTCGCGCCACTCGCGAGCCGCACGGTCAGCGCCTGCACCTCGACCAGCACCGGGCGCGTACCTTCCAATGCCGGGAACACCACCGATCCCGGCACGTCGCGGCTGCGGTCGGTCAGGAACAGGCTCGACGGGTTCGAAACCTCGCCCAGCCCTTCCTCGCCCATCGCGAACACCCCGATCTCGTCGGTGCCGCCAAAACGGTTCTTCACCGCGCGCAGGATGCGGTATTGGTGGCTGCGCTCGCCCTCGAACGCCAGCACCGTATCGACCATATGTTCGAGCACGCGCGGCCCGGCGATCGTCCCGTCCTTGGTAACATGGCCGACCAGCACGATCGCCGCATCGCTGTCCTTGGCGTAGCGGATCAGTTCCTGTGCCGACGCGCGGACCTGGCTCACCGTCCCCGGCGCGCTGTCGATCAGGTCGCTGTGCATCGTCTGGATCGAATCGATCACGACAAAATCGGCGGTCTGCCGGTCGAGCGTCGCCAATATGTCACGCACCGACGTCGCGCTCGCCAGCGCGACCGGCGCATTGCCCAGCCCCAGCCGCTGCGCGCGCAGCCGCACCTGCGCTGCCGCTTCCTCGCCGCTGATATAGACGACCGACTTGCCCGCCTGCGCCAGCCGCCCGGCCGCCTGGAGCAGCAGCGTCGATTTGCCGATCCCGGGGTCGCCGCCGATCAGCGTCGCCGACCCTGCAACAAAGCCGCCGCCCAGCGCGCGGTCGAATTCGGCGATGCCGCACAGCATCCGCTCGGGCATCTTGCTTTCGGCGTTCAGCGTTTCGAGCGCGATCGTCCGCCCGCCCTTGCTCAGGTCATGCTTCGCCGAAAAAACGGTTTCGCCTGCTTCCTCGACCAGCGTATTCCACTCGCCGCAATCGGCGCATTGCCCCTGCCAGCGATAGGTGGCGGAACCGCAATTCTGGCAGACATATTGGCGTTTCGCTTTGGCCATAGGCTTTGCTTAGCGGGAACATATATGGAACACCAGCGGTTTCCACCATCGTCGTTGCGAGCGAAGCGAAGCAATCCAGAGCCTGCGTAAACCGCCCTGGATTGCTTCGCTTCGCTCGCAATGACGCAGAAAGGACAGTAGGGGATATCGCAACCCCGAATCATTCATCCAGCAGGATCGCCCATCCCATGAAATTCTTCGCTGACACCGCCGAAATCGCCGACATCCAGGAACTCGCCGCGACCGGCCTGCTCGACGGGGTGACCACCAACCCGTCGTTGATCGCCAAGTCGGGCCGCGATTTCAAGCAAGTGACCCGCGAAATCTGCGCGCTGACCACCGGTCCGGTGTCGGCCGAAGTCGTCGCGCTCGATCATGATACGATGATGCAGGAGGCCGAAATCCTCCGCAAGATCGCCGACAATGTCTGCATCAAGGTGCCGCTGACGATCGACGGCCTCAAAACGTGCAAGGCGCTGACCAGCGACGGCACCATGGTCAATGTGACGCTGTGCTTTTCCGCCGCGCAGGCGCTGCTCGCGGCCAAGGCCGGCGCGACCTTCGTCTCGCCCTTCGTCGGCCGCCACGACGACAATGGTTTCGACGGGATGCAGCTGATCTCGGACATCCGCCTGATCTACGACAATTATGGCTATGAGACCGAGATCCTGGTCGCGAGCGTCCGTCACGGCATCCATGTGCTCGAAGCCGCAAAGATCGGCGCCGACGTGATGACCGCGCCGCCGTCGGTGATCAAGGGGCTGTTCAAGCATATCCTGACCGAAAAGGGCATCGAGGGTTTCCTCGCGGATTGGGCGAAGACCGGGCAATCGATCTGATTGATCCTCCCCACGTGTGGGGAGGTGGCAGCGCGAAGCGCTGACGGAGGGGGTCGGCGTCCTTGCGCTACGCCGCTTTATGCAGCCCGCCCCCTCCACCACCTTCGGTGGTCCCCCTCCCCGTTCCGGGGAGGATTACAGTTGACGTAAACGTCAACCAACCGCGATACTCGCCCGAAAGGGAGAGATTCGCGATGACCGACACCACCATCCTCACCGAACGCCGCGGCCACATCCTCATCGTCACGATCAACCGCCCCGAGGCGCGCAACGCGGTCAATGCTGCGGTCCATATTGGTATCGGCACGGCGCTCGAAGAAGTCGAAGCCGACCCCGAAATCCGCGCGGTCGTGATCACCGGCGCAGGCGACAAGAGTTTTTGCGCCGGCGCCGACTTGGTCGCGCTGTCGCGCGGCGAAAGCCTCTATCCCGACGATCCGGCGCAGCAGGCTTGGGGCTTTGCCGGCATGGTTTCGCACCCGATCTCGAAACCGATCATCGCCGCGGTCAACGGCTTCGCGTTCGGAGGTGGCTGCGAGATCGCGCTGATGAGCGACATCATCGTCGCCGCCGATCACGCACAGTTCGGGCTGCCCGAGGTCAAGGTCGGGCTGTTCGCCGCAGCGGGCGGCGCCTTCCGCCTCGCCCAGCAAATCCCGCGCAAGCTGGCGATGGAATATATGCTGACCGGCGACCCGATTCCCGCCAGACGCGCCGCCGAATTCGGGTTGGTCAATCATGTTGTGCCGCTTGCCGACCTGCTCCCCACCGCGATCGCGCTCGCCGAAAAGATCGCCGCCAACGCGCCGCTGTCAGTGCAGGCGTCGAAGCGCGTCGCACTCGGCATCCAGGACGGGCGGATTGCGGCGGACGCTCCCTATTGGGAGCATAACACGATCGAACGCAGCACCTTGATGCGCAGCGAGGACGCGCGCGAAGGCCCGCGCGCCTTCGCCGAAAAGCGCAAGCCCGAATGGAAAGCGCGCTAAAATGACGATGACCGATCCCGAGCGCATTCCTGTCATCATCGGCGTCGGGCAGGTAAACGATCGCCCCGCCGACCCCGACGACGGGCTGGATTCCCTCGGCTTGATGGTTGCGGCGCTCAACGCGGCGGCGGACGACGCAGGCGTACCGCTTGCCGACATCGACAGCCTCGCAATCGTCGACCAGATCAGCTTCCACCATCTCGGCAAGCTGTGCGAACCCCTCGCTGCCGCGATCGGGGCGACGCCCGCGATCAATTACCAGTCGGCCGCGCCGCACGGCGACACGCCCATGCGCCTGCTCAACGAAGCCGCGAACCGCGTCGGCGCCGGAGAGGTGAAGCTTGCCGCGATCGTCGGCGCCGAGGCGCTGCGGACTGCCGCAGGCCGCGCCGCCAAAGCCGCGAGCGGCGAAGACAAAAGCTACAACGCGATCCGTCAGGTCGCGACGCGGCGGGAACCCAATTACGCACAAAAGCACGGCCTCGCCGCGCCGGTCGACGTCTATCCGCTCTATGAAAATGCCACGCGCGCCGCGTGGGGCCAAAGCCTCGAGGACGCTCAGTTCGAAAGCGCCGAAATCTGGTCGCGCTTCTCCGACGTTGCCGCCGAAAACGAGGGCGCCTGGATCCGCAAGCCCGCGACGCCCGCCGAAATCCTGCGCGTCGACGAGCGAAATCGCCCGATCGCCTTTCCCTATTCCAAGCTGATGGTCGCCAATTCGTCGGTCAATCAGGGCGCGGGTTTCATCGTCGCCAGCCTCGCCGAGGCGTGGCGGCGCGGTATCCCCGAAGACCGGCTGGTCTATGTCGGCATGGGCGCAGCGGCGAAAGAGCCGCCCGGCATCCTCGCCCGCGACCGCTACGATCACAGCGTCAGCATGGAAACGGCGATCACGCGCACGCTCGCGCTCAATGGCATGACCGCCGACGATTTCGATTGCGTCGAGCTTTACAGCTGCTTTCCGTGCGTCCCGAAAATGGCGCGGCGCATCCTCGGCTGGCCGTGGGACCGCCCCGCAACGGTGTTCGGCGGCCTCACCTTCGGCGGCGGCCCGATCGCCAATTACATGAGCCATGCGATCGTTTCGATGGTTCAGAAGCTCCGCGTTGAGGGTCGCTATGGCTTCCTGTTCGCCAATGGCGGCTTCGCCACCGACAATCATTGCATCGTGCTGGGCAGCAAGCCGATCGCCGCCGCCAGCTTCCCGCAGGATTTCGACTATCAGGCCGAAGCCGAAGCCAAACGCGGACCGGTTCCCGAGCTTGTCGAGGATTACGCCGGACCGGCGACGATCGAGAGCTATACAGTGTTTTATGGGCGTGACGGAGCGCCAAAAGCGGGCGTGGTTGTCGCGCGGACGCCAGAGGACAAGCGCACCCTGGCGCATGTCGATGTGAGCGATGCGGCGATGTTGGGGTTTCTGACGGACGGGACGCAGGAGCCAGTTGGCACAGCGGGCCAAGTCGTTGCGCTCGAAGAAGGCTTTGGTTGGCGGGCAGTCCAATCCCCTTCGTCATTGCGAGCGTAGCGAAGCAATCCAGGGCGGTTTACGCCGACTCTGGATTGCCGCGTCGCTTCGCTCCTCGCAATGACAAAGCTTTCTAACCGAGGTCGAACGAAACCCCCTGCGACAGCGGCAGCGCATCCGAATAATTGATCGTGTTCGTCGCGCGCCGCATATATTGGCGCCAGCTGTCCGATCCGCTTTCGCGGCCGCCGCCAGTCTCTTTTTCCCCGCCAAACGCCCCGCCGATCTCGGCCCCACTCGTCCCCAGATTGACGTTGGCGATGCCGCAATCGCTTGCCGCCAAAAACCGCTCGGCCTCGCGCACATCGGTGGTGAAGATCGCCGACGACAGACCCGCGGCGACATCGTTGTGCAGGTCGATCACCGCGTCCAGATCATAGTAGCGCATGACATACAGGATGGGCGCAAAGGTCTCTTCGAGCACCGGGCCGACCTGATCCGGCATTTCGACCAGCGCGGGCTGCACATAATAGCTATCGCCGTCGCCGACCCGCTCGCCGCCATGAACAACCCCGCCCGCAGTCTTCGCTGCACTCAGCGCCTCGTGCATCATATCGTAGGCCGCGCGGTCGATGAGCGGCCCGACGAGCACCTCGCCCTCCAGCGGATTGCCGACGCGCACGCTGGCATAGGCCGCCTTCAACCGGGCGACGAAGGCATCATAAATACTGTCGTGGACAAACAACCGCCGCGTCGTCGTGCAGCGCTGCCCCGCCGTCCCCATCGCCCCGAACGCCACGCCGCGAAGCGCGAGGTCGAGGTCGGCCGATGGCGCGACGATCGCGCCATTGTTCCCGCCCAGCTCCAGGATCGCGCGCGCGAAACGCGCCGCCAGCCGCGGCGCCACGCTACGTCCCATGCGGGTCGATCCGGTTGCGGAAACGAGCGCGACGCGCCGGTCGTCGACCAGCGCCTCTCCCGCCTCGCGCCCGCCGATCAACAGTTGCGATAGTCCCTCGGGCGCGTCGCCAAACCGCGCCATCGCGCGGTCAAACACTGCCTGCACAGCCAGCGCCGTGAGCGGCGTCTTTTCCGACGGTTTCCAGACCACGCTGTTTCCACACACCAGCGCCAGCGCCGCATTCCACGCCCAAACCGCGACCGGAAAGTTGAACGCCGAAATCACCCCGACGACGCCCAGCGGGTGCCAGACCTCCATCATACGATGCCCCGGCCGCTCGGTCGCGATCGTCAGCCCGTAAAGCTGGCGCGACAGCCCGACCGCAAAATCGCAGATGTCGATCATTTCCTGCACCTCGCCCGCACTTTCGGACGGGATCTTGCCCGCCTCGATCGTCACAAGCCGGGCCAGGTCGTCCTTCGCCGCTCGCAATTCTTCGCCCCACAGCCGGACCAGTTCGCCGCGGCGCGGCGCAGGGACATGCCGCCAGCGCCGAAACGCAGCGCTCGCCCGATCGAGCCGCTCGTCGATTGCCGCAGCATCGACGATCTTGACCATGCCAAGCTGTTCGCCGGTCAGCGGCGTCACCGCGGGCATCACCCCTTCGGTCCACAGCGCGCGGGAAACGCCCAGCCGGTCAAGCAGATCACCTGTCGATTGGCCCAGTTGAACCATAGTCCGCCCCTTTGTCGGCGCCATCGCGCCTTGCAACTTGTAGCTTGCGGGTTATCGCAGCCAGCAAGCGAGTCAAATCGAAAGCGGGAGAAGCAGACATGTCCGACCTACCCCTCTCCGAACCCTTGGTCCCGGTCCCCGCCGACGCCGCCGCGAACACGCATTGCACCGCCGCCGACTACGACCGGCTCTATCGGCAAAGCGTCGACGACCCAGACGCCTTCTGGGCCGAGCAGGCTGGGCGTATCGACTGGCTCACGCCGCCAACCAAAATCGCCGACTGGTCCTACGATCCCGTGTCGATCAAATGGTTTGAGGACGGCGTTCTCAACCTCTGCCACAACGCCGTCGACCGCCATGTCGCCGCCGGCCATGGCGAGCGCACCGCGATCATCTTCGAACCCGACGCCCTCGACGGGGAAACGCGGCATATCAGCTATGCAGCGCTGCTCGCCGACGTCATCCGCTTCGCCAACACGCTCAAGAAAATGGGCGTCCGGAAGGGCGACCGCGTCACCATCTATATGCCGATGATCCCCGAGGGCGCCGTCGCGATGCTCGCCTGCGCGCGCATCGGCGCGGTGCACAGCGTCGTCTTTGGCGGCTTCTCGCCCGAGGCTATCCACGGCCGGATCGAGGATTGCGCGAGCGACTGGGTGATCTGCGCCGACGAGGGGCTGCGCGGCGGCAAGACTGTGCCGCTGAAGGCCAATGTCGACAAGGCGCTCGAACGCGTCGACGTCAAGGCAGTGCTCGTGATCGCGCACACCGGCGGCGACATCGCGATGAAGGAGGGCCGCGACCATTGGTACGACGCGCTGTCGGCCGATGTTGGCGACACCTGCCCATGCGAGCCGATGAACGCCGAGGATCCGCTGTTCATCCTCTACACCTCGGGCTCGACCGGCAAGCCCAAGGGCGTGCTCCATACGGTCGGCGGCTATAGCGTGTGGACCGCGACAACCTTTCAATACGGCTTCGATTATCGTCCGGGCGAGATTTTCTGGTGCACCGCCGACATCGGCTGGGTCACCGGGCACAGCTATGTCGTCTATGGCCCGCTCCAGAATGGCGCGACGACCCTGATGTTCGAGGGCGTGCCAAACTATCCCGACCACGACCGTTTCTGGCAGGTCGTCGACAAGCATCGGGTCAACATCCTCTACACCGCGCCGACCGCGATCCGCGCGCTGATGCGCGAGGGCGACGATTATGTGACACGCCACAATCTCTTGTCGATCCGCCTGCTCGGCAGCGTCGGCGAACCGATCAATCCCGAGGCGTGGCGCTGGTATCACCAGACCGTCGGCAAGGGCCGCGTCCCCGTCATCGACACCTGGTGGCAGACCGAGACCGGCGGCATCATGATCACCACCCTGCCCGGCGCGCATCCGATGCAGCCCGGCAGCGCGGGCAAGCCGTTCTTTGGCATCCGCCCGCAGTTGGTGGACGCGGAGGGCGGCGTGCTTGTCGATGAACAGACCGGCGGCGCGGCCGAAGGCAATCTGTGCATCACGCACAGCTGGCCGGGCCAGGCGCGGACGATCTATGGTGATCATCAGCGCTTCGCCGACACCTATTTCTCGACCTACAAGGGCAAATATTTCACCGGCGACGGCTGCCGTCGTGACACCGACGGCTATTGGCGGATCACCGGGCGCGTCGACGACGTCATCAACGTGTCGGGCCACCGCATGGGCACCGCCGAAGTCGAAAGCGCGCTCGTGTTGCACGAGGATGTGGCCGAGGCCGCCGTCGTCGGCTTCCCGCACGACATCAAGGGTCAGGGCATCTACGCCTATGTAACGCTCAACGCGGGGGTCGAGCCGACCGACGAAGTCGCCGCCGCGCTCAGGCAGCAGGTCCGCAAGGAAATCGGCCCGATCGCGACCCCCGACCATATCCACCTAACGCCCGGTTTGCCGAAAACACGCAGCGGCAAGATCATGCGGCGCATCCTGCGCAAGATTGCGGAGAATGACTTTGCGTCATTGGGCGACACCTCGACCCTCGCCGACCCGAGTCTGGTCGATGGGCTGATCGAAGGGCGGAAGAACCGATAAGAATTGTCGCCCCCGCAAAGGCGGGGGCCGCAATCGGCCTTACCCTGCCTCGCTGCGTAAACCGACAGCGGCCCCCGCCTTCGCGGGGGCGACGATTAACGGCCATTCCGCCAGCGCCTCGCACAAGCGATCAGTCGCGAGCGCAATCCGCGATTCCGCCGTATCGCGGTTGGCCGCGCTGTTCTGCACCCCGCGCGTTTCGGTGTTGAAGGCCAGCAGGCTCCCCACCCGCTGCTCGGGACAAAAGCTCAAATAGGCCCGAAAGCCGTTCTGGTCGCCATTATGCCCGACAAAACGCACTGCCGCGCTGCGATCAATGAAAAAGGCTAGGCCGCTCTGCGTCGTCGTCGCCATCCGGCCCTGCGTGAAGTCGTCACCCGCCGAAATCTGCGGCACCCACATTTCCTCGAGCGACGACCGTTTCAGCACAAGGTCATAATCGGCGGCATGCGCCGGATCGCCGAGCAGGAACGCCAGATATTTCGCCATGTCGGGCATCGGCGCGTTGAGCCCGCCGTTCGACACCGTAACGCCGGTATCAACGTCGAACGGCGCAGCAACCCGCTTGCCGTCGCGGATGTAATAGCTGTGCGACCGATGCGGCAACAGATGCGGCGGGGTGCGGTCGAAATAGCTGGCGTGCATGCCGAGCGGTTTCAGGATGTTCTTGTCGATATAGACTTCATAATCCTCGCCCGACAGGCGCTCAATCACCTGCCCCAGATAGACGATGCCGGGGTTCGAATAGCCGAAGCGGCTGCCCGGTTTGAATTCGACGCGCGTGTAGGGCAGCATCGCCACCAGCTGCGACCAACCCGCCGGCTCGAACGGCTGCCAGTCGTGGTCGCGCCACGGCCAGGTGCCGCTGCGGAACCCGGCGCTGTGGCTCATCAGCTGGCGCAGTGTGATCGCGCCGGTATCGCCATAGGGATTATACACCGCCGCGAGCTCGGGAACATATTTTACGATCGGATCGTCGAGCGACAGCAGCCCACGATCGCGCAGCTGCATGATCGCGATCCCTGTCATCGTCTTGGTGATCGATGCCCAGTGGTAAATGGTCCGGGCATCGACCGGAACATGCGCGTCGACGTCCTGCTCGCCCAGATGATCGGCGGCGATTGTGCGGCTATCACGCACGACATAAAAGCTGCTGCCCGCAATGTTCGATTTGTCCATTTCGGCGCGGTGCAGCGCGCGAAACTCGCTGAGCGCCTTGTCGAAGCGTACCTCGTCGGCGGCGGCAGGCGTGGTCGTCAGAACAAGCGCGGCGGCGATCCAGCGCATCATGGCAATCCCTCCCGATCCGGTGCGGGCGGACGGTGGCCGAAGCCGATCAGAAATGAAAGTCCGGCAATTCCGCCAGCGCGATCCCCAGCGCCTCGGCCCACCCGTCGGCGACGCTCTGGAAATAAGCATCGCCGCGCTCGAATCGTCGTTCGCGCACCGTCGTATAATCGTCGCGCTCGTGGATTTTGAGGTCGATCGGCAGGTCGACCCCGGCGTTGGCGCGGATCGTCGAATCGAACGACACGCAGAGCAGTTTCACGGCATCCTCGAACGACATCGCGGGGTCATAGGAGCGCACGATGATCGGGCGGCCATATTTGGTTTCGCCGATCTGAAAGAACGGATTGTCTTCGCCCGCCTCGATGAAATTGCCCTCGGGATAGATCAGGAACAGCCGCGGTTCGGCGCCCTTGATCTGTCCACCGACGATCAGCGAAGCGCGAAAGGCGGCGGCCGCGGCCGGTCCCTCGCTGTTATAGCGCATCACGATCTGGCGCAGCGTCTCGCCGATGGTCGTCGCGACCTGGAACATCGACGGCGCCGTCAGGATCGACGGGTGGCGGTCTTCGGGCGCCTTGGTACGTTCGTCGAGCAGGCTCACCACCGCTTGCGTCGTCGCCAGATTGCCCGCCGACATCAACGTGATGACGCGCTCGCCCGGGACATGCCAGCTGCGCATCTTGCGCACCTGCGCAATGTCGTCGACGCCCGCGTTGGTGCGGGTGTCCGACATGAACACCAGCCCCTTGTTGAGCCGCATTCCCACGCAATAAGTCATCGAATCCCGTATCCCCGCCCCGGATCGTCCTGTGTCCCCGCAGTCCGCTTATTGCTGGACCTGCAATTGAACAACCAGATTTTCCTGCGCCGCACCATAACGCATCCCCCGCACCGGGGCCGCATCACGGTAGTCGAGCCCGGTGGCGACGCGGATATAGCGTTGATCGGGCGAATGGCCGTTGCTGACGTCGAATCCGATCCAGCCGATATGATCGAAATGCGCCTCGGCCCACGCGTGCGTGGCGTCCTGCTGCGTGCGGTCGTTCATCATCAGATAGCCCGACACATAACGCGCCGGATGGCCCAGATGGCGCATCGCGGCGATGAAGATATGCGCATGGTCCTGACACACCCCGCCCTCGCTGCCCAATGCCTGTTCGGCGGTCGTCTCCGCATCGGTAAAGCCAATCCGGTACGCGAGCCGATCGATGATCAGCGCCGACAGCGCGTGGGCGCGTTCGATGTCATTGGCATGGTCGCGGCCCAGCTGCGCGGTCAGCGCGCGCACTTGCCGCCCCGCACGCGTGAGCGGCGTCGGGCGCAAAAAGGTCCACAGCGGCATCGCGCCGCGATGCGCGCCGATCACCCCGTCCCAAGTTTCCAGCTCGACCGTGCCGTGACATCGGATCGTCAGCTCGGTCACCTCGCTATCGATCGCGATCAGGTCGACGCCGTTGCCGTGATGGTCGGTGTAATGCAGCTGCTGCGCGCCGCCCTCGATATCGATCGCCCAATCGACGATATGCTGCTGCCCCGGCCGGTCCTTGGGCGTCAGTTTGAGCTGCTGCAGCGCATATTTGACGGGCGTATCATATTGATAGCGGGTGATATGTTCGACAAGAAGTTTCATTCGACAAACCGATAGTCGCGCTCGACCTGCCGTGCGAGCGCCGCGGTGTCGCGCAGGAAGCCGGTGACATATTGATGCAGGCCGCCGTCGAAGATCGACTGGATCGGGGCGTTCAGCTTGTCGTGGACCAGCGCATGCGACATTCGCCGCGCTTCAGTTTCCTCACCATAGTGACGCTGAAGCTCGTTCAGATGATTTTCCATCCGTTCGCTGCAAAAGGCCAGACTGCGCGGCATCTGGCGATATAGGATCAGGAACTCCGCAATCTTCAATGCGCTGATCTCTGCCCCATAGAGCCAGCGATAGGCGCGGTGCGCCGATACCGAGCGCAGGATCGTTTCCCACTGCACATTGTCGATCGAGGTGCCGATATGCGCGACCGAGGGAAGCAAGAGGTAGTATTTCACGTCGAGGATGCGCGCGGTGTTGTCGGCGCGTTCCAGAAAGGTGCCGAGCTGCGCGAAATGATAGCCGTCGTTGCGCAGCATCGTGCCATTCAGTGCGCCGCGCACCTGCGCACTTTGCTGGCGGATCGTCGTGAGCACGTCGGGTAGGTCGTCCTCGCGCACCTGCCGCTTGAGCAGCGCGACGAGCGTCATCCAGCTGGTGTTGACGGCCTCCCAGGTTTCGCGCGTCAAGGCAGTGCGCGCGGTG
>VFQQ010001876.1_pt1 | contig 26559 bp, 28 predicted proteins | sample 3512341 | NCBI WGS metagenome assembly VFQQ01 (sample SAMN10412373, study PRJNA504923) | tailings metagenome | isolation source: Relicate 2 Philex TSF1 revegetated site | place: Philippines: Tuba, Benguet | collected 2017-08-29
ACGAGATCGCCTTCCAGACCAATCTGCTGGCCCTGAACGCCGGGGTCGAGGCGGCTCGGGCCGGCGACGCCGGCCGCGGCTTCGCGGTGGTGGCGTCGGAGGTCCGGGCCCTGGCCCAGCGCTCGGCCGAGGCCGCCAAGGAGATCAAGACCCTGATCTCGGCCTCGACCCAGCAGGTCGGGCAGGGGGTGCAGCTGGTCGGCAAGACCGGCGAGGCTCTGGTCGCGATCGTGAACAAGGTGGCCGAGATCCAGGGGCTGGTCGGCGAGATCAGCGCCTCGGCTCAGGAGCAGGCCACGGCGTTGGCGGACATCAACGAGACCGTCAACCAGATGGATCAGATGACCCAGCAGAACGCCGCCATGGTCGAGGAAAGCACGGCGGCCGCCCGATCCCTGATGAGCGAGGCCAACCAGCTCAGCGAACTGGTCGGCGGCTTCCAGGTCGGCGAGGCGGCCGCGCCGCGCGTCCAGCGCGCCCGGCCCGCGCCGGTCGCCGTCGCGAGGCACGGCGCCGCGCCGCAAAGGGGCTCCGCTCCGGCCGAGAACCCGGTCCACAGGGCGCGCGCCAAGGTCGCCGCCTACGCCAACGGCGGATCGGCCGCCCCGGCGGTCAACGAGTGGGAAGAGTTCTAGGGAGGGGGCCATGACGGACACGACCCAGGACGCCGTCGAGCTCATATCCTTCGAGATCGGCGGCCAGGAGTTCTGCATCGACATCAGCGTGGTGCGCGAGATCCGCGGCTGGAGCGTCGCCACGCCGATGCCCCAGTCCCCGGAGTTCGTGCACGGGATCATCAACCTGCGCGGCTCGATCATGCCGGTGATCGACCTGCGAGCCCGCCTGGGGCTGGGGGCGACCGAGCCGTCCTCCCGCCATGTGATCGTGGTGGTCCAGGACGCCGATCGGTGCGCCGGCCTGCTGGTCGACGGAGTGCAGGAGACCTTCACGGTCGAGGCGACCCTGCCGCAGGCGGCGCCGGAGCTGGGCGCCACCGTCGACGAGCGGTTCGTCGACGCGATCATCCCGATCGACGGGCGGATGATCAGCCGACTGATCGTATCCCGCCTGATGCCCGAAGGGGCGAGGGCGGAAGCCGCGTAGCGTAGGCGTAGCGTAAGTCCTCCCGACTTGAGGCCCGGCGCGTCCGGGCCTCTTCTTCGTCGGGGCGTCTCATCGGCGGAGAGTCAGGCGGCGTCGGCGATTCCGGCCGCTTCCGAGGCGCGACGACCGACCGCGCGGGCGGTCTCCAGGCGCGCCGCGGCGGTCTCGGAGTCGAGCAGCAGTTCGGAGGTCATCACCGGAGCGCCGCAGTAGTTGAAGATGCCGTGGTCGATCTGGGTCTTCATGGCCCCGAAGTAGCCGTGGCGGGCGTAGGTCCGCTGGCTGCCGCCGCCGACCGCCACCAGATGGACCGGCAGGCGGCGGAGTCGCTTGATCGTCCGGCCGTCGGGGCCCTCGTCATAGGCCCAGCCGTTGGTGAACACCCGGTCGATCCAGCCCTTGAGCAGCCCCGGCATAGACCACCAGTAGACCGGATAGACCAGCACCAGCGCATCGGCGCGATCGAGCCGCGCCTGCTCGGCCGCGACGTCGGGAGAGGGCGCCGTTTCGCGAAGGTGGACCGCGTGGTCGACGGCCGTGAAGCGGGGGTCGAAGCCCTCGGCGCTCAGGTCGGCGATTTCGACCGTCGCGCCCGGCGCGGTCAGCGCGCCTTCGGCGACCTGGGCGGCGACGGCGTGGGTGAAGGATCGCGGGTCGGGATGGGCGACGACGACGAGGGCGTGCATGGGCCTGGGTCCTGTGGCGATTGCGAAGCGGGGGCTGGGCAGCTATATACGTTTGGTAGTTACTATTGGTACATAGTGATGCCCTCGACTCGCGCAAGAGACCCTTCGGACAATCGCAGGCCGCGCGTGCGGCTGACCCGGGACCAGCGCCGCGAGCGGCTGCTGGAGGTCGCCTGGCGGCTGACGCGCGAGGAAGGAACCGACGCTCTGACCCTGGGCCGCCTCGCGCAGAAGGCCGGCGTCGCCAAGCCCGTGGTCTATGACCATTTCGGCGAGCGGAACGGTCTGCTGGCGGCGCTGTACCGGGACTTCGACGCCCGCCAGACGGCGCTGATGGACGCCGCGGTGGAGGCCAGCAAGGCCACCTTGGCGGACCGCGCCGCGGTCATCGCCTCGTCCTATGTCGACTGCGTGCTGCTGCAGGGACGGGAGATCCCGGGCGTGATCGCGGCCCTGGCCGGCTCCCCCGAGCTGGCGCGGATCAAGCGCGACTACGAGGCCGTCTTCATCGAGAAGTGCCGGGCCGTTCTGGCGCCCTTCGCCGGCGCCGGCGACATCTCGCGGCCGGGCCTGTGGGCCATGCTCGGCGCGGCCGAGGCCCTGTCGAACGCCGCCGCGATCGGAGAGATCACCGCCGATCAGGCGAAGGGCGAGCTCTATGCGACCATCCGGGCGCTGGTCGCGCGGAGCGGCGGTTAGATCCCCTCGGCGACCAGGGCGTTGGAGGCGCCTTCGATGCGGGCTTCCAGTTCGCGCATGAATTCGCCGCGCTTCAGGCCGGCGGGAATGGGCTCGAGGAACTCGAACACGATCGTGCCGGGGTGACGGAGGAAGCCGTGCGCCGGCCAGTGGACGCCGGTGTTCAGCGCCAGCGGGATCACCGGCATCTCGAGTTCGCGATAGAGGGCGGCGATGCCCGGCTTGTAGTCGGGCTCCTCGCCGGGCGCCTTGCGGGTGCCTTCCGGGAAGATGACCAGCTGACGGGCGGCGGTGAAGCGATCCTTGGCGTCGGCGACCAGTTTGCGCAGAGCCGTGGAATGGCCTTCGCGGTCGACCACGATCATGCCGCCCTTGGCCGCGTACCAGCCGAAGAACGGGATGATCATCAGCTCCTTCTTCAGCACGAAACAGGCGTCCGGCAGGAAGGCGAAGCTGCCGAAGATGTCGAACATGCACTGGTGCTTGGCCGCGATCAGGGCGCCGCCCTTGGGCAGGTTATGGCGGCCGCGCACCTCGACCTTGATCCCGCAGATCAGCCGCAGGCACAGGGTTACGCCCTTGCCCCAGACCGAGAGGGTCGCGGTCGTCCAGCGCCGCGGCGCCAGCAGCAGCGGCGTCATGATGATCGCGACGATCGTCGACATCACATAGAAGACGACCATGAAGGCCAGCGACCGGATCCAGATCAAGATGTAGCGTCCTTCGTCGCCGGCGGAGCGGCCGGCTCGTCCTTCGGTCCCAGCGCCAGGAAGCCCTCCCGCGTCAGAATCGCCAGGTACTTGCAGTACTCCAGCGTGAGCCGTCGCGCATCGCCGGCCTTGCGCCACCAGTGGCGGACGTCGACCGGGCCGGTGACGACCGGATACTCGATCAGCGTCGCCTCGGGCATGGCGGCGCGGATCTCCAGGATCGACCGGGGCATGTGGTAGTCGGAGGTCACCACGATCAGGCGCTTGTAGCCCTTGCCGCGCGCCCATTTGGCGATCTCTTCGGCGTTGCCGATGGTGTCGGCGGCCGTATAGCCCAGGTCGACGCAGCAGTCGTAGACGTCCTTCACGGCGCCGGTGATGGCCCGGATGTCGGCCCGGCTGGCCTCGCGATTGACGCCGGAGATCAGCAGACGCTCGGCCTTCTCCCGTTCGAGCAGGCGGACCGCCGCCTCCAGGCGCAGGTCGGAGGCGCCGGTCAGCGCCACGATCGCTTCGGCGGCCGCCGGTTCCGGCGGCGGAGTCGAACGTTCCACGCGCTGAGCGAAGGCCAGCAGGCCCGCCGCCCAGATCAGAACCACGACGAAAACAGCGGCGAGACTCCTCACGCCAGCTCTCCGATCAGCCCCCGCGCGGCCAGACGGGCGGCCACCGCCGCGATCAGGGCCGCCAGGATAGGGGCGGGGGCGACCGCGAGCAGGTCCGTCCAGGCGACCGGCAGGACGGGCGTCAGGCCATGCCCGCCGCCGACCAGTCTGGCCAGGGCGCCGATGATGGCGGCCCCGGCCGCGCCGAACAAGCCCGCCAAGGCGGCGACCTTGGCGAACCGGGTCTGGAACAGCCGGACGACGAACTTGGCCTGGGCGCCGGACAGGTGCAGGACCTCGACGGTCTCGCGATGCGCGGCCATGGCGGCGCGGGTGGCGAAGGCGATCACCGCTCCCGCCGCCGAGGCGATGAGCAGGAAGACGCCCAGCGCCGACCAGCGGGCGATGCCGGCCGAGCGCTCGATGTCGGCGATCCACAGGCTGTGGTCGTCGACCGTGGCGTCCAGGCCGGCGGCCTTCAGCGCCTTGTCCAAGGCTGCGGCGCTGGCCGGGTTCTCTTCGCGCAGTTCCAGCGTGACCAGGCGCGGAATCGGCAGGTCGTCGATCAGAGCCTCGCGACCGAGCCAGGGTTCGAGCAGCGCCTCGGCCTTGGCCTTTTCCAGCGCCCGGGCCTCGACCACGCCGGGCACGCCGGCCAGGGTCTCGGCGGCGCGGGCCGCGGCGGCGTCGGGCGTCTCGGCGCCGCTGGCGCGGACGACCACCGTGGCCGAGCCCGTCAGCTGGCTGGTCCAGCCGTGCGCGGCGCGGTTGGCGGCCAGGGCGCCGATGGCGGTGACGCAGGCGAGGAAGCAGAGCACGGCGACCACGAAGATCAGCGATCCGTCGCGCGGGTCGCGGCTCGGCAGGAGCGGCGCGGGCTTCCAGCGGCCGACGTCGAACAGCACGCTCATTCCGCCCGGTCCCCGCCCGCCTGCCCTCTGGCGCCGCGGCCGTAGGCCTGGAGCCGCCCCTTGTCGAGGTGCAGCACCGGCTGGCCGGAGCGGGCGACCAGATCTTCGTCGTGGCTGGCGATCAGCACCGTGGCGCCCAGCCGGTTCAGCTCGACGAACAGCTTCAGGATACGGAGGGCGTGGGCGTCGTCGACGTTTCCGGTCGGCTCGTCGGCGAGCAGGATGTCGGGCCGGCCGACGACGGCGCGGGCGATGGCCAGCCGCTGTTTCTCGCCGCCGGACAGGGTCGGGGGCAGGGCGTGCATCCGCTCCTTCAGGCCGACCCAGCCCAGCAGCTCGGCGACGTCGTGCCGGTACTCGTCGGGCTTCTCGCCGGCGATGCGCAGGGGCAGGGCCACATTGTCGAAGGCCGACAGATGGTCGAGAAGGCGAAATTCCTGGAACACCACCCCGATGCGGCGGCGCAGGAACGGCCGGTCGTTGGGATGCACGGCCTCGACGTCGCGGCCGAACAGCTCGATCGTCCCACGGGACTGGCGTTCGGCCAGGTAGATCAGCTTCAGGAGGCTGCTCTTGCCGGCGCCCGACGGGCCGGTGAGGAAGTGGAAGCTGCCCGGGGCCAGTTCGAACGACACGTCCTTCAGCACCTCGGCCGCGCGGCCATAGCGCATGCCCACGCCGTCGAGGCGCAGGATGGGGCCGGCGATGGGCTCGCCAGCGAGGGCGGCGTCGGGGTTTCTGGACATGAGAGCCGAAATCGGCGACCTCGGTAGGAGGAGCGGGAGCGTCCGATTCGCTGGCATGATACTGACCTGTCCTGACTGCGCCACCCGGTATTTCGTCCCGGACGACAAGGTCGGTCCGACGGGGCGGGCCGTGAAATGTTCGGCTTGCGGAACCCGCTGGAGCGCCCAGCCCGAAGCCGACCTCGAGCTCTTCGTCGACCCGAACGGCGCCCAGGCGCGCGAGCCCTCCGAGCCCAAGCCCGACGAGGCGCCGGTCAGCGCGCTGCCCGGCGAGGAATTGCCCAAGGTCTTCCGCCAGAAGGCGACCAACGAGCGGCGCGTGCGCGAGGCCGCGACGGCCGGCGTCGTCTGGGCCGGCATGGGCGTGGCCCTGGTCGCGATCGTGGCGGCCGCCGTCGTCTTCCGGGGCAAGGTGGTCGATATCTGGCCGACCAGCGCGGCGGCCTATGCCGGCGTCGGGCTGCCGGTGAACCGGGTTGGCCTGACCCTCGAAGAGGTGCGCGCCGAGGCCGCCCTGCAGGACGGCCACGCCGCCCTGGTGGTCTCCGGGATCATGCGCAACGTCGAGGACCGGCCGGTCAAGGCGCCGCCGCTGCGCATCGAGCTGCTGAACCGCGAGGCCAAGGTGGTCCGGGCGCAGCTGTCGACGCCGGCCGACCCCGTCATCCCGCCGGGCGAGACCCGGCATTTCGCGGTTTCGCTGCTCGATCCGCCGACCTCGGCGGTGGGGCTCGACATCGGCTTCGAACTGGCCAAGGGCGCCAAGGGCGAACCGGCCGACGCGCCCAGGGTCGAGAGCCACAAGACCAAGGTGGCGTTGCGCGGCGCCGCCGCGCCCTCGCCGGTGCCGCCGGCGGCGACCACCGACGCCCAGCCGTTGCCGGCGGACTCGCCCTACGCCTTGCCCGCGGAGAGCCACTGATGAGCGACGCCCCGCCGACCGTCCTGTTGACCGAGGCCGAGATCGCCGACCGGGTGGCCGAGGTCGCCGCCCGCATCGCCCCGGTCATCGACGATGAGACGGCCATGGTCTGCCTGCTGACCGGCGGCATCTGGTTCGCGGCCGACCTCACCCGGGCGCTGGGCCGGCTCGGCCGGTTCGTGAAGTTCGACGCCCTTTGGCTGTCGTCCTATCGGGACGAACGCCAGAGCTATGGCCGCTGCGAAGTGCGGGCCGACCTGCAGCGGCCGGTCCTGAACCGCAAGGCGCTGATCGTCGACGACGTCTTCGACACCGGCCTGTCGCTGAGCGAGGCGGCCCGCCTGGTCCGCGACGCCGGCGCCAGCGAGGTGCTGACGGCGGTGTTCGCGCGAAAGCCCTGGCCGACGGACCGGGCCATCCAGCCGGACTTCGTGGCCTGGGAGGCGCCGGCCCGGTTCCTGGTCGGCTACGGCATGGACGTCGCCGGCGGCATGCGCGGCCTGCCGTACATCGGGGCGATGGACTAGGCGCTCGCCGAATTGAGGCAGGCCCGCGCGCCGTCGCCTAGTGGCCGGCGATCTGCAGCCGGTTCCACAGGTTGATCATCGCGATCTGCGAGGTGATCGCGGCGATCTCGCGGTCGCTGAAATGCTCGCGCAGGGCCATCCGCAGCGGAGCCAGGTCGGCGGTCGTATCGATCAGCGTCAGGGCCTCGACCCAGGCCAGGGCGGCCTTCTCGGCGGGGGTGAAGTCGCTCATGTGACGCCAGGCGACGAGGCGATGCAGACGATCGTGGGTGTCGCCGTCCTCCAGCGCCTCATGGACGTGCATCTTGATGCAGAAGGCGCAGCCGTTGATCTGCGACGCCCGCAGGGTCAGCAGATGACGCAGCTTCGGATCCAGGCCGGCGTCGCTGATCGCGGTCTGGGCGGCGATGAAGGCCTGGAAGACTTCGGGGAGGTTCTTCTGCGGGTGGACGGCGGCGTTCGCGGACATGGGATGTCTCCATCGGTTGGGGTTCGATGATGAGACGAGGCGGCCCGCGCCGCTGTGACATGCGTCCTTCGAGCCCCGGATCAAGTCCGGGGTCGCTCGAGGGGCCGCGCCTCGAACCACGCGAGGCGGCCTAGGGCCGATCGACATTCGTGGAAGCGTGCGGAAACTTGCCCGAACGCCCTCGCGAAAGCGGGGGCCCGAGCCGACTTGAATCTCGGCTTGGGTTCCTGCCTTCGCGGGAACACTCGGAGGAAAACGGGCCAAACTGCCCGAATGTCGACTGGTCCTAACCCTCGAACCCCACGAACACCGCCGCTTCGTCGACCGACTTTCTCCGCGAGACCACGGCGTTGGCCGGGAAGCTGTCGTCCGGCCAGCCCATGGCGACGCAGATCATGATCACCTGGTCCTCCGGGATGCCGGCATGCTCCCGGACCACGGGCGACTGCATGATTCCCTGGCTGTTGATCACGCAGCCCAGGCCGCGCGACCAGGCGGCGTTTACCAGCGCGTTGGTGACCGCGCCGCAGTCGAAGGGCGCGATGTCGCCGCCGTGGATCGAGCGGTCGTAGGTCACCACGATCGAAACCGGCGCGTCGAACTGGCGGAAACCGCGCATGACCCAGTCGGTGCGCTTCTCCTTGTCCTCCCGCGCGATGCCCATGGCGGCGAACAGCTGCTTGGCGATCTCGACCTGCCGCTCGCGATGGGCGCCGGCGTACTCGCCGTGGATGCGGAACTCACGGGAATGGGGCACGCCGGCCAGGTTGCGTTGGGTGTTGCCCGCGCGGATGCGGTCCAGCGGCGCGCCGGTCAGGACGTAGAAATTCCAGGGCTGGGTGTTCAGCGACGACGGCGCCCGCATGGCGACGTCGATGATCTCGCGGATCAGCGCCCTGGGGACGGGGTCCGGCTTGTAGCCCCGGATGCTGCGGCGCCCGACGACGACCTCTTCGTAGCTCATGGGCATGATTCAGGCTCCCGCTGTGGACGGGGCATCGCAGCCGGGCGCCGCAGCGGCGGTCCATGAAAAAGAACTTTACATTGCAAAGTTCATTGCCCATGCTTGCGTCATCGAGGCTGTCGGCCAGGAGGGCCGTGAGATGACGGAAGACAAGATCCAGGCGCTGAAGGACGACATCGCCTTCATGCGCGCGCTCGCCCAGGAGGGCAGCTCGGCCCCGCTGCTGTTCGGCGGCGTTCTCTTCTCGGCCGGGCTGATCTTCGGGGCGGGGGCGGTCGGCCACTGGCTGATCGCCAGCGGCGCTCTGAAGGTCTCGGGGTGGGCCTATCTGATCAACTGGGGCCTCGCGGGCGTGGCGTTCGGCGTGGTGATGAGCGTCATCCTCAACCGGTCGAAGGGCCGGCCGGGCTACAGCGCCGGGATCAACAAGGCGACCGGGGTGGCCTGGTCCGGCGTCGGGTTCGCCATCTTCACCTTGTTCCTGGGCCTGACCGTCATCGGGCTGGTCACCGGCGACTGGAGCGCGATGGCCGTCATCCCGGTGGTGATCTTCGCCCTCTACGGGACCTGCTGGTTCATCGCCGGTTCGCTGAGCCACATCGGCTGGATCAAGGGCGTGGCCTTCGCCAGCTACGCGGCGGCGGTGGGTATGGCGGCCCTGACGGGGAACCCCTATCAGATGCTCGCCTACGCGGCGGGCCTGATTCTGCTGGCCACCTTGCCGGGCCTGATCCTGATGCGCCAGGAACCCACGGACGTCGTTTAGGGAGCGGACCGATGGACGACTTCGACATCGACCGCATCGACGAGGTGATCCACGGACGTCTGAGGTTGGGGGTGATGGCCTATCTCGCCGGATCGGGATCGGCCGACTTCAACACCCTCAAGGCCAGGCTTCAGGCGACCGACGGCAACCTGTCGGCTCACCTGCGGAAGCTGGAGGACGCCGGCTACGTCGCCGTCGAGAAGGGGTTTGTGGGGCGAAAGCCGCTGACCACCCTGACCATCACCGACGCGGGACGAAGGGCCTTCGCCACCTACCTGGAGGCGATCGGGCGATTGGTGGAAGCCCAGCGATAGGCGGCTGGAAGCGGCGGGCGAAGGTTCGCCGTCCCTACTTTGTCCGCCGGCGGACCGAACTGAGCCCGCGGCTGCAAACGGTTGTTTGATATCGGCAATCCGAGTTGTCGATCCTCGGAGGCGGCCTGTCCCCGTCGAAGCCTGCCGCGACGTCATGTTGCACCGCAATTGAAACAGGGGTCTCGAAACTGTATATCCCCTGCCTCTCAACGGCGGCCTTGTGTGTGCGGCGCCGCGATCCTACCCACGATTGCAGGTTGTAGACGCCATGCTGCTGACCATGATGAAGGCCAAGCTGCACCGCGCCACGGTGACCCAGGCCGACCTCGACTACGAAGGTTCGATCGCCATCGATCGCGACCTCCTCGACGCTTCGGGCATCCTGCCGAACGAGCAGGTCGATGTGCTGAACATCACCAACGGCGCCCGGTTCACCACCTACGCCATCGAGGCCCCGCGCGGGTCCAAGGTGATCGGCGTCAACGGCGCGGCCGCCCGTCTGGTCCAGAAGGGCGACAAGGTGATCGTCGTCACCTACTGCCAGATGCCGGCCGAGGAAGCCCGCAACTACAATCCCAGCGTCGTCCTGCTGGACGAGGGCAACGAGCCCAAGCGGGCCGCCTAGGCTCCAATTGAGTTGAGGTCGCGAAACGCGCAAACTCCCGGCCCAACGCCTGGAGTTACGATCGTGCGCCGCCTTGTCCTCGTTCTGCCCGTCCTGAGCCTGCTCGCCGCCTGCGATCCGGCGCCGAAGGGGGCGGACATCGCCAAGCTCGATACGGAAGTCGCCGGCGCGGTCGGCGATCCGAGCACCTGCGTCCTGCTGGTCGAGAAGGGGACGGCGAAGGTCGTCTATCGCTACGGGACGCACGCCAACTGCGGTCGGCCGCTGCCGGCCTGCAACACGCCGGGGTCGCTGAACGCCGACGAACTGGCCAAGCTGGCCGCCAAGGGCGACGAGCGCACGATCAGCTGCGACAACGGCGAGGATCGGGTGGCCTGGGCCTCGGGCGCTGTCCCCAAGAGTCCGGGCGCCCAGCACGGCGACCTAGCCTACGCCGCCTTGATGGTCGGGCCGAGCGTCCTGCCGGGGCGGGAGATCAAGATCCGGCTCGAGGCCGCGCTGGTCCGGGCCGGAATGTAAAAGGGGAGCGGGCGAACCCGCTCCCCCAAGAGGCGCTGCTTCTGCAGAAGCCTTACTTCACCAGTTCGAACTGGGCCGTGATGTCGACCCGGACCTTCAGCTCGCCGGCCTCGACCGGAGCGCCGCCGTCGGCGGCCTTCTCCATGCGGGCGTAGGCCATCATCGGCATCGGCGGGGGCGGGGCGTAGCCGCCGCCTTCCGACAGGTTGACCAGGCGCGCGACGCGGTAGCCGGTGGCCTTGGCGTAGAGGTCGGCCTTGGCCTGCAGGGCCTTCACCGCCTGGAGCCGGGCGGCGTCCTCGGCCGCGTCGCTGTTCTGCAGTCCGAAGCCGATGCCGCCGATGTTGGTGGCGCCGGAGGTCACCGCCGCGTCGACCGCCTGGCCCAGCTTGGCCAGGTCGCGAACCACGATGGTCACCTGGTTCGACGCCTGGTAGCCGGTCAGCTTCGGCGGCTGGTTTTCCTGATAGTGGTACTGCGGGTTCAGGTTCAGGCTGCTGGTCTGGATGTCGCGATCGGCGACGCCGCCCTTCTTCAGGGCCGCGATCACCTGGTTCATCTTGGCCGTGTTGGCCTTCATCGCATCGGCGGCGGTGGCGCCGTCGGTGGTCACGCCCAGGGTGATGGTCGCCTGGTCCGGACGGACGCGGGTTTCGCCGAAGGCGGCGAGGTTCAGCGTGGTGGCTTGGAACATCGATTCGGCTCGGGCAGGGGCGGCGGCGGTCTGGGCGACAGCGGGAAGGGCCGTCGCGGTGATCAGGGCCCCGACGGCGGCGGCCCGCAAGAAGGCTTTCATGTTTTTCTCCAACGCGGACGCTTGATCGCGTCCGTTGAGGGGGCTTTTGACAGAGCGCACATGAACCGGACCTGTAAGCGGCGTTCGGTTCATGGTAACGCGCCAACTGTGCTTCGGGGGCCCGTAGCTCAATGGTTAGAGCCGGCCGCTCATAACGGCTTGGTTGGGGGTTCGAGTCCCTCCGGGCCTACCAGCGTCCTCCGTCAGTGCCTGTGCTCGCTCGCCGGGGCCGCCGCGGCCGGCGGCGGGCGGCCGATGAGCAGGACTTCCAGCTGGATCACCTGCCGCGCCGAGCGGGCGGGACGCAGGTCGCCCTCGATCACTAGGCGCAAGGGGCCGGTCTTGGCGTCCAGCGGGCCGGTCGCGTCGCGGTCGGCCAGGATCATGCGGTTGGCGCGGGTGTTCGGGTCGGCCTCGGCCAGGCCGAAGACCACCTGGTAGCCGTCGGCGGCGGTGACCAGCACGGCGTTGGCCAGCTCGGGGCCGCGCAGGGCCTTGCCGGTCGGGGCGCCGGCCTTGGCCAGGACGTCCATCAGCAGGGGGCCGGAGTAGTCGTGTTTCGTCCCGTGGGCGTCGAGCGTCACGGTCTGGCGCGGCAGGGCGGCGAGGGCGGCGGCGTCGAGCGTGACGGTCCCGGACGGACCCTTCACCGTGACGCTCTGAGCCCAGGCTGTTTGGGCCAGGACAGGCGAGGCCAGCAGGGCCAGGCCGAGGGAAAGCGCCGTCATCGTCCGCATTACAAGACCTCGTCGGTGAGGCCGCGAGCCTAGGTCGGCCGCCGCCCGGCGTCCAGGAGCGCCCCGCCGCCCAGCCAGCGCCAGGCGGCCAGCAGGCCGTAGACGACCATCTGGATCGCCAGGATGGTCAGCTCCGGGGCGACTTCGCCGGGGCGGGCGCCCATCTGGTTCAGCTTGACCATCGCCTGGATGCCGGGCGTCGAGGGCAGGCACCAGGCCAGGGCCTGGAGCGGCGCGGGCATCGAGGCCAGCGGCCAGGACATGCCGCTCAGGAAGAACAGCAGCACCGAGGTCGAGGCCAGCACCTGGGCCGAGCGCTCGGGCCGGTCGAAGAAGCTGCCCAGGAACATGGCCAGCAGCACGACGGTCGGCGCGTAGAGGGCCGTCGCCGCCAGCATGCCGATGAAGTCGCCGCCGCGCGGGTAGTCCTGGAACCAGAAGACGAAGCCGACATAGAACAGGGTCGAGGCCGTCCCGAGCAGCGAGAAGGCGGCCAGAACGCCCAGGAAACCCGCCGTCCGCACCGGGCCTCGCGGGTCGGCCCGGCGGCCGGCGGCGAGCATGACCACGCCCAGCAACAGGGTCTGGTGCACGATCAGCATGGCCACGCCCGGCACGACGTAGCTGCCGTAGCCCTGGCGGGTGTTGAACATCGGCCGCTCGACGATCCTGACCGGGGCCAGGGTCTGGACGCCCAGGGCCTTGGCGGGGGTGTGGAGGGCCTCCTCGATGGACCCCGTGATCACCGCCGACAGAACCCCGCCGATGGTGCTGGCGCGGACGATGTAGGCCCCGTTGACGTAGATCGCGAGACCGGTCTGCGGGCCGCCGGTCAGGACCCCGCGCTCCAGCTGGGAAGGGATCAGCAGGATGGCGTCGACGCGTCGGGCCTGGAGCAGTCGCCGGGCCTCGGCGAAATCGCCGCCGACATGGGCCAGGAAGACGCCCTCGGTGGAGGCGATGTCCTGGGTCAGGCGGCGGCTGAGGCCGCTGTGATCCAGATCGACCACCGCCAGCGGCAGCTGGGTCGCGGTCTGATGGCGGTAGGCCATCGGATAGTAGAAGCCGTACGCGACCACCGCCAGGATCAGGATCGAGAAGGCGGCGCGGTGCTGGAAAATCCGCCGCCAGGTCTCGCGGAAGGCCTCCGTGAACGCGCTCATGTCGCCGCGGCCTTCCGGACGGGGCGGCTCAGGCGGCGCAGCAGCAGCAGCGCGATCGCCAGCGGGACCAGGGTGAAGCCGAGCAGCGCCAGCAGCGCATCCAGGGAGGCCCGGGCGGGCGAGCCCATGAACATCTGCTCCATCTGCAGCTCGACATAGGAGGTGAAGGGCAGCACCCGACTCCAGACCTGGGTGAACAGCGGCGCGTCGATGGTCGGCAGGGTGGCGTTGGAGAAGGTGATCGCCGGCCCGCCGTACACCGCCGCGGCCGAGAGGGCGGTGGCGATGTCCTTGACCAGCAGGGTGATCATCGCGGCGATGGCGGCATAGGCGGCGTAGAACAGGAACAGGCCCAGGATCAGGACCGTCATGCTGCCGTGTACGCCCCAGCCGCGCACGCCGCACAGCCAGCCGATCCCGAGCAGGTTCCAGGCGGTGAAGATCACGACATAGGGGGCCAGCTTGCCGAGCAGCGCCGCCGCCGGCGCGCCCTGCGACAGCCACTCGCCCAGCGTGCCGTCCCGGATCTCGCGGCCGACAGCCATGACCACGACGCAACTCATCATCAGATGCAGCACGCCGGGCTGGAGCAGGGCCTCCAGGAACCACTCGTAGCTGAGTTGCGGATTGAACAGGATGGTCGACTGGATGGTCGGGGTGGCGACGTGGGGCAGCGGCAGGCCGCGGGTGCGGGCCAGCTCCGGCAGGATTTCGGCGGTGACGTCCTGGACCGCCGACCGCGCCCCCATCGTGGCCAGGGCGCCGAGCGAATAGAAGGCGGCGTTCTCGTAGACGAAGATGGTCGCCTGGCGGCCGGCCAGGATGTTCTTCTCGGCGTGGTTCGGCGTGTAGACCACCGCCCAGACCTTGCCGGAGCGCATCAGGGGCCAGGCGGCCTCGAGGTCGGGAACCCGGGCGGCGATGGTCAGGTTGGGCGAGGCGTCCAGCGCCTGCTCCAGCCGTCGGCTGACCGTGGAATGGTCCTGGTCGACGTAGGCGACGGGCAGGCCGCGGGCGACGCTGTCGATGAACATCCAGCCCAGAACGGCCAGCACCAGGAACGGGGCCAGGGTGCAGAGCGCCAGGTCCCAGCGGCTGCCCGCCAGCCAGGCCAGTTCGCGCCGGACGGTGGCGGCGAACCCGTGCATGCCTAGCGCTGCGGCCAGTCGAACAGCACGCTCATCCCCGGCCGCAGTCCGGGCGTCTTCTGCACCGGCTTGGCGTGGATCTCGAACGAGCGGATGTCGTAGCCGCGCGACTGACGGGTCGCCCGCCAGGTGGCGAAGTCGCCCTGCGGACTGATGTAGTCGACCCGGAACGCGACGTTCTTCTGGTCCAGGGCCGGGATCGAGCCGCGGATCACCTGGCCGCGCTGCAGGCCGTGGAACTGATCCTCGCGGACGTTGACGGTGACCCAGACATCGCTCAGGTCGATCAGGGTGAACAGCGGAAAGGCCAGCGGGGCCAACTCGCCGCCCTTGACCATGACCTTGGCGATCTCGCCGGCGTGGGGGGCGGAGAGGCGGGTGTCGGCGGTCATCGACGCCGCTTCGCGCACGCCGGCCTGGGCGACCTGGACCTGGGCCGCGGCGATGTCCTTGGCTTCCTGCGTCGCGCCGCGAACGGCCTTCAGATACTGCTGGCGGGCGGCTTCGGCGTTGCGGGCGCTGGCGTCGCGGGCGGCCAGGGCCTCGTCGCGGCGCTGGGCGGCGACCACGCCCTCGGCGTAGAGGTTGCTGGTCCGGACATAGGTCTTCTGCGCCAGGGTGGAGGCGGCCTGCGCCGCCTGCCAGATGGCCTGGAGGCTGGCGATGTCCTCCTCGACCGCGCCGCGGTCGACCCGGGCCTCGGTCGCCTTCGCTCCGGCCAGCAGGCCCTGGGCCGCGTCGGTCTTGGCCTCCAGTTCCGGGCTGGAGAGGATGATCAGCGGCTGGCCGGCCGTCACCGGCTGCCCCTCCTTCACCAGCACCTTCTCGACGCGCGAGAGCGGGACCTTGGTGGCGATGGTGACTTCCTTGGCCTCGACCATGCCCTGCAGCTGGTCCGGCTGCGGGCGATAGGCCAGCCACAGGCCGAAGGCGATGATCAGGGCCACGGCGGCGACCGCGATCCAGATCAGCAGGCGGCGGCGATCCGGCGGCGGCGAAGGCCGGGACGGCGGCGCGGCGGGTTCGGGGGCAGGGGGCGTCTCGGTCACGGCGTCTCCTGTTCAGCGCCGCGGATGTAGTCCGCATACTTCGTCGCCTGGCCGCTGACGGCCAGCAGTTCGGCCAGGGCCAGGTCGTATTCGTAGGCCGCCGCGGCGCGCTGGGTTTCGGCCAGGCTGAGGGCGACGCGGGCGTCGATCACAGCGCTGGACGGCGCCTCGCCCTCGCGGAAGGCCAGGTCCTGCAGGCGCAGGTTCTCGCGCGCCGCCTCGATGTTGACCGCCAACAGGCCGTACTGGCGGCGGGCGGTCTCGACATTGCCGTGAGCGCGCAGGGTCAGGGTCTGCAGGGCGACGCGGGCCTCGGCCTGGGCGGAGGCGGCCTGGTTGGCGCGCTCGCGGGCGGCGCTGACCGCCTTGCCGCGATCCAGGCCCGACAGCAGGGTGTAGTGAACCCCGACGCCGAAGATCCAGTCCGGCTCGATCAGCAGGGCCTGGTCGCGGTCGAGGCTGTACTTGGCGAAGCCGTAGACGGTGGGCTTCTGCGCCGCCTGGGCGGCCTTCACGCCCTGGGCGGCCTGCTCCTGCAGCGCGTCCAGGCGCCTGAGCACCGGCTGGTTGGCCATCGCCGCCTGCACGAAATCATCGGCCGCTCCGATCGGCGCAGGGTTCACGAACAGCGGCGTCGACGGCCGGACGGCCGAGGTCTCGCGCAGCAGGGCGGCCAGGGTCCTGCGCGCCGTGTCGTGCTGGTCGACGGCGCGCTCGTACTGGCGCAGCGCGGCGTTGCGGGCGACCTCGACCTGGAGCCGCTGGGCCTTGCTGATCATCCCCTCACGTTCGAGCTTGAGGGCGTCCTGCAGGTGGCGTTCGAAGCCGTCGCGACTCTCGGTGCTGACCTTCAGGATCTGGGCGGCGAGCTGCTGGCCGAAATAGGTCTGGACCAGCTTGATGGTCGCTTCGTCTCCGGCCTGGGCGAGCTCCGCCTCGGCGCCCGAGACGCCGGCCTGGGCGGCGCGCTTGGTCGCGGTGATCAGGCCGCCCGTGTAGAGCGGCGCCACGGCCGTCAGGCTGGAGCGGACCAGGCTCTGTTCCTGCTGCAGGCGGACCGAGCCGGGCAGCTGCGCCAGGGCGTCGGACATGCCCTGGTCCACCACGCCGGTCACCTGGCCGAGGATCGCCGGCGGCACGCTCGGCAGCCGGCCGGGCAGGGAGGCGAGGAAACCGTCGACCGAGGACTGGACCAGCGCCTTGGCCGGATCGAGCGAGAGGTCGATGGTCTTCTGATAGCGCAGCGCCTGGGCGTCGAAGGAGACGATCGGCCGGCCGAGGGTTCCGACCGCGGCGGCCTGGTCCTGGCTGGCGCGCAGACCGGCGCGGGCCGCCGACAGGGAGTCCGAGCGGGACATCAGCCGCTCGTGGGCTTCGGTGAAGCTCAGCGCCGGCCCATCGGGCAGGCCCTGGGCCGTCGCGGGCTGCGCCCATCCGGCGAGCGCCAGGGACAGGGCTGCAAGCCGCCATCTTGCACGTCCAGCACCCGCCACCCGGGGCCTCCATCGTCGACGGACAGGCCCGCAGCCTATTCCGATTCCTAAGGTTTTCACCGGATCGCCGCCCCTTGGAAGACAGGGTTGCAGCCCATCTGCGCATCGGGGTTTTCCCGAATGCCGCCTCCGCCGGGCGTCGGCCATGGTCGCTTACAGCCTATGGATGTGTGAGGGGCTTCGTGCGGGACCGGGACCGAGACGGACGCGTTCGACAGAGGATCGGATGGGCGGCCGGCGCGCTGGCCGTGGCCGGCGCTCTGCCTCAGCCCGTCCTGGCCGCGCCGGCGGCGGACCCCGCCGTCCAGGCCGAGATCGAAGATCTCAAACGCACGATCGACTCCCTGCAGACCCGCATCCGACTCCTGGAAGCCCGCACCGGAGGCGCGGCGCCGATCACGGCCGGTCCCGCGCATCGGCCCGATCCCGTCGAGGCGGTCGCCCCGATTCGGGAGACCGCCCAGCCTCGCCAGATCCTCGCGCCCGCGGCTGGCCCCGGCCGCGACACGGTCGGCGACGAGATCACCGGCGTGGCTCGTCCGGGCACCGCGCCGCCGCCCAACGATCCCGAGCTCAAGGGCTTCATCCCGATCCCGGGCACTCAGACCATGGTCAAGCTGGGCGGGTTCGCGAAGGTCAACGCGATCTATGACCTCGATCCCGCCGGCAACACCGACAAGTTCGTCACCTCGACCATCCCGATGGACGGGCGCGACCGCGCCAACGCCAACCTGGGGGCCGAGGCGACGCGGTTCAGCTTCGAGGTCCGGCGGCCGTCGTCGATGGGGCCGCTGCGGTTCTATCTGGAGAACGACTTCTACGGCGGCTCGGGCAGCCTGGCCTTCCGTCTGCGGCAGGCCCACGGGCAGGTCGGAAACACCTACGCCGGCTACGGCTACAGCGCCTTCATGGATCCGGACGCCCTGCCGGAGACCCTCGACGACGAGGGGCCGGGCGGCGAGGCCTTCGTGCGGCTGGTCTCGATCCGGCAGCTCTGGCAGATCAACCCCGACCTTTCGGCCACGGTGTCGATCGAGGACCCGTCGTCGGATATAGCGCTGACCGCCGGGCGGACGGCGTCGCAGGGCGCGCCGGACCTGTCGCTGGCGCTGCGCTACGGCAAGGCCTGGGGGCATGTTCAGCTGTCCGGCGTCATGCGCAACGTCGGCTATACGAGCGCCGCCGCGGACGATGCAGCCTTCGGCTACGGCCTCAGCCTGTCGGCTCTGATCCATGTCGGCGGCGACTTCGTCATGGGCGGCTTCACCTGGGGCGACGGGATCGCCCGCTATTTCAACGACATCAGCGGCAAGGGCTACGACGGGGTGATCGCGCCGGACGGCGCCGTCCGCACGTTGCAGGCCTATGGAGGCTATCTCGGCTACACGCGCCACTGGAGCCCGCGCTGGCGGTCGAGCCTGGTCGGCGGCGGCCTGGTCCTGGACCGCGATCCGCTGCTGGCGCCGACGGCCTTCCGCTCCAGCGCCTACCTTGCCGGGAACCTGATCTGGGCGGCCAGCCCGTCTTTCACCGTCGGCGTCGAGGCGCTCCACGGCCGGCATGAACTGCAGAACGGCCAGAGCGCCGACGCCACCCGGCTGCAGGTCAGCCTCAAGTACGACTTCGTCCGATGACCCAGCTGCTCGCCGATCATCCGGAGATGGCGCTGTTCCTGTCGCTGGCCCTGGGCCATCTGATCGGGCGTGCGAAGGTGGGGCCGGTCCAGCTGGGCGGCGTCTGCGGCACCCTGATCGTCGCGCTGATCATCGGTCAGACCGGAGTGAAGCTGGACGCCGACCTTAAGAACCTGGCCTTCGCCCTGTTCATCTTCGCCCTGGGCTTCACGGGCGGGCCGCAGTTCTTCGGCAGCCTGCGCCAGAGCTGGCGTTACGGGACGTTGTCTCTGGTCGAGGTCGTCGTCGTCCTGACCATCGTGCTGAGCGCGACGGCGCTGCTGTCGCTCGATCCTGGCACGGCGGCCGGCCTGCTGGCCGGATCAGCCACGGAGTCGGCGGTGATCGGCACGGCCGCGGAGGCGGTGCAGCATCTGGGCCTGTCGGCCGAGGACGCGGCGACGCAACAGGCCCACATCGCCACCGCCTACAGCGTCACCTACCTGTTCGGCCTGATCACCATCGTGCTGTTCACCAGCCAGATCGCGCCCTTCCTGCTGCGCATCGACCTGAAGGCCGAGGCCGCCGCGCTGGCCCAGAAGCTGGGCGGCGGCGCGACGAGCGAGACGGCCGGGGCCCTGCCGGACATCGTCGGCCGGGCCTACGAGGCCGGCGCGGCGGCGGGAGCGAGCGTGGCGACGTTCGAGCGCGGGCAGGGCGACCGCGTCCTGATCGAGCGCATCGGTCGGGGCGGGCGTTATCGCGACGCGACGCCGGACGACATGATCCAGGCGGGCGACGTCCTGCTGCTGGTCGGGCGGCGCGAGGCGATCGTGGGGCTGAGCGACGCCGTGGGGCCGGAGACCGACGCCGGCGATGCGCTGAACACCGTGCTCGAGCGTCGGCCCGTCGTGCTGGGTCGGTCGAAGGCCGTCGGTCACACTGTCGCCGACCTGCGCGAGCTGACGACTCCGGACCTCCATCGCGGCGTGTTCGTGTCGCGGATCGAACGGATGGGGCAGGCCGCGCCGGTCCTGCCGGGGACCGTGCTGCGACGGGGCGACGTCGTCCATCTGCTCGGGCCGCGCCGGGCCGTCGACGCAGCCGCCCGTCGCCTCGGCCGGACCCTGCCGCCCGTCAACCACACCAGCTTCATCATGGTCGGGCTGGGCGTGCTGGCCGGCATCCTGATCGGGCAGCTGGCCTGGACGGTCGGCGGCGTGCGCCTGACCCTGGGCAGCGGCGGCGGCTGCCTGCTGTCGGGCCTGGTGTTCGGCTGGTTCGCCGCACGGCGGCCGGACATCGCCGCCCTGCCGCCGGCCGCCGCCGAGATCCTCAAGGACTTCGGCCTGGCCGCCTTCATCGCCGCCATCGGCCTGGCCGCCGGGCCGGACGCCATCCGGCTGATCGGCGAGTACGGCGTCGCCCTGCCGATCGTCGGCGTCCTGGCCGCCTCGGTCCCGGCGACGGCGTCGCTGTTCGTCGGCCGCCATCTGCTGAAGATCGAGCCGCCGATCCTGCTGGGGGCCATCGCCGGCCAGCAGTGCAGCACCCCGGCGATCAGCGCCCTGGTCGGGGCCGCCGGGAACGCCACGCCGGTGATCGGCTACACCGTCACCTACGCCCTTTCCAACGTCCTGCTCCCGCTGCTCGGCCCGCTCGTGGTCGGGCTGGCGGCGCGCATGGCCTGACGCGGAGGCCGCTTCCATGACCTGGCTGCACGATCTGTTCCAGAAGTCGCCCGAGGCGGCGCTGTTCCTGACCCTGGCCCTCGGCTACGCGGTCGGGAAGATCAAGTTCGGGCGCTTCCAGCTGGGCGGGGTCGGCGGCTCGCTGCTGATGGCGGTGCTCGTCAGCCAGGTCGGGGTCGAGATCGACAACGGCGTCAAGTCGGTGATGTTCGCCCTGTTCATCTACGCCGTCGGCTACAACAGCGGGCCGCAGTTCTTCCAGAGCCTGAACAAATCCAGCCTCAAGGAGATCATCCTGGCGGTCTTCGTCGCCGTCGTCGCCCTGGCGACCGTGGTGATCTCGGCCAAGATGTTCCACCTCGACAAGGGTCTGGCCGCGGGCCTGGCGGGCGGCGCTCTGACCCAGTCGGCGATCATCGGCACGGCCGGGGACGCCCTGTCGCGGCTGCCCCTGTCGCCGGACGAGATCAAGCAGCTGCAGGCCAACGTCGCCATCGGCTATGCGGTCACCTACGTGTTCGGCTCCCTGGGCGCGATCATCGTCTGCGCCAACCTGCTGCCGCGGTTCATGGGCCAGGACCTCAAGACCGCCGCCGCGGCGGTCGAGGCCAAGCTGCGCGGGAACGCGCCGGTCAGCGGGCCAGGCGTCAGCCCCGCCATGCCTTCGATCGTCGGCCGCGCCTTCCGCGTCGCGGCCGGGGCGGGGAAGACGGTCTCGGCCCTGGAGGCGGCCGCCGACGACGCCATCGCCATCGAGCGGGTTCTGCGCGGCGGCCAGCCGCTGGACCTCGGCGACGACCCTGCCTTGAAGGCCGGGGACGTGGTGATCCTCATCGGCCGTCGCGACGAGGTCGTGGCCGCCGTGCCGCACATCGGCGAGGAGATCCCCAATCCGGACGGCTCGCCTCTGGTCATGCAGTCGCGGCAGGCGGTGTTCACGCGCAAGGACATGAACCGGATGACCATCGCCCAGGTGAAGGCGACGATCGACCCGGCCATGCGCCACGGCGTGTTCATCGAGGCCATCACCCGCATGAACCGCCCGATCCCGGTGCTGCCCGAGACGGTGGTGATGCACGGCGACGTGGTCACCTTCTACGGCGCCGACGCCGACACCGCCCGGGCGGCCAAGGCGGCCGGCTATCCGCTGGCCAACGATAACAAGACCGACTTCGTCTACATGGGCCTGGGCATCCTGGTCGGCCTGCTGATCGGGCTGCTGGTGGCCAATGTCGGGGGCATCCCGCTGACCCTCGGCGCCGGCGGCGGGGCGCTGCTGTCGGGCCTGGTGTTCGGCTGGCTGCGCGCCAAGCGGCCGGTGATCGGCGCCCTGCCGCCCGCCGCCTCGCAGCTGCTGCAGGAGTTCGGGCTTGCGGCCTTCGTCACCGTGGTCGGGCTGAACTCCGGCAAGCAGGCCCTGACCACCATCCAGGAGCACGGGGCGACCATCTTCCTGCTCGGCATCGTGGTGACCATGCTGCCGCTGCTGCTGGCCATCCCGTTCGGCCGCTACGTCCTGCGCTACGACAACGCCGCCGTCTTCGCCGGGGCCCTGTCCGGGTCGCGCAGCGCCAATCCGGCCTTCGGGGCGGTGCTCGACAAGTCCGAGAGCAGCGTCCCGACCGTCCCCTTCGCCATCACCTACGCCCTGGCCAACGTCCTGCTGACCCTGCTCGGTCCGCTGGTCGTGGGTCTCGTCTGATCCGAGGAGAACCGCCATGCCTTCCGACAAGTCCAAGCTGGCGCAGCTGAGCCCGTTCGAGTTGAAGGACGAACTGATCAAGCTGGCGTCCAGCGTCGAGAACCGGCTGATGCTGAACGCCGGGCGCGGCAATCCGAACTTCCTGGCCACCATTCCCCGCCACGGCTTCTGGCGGCTGGGCCTGTTCGCCATGCGCGAGGCGGAGCGGTCCTTCACCTACCTGCCGGAGGGCGTCGGCGGCTTCCCGCGACTGGCCGGCATCGAGGATCGGTTCGAGATCTACCACCGCGAACACGCCACGACGCCGGGGATGAAGTTCCTGGCCCGCTGCGTGTCCTACGTCCGCGACCAGCTGGGCCTCGACGCGAGCCAGTTCCTCTACGAGATGTGCGAGGGGATTCTGGCCTGCAACTATCCGGTGCCCGACCGGATGCTGAAGCTCAGCGAGCAGATCGTCGCCCGCTACATCCGCGAGGAGATGATCGGGGGTCATCCGTTCGTCGGCCATTTCGACCTGTTCGCCACCGAAGGCGGCACGGCGGCGATGACCTACATCTTCAACACCCTGCGCGAGAACCGGCTGCTCGGGCCTGGCGACACGATCGCGCTGGGGCTGCCGATCTTCACGCCCTACATCGAGATCCCCGAGCTGAACGACTACCAGCTCAAGACCGTGCACATCGAGGCCGATCCGGCCAACGGCTGGCAATACTCCAAGGCCGAGATCGACAAGCTGCGCGATCCGGCGGTGAAGGCCTTCTTCCTGGTCAATCCCAGCAACCCGCCGTCGGTGAAGATGAGCGAGGAATCGCTGGCCCAGATCGCCGAGATCGCCAAGGCGCGGCCGGACCTGATCATTCTGACCGACGACGTCTACGGCACCTTCGCCGACGACTTCACCTCGCTGTTCGCGATCGCGCCGCACAACACCATCCTGGTCTACTCCTACTCGAAGTATTTCGGGGCGACCGGCTGGCGGCTGGGGGTGATCGCCACGCATGACGACAATGTCCTGGACCGCGCCATCGCCGCCTTGCCGGAGAAGACCAAGAAAGAGCTCGACAAGCGCTACGCCTCGATCACCACCGATCCGCGGGGGCTGAAGTTCATCGATCGCCTCGTCGCCGACAGCCGTACGGTCGCTCTGAACCACACCGCCGGCCTGTCGACGCCGCAGCAGGTGCAGATGGTCCTGTTCTCGCTGTTCTCGCTGATGGACACCGCCCAGGACTACAAGGCCGCCATGAAGCGGCTGATCCGCAACCGCGAGCGGGCGCTGTACCGCGAGATCGGCATCGCGCCGGAGCACGACGCCAACGAGGTCGGCTACTACACCCTGCTGGACCTGGAGATCCTCGGCGCCAAGGCCTATGGCAAGCCGTTCGTCGAATGGCTGCTCAAGTCGGTCAATCCGAGCGAGCTGCTGTTCGAGCTGGCCAAGGAGTCGGGCGTCGTCCTGCTGCCCGGGCGGGGCTTCGGCGCCCAGCATCCGTCGGGCCGCGTGTCGCTCGCGAACCTCAACGAGACCGACTATGAAAAGATCGGCCGGGCCGCTCGCGGCCTGATCGATCGCTATCACGCCAAATTCCTGAAGAAGAAATCCGGCAAGTAGCGGACTGAGGCTGGCGGACTCAGGCCGCCAGTTCGCCGAACGCGCCGTCGCAGTAGAGCAGGGGGCGGCCGTCGCCGGTCTCGGCCTGGGCCACCCGGCCGACGAAGATGGTGTGGGTGCCGAAGTCGACGGCCTCCTCCAGCTCGCAAACGCAGGCGGCGAGAGCGTCGTCCAGCGCCGGCCCGCCGTCGCCGTCCAGCCGCCAGCCGGCCTCGCCGAAGCGCTCCGCCTGGGGACGACCGCCGCCGAAGCTGCGCGCCACGTCCGGCTGGTCGGCGCGCAGATAGGTGACCCGGAAGCGGCCCGTCTGCGCGACCATGGCGTGGAGGCTGGCGGCGCGGTTGACGCAGACCAGCAGCGACGGCGGGTCCATCGAGACCGAGGTGACGGCGGTGGCGGTGATGCCGACGGCGTCTTCGCCCTGGCCGGCGGTGATCACCGCCACCGTGGCGGCCAGGCGGCGCTGGGCGCTGCGGAAGGCTTCCCGGGTCTGCATGCGCGACGGCTCCCAAGGATTTATTGTCAGGAATCCTTACAATGAATCCTTGGGCCGCTCAATCCCGAACGGCGATCGTCAGAATTCCACGCCGGCCTGGGCCTTCACCCCCTCCTTGAAGGGGTGTTTCACCTGGGTCATCTCGGTGACCAGATCGGCCATCTCGAGGAGTTCCGGCTTGGCGTTGCGGCCGGTGACGACGACATGGGTGTCGGCCGGCTTGGCGGCGAGAACGTCCAGCACCTCGTCCAGCGGCAGGTAGTCGTAGCGCAGGACGATGTTCAGCTCGTCCAGCACCACCATCTTCCATTCCGGGTCCATGATCCGCGCCTTGGCCGCCTCCCAGGCCTCGCGAGCCTTGGCGATGTCGCGGGCGCGGTCCTGGGTGTCCCAGGTGAAGCCTTCACCCATGGCGCGGATCTCGGCCTGTTCCGGGAAGGCGTTGAACACCGCCGTCTCGCCGGTGGTCATGGCGCCCTTGATGAACTGGATGATCGAGACCTTCCAGCCGTGGCCGATGATCCGGCAGGCCATGCCCATGGCGGCCGTCGACTTGCCCTTCCCGGGACCGGTATGGACGATGATCAGCCCGCGCTCGATGGTCTTGGTCTCCATCAGCCGCGCGCGCGCGGCCTGCAGCTTCTTCATGCGGGCGTTGTGGCGGTCGTTGCGCTCGGCGTCGTCGAGGGGCTGGGTCATGTCGCCGTCGTGAGGCGAGCGCTCGCCGCGGTCAAGCCTGGGGTTTCATCCGCAGCGGCAGGCCGGCGGCGACCAGGAAGACCTCGTCGGCGATCGCCGCGATGCGCTGGTGCAGGCGGCCGGCCTCGTCGCGGAAGCGGCGGCCCAGCGGCGTCTCCGGCACCAGCCCCCAGCCGACCTCGTTGCTGACCAGCCAGAGCGGGGCGGGGCAGGCGGCCAGGGCGGCGAGCAGGGCGTCCGCTTCCGCCGCCAGGTCCTGGTCGGCGAGCATCACATTGGTCAGCCACAGGGTCAGGCAGTCGACGACGGCGATGTCGTCTGCGGTCAGGATCCGGATCGCCTCCGTGAGCGCGGTCGGCGACTCGATGGCGCGCCAGCGGTCGCCGCGATCGGCGACGTGGCGGGCGATCCGCTCGCGCATCTCCTCGTCGAAGGCCTGGGCCGTGACGATCATCACCGGCGTGACGCTGCGGCCTTCCGCAGCGGCTTCGGCCGCCGACTGCGCGAAGGCGCTCTTGCCGGAGCGGGCGCCGCCGAGGACCAGGGTGAGCGCCATCACGCCTCCGATTGACGGTGTGCGGCGCAGCGGATACCCCTGCGCCCGCGTCAGGTTCCCCCGGAAGGGGGATGAAAAGGGAACGGGGCCAAATCCCCGGCTGCCCCCGCAACTGTAGGCGGCGAGCGCGCGTGTCAACGGCCACTGGACCGGTCCTCGGTCTGGGAAGGCGACACGCACCGCATTGACCCGCGAGCCAGGAGACCTGCCCGACGTGGTCGTTAGTCGTGTGGCCGGGGTGCGCCAGACGGACGGGAACTCCCGAGAGACGACACACAACAACCAAGCCGCCGCGGCGGCCGGTCTCGCGCCTCCCTGCGTGAACGGTCGTCGTGCGCGGGTCGTCATGAAGGGGATACATCATGATCCGAGCCCTGATGAGCTCGACCGCCGTCGCCGCCGTCTTGATCGCGGCGCCGGCCTTCGCCGAAGAGGCGCCGACCGCGCCGACGCCGGACGTCGCCGGCACGACCTCCGTCGACACCCTGGTCGTCACCGCCACCCGCTCGCCGACCGAGGCCAGCAAGGTCGCCACGATTGTCACCGTGCTGGACCAAAAAGCCATCGAGGCGGCTCAGAGCTCCGCCGTCGTCGACATTCTGGCGACCACGCCGGGCGTCAGCTTCACCAGCAACGGCGGCCCGGGCACCAGCACCACCCTCAACATCCGCGGCGCCGAAGGCCAGCACGCGGTCGTCCTGATCGACGGCGTCAAGCTGAACGACCCGTCCTCGACCCAGGGCGGCTATAACTTCGGCAGCCTGCTGGTCGGCGACGTCTCGCGGATCGAGGTGCTGCGCGGCGCCCAGTCCACCCTGTGGGGCAGCCAGGCGATCGGCGGCGTGGTCAACGTGGTGACCGCTGAAGCGACCCGGCCGTTCCAGGCCAATGTCGACGTCGAGGGCGGCGCCCGCGACACCGGCTATCTGCGCGCCGGCGTCGGCGGCAAGACCGAGCGCCTCGATTGGCGTCTGGCCGGCGGCTACTACACGACCCGAGGCTTCTCCTCCTACAAGCGCGGCGTGGAAGACGACGGCTACCGCAACACCGGCCTGGCCGGGCGCGCCCGCCTGAAGATCACCGACGCCGTCTCGGCCGAGGTGCGGGCGGTCTACTCCGACGGCAAGTACGACTTCGACGGCTTCGGCGTGGACTCGCCCGAGTACGGCAAGACCAAGGAACTGGTGGTCTACACCGGTCTGAACTTCGACCTGCTCGACGGCCGCTGGAAGAACCG
>VFQQ010001877.1_pt1 | contig 26555 bp, 49 predicted proteins | sample 3512341 | NCBI WGS metagenome assembly VFQQ01 (sample SAMN10412373, study PRJNA504923) | tailings metagenome | isolation source: Relicate 2 Philex TSF1 revegetated site | place: Philippines: Tuba, Benguet | collected 2017-08-29
CGCCCGCCGCTCTCCTCCCGCCCTCTGCGCCCGACCCCAGCCCCGCTGTGATTCATCCCCACATGCCTTTCCCAGCCAGTCGGTTTGCTGACTGACTGAGGTTACAGAGGCTTTCCCAGCCAGTCGGTTTGCATCGCCTTTCGGGGCAGCAGAGCTAGTGGATTCATTGTTCCAATGTGTCCCCAGCCCGTTAACGGGCATCGCCTCTGTAAGCACAGACAGACAGTGCGCCATCCCCTGTCGAGGTGAGTTTGCACAACCAGAGCACCTGTGGACCAGGACCAGCCAGTGGGCCGGTCTGCATGGTCCTTGCTTCCCCGCTGTTGCATTGGATTCATTCAATGTTGCAGTAGGCAGCACAGGATTGTGCTGACTGGCATGTAACCCACGCAAAGTCAAAGTCAAAAGGCTCTGCGGCCCCCGACGGACAGCAGCTGGTTCCGCTGCGCAATCCCCGCAGGGGCAGCACAGTGCCCACCCCACACAACCTGCCAGCAAAGTGGCGCTCTGCGCCACTGCTGCAGGTGGCCTGGCGCACCTGCAGCGTGGCAGGGCCGGGCGCTTCGCGCCCGCCCCGCCACAGTGGGTGCACCGGCGAACAGCCTAAGACTCTGTTGCCACCACCGCTGCACATAGGGATGGGGGCCTGCAGCCCCCCATCCCCATGCTGGCGGCACCGGCCTGCATGGCGCGCCCCGCCACGCTCGAGTGCGGCGGCAGCCTGCCATGGCGCGCCCCGCCACGCTCGAGTGCTGCGGCTGCCCCAGCCGCCGGCTGGGCAACGCGTCCAGCGGCGCGTCAGCCGAGTGCATCGTGGTGCACGTCAACTGAAGCTAGGCAGCAGCTGCAACAGCCCTGAACAAGGGCATGCCGCACAGCTGATTTCATGCCTATCGCAGCCGGTCTACAGCCAGCCCCACAGCCAACGGCAGTCACGCTCATGAGCGTCAAGCTTGCCTAGCCTAGCCTAGCTTGGGTCGCCCAAACCATAACAGGGCTCACCTGCCCGTCACACTTGTCACGGCCGCAAGATCTCCACACTCGCACCACACTGACCTAACAGCTAGCCTGATTCAACTGCTTCAAGCTCACCTCCCGGGGCAGGCCGCGGCCGTCAAAGCGGCGAGCCAGGTGATGTACCAGCGCCACGTTGGCAGCTGCCAGCTCAGCCGCTGCGCCCGCCGCGCCAGGCCCGCCCGCCGCCACTGCGTGCGCCAGCTCCTGTGGTGAAAGCGAGAGAGGCGGGCAGCTTGCACAGGGTTAGAAACTGGTAGCCGGCGTTCAAGCCTGGTGGCAGGCCTGAGCATGAGCTACTGCTGCACAGTACGGGCACCCGTCACAACACAAATGGGCCACCCCAGCATGCTGCTTGCCCACCCACCGCATACACTTCCCTGCCTGTCCCCACCCCTCTCTTGCGCACCTGCTCGTGCTCTGCGCTCAGCCGCCCGGGCTGCCGCCGGCGCGGCAGCGCCCGTGGCGAGCCGGGTCCTGCCGCCGAGCCAGCTGCCGCTGCCGAGGCCGCCGCCGCCGAGCTGCCTGCCGCTGTGGCTGCCGCTTGCTGCTCGCTTGCGTCTGATGCTGCGCCTGCAACTACTGCTGCAGTCTCATGTGCTGCTACCGTGTCGGCGGCTCCTGGGCCGGCCAAACCGGCCGCCCAAACCAGGCGCTGCCGCCGGCGCTGCCGCACCGCCGCTGGCACGGCTGCCGGCCGCCGTGACGCGCCCCGCGCTGCTGCTCCGCTCGTGTGGTGCTGCAAGCAAGCGCCCAGGCCGCCTGGCGCTGCTGGAAAGCCGGCCGCGCCGACCAATGCCGCCGCATCCTCTAACCTCCGACCAAACGGCGGCGGCGGCGACAGGGTCGGCCCCGGCCAACGCAGCGCCGCGGCACGGGATGAGCTGCTCCGCCCGGTGGCTTTCAGTGGCTGGGCGGGCGCCACCAGGGCGTGCTGCAGCGGGCGCGCCGCCGTGCTAGCTGGTGCCGCGGCCTGGGGCGCCATGACCGTGCTCAGGAGCCGTGATCAATGCGCCTGGAGGGCCGGCAGACCGACGGACAGGTGCAAGCGCGCGGAAGAGTTCCGTGTGTGAGGGTTTGTGGGCAGGCTTCCAGGGTAGCGGCTTAATCACGCGTGTCGAGCGAATATCGAGCGAGCAAAAGGTAGATCGACTGGTCGAGCTGACGGGATGCTATGAGGGCACCGCAGCGCCGCGCCGCATACCATGCCTCGGCAGCGCCGCAGTACAAGCGCAGCTCCGCGCTGCCTGCGCCACCTCCCTTGCAGCTCTTCGCAGCTCCACCGCTGCTTCTGACCAACATGATATATTGACTGGTTTACAATCTCACAGGACACCGCGCCTCTGCATGGCTACACGTACAGAATCAAAGCCAGGGTTTGAACACAACGCAGACGAAAGAACGCAACAATACGCACAAAGTGCAGCTGTCAAGGGGATGTGGAAAGCAGCGAGAGCTGAAGATCAAGAGTGTCACAAGCTGCTCGCTTGGAGGAGCTCAGTCTTCTATGGCGGTTTCTGTTGCCGCTTACTCGGATTCCTCCTCCTCTGTCTCCTCGCCTCCCTTGCCTGCTCCGCCCTTCTTCGCCTTGCTATCCGCGGCAGGCTGCGCAGCAGCCGGCGCCTTGTGCCGCGCGCTGCGCCGCCGCGCCGCTGCGGCACCGCCGCCCTCTGCACCCTCGGGCTGCTGCCCAGCGTCCTCCCCAGCTGGCGCCTCCTCTTGCAGCATCTGCGCCTCCCGCCGCCGCTTTTTCTTAGCGGGCTTGCCGCCGCTGCCGCCGCCCTCCTCCCCAGCTGCGTCTGCCGCTGCAGGGGCCTCCTGCGACGCCGGCTGCTGCGCTGGCGCCGTGCTCAGGCGCCGCTTGCTGCCGGCCTTGCCGCTACCGCCCTCCTCCTGCTCCGCCGGCTGCGGCTGCTGCTTCTGCTCCTCCTGCTGCTCCTGCTGCTGCTCTTGCTGCTGCTGCTGCTCCTGCTGCTGCTGGGCGGACCGCTGCTGGGCGGGCTGCTGTGCCGCCGGCTGCTCTGCAGCGGGCGGCTGGCTGCCTTCAGCTGCCGCCTGGGAAGCGCCCTTGCTGGCTCGTCGCCGCTGCGCAGCCGGCTTGGCTGGCTTGCTGCCACCCTCAGCAGCGGCGCCGCCCGCTGCCTGGCTGTCGCCGCCCTCGCCTGCAGCTGCGGCAGCAGCTGCCTTCTGCTCAGCAGACACCCGACGGCGCTTGGGAGTCTTTGCTTTCTCCCCATCCTTCCCTTCCTTGCCAGCCGCCTTGTCGCCCTTCTTGCCGCCAGCGCCAGCGGCCGCCGCTGCCGCGCCGCCCTCGGCTGCCTGCTCCCCGCTCTTCTTGCGCTTGCGCGGCTTGGGAGGCGCCTTCTCTTTCTTGCCGCCCTCGCCCTTGCCGCCATCCTTCTGCTCGCCGCCCTTGCCTGCTGCTGCCGCCGCCTGGCTGCCGGGAGGCCCTGCAGGAGAGGCAGAGGCGCGCTGCCGTGCCGCCGCCTGCGCCGCCGCAATGCGCTCTGCCGCCGCCTTTTGCATCGCGACCAGCATCTGGGGGGTGAAAGGTACCATGCCCACGCCTGCAAGGTGGAAAGGTAGGGCAGCCAGGCAGGTTGATGATGCAGGCTTTGGATAGCACGGTTGCCTAGCACGGCCAGCTGCCTGCTCCAGCGCAACGCAGACGCGATGCATCGCTCACAGCACACACTTCACAAAGCGACTAGCTGCACTGCTGCTGGATGTGCCCCAGCAAACAAACATCAGAATGCCTAGCCCCGCCCACCTGGCACCATGGCGGGCATGGCCCCCGATTGCACCGCCTGCTGGAACCACACTCCCAGAGAACAGGCATAAGAAGGCCCTAAACCTGCCCACCTGGCACCATGGTGGGCATGGCCCCCGACTGCACCGCCTGCTGGAACATCTGCTGCATCTGCTGGAAGGCCGCCTGCACCTGCTCCTGGCTCACGCCCGCCGGCAGCGGCATCGTGGGCGCCATGCCTGGGGCAAAGGGAGGGAGGTTCGAGAAAGGGACTGGTTGGGTGATGGCCATTGATCTGTTCCCAAATTTCTTTCTGATTCTTTCTCCATATGTGCCGGCTGGAGCGAGCCCTGCATGCCATCTGCACGACATGAACACCACACGTATGCCCCAAACATATGCACACAACTGCCAGGCATCGAAATTCATGAATGAAACGAGCCAGCAAGCCCCCACCTGGCCGCATCTGGGCTGCCATCGCCGCCATCTGAGCCGCCAGCGCCGGCGGCACACCAGGGGGTGCCATGGGTGACGGCTGTCCAGGCTTGCCTGCCGCGGGTGCCGGTGGCGGCGGCAGCCTGCGAGGGGTGCAGTTCAAGGCGGCGAAACTTGGACATGATGCACCAGAGGCAGTGGTCATCCAGAGCAAGAGCTCTGCCCGGCAAATGCCCGGCAAACCAAGCCCGCAGCGTTCGACAGCCGCCGCAAGCTGGCCAGCCTGCTGAAAGTGTCGGGCAAGCAGATGTATCGTACAACGCCACCAGCCCCAATACGGTGCCAACCCGCTGCTCACTTGAGCGCGGCCTGCTTGAGCGCCTCCAGCGAGGCCTCGGGCAGCTTGTGGAAGTGCGCGTACTTGACGCCAAACTGCAAAGGGCAACACATGGGGCTGGTCAGTAAATCAGCAGAACAGCGCGGTTGCAAGTGGAAGTGCGCGTACTTGACGCCAACCTGCAAATCGATGATAGAGGGCCACTTGTGAAGCAGGAGAACCGAGCAGCGTGCTGGCAGGTTGTGGGACGAGTGCCTCTAGAGCACGCCAATAAATGCTGCTGAGCGGCCAGCCAGGCAGCCCATGGCCAGCCCACTCCTTCCCTCACCCGCATGCAGCAGAGGGGGCAGCGGAAGGAGGGGGGCGGGGCGTCGCCGTCGCCCTCGGCCGACCCAGGCGCCCGCAGGCCCACGCAGCGGCAGTGGTACGGTTCCTGTACCAGGGTGGATGCGTTGGAAAGCCGAAATTGGTGCCGGATGGCAAACACACATTGCTCTGGGACATGACGAACCCAGTTCTGAGGCGCCCGTACGTTCAGATCATCATTTGCCAATCAGCGCACCTTGCAGTTGGCGCAGCTGACCATGGGCACGGTTTCGTCGCGCGGCTTCTGGCACAGGCACAGCAGCTTGGAGTGCTCCTGCACGTTGGAGGGGGTTTAGCGCATGTTTTGATCCAGGAACAATGTATGCATTGCTGCTCAGAATAGTGCAAGGAGCATGCAAGGCAGGGCACAGCCGGAGCGGCAGCAGCCCAAGTAAACCAACCAACCGCCACCCTTGCATGGAGTGCCTCCATTTGGCGTCCATCTTCACCTAAAGCTAGATGCAACGACTTGACAACCCAACGGCAGAAACCAGGCTCCCTCCCTCACCCTGAGCGCCTCCATTTCGGGGTCCATCTTCACCCGCAGCTTCTCCCCCTCCGCCAGCAGCTCGTGCGCCTTGCGGGCGCACTCCTCAAACTTTTCGGCGTCGCCCTTCACTTCCTTCAGCTCCGCAACTTGGGCCTGCAGTGCAGTGAACAGAAATGCATGTTCATGTTTGCATGGGAAACATTTGTGGGCAGGCAGCCTCCTCAAACTTCTCGGCGTCGCCCTTCACCTCCTTGAGCTCTGCAACTTGGGCCTGCAGTTATACAGAGTGCAACATGTGGAAGCCGCCGAACCAGGCAGCGGTCTACAGCGTGTGCACCCCCGGCCTGTGGCGCAGCGGTTCAAGTATGCAAAGACAGGCAGGGCAGCGGCGCTTGCAAAGAAAGGCAGAGCAGACGGCCCTCACCCGCGCGCGAATGGCCCATTCCCGCCCCTCCTTCATGGCCGCAAGCAGCTGGGAGCCCGTCACATCTGCATGAGGAGCGACATGCGGGCTACATGAAAAGTGGCACATGTGCTGCCAAACGTAGCATTTCCTGCGACAGTGAAGTCATACACTCCACCCTGCAACTATTAACCCAAAACAACGCATGTTCACCCACACACCCTTGCAAATGCTGATCTCCAGCTTGTCGGCGCCATCGTCATCCCATCCAGCACCCGCTGCCCAAAAAGCGGCACACATACAAAAATCAGCCCAGCGCACCCTTGCGAATCCTGATCTCCAGCTTGTCGGCGTCGTCCAGCAGCCGCTGCCCAACAAGCAGCATAGAGACACACAAACATCAGCCCAGCGCACCCTTGCGAATACCGATCTCCAGCTTGTCGGCGTCGTCCAGCAGCCGCTGCATGCCCTCCAGGCCTTGCCGCGCTGCGGCAGAGGGGCAGCAATGCACACGGATGGCAGGGATTAGTAGGCGGGGCAAGCTGTCTCAATCAGGGCCCAGGCGGGCAAGGCGCCCCTCCATAACAAAATTGCAAGGATCCTTCAAGCTGCGGTGTCTGGCCTCACCGGGAGGCCCCATGGCGGCCTCCGCCCGCTGCCGCCACTTGTTGCAGCGCAGTAGGCGCAGCACGCGGTCCGCATAGTCTGCACAGGGGGCGGCAGGGAGCGGTTGACTTGTGGGCGACTGTGCTCGTCAAGACATGCACAGTGTCAAAACTCGAACATGTCGATTTCAGCCTTGGGCACCGAATCTGTCCCCACCATCCCACCAACGGCTTGTCAAACACACAAAGATGAGAGACACACGATCAGCAGCAGGGCGCACCCGTGGCGTCAATCTCCAGGGCAAGGCTGGACTTGAGCAGCTGGTGCAGCATGCCGTCCGACAGCGGCAGCACCTGCACGGGGAGGGGAAGGGTCCATAGGAGAGTGACCCACACGTTACTTCAGACAGCTACTGGCTGCCCCCGGGCCCTGAGCATGCCTTCGAACCATCGTTCCATGGTTTGAACACAGCCACCCCGCACGCACAACCGAAGAACCCTCGAAGAGTTTGCTCACCTGGCCGCCGCTCTCCACAGAACGGGACATGGCGTGCACCTCCACCGCACGGCTGGTGGCGGTCTGCAGGGCAACCCAGCCCCAGTGGGGAATATTCGTGAAGTTGGGCTTCAAGCCATGGCTAGGGCCCCCAGTTATGGAAGCAGCCGGGGCAGGGTCGGAGGCATGGCATGCGCAGGACGTGACAGGACAGGCTTTGGCAGCCCCACCAGCGATGGCCGCCCCTCAGACGCCTCCATCCAAGAGTGCACAGCCAGCACAAGCACGCCAAAAGTGCACAGCAGGCACAGCAGGCACAGCAGGCACGCACCGCCCAGCGGTCGAACTTCTTGATCAGCCTGTCCAGCTCCTCGCCCTCCCGCGGCTGCACCGGCATGCGCTGCGGCAGCGGAACAGAATGCAATCAAAGGCAGGAGCTCAGAGGGGCGTACACCATTCATTTGGATGCAGCACGCTGGGTTTGCTGGGGCACCTAGCGTGCAACACCTGCAGCGCCTCCACAATGTCGCGAAATCAACCGCCACACCTCATTCACCGATACAATGCATCCACCCTTCTTGTCTCACCTGCAGGTCCGGCAGCAGCGCCGCCAGCTCGTCGCGCTCCGGCCGCTTGGTGCGCTGCAGCTTGGCGATGCACGACTCCAGAGGGTCGGTGTTGCCCTGCAAGAGACCAGGCAGCGGGCAAACATGCAGGTGTTGAGACCAGCTACACTGCGCAGCTTGGCTACGCATGATCATTCCAAAGGATCCGCGTTGCCCTGGAAGAGACGAGTGTGCAAAGACGTGCCGGCTCAGATCAGCTGGTCCTTTCGCTGCCGCTCTGTCTTGCTTGCCAGTACACCATGCACAGCACAGCATGCACAGCAGGCCACAGCATGCACAGCCGCTCCTTGCCTTGATGGCGATGCAGATGGGGCAGGTGAAGCGCCGCTGGCCCCGCATCTGGCTCTGGCTCAGCCCCACGCAGCGCGAGTGGAACCAGTCGCCGCAGCCGTCGCACGCAATCATGGCTGCACCATGAGGAGCAAACACATACAGGTGTAAGGGGGGTTGGATGGGAAACAGCCGCAACGCAAACATCTGCTGGCACATGCAAGTGAGGCTGCGCAGCCAGCCATGCTAACATTCACTCATGATCCACTCACTGTGCATGGCTGTGGCCGCGTGGAACGTCTGCTGGCACAGGCAGTAGAGCGACTTGTCGTCGGCGCTGAACTGGCCGGGGGCCACACCCCCTGCGCCCGGCTGCCCCGCCGCCACCAGCCGCTTCTCTTGCTGCAGCACAGAGAAGGCAGCGAGCGTGCATGGGCCGGGGTTGACGAGGCGAGGCTGAAATGAGGAGGTCAGTAAACTCCGACAGGAGATCAACACCTTGCCATTGACGGCATCAGAGCAGCAGTCGTGCACAGACTGTGCCCAGGTGCCAACTCGCGTCCACCCGGCGCTCAAGCTGTCCACAGCACCACCCACTGAGGAAGCCATGGCACCCACTGACAAACTACAACCACTAAAACACTGCTCTTTCACGCTCACATCCAGCCGGCGCTCAAACTGCTCCACAGCTCCATCCACCGAGGACCCAACAGCATCGAGGCAGGCATCCAGGCGCGCCCCCGTGTTGCGCTTGGCCAGCAGCTTGCGGCACCGTTCCATCCAGTCGCCTGCAAGAGGGGGTGAGGATAAAGCACAGCGCCAGTGAGAGAACAAGAAAGGCAAGGCGTGGATGGCCAGCAGCTTGCGGCACCGCTCCATCCAGTCGCCTGCAAGCACGTATGACAAACACGCATTGAAACCAGCAGGGCACCGAGTGTCATCAAGAGCATGGTAGCAACCACCGATGGCGTGATCAAAGAGCCGCCTGACCAGCAGCGCGGTGGCTGAAAAAGGTAGCAGCCAGCATCCTGCCCTCACCTGTGCGCGACACGGCATCGTCGATGAAGGCGCGCACCGCGGAAGTGATAGGCCACGATTTGGCGCTGCTGCTGGCCTGGGCCAGCACCGCAAAGCTGGGCTTGAGCGGCGCGCCAGACGCGTCCTGACGGGCGGAGAGGCGTAAGGGTGGGGGCGGCAGTGAGCCATTTTGTAATATGGGCATGGATGCCTTGCAAGCACTGATAGGTGCCAAGCATTGCTGGGCGAGCGAGAGCCACGGGGTGGCAGCCTCGCCCCTGCACACATACATTCAGCACAAGGGGCACAAACTGAGCCATCGCAGCTGCAATGGCCACCCACCTGCGTGATGGCGCGGGCCCCCGCCTCCCAGTGCCGGAAGCCCGCCAGCATGCCGCGCAGGATGGGCAGTGACTCCAGCTGCGAATGGGAAAACGGGAACCTTCAACGTCAATTTGCAACAATAACAAGACATCCCAAGGAAGGGCAGCGACTCCAGCTGCGCAGATCAGCAAGCCAGAGGACAGAGTCAGCAAGCAGCGCACAGATGAGCAGCGCAACGTGACTGTGCAAGACAATCCAGGCTCCCCAGGTGCGTCAGGGCTGCCTACTTATCGGCCCTGCATTTGCTATTGCACAGCAGGTGTTCTGTGCTCACCCGCAGACCCAGGCGCTCGGCGGTGGCGAGTAGAGGCTCCAGCTCCGACACCTGTTTCAACGGTAGCAGTGGGCAGATAACGTGCGAAACGCAGTGGTTGGCAATGATTTGGACAGTGGCGGTGGGCAGCCCAGAGTAAGGCAGTGAAGGCAGGGCAGACGGCGTGGATAGAGCCGCGGTGGGCAGTGCATCCCAGTGCTGCCTGCTGAGTGTTGTTCTGGCGTACAACACGCACATTGTCGGCAGCATTGCGCCTCAGCCCACCTGGATGACGTTGGCGAACGACACGCCGTCACGCGCCAGCATCAGCACCTGGCCGGCGCGCGCCTCAAAGTTGCGCCCCGCCTCCACCAGCCTGAGGCAGTTGAGGCAGCATAAGGTACATCAGACAGAGTTTGAAGGGAACACATGAGCAATGCGGGCCATGCGGAGTTAGAGGGAATAAGTTGCCTGGGGATGCAGAGGTGGGGTGGCATGAGCAAAGGCCAGCTGCACAAGCACACCATCGCTACATCCCTCGCAACTCGACCCCACCCGCAACACCCCAACGCAAACTCACTCGTTCAGCCGCTTGTACAGCGCCTCATCGCAGGGCAGGATGTACCCTTCTTCCAGCAGCTCCACAGCCTCAGATAGCGGCGGGCGCTCGTCAAAGGGCTGGCCTCCAGCTGCCAGCGCTACGAGGTCCACGCTGCGGCGCAGCACGTCGGCAACCTCAGCGTCCTCAGCGTCGCCATGCTGCGCCTGCTGCACCAGCGCCGGCTCGTCCTCTGGCAGGTGCAGCCGCGCAAAGAGGGCGCGTACCTTGCGCGACCACAGCAGCGCCTGCGGGCGCGGTGTAGGGTGCGTTTGGGGTGAGGGTGCGTGCATGCGAGGCATTGCTGCTGTGGGCAGGGCGTTGCCTGTTTAGCAGGTTCATGACAGGGGCCAGAAGCAGGGTGCACCTGCTGCTGCTTGGCTGACTGTGCATGCCCATAACAACCTGTGTCTCAGTGCTTGCCTCGACATTGGCCTTCAAAATGTCACCTGCTCCAGGTGCCCCAAAACATGCCAAGCTCGCCAAACCAATCATTGAGCAAATAAAGCGCACCTCCACATTTGCTTTGAGGATGTCCACCTGCTCCAGGTGCAGGCCCAGCCCCTCGCCCCCCGCAATCAGGTGGTTGAGCAGCTCCAGCTGGTCGTCTGCAGACCATGTTTATGAATGCGAATATTGTAAATGCAAGCGGGAAACGGGATGGAAATGGGCGGCTGAGCAGCTCCAGCTGGTCGTCTGTGCAGGGACATCATGCATGAATTCATGTGAGCCAGCATTGTGCATGCTGCAACCTGCTCCAAACTGCTGCGCTGCAGTGCACGATTGCACGTGAATGGTTGTGCACCCCCTTTTCGCACCCGTCACAAAGTCCTGCTCCAGCACAGGCCGCGCCTCCTCCAGCCAGCCGTCTGCCACGGAGCGCAGGCGGCGCAGGCCTGCAATGCGTGTTACAAGAATGGGGGCTCAGGGGTGGTGGTGGTACCGTGCGGCGTACTGCCATGGCTCGATCAGCCACGCCCGCTGTCAAGCCGTTGCCCCCTGCTCAGGCCTTTCTGCTGGCTCCTCTTGTTCATTCGCCACACCCCTCAAACCCATGCTTTCAGAACCAGCCGCACTCACCGTCCGCCTCCTCCTCCGCCCGCACCAGCAGCGCTTGGTAGCGCTCAAGAAGGTCCTCAATCACCTGGGTGCGGGGCAACGATAGGTAGAGTGTGAGTTGTATGACTACAGATGCAAAAACGCTTTTGTTCATCACGTTGCAAGCACGCAGGCCTGCTCAAGTGCCGCTTCGGCGTGTTATAACCTCCCAACATGTCTCAGAAACACACTGCTTGTATTGAACACCCACCTTGAGCTCCGGCAGGCCGCTGGCGTGCTCGTTCTGCTTTGTCTTGGGCTGCCGCCCCCGTCGCTTGGGCTTCACAAACGGCGGCAGCGCGTGCAGCGCCGGCAGCGGCGACGTGGCGGCGCCGCGACGCCGGCCGCCGCCGCCACCAGCCGCCGCGCCCGCCTCTGCTGCTGCCGCCGCCATGAGAGCCGCGGCCAGGGGGTCGGGCTCAGGGGTGGTCCCCTGGCTGGGGCCCGCAGAGGCTCGAGCAGAGGCTGCTCCCGACTCGCCATCTGCTGCCCCCTCACCGTCGATGTCCATGCCGCTCACGTTGCCACCCGCCCCCGCCGCAGTGCCCTCGCCCTGGCCATCCTCTTCCTCCTCCTCCTCAGCCGCCTGTGCGGCAGCGACATCGGCCGCCTTTTGCAGCGTGCGGCGAGCCTCCTCGATCCAAGTGATGGAAGCAGCCAGCTGGGCGTTGAGCTGCGTCAGCCGCTCCATCTTGGTGCCTGGGAGATGGCGAGGGCGGGAAGCAGTAGGGGTGAATCAGGAGGTAGGTAGCCATGTACATGCAGGCGGCACCAGGGCCAGGGCATTTGGGGCAGGCCGAGCTGGGCCGCTGTGTTAGTGCCACTGCCTGTGCACCGACGGCCAGAACATGGGAAGCGCAGCAGGAGGACGTGAAAGCAGCGCCCCATTTCATGTGCCACGTGTCAAAGCGCACAGCAGCACTCACCAATGCCAACGCCCTCGTTGACCAGAGCGTGCACAGCGTCCAGCGTGGGCCGGCTGCCCTCAGGCATGCCCTCTGCACACGAGTTTGGTGGGTATGGGACGGTTGGGAAGAGCATGACGGACCGCCGCAGCTGCAGGCGCAACAGGCGAGTAAGCACACCAACAGTGCCACCGCGCGGCAGGTGCATCGGGCGGGCACACATGGGACCTGCGACAGCATGAACCGTGTGGCTCTAGTTTGCCTCACCCCCTTGGCGCTCCAGCAGGTCTGCTGCGCGGGCCTCCCACGCCTCCGCTATCTCCACCTTGGCACTGCAACAGAAACAAGAGTGATATTTGGGGTCACGAGGTCAGTAGTTGATGCGAGGCCAGCTGTGCAACCACCGCCAGCCGGGCGTTAGACAATGGCACCTGCACTGCTAGTGGTAGGTTCTACAGCAGTAGCACCCGACAGCTACACACCAATGCACACGCCCGTGAGTCCCAAACGACCACTCACCGCAGGTTGTTGGCCAGCGCTGTTTCCTCGGCCCCCACCTCAGCCGCGGTGGTCAGCAGCTCGGTGAGGTATGCCAGCGTGTTCTGGCGGGCGCCCACCGCGCGCTTCGTGGCGTCCTCCCACTCGCGCCTGCGAGATGATAATGCATTGGCAAAGGCAGGCAAAGTTGAAAAAGGCTGCAGTGTCCTGGCGGGCGCCCAGGGCGCGCTTCGTGGATTCCTTCCACTCGCGCCTGTCGCCAAGAGTTGATTGGGGCAAGCAGGCAGCTTGACCACAGCTCCGCCAGCTCCGCCAGTCCCACAAACCAACAACCCTAACGGCACTCCATGTCAACACACAGTTGGCATTAGCTGCTCACCGCTTGATCTCTGCCCGCAGGTCCTCCAGCTCCGGAGTCACCCAACAACTCTTACAGCATGTCAATTCAGTGAATTACCATTGAAACATGCTCACCGCTTGATCTCCGCCCGCAGGTCCTCCAGCTCAGGCAGCTCCACCGGCAGGCGCAGGCCCGCGTTCAGCACCTCACGCATCTGCGACAAGTGGATTTATGAGTGACGGATCACGTCACGGGCGGTGTGCAGCTGCAGAAGGGTGCTAGCTATGCAAGGGGCAGGCCCACATTCCGCACTTAGCGCATCTCCGGCGGTTGCTGGGAAGCATTTGGGTCCCCAATGATCACCACCACATTGCAGCCCGCAAATGAAAACCTGTCCACCCAGCTCTAGCCAAGCAAACGCACACAACAGAAGCCAAGCAGCGCACCCGCTTGAGCGCGGATCGGTTGGACACCACCGCCTGCATCTGGCGGCGCCACGCCTCGCCCCGCTCAATCAGCGCCTGCGGAAATAGAAGGAGCAACGGACAGGCAGCGAAGGTTGATGGACGAAACTAGGCAGAGTCATGCACCTCTGGCATGGCAGCAGGCAGCCCCCAGAAAATTTTCACCGAGAACCAACGCATTGTAGATACCCGTTGTACGAACCTGGATGTGCTCAACCTCTGGCATGGCAGCAGGCAGCCCCCATGGGGAAAGTTTAACCGAGAAATAATCCATTTTAGACACCCTCATGTTTACCTGGATGTGCTCCACCTCTGGCATGGCAGCAGGCAGCCCCTCTGCCTCCTCAACAAGCTCTCGCAGCTCCTCAAGGGGGGCCTGCATCTCTGTGAGAGCGCGCACGCGGCTCTGCAGAAAGCGAGGGAAGGAAAGCAAGGCATTCTTGATCATGCAAAGGCACGTTGCATCTGTCTGCAAGCAGGGGGGACCGCGTCATGAAACTGGCACAGACTTTGAACATCAAAATGATCCAGACAAGGTGCACCCACCTGCCAGACGTCAACGCGCTCCATGGCCCTGCAGGGTGCGCCATGTCCCAAGCGCCAGACGGCAAACATGTGCAAGAACACAAAACATACAGCACCCACCTGCCAGACGTCAACGCGCTCCATGGCCCCCTGCAGGTTGGCCATCTCAGGCATGTGCACCCGCAGGCGCGCCGCCTCCTCCTGGAAGGCTCGCAGATCCTCCAGCTCCAGCTGCAAAGAAGAAGTGTGGGACATAACAGAAAGGGGGTCATCAGCACAGCCGGGTTGCCAACAGCAGGCGGGCGGCCTCCTCTTGGAAGGCCCGCAGGGCCTCCAGCTCCAGCTGCAGGGCATGGGAAGTGAGCAGAGAACGAATTGGTTTTGCAAGCGCGTTGAGCAAGAAAGGCATTTGCTTAGCAGGAAGAGCGCGCAGGTTCTGTGAGCTTGAAAGCTGAGGCCGTGCAGACAGGCCTGCCTCTCTTGCCGCTCCCAGCCGCACTCCCACTCCCCACACTGCGTGCCTGGTCGGTGCCGCGCCGCCGCCCCTCTCCACGCGCCGCCGGCAGCGCCTGGCGAACGGCATCGGCCAGCTTGCGTGCAGCGGCGGCCCGCTCCCGAAGCAGCTTGGCCTCGGGTAGCGCAACTACAGGGAAGGGGGAACGCACTGGTCAAGATGCACGCCCTTGTTCCATTGCAGTAAGCTTGAGAACGAGCAGCCCCACAAACGATATAAACACACAGCACAGGAATAAGCAACTGCAGCAGGCATCGCCTCTAGAAACAGCCGCCAGCCCTCACCTGGGATGCGGTGCGCCTCGGCTGCACAAGACTCGAGTGCCTTGCAGTCGCTGGTGTGCTTCTCGTCCAGGAAGGGCTGTCAAGGTAAGGGAGGGATGGCATGAAGATGGGTACATGAAAACTGATGGGTGAAACTGGGGCCCGGCAGAGCTGGTGGTGTGTTGCATCCAGGAAGGGCGGGGAGGGAGAAACTACATAAATTGAGAGAGAATCTCTGGAGACTGGGCTCCAAGACGGGCGCGGCGCCTGCCTGCCGCCTCCAAGACCTCCTCACCTGCGCCTTGTCCAGCCACTCGCGGGCGGCCACCAGCCCCTCTTGCAGCTTGGGCAGGCCCGGCGGGTCGGGCACCGGCTTGGGCTCCTGGGCAGGGGGAAAGCATGCGAGAGCATGTGAAAGGCTGGTTTTGTCCGTGGCCTTGAAGCATCATGTGGCACGAACACCCCATGGGCAAAGCTCACACATAAACAACCCTGCTAAAACTCAGCACGGGCAGCTCACCTCGGCCAGCAGCGCCTCAACCTCCTCCAAGCCAAGCTTGCCCTTGAGCGCGGCGTCCAGGCGCGCCATGAAGGCGGCCGCTGCTCGAACGCGCGCTGCCAGCTGGGCGGCCTCCTCCGACACGTCTGCAAGAGCAGCAGGTAGGTGATTGTGCGATCAATACAGCTGGCAAAGGACCTTGCAGAATTGCAGTCAAGAAGCGGTCCGCCAGCCCAGCAAGTCCCTCTCGCGCTGTCCTTGCAGCCAGTCTCATGTTCCCACACCAACTGACGCCAATCAATCCTCCATCGATGCCCACCTCCCCATAGGTACTGCTCGCACTCCCCGCAGGCTTTGCCCGCTTTCCGGCACAAACAAACCACCAATCCACACGTGCTGCCCACCTCCCCACAGGTACTGCTCGCTCTCCTCGGCCAGGTCCTCCAGCTGCCCCGCCTTGGCGCCGCCCTGGCAGGAGGGCAGGCGAAAGGACAGGCGAGGCACGGTCAGCTTGATGCTAGGCAGGGTCAGCTCGATACTAGGCATGGTCAGCTGGATGCTGGGATGTGCAGGCAGGCTGTCCCCAGCAGCTACATGCCCGCGGCCAACCAGGCTTGCGCAGCACCAGCACCGCCCTCCCTCCGCCTGGCCTGCGCTGCCCGCACCTGAGCCAGCGCCTCGGCGGCGTCAGCCTGCCACTGCTGGCAGGCGCGGCGCAGCGCCTCCTGCCACTCGGGCAGCTCTGCGGCGTCCCAGGGGCAGACGTCCACGGAGACAAATGGCCGCACGGGGCCTGCGAGGGAGGCAGCGATGCACACATGCAATTCGTGTTGAAGAGGCGTCGCAAGCAGGAAGCAGACGTGCACTTCTATCGGGCAGCCTGTGGCTGCAACAGCTTGCATCCCAAAAGCGGTCATCTGCAATGGTGCAGTAGAGCAGAGCACGAGCCCATTGAAACGTTCCACCCACGCACCCTCTTGCTGCGAGACGTTGGCCTTGACGGGCTGCTGTGCGGCAGCCTCTGCTGCCGCCACATCAGCCTCCATGTCTTGCAGCAGGCCCTGCACAGCGGCCTTTCCATCCTCTGCCGCCGTCCCAGCAGCCGCGGGTGCCTCCTGCCCTTCCTCCTGCTTCACTTCAGCCTGCTGCTCCTGCTGCTGCTCAGCCTGCCCCTGCTCCTTCTGCTGCTCGCCCTCCTGTGCTGCTGCCGCAGCCGCCTGCTCCTGCTTCACCGGCGCTGCGGCCGCTGCGGCTGCTGTGCGTGCTGTGGCCGCTGCCTCCGCAGCGTCCAGCTCAGCCTCGGTCTCGGCCGGCACGCGGGCCGCCACGTCTGCGGAGGAGGCAGCGCAACAGGCGGCGTGCATTGTTTAGGCCATGGCAAGCCTGCGAACATGTGGCCACCCACCTGCTGCATGTGGCACGCTACAGTATAATACCACCTGCAATTCGGTGCAGCCACCTGCGCCTTGACCAGCAAACAAGCGAACTGGCTGTCAACCGGCCGCACACCTGCGCAGATGGCCTCCAGCTCCCGCATCGAGTGGCGGTACACCAGTCACAGCAGCTAAGGATAAAACCAGAACCCAGGTACCACGCTGCTGCCCCAAACCAAAGCCTATTTGAGCTGTAGTGCACCTGCGCAGATGGCCTCCAGCTCCCGCATCGAGTGGCGGTACACCAGGCGTCGCTCCCGCGTCTCGCAGCCGCACAGGTGGGAGGCGTGGTGCAGGCAGGCGCGGCGGCCGGGGCAGCAGCCGCACTCGACTGCGGGGGCAGAGGGTGGGCGGGGGTGTAGGAATGGTAAGCGGCTTGCTGAAGCCTGGACGCCCGGTTGAGCCACCCGGTGCGGTCCCCAGAGCCCACCCGCCTGCATCCCAAACCCATCCCCACCAGTAGAACCCCGCCCCGCCCCTCCCGCACAACCCACCTGCCGACAGGTGCATGTACAGGTGGCAGAAGGTGCACTCGGCATCGTCGGTCGCCCCCTCCTCAAACCCAACCGCCAGGTCGCAGCGGCGCGAGCGGCGCAGGCCTGCGGGGCAGCAAGAGGGCAACGGCGATGCAGTGTGAGGCACTGCGGAGCAGACTGGGTGTGCGGCCCCCTGCAGCAGCGGCCTCCCAAGGCATGCGACCAACGGTGGCCCATGGGCACACGCAGGGACCCCCAAACGTCCAGAAAGCAGGCAAGGGAGCGCACCTTCCGACCAGAGCTTGCCCCGCAGCACCCACTCCTCGTCCACCACCCGCCGCAGCTCCTTAGACAGGTAGTAGCAGGTGACTGGGGAGGCCGTCTGCCCTGGCTGTGCTTGCTGCGCGTCGCTGTCATTGCCCTCACTGCCTGGGCTGCCACCGCTGGCGCCGGCGCCCCCGGGAGAAGTGGCGCTGCCGGCGGCCAGGGCCGCTTGCTCGCGGGCCACGCGCAGCAGCATCTCCTCTTGGGACACCTGGAGGGCACATGGAGTGTGGCAGGTAGGAAACTCTCTCGGCAGCAAATATGGCGGACGCAGCGCCGGTGTGCGTGCAAGCCGGCCTCCCAGTTGTTGACATAAAGGCCCGAGCCAAAGCACACCAGCTCAAAGCTGGCACAGAGCATCAACGTGCCGACGCTAGGGAGCAAGCACTCACCACGCAGGGCTTGCGGAAGTGGCGCAGCCGGCCCAGCGCCGCGGCACCAAACCGCAGCCAGTCGGCGGGCGCAAAGTTGACGGCCTCCCCCAGGTTGACGCCCATGCTGCGGCAGGGAGACACAATAGATTGGCAATCAGCTCAGCTCAATCCAGCAAACATGCGCAAAGTTCACGGCCTCCCCCAGGTTGACGCCCATGCTGCGGAGGGGAAGGGCAGCCAGCGGGAACCATCAACGCAGCAACTCGACGTTTGAGGCATTCAGCAGTGGGCCATGGTGCACTGTGGATGCTGCCAAATCCTGCTTCTAAAGCAACAGCCTGCCAAGCACTGTGCCTCACCAGAAGCCGCCGTGGTAGGAGTTGGGGAACGTGATCACAAACTCGCCCGCCGCCTGCAAAGGTGCGATGGAGAGGCACGAAACCGTGTTGAGAGGCCATGCCATGTGCAATTACAAGGCTGATGCTTGGTCACAACATTTCCAGGCATGGTTATGCCTCGTCCAGGGTATATTTGCCGCCCTCCAACTCAACACAATAGCTAATCAAGCAGTCTTACCTGGGTGGCTGAGTAGACGGGGATCCCGTGCTGCACCAGCACGCGCGGGCTCAGCATGGACAGCAGCTGGAAGAGCAGGTCGGGCTGCAAAGGAGGGTTTGGACGGGCGCAAAACAAGCATGAATGAGCTGCGTTTCAGGCCTGAGCATGGGCAGCAGCTGGAAGAGCAGGTCGGGCTGCACAGACGAGGAGTGGGATCGTCACAGGTGGCGCATATTAGAAGCATGCCTCAGCGTATGCACGCAGCCGCACCAGCTGCTTGAACAAGCTGGCCAATGGACTAGGGAGCAAGCAGCGGTTCCTGCTGTACCACTTGATATCAAGCTGAAAATACGCACAACAACACCCATGGCCTTGACAGCATTCAGCCCCACCTGCGCCTCCACTTGGTCCTTGAGCACGGAGCGGAACACTGCCTCGAAACGGGCGGCGGCCCAGGCCGGCACACCGTACCTGCCAGGGAAAAAAAAATACAACAAGACGGATTACCACCAACATGCACTTGAGAGGGAAAGACACGGGCCTCCCTACGGCATTTGACACACGCCAAAGAATGGCGGACACTGCACACGCCAGCACAAAGCTTCCTCAGGGGTGGTCGCAGTCCAATGGCGCACAACCCCAAGTCGTTCAGGATCAAGCAACGATCGGCCTCTCACCACTGCTTGGGCGCGCCCCAGTGGTTGTAGTTGATGGAGTAGAACATGTGGTCCTCCACGTGCCAGCAGAAGGAGGAGAAGGCCATGCCCACGTACACCCACGGAACAGTCACGCCTGCAAAAGTTTGAATGTGTATCAGCAAGAGGGGCCGGAAGAGCGGACGGTGCAAGTGCAAAGAGCAGGCGACCAACGCAAAGCAACCTCGGATAGCTTCAGTTCAGCATGCAGAGCGCGAAAAGGAAGCCGTGCCACCGCACATAGCTGCCACACCCACCCGCGATGTTGCCATCCAGCACGCGCAGCAGGCTGGAATAGCGGCCGCTCTGGCGCGGCATCACCGACAGGTTCCAGGGGTGCCGCGAATAGGCGCTGTCGGGGCTGCAAGTTGCGTTGGATAGGCAGGGTGTGGATGTGAGAACAGGCGTGCAGACAGGTCACATGCAGCACTGCATCCCATCGCTGCGTCCCCACTCAAACCGCAATAGCCGTCGCAAAGCCTCGTTGCCACCACATGTGCCCAGGTTCGCCGGGTGCCCAGCGGTGTGCACAGAAACACAGGCAGCTTTGCATTCCTTCCCTGTGCGCCCACACAGATGGCACGGGTCCTTGCAAACAAAGGCAGGCCAGAAGTGTGCCAAGAAAGCTCACCGGGTGCCCAAGGGAGGGGCCCGCGGGAAGCCGGACCCCACCTCCCCGCTGTCCAAGTCAGCACCGTACAGCACCTGAAGATGAGATGCATCGTTGGACACTTGTGATGGGTCAGGCCGGAATGCGCTATCAAACGGTGCACAATGCCTTGCTTTGCATGGCTTCCAGCCTCCATGCTGCCCCGGCCAGCAGCGCAGCTGGGCGGCCCATGCCAGCAATGCGCACTGAGCTGGTTTTCTCCGTGAACAAGGCAATTTGATTAAACACAGCAGCCCTTCCAGCCGCGCACCTCCACCACATCCTCGCCGTCCTCCACGATGCGCCAAAACTCTGCTTCCTTGTCCTTGTGGCTCAGCTGCAAAGCAACAGCAGTGAAAGACAGGTGGCTGCGCTGGTCAGCAAACTTGGCACTGCAAGAAACTGAGCCCTCCTGGTCGCGCACGCCCTGAAACTGCTCCTCAAACAATCGCACCCTGCTTGACGCTCGACCTGACCACACAAATCGGGTCCCCATCCAGCGCCCACCTTGTCGCGGTCGGCGCCAAACCACTGCTCCTCAAACGTGGCAGCGATGCCCTCAAACTCCTCCAGGCTGTAGTCGTCCGCGTCCTGGAACGCAAACGCCTCAAACTCTGCGGGGTATGTGCACACAGGCATGGTCAGCAGCGGTAATTGTGTGGCAGGGTCCCTCCAACGCAGCATGCAAGTCTGCATGTTTGAGGGCAACAAGTGCACAGGACAGCAGCACTTGCTGCCTGGAACTTGCAGCCCAGTGGACAACCAACAGCATCAACCTTCCGGCCAAACAAATCACAGCCCGTGCTTACCCTGGGCGCGGCAGTCGGGGCAGACCCACTCGCCGGCCGGGCGCGCCTCCAGCGGCGGCGCCAGGCAGAAAGTGTGCCAGCCCTTGGGGCAGCGGGCGCAGGGCACCAGCCGGTCTGCCGCGTGGCCGCCGCCGCACTTCTCGCAAGCGGCGGGCGGCGGGCGGGCATCCGCGGCGGCAGCTGCGGCCTCAGCGGCCTTGGCCTGCAGAGGGGCGCAGGCAGTGTGCAGTGCTGGGTGCAAGCCCACGTTGCAGCCATGTCCATGGAGTCTAGAAAGGCACAGGAGGCCTCCCGTCCCTCCCTTCATGCTGGTTGCTATGCGACATCCCTGCAATGCCCCATCAGGCTGCTGCGTACAGCAAGCTCGGACCTGCACTCCTGCTGTTTGCTGTGCATTACCAAATACCCCACCCCCGCCCACCTTCTTCTTGCCCTTCTTGCGCTCGCTGGGCGGCGCCAGGCCCAGCATGGCGGACAGAATCTCAGCCGCCTCATCCTCATCCATTCCCTCCATTCCCGCCTCCTCCGCCTCCTCCGCCTCGGCTGCTGCGGCTGCGGCAGCGGCAGCTGCTGCTGCTGCGCCGGTCTCAACCTCCACTGCTGACTTGGCAGCGTCTGCAAGGAGGAGCCCGGCCCAAAAGAGCAATTCAGGGGGATGGTATGAGCAGGCGGGGAGCGGTGCGTGTGACATGACAGCCGCATATGCACAAGCAAGCTGGCTCTACGCAGCACAGCACGCCACGGCAGACCATGCGAGCATTCACCACATGGCAGCACGGCACGCAGGCAGCCGCCAGGGTGCGTACCCAGCAGGCCAAAGCCGCCCTCTGCTCGCTGGCGGCAGTAGTCGTCAAACGGCAGCAGCAGCTGCGGCCAGGGGGACGAGCAAAAGACAGAGCAGCGGTCGGCAGGAAAGACAGATGCGCCTGCTGCCACGCACGCGTTGCCAACTCGAGACAGCAAAAACTCAGACAACTCAATGGCAGTTCGACGGCTTGTCGCTCGCTCCAGCCCACCTTTTCGTACAGCTTGCGGACGGCGAAGGCGGCGTTGCCCTGCTTGTCCTCCAGCTGCAAGCGGACAGGGCAGGGCAGGGGCAGGCATGGCGGGCCTCAGCCAGGCAGGAAAGTGGGATCCCGTCCAACAGGAAGGGACTGCCTGTGCTACGCGCAGCGGGAGGCTCCCAGCGGCATGTGCATGCATCGGCATCATTTGGCGCAGCACAGCTAAAAGCATGCATGCTGGCCGCCAACCCAAGCACCGGCACCCAGCGGTGCAAGCCACCGCCCCCTCGCATGTGGGTGCTGCCTCACATCCAGGACGTTGGCGATCTCGCGCCAGCCGCGGTCCTCTGTGACCGCCGTGTAGCCGCCCCGGTGCGCCACCGCGGCGTGGAATCGGTCCAGCTCGATCTCACGGCCGTTGAACACGGGGTTGAGCTTGCCGCCCTTGCGCTTGACGCCGTTGGCCGCCATCCACGCCTGGTACTCGTTCCAGAAGCGCTGCGAGGCCACCGCGGTGTGCTTGCGCTGCAGCTGGTCCACGCGCTGCACCCGCGCGTTGAACTTGAGGGCCGAGCGATCGATGGCAAACTCGGACGCCAGGCCCGCCACCCAGTCGGCGGGCGGCACCACGCGGCAGATGCCCGAGAAGTGCTCCACCGCCGGCCTGCATGGGCGGTTGGGCATGGGAGGTGAGTGCAGGCCGATCGGCGAGGCTGGCCCAGCCGGGGAGCGGGCGAAGGTGCGGCTGGCGCAGGAGGCGAAGAGCGCCGAGCGGCCGTGTCGCGCCGCCGCCGCCTACCTGACGACCTGGGCTATGTAGCGCAGCGGGTCGCGCCATTCCTGCTCCGTGGGCCTGAACACAGGGGCCTCGGGCAGCGCCAGGTGCGGGGGCGCGCCGCGCTGTTTCTTGCTGCGCCCCATAGCGTCGACAGACTGCTGTAGGCCCTGCTGTGCACGGCTATCAGACCTCCCGCATCGCTGGAGGTTGTGGCAGCAGCCGCGGGGCCCGGGGAGCCGCGGGGCCTTCTGTGTTTGGCAAGTGCTCTGTGCAGCGGGACAAAGCCGAGCTTTGAGGGCTTTGAACGTGCAATGAGGTTGCCGTCAAGTGGACGGCACGGGGCGCAGGTTTCCGAAGAGGGCCAGGGCCATGCAAAACTTGGGCCATGCTGTCACGCTGTGGCGGCGCCCGGCCCGCGCCGCCGTCGACCTCGTCGCAGCAAAAGCAGCTGGGGGATAAATCAACTCTTTGCATATGTTATGCTCCCCCAACCCATTAAAGTACACCGCCTCACAGCTGTGTTGCAAGAGGAGGTGCTGCAGCAACCTGCCGCCGCCACCGTGCCGCGTCCCATGTTGGGCCAAATGCACCCTCCGTGCCCCCTCCCTCTGACGATCAAAGAGTTGGTTCGGCCCAAACTGATCAGGAGGTGAAAGTTTGGACAAAAGCGAGGCCGAGATATCTGCAAGACAGCGCAACTGCCTGGAGCCCACTAAATAGCCTTCGCCCTAGAGTGCTGTCGACAACGGGCGGCGCCTGCTGCCGCATCTGTGATGTCCTAAAGAGTCAGCCTGACGGCTACCTGCCCTCACGTAGATTTGTTCACTTGTTTTTGTTTGGTCTAGATTCTTGTACGTCACATGAAAAGCACTCAACAAACATGATCGCTTCCTGCGAGCACCGCAGCCAAGCCTGCTGCAGGGCCAGCCACTGCCACCACCACCGCCGCTGCTGCTGCTGCTGCACCAACTGCTGGCGCCATGCAAAAACTTGTCGGCTTGGCTTCTGATGCTGCCGGCCCGTGTGTTTGTCCTGCTGATCTGATGATCTCTCTGCGACGAGAGTCAGGAGGGAGCACATGCCTTGGCGGCGCTCGCAAACTCGCAAGCATTGCCAATGGTCGAATGCCAGCGCCCTGCTGAAACGGCGCAAAGCCTACTCCCTGCAAGGAGGCAGCATACAGATTCTATCAAGCACCACGGATCTCAGCTATGTCAAAGGTGCTTTCTTGTCATTTGAAGGGGCGCCGGCAGCCTGCACATTTGACAGCCAGCAAGCAGCAGACAATGCCGAGCGAGCCGTGGGCAGCCAGCGTGAAATTTGAGTAGCATGTGAAACCAGTACCAGACCTCGGCGTAGGCAAAGATGTAACAAGACGAACATTAGCGGTGCAGCTGGGCTGCAAATCATTCAGCAGGAACTCCAGCCAGGCGGAGGCAGCTGCGGCAAAGCGGCAGCGGCCGCGGCCGCAAGCAGCCATTGTGCTTGTGGCACGCGAGCTTGATACTGGAGCTTATTCCTGCACGGCTGCGATCTCACATGCGACTTAGCGGAGGGCTTCTGGCGCGTCTGCACCCTACACTGCGCGCTTGCGGCGCCGGTAGGCCTGCTGACGGCGCTGCCGCGTGTGATCTTGCCTCCACGGGTGCTATATAGGTCGATCCAGCGGTTCTGCAGCCTCCAGGGCGCCATCTGCAGCGGCGGCCGCGCGGCGGCGCCTGGGGCCGCCTTGCTGCGGCATACCAACCAAGCAACCTTGCCACAGCACCCTGCTGCACTTGCATGTTGCCACTCACGCTCCCTTGTCTGTGGCTGCAGCTCAAACAGGCACAGCCCACCAATCCTGCTGCAGCTGCACCTTGCCACACTCTCTGGGCACGGCGGCGGGGGCTGCAAACTCGCGGCATGGCGGGCAGCGGCGGTGCGGCAATTCCCGGGCGGCTGGCTGGGCATGAGGATGCATATGAAGGGCTGGTGAGTAGTGAATGCTGTTACTCCCATGGTAGTGTGGCAAGGAACCCTTTAGAGATTGCATGTATGCTAAAGCGAGTGGCGCGAAAAATGGCTACCTACCTACCTAAACTTTTCAATTGTGCTGGCGTTCACTTGCTGGAGCCCTGCTGACCTGCTGCCCTGCTGCCCTGCTGGCATCCGAGCCATCCCATGGCTGCTTATTCTACACGGGCCCTCACCGCCCCAAAAATGCGTGCCTTTTCCATCCATGTGCGATCACATCTTGCAGATTCTGGACCCAGACGGGCTGCCCAGCACGGTTGAGGAATTCACAGCCGCGATGGACGAGTCGATACCCGCCTGGCAGGAGGTGAGGGCAGAATGTGGCGCTGGCTATGCTGCGCCTGGCCGTGCGTCTATCAACCCACACACCCCAGTAGCCTTGCGACACCTCAACCGCCTGCACCTGGATTGATGAGTGGATGCTGAGTGCTGATCCCCTCTCTCGCTGAGTGCTGATCCCCTCTCTTGCTGAGTGCTGATCATTTTTTTGCAGCATGGCTACCGGGGCATCTGGCTCAAGGTGCCCGCCAGCCGGGCACACTTTGTGGGGCATGCCGTGGACCGCGGCTTCGAATTCCACCATGCAGAAAAGGTGGGCAGACGGCGCTGCATGTGTTTGTCGACATGTGCATGCATGCCGAGGAGGTGGGCAGATGGCAGTGCGTCTGTTGGTCGGCATGTGCATGCACGGCTGTTGCCGTATCAATAGGCAAACGCGCACCAGGGTGATGTTTGTGACGTGCCGATTTGGACTGCCGCCCAGCTGGCTAGCTGGCTGGTCCAGATGCGGTCTCAACTGCCTCCCCACCCCACCGCCCGGCAGGACGACCTCCTGCTCACCTGTTCTTCCCTAGTCTGCTGGCACGTGCTTACTTTGCAGTCATGTGTAATAGCTGCCTGCCTCCCACTAACCAATTGCCCGGCAGGACTACCTCATGCTCACCCGCTGGCTGCCGGCCTGCGAGAACAAGCTGCCGCCCAACGCGTCGCACCAAGTGGGGGTGGGCGCCTTTGTGCTCAACGAGCGGCGCGAGGTGCTGGTGGTGCAGGTGCGTGGGTGCAACTGGTTTTTGAAACAAGGCCTGTCGGCTTTGGGGCTCTCAATGATGCAGCTGAGGAGCTGGTTTGCGCTCAGCTTAGTATAGCACGTGCACGTTGTGGCGCACAGTCTTGCGCCCTTGTAACCGCCTACTCCCGCCCCGCTTGCCCGCCGCAGGAGCGCAACGGCCCGCTGCGCGGCAAGGGCGTCTGGAAGATGCCCACTGGGCTGGTGAGCGGCAAACTTGAACTCCTGAGCCTGCCTTGAGCATGGCATGCACGCGCACCCAACTGGGCTGCTACTGGGCTCCCCATGCATGCCGTACCTTGCTGCTTGGCCTGCTTTGTGTGGGCAGCAGCTTCTCCGCAGCACGTTTCTGAAGCAAGTATTCTTAAGCGTGGTTCGTCGGTTTCAACCGCTGCTGCAGGTGCAGGCAGGGGAAGACATCAGTGAGGCCGCAGAACGAGAGGTAGGCCCGGGGATGCGATTGTTTGTTGTTTTGATGCGTGTTTCAACACCGCCTGGCATTTCTGCTCGTCGTCCAAAACGCAAGCTTTACGGGCCCTTTGAGCCTTTTAAGCCAGCCACTGCAGCCTGTGGCAGCCTCTGACTGCCCAAAATACCAACTATTCCATGCCCAACAGGTGCTGGAAGAGACGGGTGTGCGAGCGCGGTTCGACTGCGTGCTCGCCATGCGACAAGCCCATGGCTTCGCCTTTGTGAGTGCAGCGCTGCGCCTCGGCGAGCCGGTGTGTAGCCCTTGGGGTTTGCGAGCGCGGCGCTCTGCCCTTTGCGATGTGCGTTAGCGACGCACTCAGATTTGATGATTCTGCTGGCCTTTGCTGCAGGGCAAGTCTGACATGTTCTTCTGTGTCGGACTGAAGCTGGAGCCAGGGCCGCAGGTGCGAATGTTGTGGGCTTAAAAATAAGGCATGAGCTGGCAGCAACTAATCCAGCCCAACCAGATCGATTACGGGCTGTCGATGTTGATAGCCTGAAGCTCGACTCTGTGCTTGTCTGTCCGCTGGATCATTACTTGTACAAGCATGCCCTTGCTGCCCTCTGCCTGCATCGTTCAGGAGCTGAGCATGCAGGAGGATGAGCTTGTGGGCGTGCGCTGGATGCCCCTAGCTGAGTACCTAGCCATTGACTTCCACGCCAGCCGCCCGCTGCTGCGCCAAATCCAGGCTGCATGCGTTGCCTGGGCAGATGGCACGTACCGGTGAGAGCATGGGGGCAGCTGCAGCGGGC
>VFQQ010001878.1_pt1 | contig 26549 bp, 23 predicted proteins | sample 3512341 | NCBI WGS metagenome assembly VFQQ01 (sample SAMN10412373, study PRJNA504923) | tailings metagenome | isolation source: Relicate 2 Philex TSF1 revegetated site | place: Philippines: Tuba, Benguet | collected 2017-08-29
GCTCATCTCGCCATTTTGTCAAGCCGTTGCAGCCTGACCCCGTTTTCCTGACCCCCGTTTTCCTGACCCCGTTTTCCTCGGCGGACTGAATGCGAATGCTGCGAGCCATGCGCTGTCATCGGCTCATCTCGCCATTTTGTCAAGCCGTTGCAGCCTGACCCCGTTTTCCTGACCCCGTTTTCCCCGCTTTCCAAGGCTTCCTTCATCTCGCATGCTCCATTCTGCTAACCAAACAGGATTTGGGATAGGTTCTCGTAGTTACCGTATGGTTGGTGCGGAGCTGGTGAGCTTGGCGAGCCACACTTGCCGTTGTTTCTCACTGACTCACTTCAACTGGAGTGATCACCGTTCGCTTGCCGTCCTTGAGATACTTGTCGAACAAGGCGTTGGTCTGCATCGGGTTGTATTCAGCGAGTTTAGTTCGCTTTAAGTGACCATCTTCAATCACATAGGCATGCATGACCGCCGAAGGATCACCTGCACGCGGATTTCTGAGTTCCTCAGTCACCAAGGCCCTCGCCCCCCCCACTTCGGATGCGTTGCCGACGAAAACCGCCCCTAAATCAATGCTCAAGAGAATGCCAGATGATATTTGATCATCCTCATGGACCTCATCACACCTGATGAAGCCCTCAGGCGTTGCTATGTAAATGAGCCAGTCGGCTGGTTCACTAGCGGCTACCGCCATGTCGTAACTGGCTTTGTCTGTGATGAACACTTCATTCAAACCATCCCCATTAAGGTCGGCTTCCCACTTCATGAGTGCTGCTGAGGCAGCGAGTGAGGAAAAGGTTTGCCGATAGTCAATAACGGGATTCGGCACCTGAGCAAAAGCTGTCATTTGCATTGCAAGTCCAAGCATGGTCAAAAAGTTTTTCATGGCTATTCGATGTGTTGATTGATGTGTTGGCAATAATCGTTCACGTTCTCGTGGAACTGCCAGAACCTCGTATTTTGGCCACCTTGCCGCCTTGATTCTGGAGTCCATGGAGTGCGACGATTGCTACCGTTGATCACTCTGCTCGGAAGCCCAGCGGTTCCGTTGTAGTAGGTAACGGTGATGGCTTCAAGCCCAGACAGTCTCCCTCGTGCGGGCAGTGCTCCCCATTGGCTGTATGTGTTTGTCAGACCGTTCTGCAGTCCTTGTGCGGCAGGAAGCTTTCCTTGCAGCTCTCCAATCGCTCGGTTGCAGTTCTCCTGCCAGTTCCAAATCTCTTTCCGTGCAATAAATCCCTCGCTGGTTTCATCACCGTCAGGAGATTTTGGCCCAAGAGTCACCTGGAACATGCCGTAGCCTCCCGGTCCATTTTGCCTGTAGCCTGTGGTTCGGTTGTAACTACGGTCCAGGTTGTAGAGCGGCCACGCCTTTGCCCATGCGGCCCATCCCATGTCGTTAGCATTGTCGCCAATACGGCCTCCGGCAGGTTGATGGTCTGTGTAGAACTGATTGTAGAACCGGCCTGGCACCCGCCCAAAGGTTTCGTGTTTGGCGATGGCGTAGGCATACCAATACGTAGCTCCTGCCCGGCTGTTGATGTAGCTCTTGGCGGAACTTTCGTCGGGATTCTTGCCACCAATGCGGAACCGGCAAACTTCCATTTCCGGCTGATTCTCCATCTTCAAAAATACCTTCGCCAAGCCGCCGAAGAACCCGCTTTCATTCAACTCCTGCGTCCACTTGGAGTGCTCGTAAATCTTCCACTCTTGCGAGGTTGGCATATCCTCGGTGTAGCCGCCGCCATGTCGATACGGAATGCCAACTTTGTCTTCGGGCCGCGTAAAGTCGGCGACATAGCCCTGGCGGTATCCATTGCCGCGTTTGTATTCACACTCAAAGCGCCAGCGCACATTCATCGAAGCTGGCCCGCCTGAGATTCGGGCATTGAGCTTGGGCATTTCAGGCGTGTCAGCAAAGCCCGTGTTGCCGGTTATCCATGCAATCGACGAATCCGCCACTTGCTTCTGGATGTTCGCGTTTGTCCAAGGGTCTTTGGTGAGCGGAAGCGAAGTTAAAACCCTGTCTCCATCCCTTACCTCAATGGGCAGGAGGCGTAGGGTGTCGGAGGCGGAGGCGGAGGCGGTGGGGCGGGTGCCGGGGGCGGAGGCCATGGCATAGAGGACCACGGTCTGCGATTCGCTCTGGTTGGCGTCGATCTCGATGAAGATCAACTCTTCGCTCTCGGTGATGAGGGTTCCGTTGCGGTACATGTCTGATCGACGCCAGCATGGCACGCTGATTTTTATGTCCGCGGGTGCTTCCGGTTTTCTCACCAGTTTCAATTCGAGGCGTTCCAAGCCATAACCCTCGCTCCCATCATAGCTGATTTGGTTTCCGTATGGGTCCTCCGGATCTTCCGGGTTCTCTCCCGGGTCCATGTACCCATAACCGCCACCGGCGCTGAAAAACAGGTCCAGACTCGGACTGAAGGCCTGGGCTGGCGTCTGCACCGCCTCAATGACGCTGCCCAAGTCAGGGAGGTTTTGGGTTCCTCCCGGTATTTTCGTGACGCTGCCGTCTTGCGGTGTCGTGACATTTGGCGCTCCCGAGTCATCCAAGTCGAAACTGCGCGACCATTGGCCGCTGGCTTTGTGAACCTGCACCGTCCATAATAAGGTTTCGGGTTGCGTGTTTGCGCCCGAATCCCCACCGCCACTGCCTCCACCACCAGCGCCGCCGCCCCCTCCTGCGGCGGGTGTCGCTTGCAGGGTAAATGCGAGCGTGCTGCCCGCGCTGCCTGCCAGAGTGACGCTGACGCTGTGCTGGCCGGTGGTTTCGGGGGCCTGCCAGTAGGCAGAAGCGAGTCCTTGGGTGTCCGTCGTGGCGTCCAGGACGGGCTGCCATGTGCCCGCATTGAGGGTCAGTTGGCCGCCATTTTCGCCGGCCACGGCGAACAACACGGGGTGGTTGACGACGGCAAGGCCGGCCTGAGTCAGACGCGCCACCAGCGCCTGTGGCGAGGTCTGCCCTGTGGGGACGGATTGGCCGTTCCCCGACACGATTTCCAGCAGCAGCGGCGGAGCGTTGCCACTGTGGTTGGGGTCGCTGCCGTGCTGGTATTCCTGGAAGTCGGTGAAGCCGTCACCGTCGCTGTCGGCGATGAGGGGGTGGCAGTGGATGTGGTGCTCGGTGCGGTTGCTCAGACCGTCGCCGTCGGGGTCGATGGCGGCGAGCCATTGAGGGTAGGCGGCGACGTGGGCGTTGTGCTCGTCCAGGGCGGCGGCGTATGCCTGGTAATCGCCGATGAAGATGCCGTCGCTGTCATAATAACCAGAGTCATCAAAGGGGCCGGGCGGGGGTGGCAGGATCTCGCCGGGGGCTTGCAGGGGGCCGGCGTCGGCGGGGTCGAGGAGGTCGAGCCCGGGGGCACCGGGGCTGGCGGGGCGGTGCCGCCATTCCCAGGTGTCGGGCAGACCATCGCCGTCGTAGTCGCCGGGAGCTTGGCGGCCGGGGCCGCGGTCGGCGGGCGGCACGGCGGCGAGGAAGACGTCCAGGCCGGGAGCGGTTTGATCGGGCTCGCCGTCGCCATCGCTGTCGGTGGTGGTGTCGGTCCAGGCCGGGATTTGATCGTGGTAGGTTTCCGGCAGGCGGGCGCGCGCCCAGGCTTGCTCGGCGGGGCTGCCGGCGATGAGGCACCACCAGAAGTGGGCGGTGCCGTCGTCGGTGGGGTATCCTGAGGAGTGGGAGTGGCCGGGGTCGGTGCCAAATTGAATCTCCTGCCAGTTCATGAGGTCGTCTCCGTCGGGGTCGGCGACGGCGTCGTCGGGGTTGAAGCGGCTCATGATACCGGGATTGATCCGGCCCCAGTAATCCTCCTGGATGTCGGTGATGCCGTCGCCGTCGCGATCCAAGGGGGTGACGACGCCGCGCAGGGCGAGGCCGAGGCTCCAGGCTTGCAGGTTGCTGGTACCGTCGCCGTCGAGGTCGCCGTGGGCGTCGGCGGGATCGTTGGGATTGAGGCCGTAAAGCAGCTCGATGCGGTCGGGGATGCCGTCGCCGTCGCTGTCGGTTTGATCCACCATTTCCCAGTCGGTGTAGAGGGTGCCGTGGCCGGCGGCTTGAGAGAGGGAGTGTTTGTTGGTGGGGTTGGTTTGATAAGTGCGCAACTCCTCGAAGTCGGTGAGGCCGTCATGGTCGGTGTCGCGCAGCAGGGGGTCGGTGCCGTATTGCAGTTCCTCGCCGTCGGTGAGGCCGTCGCCGTCGCTGTCGGCATGATAGGGGTTGGTGCCGATTTGCAACTCGTGCTCGGCGTTGAGGCCGTCGTGATCCCAGTCGCTCCACAGGGCGGGGTTGGCGGGGTGGCTGTCGTAGGGGTCGAGAACACCATCGCCGTCGCTGTCGGGGAATTCGTGGTGGTCGTTGATGCCGTTGTGGTTCCAGTCGCACCAAAGATCGGGGTTGGCGGGGTGACTGTCGTGGGCGTCCATGACGCCGTCGCCGTCATGATCATGGCTGGCGGGATCGTAGCTGGGGTCTTCGGTGAAGTCGTTGTTGCCGTTGTAGTTCCAGTCGCACCAGAGACTGGAGTCCCAGGGGTGACTGTCATAGGCGTCGGCGACACCATCGCCGTCGCTGTCGTGGTTATAGGGATCGTAAGGGTTTGGATCAGGATCAGGATCAGGATCAGGATCAGGATCAGGATCGGGGTCTGGATCGGGATCGGGATCGGGATCCGGGTCTGGATCGGGGTCGGGGTATTCCTGATCGTCGTTGATGCCGTTGTAATTCCAATCGCACCAGAGACTGGAGTCCCAGGGGTGGCTGTCATAGGCGTCGGCGACACCATCGCCGTCGCTGTCGGTGTGCCAGGGATCGGGGTCCGGATCCGAGTCGCCGCTGGGTTCGCCGTTGTAGGGGTCGAAGGGCCAGGGATCTTCGTGGTTGTAGAGGCCATCGCCATCCCAGTCATAGACGCTGTGGCCAAAATCCACATGGTGGTGATTGACCGCCCAGCAGCCGTGCCATTCGTCATGGTCGGAGTAGCCGTTGCCGTTGCTGTCCCAGTTGAGCGGGTCGGTGCCGGTGAGAAAAAGCTCGTCGTAATCGCTGATGCCATCGTAGTCGCTGTCGGGATTGTAACGGCCGGTGCCGAGCCAGTCCTCGAACCAGTTGGGCAGGCCGTCGCCATCGTCATCGCCGAGGTCGGGACCGGCGGCGGGTTCGGCGGCGGGTTCTCCTGTCCAAACGGGCAGGCCGGTGTCTGGATGGGGATGATAGGAGGCGGGGACGAAGAAAGGCGGGAACAAGGACCAGAGCAGAACGGTCAGGAGTTGAATCCAGCGCGGCCAGCGGCGCTGCCGTAGGGTGCTCAAAGAGAGAGAAGATTTCATGCCAACCGGTTGGAATGCGTTTACTGGGATTTTTCTCTATCCGTGCAGATCAAAATCAAAAAATGGCGTGGGTGGCAAGAAAAATATGAATGAACCTCTGAAAACATTGCGAATATGCTTCAGCTTTAAGAATACAAGTAAATTCTTTAAATCACCAAGATCATGAGTGACTGCGGATGGCGACCGTCTGTGCTGACACCCCCCAAGAAAGACCTCGCCAGGGCTTACGCATTCACGCCAACGACTTCCGCAGCCGTTCGTAAGTGCCGGCCTTCAGGTTCGCGGCCAGACTTTCTGAACGCCGAGTCAAACTGCAAGCATGGCCGCACACAGTCCGCCCGCCGAAGCGCCACTCCGGCAGGCGTGGCAGCGGCCAGGAGCGCGATCGCGTACCAACCTTTGCTTGCATGGCAGCGTGAAGTTTGTACCATGCCCGCCCGTGGCGCTTGCTGGCGCGCGGATCGCAGTCATGAGTTCCCACATCAAACTTTTCATTCCGGGCCCGGTCGAAGTCTCGCCCGCCACCTTTGCCGCCATGTCCCAGCCGATGATCGGGCATCGCAGCAAGGATTTCCAAAACTTGTACGCGGAAATCCAGCCGCAACTGCAAACGCTTTTTGGCACCCGCGGGCAGGTGTTTCTGAGCACCTCCTCCGCCTGGGGGGTCATGGAAGGGGCCATCCGCAACCTGGTTTCCAAAAAAGTGCTCAATTGCTGCTGCGGCGCCTTTTCCGACAAGTGGCTCGATGTCTCCAAGCGCTGCGGCAAACAGGCCGCGGCCTACCAAGTCGAGTGGGGGCAGCCGATCCTCGCCGAGGAGATCGACAAACGCCTCGCCAGCGGCGAGTTCGACGCGTTGACGCTTATCCACAACGAGACATCCACCGGTGTGCTCAACCCGCTGGCGGAGATCGCGGCGCTCAAGGCGAAGTACCCGGAGGTCATGTTCATCGTCGATTCTGTGTCCGGCTTCACCACGGTGCCGGTGGCCTTTGACGAGCTGGGCATCGACGTGCTGCTGACCGGCAGCCAGAAGGCCTTTGCCCTGCCCCCGGGTCTCGCGCTTTTCACCGCTTCGGAGGCCGCCTTCGCCCGCGCCGCCATGATCAACGACCGCGGCTACTACTTCGACTTCCTGGAGTTTCGTGCCAACGGGGAGAAAAGCATGACGCCGAGCACGCCCTGCATTTCCCTCATCTACGGCCTGCGTCACAAGCTGGGGGAAATCTTCGCCGAGGGCCTGGAGAACCGTTATGCGCGCCACGCCCGCCTCAACGACCTGGTGCATGAGTGGGTGCGCCGCAACGGCTTCGAGTTCTTCGCGCCGGAGGGCTTCCGCTCGAAATCTCTGACCTGCGTCGCCAACAATCGCGAGATCGACGTGGCCAAACTCAACGCCATCCTGAAGACCGATCACTCCCTGGTCATCGACGGCGGCTACGGCAAACTCAAGGGCAAGACCTTCCGCATCTCCAACATGGGCGATGAAACGGACGCGACCATGACCAGCCTGCTCGCCAGCCTGGACGACGCGCTCGCCAAGCTCTGAGGGGGGGGAGGAAGGCCGGGGAGGCGCGCCACGGCGCAACTTCCCCGCAGCGGCAGGGTTCAACGAAGATTCCTGAACCCCGGCCGCCAGACGTTACCCGGTTGCAGGCGACAGGATCGCAACCCATGTTACCAGTCATGAATTCACAGAGCCGGTTGAAATGGACCGCCCCGCTGTTCGCGGCGGGTGTGATTGCCGCCACTCTTGGCGCGCAGGAACCGCCGCCGGCGCTGCCACTGGCGCTGCCGCAGCCCGCTGATGCGCCGCCCCCGGCACCGCCGCGCCCGCAGGACAAAGCGCCGGGCGAAGGCAAAGACCGGCACGACTGGCGCGGACGCGGCGGACCCGATGGGGACCGCCATGGCAGCGACCGGCGCGGTCCGCCGGGAAAAAGCATGAGCGGCCGGCCGCCGATGTGGGGTGAGGGGTTTGAAAAGCTGTCGGAAGACGAGAAGCGGCGCGTGCGCGAAGCCCTGGGCAAGGCCTGGGGCAGGCCGGAAGTGGCGGCGGCGCGGGAAAAACTGATGGCCGCCAACGACGAGATGCGCCGAGCCATCAACGAGGCTCTCAAAGAGATCGATCCCCAAGTCGCGCAGATCCTGCAAAACATGCGCGGACCGGAGGGGCGCGGCGAGCCGCCGCGGCTGCCGCCGGTGGAGTCGGAGGCATTTCCTGTGGCTGTCCTCAAACGACTGGAAGCCGAATTGCTGACTTTTTCCCCGCCTGAACGCCGGGAAGCCGTGCGCGACCTGCACGCGCGCCTGCTTGCCAACCCGGTGATAGACGAAGCCGTGCAACGCCTCAATCAGGCCGGTGTCAGCGACCGCATCAAGGCCATGGAAGACCTGCGCAAAATCTATCGCGAGACGGTCTCCGAGGAGCTGCGCAAACTGCGCGAGGAAGGCGGCAAGAAAGCGGACGCGCCGTCCGCCGCTGCCGGCGCTGATCCCGGCAAATAACCGCTCGCTCTAATCTCCCGCCCGCCCGGAAGCCGGGGTGCGCGTGCGGAAGAGACTGATGGCGGCTTTGACGCCCGTTCCGGTTCCCGGTGGTTGGGTGGGCGAGAAAAAGTAAAGTTTGCCATCCTGGCCAAACGTCAACCCGTCGGGCCACAGCAAGCGGACATCGGTTACCAGCGGGCGGCACACCCGCTCTTTAGCATCGATGATGCCAATGCCGCGCCCGGCGAGGTCGCCCAGGTAAAGATTGCCCTTGGAATCCATGGCCAAACTGACGGTGGGCGGAGTATTCGCGTAACGCTCCACGGCTGCGGCGAGGGCTTCCGCGCTCAACGCCGCGTCCCGCAGTTTCGCGCAGGGCACACGGTGCACGGCACTGGCTTGCAGGGCGGTGAAATACAGCCAGTCGCCCTTGCGGTCAATGCAGAGCGCCTCGACGCCGCAACGCGGCACGGTGGTGGTGCCATCCAGGCGGCGGATGGCGCGGCCGCTCGCGGCGCTGGGAGGCAGTTGCACCGCCGGATCGGGCCGTAAAAAGCCCTGCCCTTGCATGACCCTGCGGCAAAGTCCGGTGGTCAGATCCACCACGATCAAAGCCGCGTCCTGGCCATTGGCGGGATCGGAGACGTACGCCAGAGGGGCGGCGGGATCGAGCGCCAAATCACCGCAAAACGAACCCGCCACGGTGGCGGGCGGCGGCAGGTGAATGACCCGGTGCAGCCGGCCTTTCCCCAGTTCCCAGCCCACCAGTTTGGGCACCGACTCGGAGCGCCGGCCATTGTCCAACAGCCAGGCCACGCCATCCGATCCGACCTTGACCGCCTCCAGCGCGTCCAAAGGAATGCGCGCCTGCGGCTCGGCCATGCTCATGGCCTGATCCGGAAACGGCGCCACCTCACCGGACTTGAGCAGTTTCACCGCGCGCATCCTCGGCTTTTCCCGCTGATCCAGCGCCACCAGCCAGTCGCCGCCCGGGGCTGCCGTGATCGCCGCCGGCGCCAGAGTGAACTGGTAAACCTCATCCACGTCCTCACTGATGGTGAAGGTGCCCGCAATCCCGGAAAGCGCCGACACGGCCACCCACGCGGCAACCGCGGCCGCAACGCGCGCAGGGGAGAACAAAAAGCCGGCCATCGAAATAGGAGACCCCCCATTATGCCTGGCTTTTGGGTGGACGCCAGAAAAAGACATGGCGTGCAAGCAGTCGCGTCTCAAGGCCGGCCTGCTGATCCGGAAAAAGAAATCGCTGAATATTTTCTCACCCGGCGTATCTTACAAGATGCCAGCGGCTGGTTCAGCCCGTTGCGCGTCCCTCACCCACCCCCGCCATGAAAAAACTTATCCTCGCCCTCACCGCCTTGCTCATCGTGCCTGCCCTGGCCGACAATTTTCCCAAAGGAAGCCCGAAATTCAAGGATAGCTACCGTCAAGTCATGAGCGCCGCCGAAAAAAGCGGCAAACCTGTGATTCTGGTTTTCTCCGCCGTCTGGTGCCCGCCCTGCCAACTGATGAAAAACGAGGTCTATCCCAGCAAGGAAATCCAAGCCTTCCACGACAAGTTCGAGTGGGCTTACCTCGATGTGGATGATCGCGACAACCAGAAACCCGCCATGCAGTATGGTGTGGGCCCCATTCCCCACCTTCAGATTGTGGATGCCAGCGGCAAAACACTCGACCAGCAAATTGGCGCGATGAGCCCGCGCGATCTTTCCAAAAAGCTGAATGCCGCGCTCGCCAAAGCCGGTAAAAGTGAAACCGCCGCCGCCAAATAAGCGTCGCCAGATCCCGCTTGCCAGCGACCCGCAAGTCCGGACCTCCCTGCTAACGGAGAACTGGACGGCGGGCCGTTTGTTGCGCTGAATGATCCAATCATGTCGGCCCGCCTTCTCGCCTTTTTCCTCATCACTGTCGGCCTCCCACTGAAGGCCGTACCGCCGTCCGGTCCTCCTGAAGCCCTTCGCATCGTATTCCTGGGTGACAGCATCACCTACAGTGGCGGCTACATCGCCATCATCGATGCGGCGTTGATCGTGGGCTTCCCGGACCGGCCCTATCAAATCCTCAACCTCGGCCTGGCCAGCGAAACGGTGTCCGGCCTCTCCGAGGAAGGCCACGCCAACGGCCAATTTCCGCGCCCTGATCTGCATGAGCGCCTTGACCGCGTGCTGGCGCAGACCAAGCCCGAACTCGTGGTCGCCTGCTACGGCATGAACGACGGCATTTACCATCCCTTCTCCGAGGAACGCTTTGCCGCCTTCAAAGACGGCATTCAACGCCTCCGTGACAAAGTCATCGCGGCTGGCGCCGAAATCATCCACCTGACTCCGCCGGTGTTTGATCCGCTGCCCATCCAGGCGCGCACGCTCCCCGCCGGGCTCGACGCTTACCCCAAGCCGTTTGCAGGCTATAACAGCGTGCTGGATCGCTATTCAGACTGGCTGCTGGATATGGCGAAGAATGCCGGCTGGACCGTTTACGACGTGCACGGCGCCATGAATCAGGCGCTAGAAGAAAAGCGGCGCGATGATCCCGCCTTCACCTTTGCCAAGGATGGTGTGCATCCTGACGCGGCAGGGCACTCGATCATGGCCCAACCGCTGCTGAAAGCCTGGGGCATGCCAGTGGCACCGGACGGCGCGCCGGATCATCACGATGGCGCCGCCATCCTCACCATGGTCAAACAGAAGCAGGCTTTCCTGCGTGACGCCTGGCTCACCCAAACCGGCCACGCGCGTCCCGGAGTGAAAGCCGGTCTGCCTCTTGCTGAGGCGCAGCTCGAAGCATCCATAATCGACGAAGTGGTGCGAATCAGTGCCCGTTCGCGCCCGGACTCCAGGCCAGGCAAAACCAGCGACTGGCACGGCTACACCAAGCGCGACTTCATCGTTGGCCTCAAACGCGCCACGGTCGTCTCCCCCAAGCAAACCGCCCCCGGCAAACCCTGGGTCTGGCATGGCGAGTTTTTCGGCCATCGCCCCGAGCCTGACATCGCCCTGCTCGGTCACGGCTATCACATTGTCTATTATAATGTGCCAAATCTGCTCGGCAGCCCGGGAGCCGTTCGCCTCTGGGAAGTGCTTTATGACGAACTCACCCAGCGCCAGGGTTTCGCCAAAAAACCCGCTCTTGTCGGCCTGAGCCGCGGCGGGCTCTACTGCTACCACTGGGCGCTCACCCACCCGGATCGGGTCGCCTGCATCTACGCGGATGCGCCGGTGTGCGACTTCAAAAGCTGGCCCGGCGGCAAGGGCAAAGGCAAGGGCGACCCTGCCAATTGGGAGCGCGTCCTGAAGCTTTGGGACTTCCCGGACGAGGCCGCCGCCCTCGCCTGGGATGGCAATCCCGTGGATCAATTGCACCGACTGGCGCCGCATCGCATTCCCCTGCTCCATGTTTTTGGCGACGCCGATGACGTGGTGCCCTGGGAGGAAAACACCAAGCTGATCCATGAGCGCTATACCGCCCTCGGCGGCCCCATCGAACTCATTCGCAAACCTGGCATCGGTCATCACCCGCATGGCCTCGACGATCCAGCGCCCATCATCGACTTCATCCTCCGCCACACCAGAGTCGCCACCGACTGAGCGCGCGAAATGCAGGCAACTTCAGCCGCCGCTGGCGCGTTGATAGCCTGCTCGATGATGCTTCAAATCAAACCTGTTTGGGCCTCGCTGCTGCTCACCCTGCCCTCGCTCACGGTGCTCGCCAGCGACGCCTGCGCCTGCACCATTCCCGTGTTCCGCTACGCGCTGGATCGCTGGGAGGCGGACCGCTTCTCTCTGGTGCTGTCCGAGGCGGCCGCCCAGGACAGCGCCGTCAGCGACCTGCTGCGCCCGTTGCGGGCCAACGGTCATGCCAATCTCAGCATCATCACCGAACCCGGTCTCAATCAAGTCGAACTGCGCACCGCCCGGCTCGGCGGCCAGACGCTATGGTCGGGCGCGCTCGACCAAGCTGCGCTCGACGCCGTCCTCGACTCCCCCGCCCGGCAGCAAATGCTGAAGCAAATCCTGGCTGGCGACTCGGTGATCTGGGTGCTCGCCACCGATGAGTCTGAGGCGGAGCTCGCCGCCGCCGAGCGCGTTGAAAAACGCCTGCGCTTCCTGGAGCAAGTCGCCGCCCTGCCCATCCAGGATCCGAACGACCCCGACAGCCAGCTCGGTCCCGGCCCGCCGCTGCTCTTAAAGTTCACCACCCTGCGTCTGCGCCGCGACGATCCCGCCGAGCAACTGCTGCTCAAAATGCTCGCCGGTCCCGCCGCCGAGATCGACCCCGCCACCTCCGGCTTTGCCGCCGCCGTCTTCGGCCGTGGCCGCGTGCTAGGCTCCTGGCCACTTACCGAACTTGACGATCAAAGCCTGGAGGACGCCTGCCTCTTCCTCATCGGCCGCTGCTCCTGCCGCGTCAAAGACCAAAACCCCGGCTGGGACATCCTCATGAATGTGGATTGGGACCAGGTGCTGGCAAAGTCAGGCAGCATAGCAAAAGATGACGCATCACCACCAACAGAGTTAGAACTAAGCAATCCAGTCACCGTCCTCACACTTCCAACAAGCACAACTTCATCCCCTGTCACTCACACAGTAACCATGACCACGATTGAAGTTATCGAGATTCCCTGGCTTTGGTTGGCAGCGGCCGTATTCATCGTCGCTCTGTTTGTTGGATTTTTTCTACTGCGCTCAAAATCCTGACACCCAATCACCCCACCACTCACCACTAACGACTCACCACTCACACCGATAACTCCCCCCCAGCTTCCCCAGAAAACATGCGCCTCATCTTCCTCCCCCTCACCCTGGCACTCGCCGCCTGCAAGCCCTCCGGCCCCACTGGCGGCTCCCTCACCCTCTACTGCGCCGCCGGCCTCAAAAAACCTGTGGAAGCCATCGCGCAGCAGTACGAGAAAGAAACCGGCACCAGCATCTCCCTGCAATACGGCGGCACCGGCACCCTGCTCAGCCAGCTCCAGGTGGCCAAGCGCGGCGACCTCCTTCTCGCTGCCGACGACGGCGCCCTCGCCGACGCCACCAAGCTCGACCTCATCCGCGAAGTCCTGCCCGTCGCGCTTCAGCATCCCGTCATCGCCGTCAAAAAAGGCAACCCCAAGAGCATCACCCAACTCGCCGACCTGTTGCGCGGCGACATCAAACTCGCCCTGCCCAATCCTGAAGCCGCCAGCATCGGCAAAGTGGCGCGCCAGCTCAGCGGTGAGGAACGCTGGACTCAACTCGCCACCGCCGCCGCCGTCATGAAACCCACCGTGCCCGAGGTCGCCGCTGATGTCGTCATTGGAGCGGTTGATGCCGCCATCGTTTGGGACTCCACGGTGCCGCAATTCAAAGATCTCGAAGCCGTCGAACTGCCCGAATTCACCCGGCACCGCGAGGCCGCCAGCGTCACCGTGCTCAACGTCTGCGAGCAAAGCCCCGCCGCCCTGCGTTTTGCCCGTTATCTCGCCGCGCCGGACAAAGGCGGACTCATCTTTGCAGAGCACGGCTTTCAACCCGCCGGCGGCGACCTCTGGACCGCCAAGCCCGAACTCATCCTCTACAGCGGCGGCGTCAACCGCCCCGCCATCGAAAAACTGGTCCAGAAGTTCGCCGACCGCGAGAGCGTCGAGGTTACCACCGTTTTCAACGGCTGCGGCATCCTCTGCGCCACCATGAAAGCCCTCGACGAAACCTCAGGCAGCAAAATGCCGGATGCCTACTACGCCTGCGACGTTTGTTTCGTCCCGCCCGTCGCCGATCACTTCCCGGAGGCCGTCCTGCTCACCGAGACCGCCATCATCATCGCCACCCCGCCCGGCAATCCCAAAAACGTCCGCACCCTCGCCGATCTCGCCCAGCCCGGCCTCAAAGTCGGCATCTGCAACGCCGAGCAATCCACCCTCGGTTTCATGACCCAGGCCATGCTCAAGTCCACCAACCTGCTCGACGGCGTCATGAAAAACGTCGTTGTCCAGGTGCCCACCGCCGACTTCCTGGTCAACCAGATGCGCGCCGGCGCGCTCGATGCCGCCATCGTTTATCAAGTGAACGTGCAGCAGGTGAAGCAGCACTTCGAGATGATCCCCCTGCCCGACGACTTCTCCCGCGCCGTGCAGCCCTTCGCCGTGCGCAAGGCCTCGCCGCACTATCACCTGAGCCAGCGCCTTTTGACTTACCTGCGCGCTCACCGCTCCGCCTTCGAGGACGCCGGTTTCATCTGGAAAGGCGAAACCCAGCCCATCCCCAGCGACCAGCTTGAAATCCCCGAATACCTGAAAGGCGTCGGCGGCTCGTAAACGGCGGTGCGCAGCAGTGACCTGCGTCCACGCCGGCTACTGTCCCGCATACTCAAACTGTGACTGCCCGCATTTAAAAAAAAGGCCAGCCGCCCACCGGTCCGCTGCCCTGGGGCTGTCTGTCCGCCTCAAGCCGGCTCCTCTTCCGCTTCCGCCTCCCGCGCCTCGCGCGCGGACTCCTCCTCCGCCGTCTCTTCTCTCTCCCAATCCTGAGCTGCGCCCACCTTCAGGGAGATTTTGACCCCGTGCCGCTCGGCCGCCACCGCCATCAGGGAGCGAATCGAACTCACCGTCTGGCCGTTTTTGCCGATCACCCGCCGCACGTCCTCCGGCGCCAGTTGCACGCGGTACACAATCGCCCCGTTCGCGTTCGTGCCGATCGCGATCGAGGCCTGCTGCGGGTGCTCGATCAACTGCGCCACCGCGTACGATAAAAATTCCAAAAGAGCTTCAGGAGCGTCCATGCGTTGAGCTTGGCGAGCGATTCGTCTTTTTCAAAGAAAAGCACTGACGACAGTCGATAAATTGCGCGCTGCCACAAAAAACACCCGGAGACGTGCCTCTCCGGGTACCGCAAAACCAACAGCGTTCAGGTGCGCGCGGCTCAAGCCTTCGCCGCCGACGCGCGCTTGATCAAACTGCGCACGGTCTCCGAGGGCTTCGCGCCTTTGGCGATCCAGCCGTTCACCTTCTCCAGGTTCAGCGTCAAGCCGTCCTTCTCCTTCTTCGGATCGTAATTGCCGAGGATTTCCAGGAAGCGGCCATCACGGCGATAGCGGCCATCCGCGGCGACAACGCGGAAAACGGGATTGTCGTGACTGCCTTCGCGGCGGAGACGGATGACTACGGCCATAAATAAACGGGGATGGGGTAAAAATTCGGGGGCGGGCAGAATCCAGGAAAAATGGGAAAACGCAAATGAATTTTCGAACTCAGGACTCGGCGGTGGTTTCAGCGGCGGCAGTCTCCGTGGAAGCGGACTCTACGTCCGTGGTTTCTGGCGCGGACGCAACGACACTGCTTCCCTGCGCGGGCTCGGCAACGGCAGCGGTCTCCACCACCGGCGTCTCGACGATCTCCTCCACCACCGGTGCGACAGCTTCCTGCTTGGCGGGAGCCTTCTTGGCCACAGGCTTCTTGGCGGGCGCTTTCTTCGCCGCGGGTTTCGCCTCGACTGCCGGGGCCTTCGCCTTGGCGGCGGTCTTCCGGGCCAGGCCGGTCTTGGCCAATTCCTTCTTGCGCGCCAGGTAGCTCTTGCGGCGGCGGCGCTTCAATCGTGCTCGGAGTTGTTGTCCCATAATGATATCTAGAGTGAGGTGGTGAAAAAAGGGGCGGCAGACTTCCATCCTTTCCACCGGAATCAAGGTGAATTTTTGAGCCCCGTCAAAGTCGTCAAAGTCTGGATTTGCACGCGCGGGCAAGAACCGCGCGCGGCGGCCACGGGAAGAGCTTGCAGAGGCCGCGTCCACGCTCATTCGCCCCACCACGCCAGCAACGCCTGCCGCGCCCGCCGCGTCCGCCCTTCCACCGCGCGCGCGGACAAGCCGAGGACCTCCCCGCATTCCTCCTGACTTAACCCCTCGATCGCGCACAATACCAGTGGCAACCGCAACGCCTCCGGCAGCGCCCGCAGTCCGCGCTCGAGTTTTTCCATCTCGCTGCTCCAGCCGCTGGCTTGGTCTGGTCGCACCCCGGCGCACACAGGGTCAAGCATTGCCAGGTCCAGGCTCACCGTCAGCCGGCCTTTGCGCGCGCCACGACTGCGCGCCCGGTCACGGCACAAGTTGAGCGCCACCCGCAGCAGCCAAGCCCGCAGCCTGCCCTGATGCTGGTAGTCCGGCAGCGCCTGCCAGGCCCGCACAAAAGCGTCCTGACAGGCCTCCTGCGCGTCCTCGCGGCTGCCCAGCCAGTGCAAGCAGCAGCGGAACACATCCCGCTGATGCCGCTCCACCAGCAGGCGAAAAGCCGCGCTGTCGCCAGCCGCGGCCCGCTTCACCAGCGACGCCTCGGCATCCCCTGGCGGGGTGGTTTCCAGAAACAAGCCTGTCAGCGGAAGCGGCAGGGACTCAGCCATCGTGTTCGTGCAGCAGGCTGTCGTGAGTCCAACGCCGCAGCAATTCGCGCTGCCGCTCGTTCAAATGCGCTTTCATTTCAAAGAAATGCGCCAGCGTCAGCTCCTGCAACCGCCGCTGCGCCGACCCCAGCCGCTCCAGTGCCAACCGCATTTCCCCGTCAAACCGCTCCGCCTCGCGCACCCGCAACGCCAGCGCCAGCCCCGCTTCCTTGATTTCCGCGCGCAACCGCCGCCGCTCCGCCTCATACGCCTCCTCGTGCGGCGCCAGCAACGCCTCCTGCTCCGCCGTCAAATCGAGGTGGTGATGCATCCAGGCATGGAAAGCCGCCTCCGACTCCGTGCCATGATGGTCATGGTGGTGATGGTGCTGCTGCCGCTTCAGCACCCACCAACTGGTCAGTGCCGACAGCGCCAGCGTTCCCGACAGCCAGATCAAGACCAACAGCCCGCGTCGCGTCCTCATGCCAGGCAATCCTCTCCGCTTCAACGCCCGCCCAGCCAGGCCCGGCCGCTGCCTTGATACAGGGTCAAAGCCGGTGGTGTCACCACCGTTTTGCCGCCAGCGACCACCATGACCGCCGCCACCACCGCCAGGGGTGACAGCACCGCCAGTGTCACCAGCAAACCGCGTGTGCAGAGGCTGAGCACACGCGGCGGCAGCAGCGCCTGCACCTGGCAGGCAAAGTCCGCCGGCAAACCCGTCCGCGCGGCGGCGCGCCGCGCCCCGCCCAGCAACCGCTCCAATTCATGCTCGTTCATCAACCCCGACTGGAACCCGCATCCCGGCCGCGCACAACCGCAAAATGAACGGAGCGTCCCCCGCCCGCTGCTAACCGCCGATGCGCACGCTGTTCTTTTTATCGAGCTTGAGCACGCCGCCCGCCGGCCACTCCGGCGTGGCTTTGGGATCGGTCAATTTGCCGCCGTTGAGCTGGATGCTGCCGCCCTGAATGAGACGGCGGATGTCGCCGTTGGATTTGGGCGCGCCCACCACGCTGGCGTACGCGTGTGCCACCACCGTCAGCACATCGCGTTGCGCGGGCAGGTCCAGCGACGGCAGGTCAGCGCTGGCGAGATCGCGCTTGGAGAAGCGCAGGTCCCAGTCCGCCAGGCAGTCCTCGGCGGCGGCGGCGTTGTGATAAAACGTCACGCAACTGGCGGCGAGCCGCTTCTTGGCGCTCAGCGGATGCTGGCCGGCCGCCATTTCCTCGCCCAGCACCAGCAGGTAATACTTCGCCATCAACTCGTCCGGAATGCTCATCAGCTTGCCGAACATGTCGCGCGGCTCGTCGGTGACTCCGACGTAGTTGTTGAGCGACTTGCTCATCTTCTTCACCCCGTCCAGCCCCTCCAGCAGCGGCAGCGTCAGGCAGACCTGCGGCTCCTGGCCCTCCTCCTTTTGCAGGTCGCGCCCGACCAGGATGTTGAAAAGCTGGTCACTGCCGCCGATCTCGACATCGGAGCGCACCACCACCGAGTCCCAACCCTGCATGATCGGGTATTGAATCTCGTGCAGCCGCACCTCGGTGCCGTCCGCCACGCGTTTCTTGAAGTCCTCGCGTTGCAGCATCTGCTGCAGGGTGACGCGCGCATTGAGACGGATGACCTCCATGAACGGCATGGCCTTGAACCAGTCGCCGTTGTACACCACCTCGGTCTGCTCCTTGTCCAGCACCAGAAAAGCCTGTTCGGTGTAGGTTTTGGCGTTGGCCATGACCTGCTCGTGCGTCAGCGGCGGGCGTGTGCAGGTGCGGCCGCTGGGATCGCCGATCATGGCGGTGAAATCCCCGATGATGAGCACGATGTGATGCCCCAGTTCCTGAAACTGCCGCAGCTTGCGCAGGCCGACGGCATGACCGAGATGGATGTCGGGCGAGGTCGGGTCCACCCCCATCTTGACGCGCAACGGGCGCCCGCGCTCCAGCTTTGCCAGCAGCTCTTTCTCACTGTGGATGGTCACGGTGCCGCGTTTGAGGAGGTCGAGTTGTTCGGTTGGGGAAAGCATGGGGCGGGTGGCTAAAGGGGGCACAGCATTGACAGGATTGGGCAGATTGACAGGACTTTTTCGTGGAAGATCAACCTCAGCGCAGCGCGTTACCTTCGACCATGCACCGTATCGCCGCCTGCCTGCTGTTATTCCTTCCGTCGCTCTCCGCTCAGGAGGCGGAAAAATCCGCGAACGACTGGATGGAGGCAGGCGTGGACGCGTTCTTCGAGGCGCGCATTGCCGACTCTGTGGCGGCCTTTGACGCGGTGGTGAAGGCCGCTCCACAAGCCAAGCCGCGGCTCTGGCAGCGCGGTCTGGCGCTCTATTATGCCGAGCGTTATCAGGAGGGCCGCGAGCAGTTCGAGGTGCATCAAACCGTGAATTCCCACGACGTCGAAAACGCCGCCTGGCATTTCATCTGCGTGGCGCGGCTGGAGGATGTCAAAGCCGCGCGCAAAGCCCTGATCCCGATCAAAGGCGACGCCCGCGTGCCGATGAGCCAGGTGCACGACCTGTTTGCCGGCACCGGCAGTGTCGAGGCTGTCTTGACCGCCGCCGGCGAGGGCGACGACTCGCCGCACCGCCGCAATCATCTCTGCTACGCCCATCTTTACCTCGGCCTCTACTTCGAAGCTCTCGGCCAGGAGGAAAAAGCCAAAGAACACATCCTCAAAGCCGCCACCGACTACGAGATGGATCACTACATGGGCAAAACCGCCGTCACCCACGCCAAAGTTCGCGGCTGGCTGAAGTAACGCCCCCTCCTCCTGCTCACGCTCAACCTTACAGACCGACGATGGTGAGCATGAGGAGGGCCGCCCCACCACTCACCACTCACTGAATACTGACCACTGAACACGGATAACTTCCCCCAACATGCGCATCATTACTCTCCTCATCACCTTCACCACCAGCCTCTCCGCCGCGCCGCCCAACCTGCTCTGGATCATCTCCGACGACCTCTCCCCCGAACTTGGCAGCTACGGCTATCCGCACGTCGAGACGCCGAACCTGGACCGTCTCGCCGCCGAAGGCGCGCGTTTCACCCGCGCCTTCGCCACCGCGCCGGTTTGCTCATCCTCCCGCTCCGCCTTCATCACGGGCATGTATCAAACCAGCATCGGCTGCCGCCATCACCGCACCGAGGAAGTGAAGACCCTGCCGCTGGACGTCATCCCCCTGCCCGAACGCCTGCGCAAAGCCGGTTACTTCGTCTGCAATGGCCGCGACCCCGAAGCCGCCCGCGCCGGCAAGTCCGACTACAACTTCGACTACACCGACGCCGCCATGTTTGACGGCTTCCACTGGCGCCAACGTCCCGAGGGCAAACCCTTCTTCGCCCAAATCCAAATCCACGAGCCGCATCGCCCCTTTGTCAACGAACCCGTCACCGCCGCCCGCCACCTCGAAGCGCCGCTGCCGCCGGTCTATCTCGACGATCCCCTCGCCCGCCGCGACTGGCAGGCCTACCTGCAAAGCATCGAAGTCCTCGACCGCAAAGTCGGCCTGATTCTCGACGAACTCGAAGCCGGCGGCCTCGCCGACAACACCATCGTCGTTTTTTTCGGCGACCACGGCCGTCCCCACATCCGCGACAAACAATTCCTGTACGACGGCGGTTTGCATGTGCCCCTGCTCGTTCGCTGGCCCGGTCGCATCGCCCCCGGCAGCGTGCGCGAGGAATTGGTCTCCCTCATCGACCTCGTGCCCGCCTGCCTTGCCATGCTCGGGGTCACAGCGGAGGGCCGCCTCCAGGGGCAGTCTTTCTGGCCGCTCGGTCAAACCCAGCCGCGCGAGTTCATCGTCGCCGCCCGCGACCGTTGTGGCGATGCCGACGACCACATGCGCGCCCTGCGCAGCGGGCGCTTCAAGTACATCCGCAACTTCAAACCGCAGACCCCATACATCAATCAAAGCAGCTACAAAGAGATGGGCTACCCCATGCTGCCCCTCATGCGCCAGGCCCAGCGCGAGGGCCATCTCAACTCCCAGCAAAGCCCCTTCTTCGCCGCCGCCAAACCCGGCGAGGAACTCTACGACCTCGACAACGATCCCTGGGAGACCCACAACCTCGCCGCCGACCCCGCTCACGCCGCCACCCGCGCCGAGCACCGCGCCAAGCTGGAGCAGTGGATCACCGAAACCGGTGATGAAGGCGGCCAGCCGGAAACGAACCCAACTCTCGAACAAATCATCATTCAAACCCGCAAAGCCACCTGGGAGCGCCCCCTCAAGCAGCGCGCCCTCCCCAATCCCCCCACCGACCCCGACATGGTCGGCTGGTGGGAAAAGCATTATCGATGACAGTTCTTCTCGAAATTCTTTGCTCGCTGCTGGGCGCGATTCTTCGGGTTCTTATTGAGGTCCCCTTTGTCTGGCTCGGTGAGGTGGTACGGTGGGCGGTCACTTTGGGTCGGCATCAGCCACAGTGGGATTGTCACACTTCGGAACGCGGCGGCACCTTCGCACTGCTCTATGAGATCAGCTTCTGGATCGGCGCCGTCACTGCCACGCTCATCGGCTTGGCGGTCAAATTTGTGTTTTTTCCGTCCTGACACCGCCCGCTTCTGGCAACGCGCGTTCTGAAATCCACCGTCACTTTGATCTTGCCCGCGGGTGGCGCACTGGCCGATAGTGGTGTATAGCATTCCCGAATACCATGCCACGCAAACTCAGCCACATCGCCCCCGACTGGTGGGATTACACCACCCTTGACTCTGACCTCATCAACGACGCCGCCCGCCTCACCGAGCGCGACCTGCGGCAGCTTAGCCGGCCAGGCTTCAAGGTAGTCATGTATGACACCCTGGAGGATTTCTATCTGGCCGAGGCTCTCGAATACATTCACGCCTGGCAACAGTCCACCGATGACAACCCCGCCGGCATCTGCGGACCCATCGGCCCTACTGAGCAGCTCCCGCTCGTCGCCCGCCTCGTCACCGATCTGGGCATCTCCCTGAAAAGCGCGCATTTCTGGGGCATGGACGAATGGTATGATCCCGACACGAAAAAAGAGGTCTCCATCGAGCACCCGCTCTCCTTTGAAAAGGCCGACCGCGAGCTCTGCTTCAACCGCATCCCCAAACGCCTGCTGATGCCGGACAGTCAGTTGCACTTCCCGAAGACGGATGTCAGCGAGTACACAAAGAGCTGGACCTCGGGTGTGCGCTGCATCGTCATGCAGGGCGGCCAGGGGGACATCAAGCACTGGGCCTTCAACGACCCGCTCAAGCGCGCCGGCAAACATAAAAACGAGCCACCCTCGCCCGCCGAGTATCGCAAGCTGGGCACCCGCATCGTCGAACTGCACCCGGTGACGCTCTCCCAAAACGCCCGCACCTCCGGTGGCGGCAACATCACCATGGTGCCGAAAATGGCCATCACCGTCGGCCCCAAAGAAACCTGGATGGCGGAAAAAGTCTCCATCTGGCAGGCCGGCATGCACGACAACCCGCTCGGTCAGCGCCTCACCGCGCTGATGATTTCCAAACGCCTCGCCGACTCCGCCGTGCCGATGTCTCTGCTGGCAGATCATCCGAATGTGCAGTTCAACTACTTCCGCGGTGGTCTCGGCTCCTGCGCGGTGGAGATGCACTAAAACGCGCATTGACGCTCCGCCGCATCAGGCAGACGCATTCCCGGTCGCCGCGGACGATGGCGCGGTGACCGGCGCATGCGTCTTTGCGGCCTTGGGCTAGCCAGACTCTCACCGCAAACTGCGCGGCACGAACACGGCGGTCATGCCGGCGGCGGCGGCGGCATCGAGGCCGGATTGACCGTCCTCGAGCACGAGACAGTCCCCCGGCGCGACGCCCATGCGCTCGGCGGCAAGCAGGAACATGTCCGGGGCAGGCTTGCCGCGGGCGACGAGGCGCGGGGTGATGATGATCTCAAACAGGCTGATCAAACCGGCGGCGGTCAGGCAGCCGCGCACGGTGTGCTCCTCGCTGCCGGAGGCGACGGCGACGGGCATGCCGACCCGCGTGGCGGCACGGGCCAGGTCGGCGACGGGTTTGACTTCTCCGATTTCGACGTAGCGATGCTGAAAAAGGAAACTTTTATGCTCGGCCACGGCGTCCGGGTCCACGTCGGCACCGTGCCGGGCGTTCAACAGGCGCACGGCGTCCTGCTCGCACACGCCGGCGAGGGCGTAAAACTCGTCCTCGGGAAAATCATACGGGGCCCGGTGATGGCGCAGGGATTCCAGCCAGGCTTGATAATGCACGGGCATGGAATCAACGAGGGTGCCGTCGCAATCGAAGATGAGGCCGCCAAAGGCGCGGCGGGGCAGGCCAAGGCGCGGGTCGGCCAACTCATCCAAAAACCATTCCACGGGTAGCGGACTCACTTGCTATAACCCAAGGCTCAAGCCTCCTGCGCGGCCTCGGCGGCGGCGGTTTTGCCGTTGGCGGCGGCGGCCTCCGCCTGCGCGTGCGGGGCGGTGGCGCCGGGTCCGATGAGTTTGCGGAAAATTTTCTGCGGGAAGGAGAGTCCCTTCTCCTCGGTCTCGAGCTGGGACATGGCCTGGGACTTGGCCATCTCCCAGGCGGGAGCGAATCCGGGGGCGTTGATCATCATGTGCTTCTCGGCACGAGCCAGGATTTCCAGCTCGCGATGCAGCTTGTTGTCGGGCTTCTCGTTGAGGCGCGCCACTTGCAGGCGCAGGTGCTCGCTTTCCTGGGAGAGGCGGGCGCGCTCCTTGTTCAGCTCCTGGAGGTTGCGGGAGTCGAGCTCGAGTTTGTCGCTGAGATGCCGCTGGTAGCGTTTGAACTCGCGTTTGGTGCGCCAGTGGGAAAACAAGGCGAGCACGAGAAAGATGGCTCCCAACAGGAACCCCATGATGAAGGTGTTGAGCGGACTGAAGAGGGTTTCGATGCTTTCAGGCATATGGTCGGGGAAATGTAGCCGCGATGCGGGAACTGTCGCGCGGAAATTTGTGGCGGTGGCCAGCGACCGTCGCTACAAGAAGTGTGAACCCGCGCCCATGCATTTCTCCAACCCCGCCGCCCTTTACGCGCTGCTGGCGCTGCCGGTGATCGTGCTGATCCACTTCCTGCAGGAGCGCTCCCGCCGGGTGACGGTGAGCACGCTCTTCCTGCTAGAGCACGCGGCGCCGGTGAGCGCGGGCGGCGCGCGGCTGGAGCGGTTGCGGCAGTCGCTGCCGCTGTGGCTGCAACTGCTGGCGGCTCTGATCGTGACCTGGCTGCTGGCGGAGCCGCGCTGGACCCGGCAGGACTCGCGGCAAAGCATCGCGGTGGTGCTGGACAGCTCGGTGTCGATGTCCGCTTTCCAGAACCAAACGCTGGAGCCGGCGCTGACGCGCGCGCTGGCTCCCTGGGCGCGCGCGGCCGCCCGTACCGACTGGCTGCTGATGGAGTCGGACACCCGCCAGCCGGTGCTCTATCGCGGCGACTCCCTGAGCGCGCTGCTGGATCGTCTGCCGTCCTGGCGACCCCGGCGCGGCGGGCATGATCCGGCGGACGCGCTGACGCTGGCACGCTCCCTGGTGAAGGCGGACGGCACCGTGCTTTATGTGAGCGACCGCCGGCCCGCCGCGGCTCTGCCCGCCGGCACCGGTCTGCTGGCGGTGGGGGAGGCCTTCAGCAACGCGGGTTTCGCCGGTCTCAGCACGCAGGCGGCGGAGGCAAACAACGAGACGCGCTGGTCGGCGCTGGTGCGCAATCACGGCGCCGGACCGTTGACGCGCGAGTGGTGGAGCGAGTGGCCGCAGACGGGTGGCGAGGCCGGCGTATCCGCACGGCAGCGGCTCGATCTCGCGCCCGGCCAAACCTTGACGCTGTCCGGCGCCTTCCCGGAGGGCATCGACCGCGTGCTGCTGCATCTCAGTCCCGACCGCTTCACGCTCGATGACACGCTGCCGGTGCTCCGTCCGCAACCGCGCCGCCTGCGCGCCACCGTGCGCCTGAGCGGCGAGAGCGAGGGCCGCCTTTTCTCCGACCTGCTGCGCGCGCTTGACCACGTTGAGCTCATTGCGCCTCCTGACACCGCCGACCTCGACCTGATCGTGGGCGAGATCGGCGAGGCGGTGACGACGCACGCCATTCAATTCAGCGGCGCGGGCGCGGGCAGCGTGGCGGCGCTTGATCCCGCGCCGGTGCTGGCGGAGAATCATGCGCTGACGCGGGATCTCGACTGGGCCGGCCTGCTGACACCGGCGGCGACGCCGTTGACGCTGGCCCCTGATGACGAGCCGCTGTTGTGGAAGGACGGCAAACCGCTGGCGCTGGTGCGCCTCGACACGCAAGACGATGGCCGCCGCACCCGCCGTCTGCTGCTGGCCTGGAATCCCGCCGAGTCCAGCGCCGCGCGCAATCCCGCCGTGCCAGTGCTGCTGCATCGTTTCGTGGAGGATCTGCGGGAGCGGAAGCGCGCCTTCCACGCCGCCAATTTCGAGACCGGCCAGGCCCTGCCCATCGCCTTCCCCGCCAGCGCGCCGCGCGTGCTCGAAGCCGCCAGCGGCGCCCTGCCCTTCCGCAACCGCGCGCCGGACGAGCCAGGCTTTTTCACGCTGCGCGAGGGCGATGAGACACTGCTTGCGGGCGCGGTGCATTTTGCCGACACCAGCGAGGCGGACTTCACCGCCGCCGAGAGCCTGGACGAGACCGCCAGCCTGCGCCGCGAAGCCGCGCTCAAACAAACCGAGGCCGATCCCTACACACCGCTGTGGCTGGTGGCCTTGCTCGGCTGCCTGCTGGTCTCCTGGCGGCGCGGCAAGTGAAACCACACTCGCAGGCGTTCAATGCCGTGCGCGGGAAGGGCCAAACTGTCGGCCGCAGCCCATCCCCAGTTGCCTGCCCAGGTCCCTGTTTCCTCCTGGGAAACGGCGGATGGCATCGAATTTTCACCAGCGATTCCTCGTCGAACTTGGCGAACCCACACCCCCATGGAAGCCATGAAACCACTCTATCTCCTGCTTGTCGTCTTGCTTGCCACCGCGCCCATGCCCCAGGCCAACGCGAACGACACCAATGTCTCCATCGAATTCTTTTATGAGACCCTGGCACCCTATGGTGACTGGGTTTACATTGAAGGTTACGGCTACTGCTGGCAGCCAACCGTGGCGCTCAGCCAGGCTGATTGGCGACCCTACATGGATGGTTACTGGGGGCACACGGACGCCGGCTGGACTTGGATTTCCAACGAACCCTTCGGCTGGGCCACATACCACTACGGTCGCTGGATGCTGGTGGCCGACCTGTGGTACTGGGTGCCCGGCTACGAATGGGGGCCGTCCTGGGTGTCCTGGCGGCAGTCTAACCGTCACATTGGCTGGGCCCCCCTGCCACCGGACGCGCGCTGGTCGGCCTCCATCGGTTTTGGCGTCTGGACGGACGCTTATTATGGCATCGGACCTGGCTATTACAATTTCATCCCCATCAACTCGTTCTGCCAGCGCCGCAGCCTGCGCTCTTTCATTCTGCCGCGAACGCAAAACGTGACCATCATCGATCAATCCGTCAACATCACGAATATCAGCTATCGTCAAAACGTGTTCAATCAGGTGTTCGTCGGCGGTCCCGACCTGCATCATATGGAGCGTTTTGGCGGCGGCAGCGTGCATCGTCTGGCTCTCCGCCAGGACCAGGACTGGCAGCGTGGCGATTGGCGCTCTCGCGCTGGCACTCCCGGTTGGGGCGGTTTTTCACGCGTGGATCGTGATCAATACCTGGTCGCCTCACCTCGTTTCGAGCGGCAGGAGCGCCCGATCTTGCCGCCAAGTGTTCGTGAGCGTATCGACCGGCCCGGCTTCGACCGCGGCTGGCGTATCGCCGGCAGCGGTGAGGCCGCCGAAGAAATGCGCCACCGCCTGCATCAACGCGAGGCCCAAAACCTGCCGGAGCGCCTGCCCGAACGCCGCCCCAACTTGGCGACAAGCAATACCCCTCCGCCCGCCATCGGCAGACCCCTTAGCCAAAGTGAACGCCGTCCCCAATTCCTGTCAGAGGGGCGCGGGAGTGTCACCCCTGGCCGGCCAAGTCTGCCATCACGGGATGGCAATTCGCCTGGAACACTGACGGATCGTTTGCCCGGGACGACGCCCGGAGACGCCTCCAGACCACGCCCGTCTGAGGAAGTCCGCCCGCCCTCCGGCTCGCTGCCGGGCGGTCCTTCCGTGACGCGGCCCTCAGGCCCTCCTGGCAGCTCCTCGCCCTCCATGCGCCCGCCCTCCGGCTCGCTGCCGGGCGGTCCTTCCGTGACGCGGCCCTCAGGCCCTCCTGGCAGCTCCTCGCCCTCCATGCGCCCGCCCTCCGGCGCGCTGCCGGGCGGTCCTTCCGTGACGCGGCCTTCAGGCCCTCCTGGCAGCTCCTCGCCCTCCATGCGCCCGCCCTCCGGCTCGCTGC
>VFQQ010001879.1_pt1 | contig 26524 bp, 25 predicted proteins | sample 3512341 | NCBI WGS metagenome assembly VFQQ01 (sample SAMN10412373, study PRJNA504923) | tailings metagenome | isolation source: Relicate 2 Philex TSF1 revegetated site | place: Philippines: Tuba, Benguet | collected 2017-08-29
GGTGGATCTGGGCCTGCCGGACGGCTCCGGCATCGACGTCATCCGCGAGGCGCACGCGCTTTGGCCGGGCTGCGCGATCATGGTCTCGACGACCTTCGCGGACGAGCGCAACGTCATCGCCTCGATCGAGGCCGGGGCGAGCGGCTATCTGCTGAAGGACAGCCCCTTGCCGACGATCGTCCAGGACATCCGCATCCTGCACGCCGGGGGCAGTCCGATCAGCCCGCGGATCGCGCGTCAGGTGCTGATGCGCTTCCGCCCGGACGAGCGGCCGGCGGAGGTCGCCGACAAGGCGGCGGTCCCCAGCCTGTCCGACCGCGAGAAGGAGACGCTGCAGCTGATCACCCGGGGCTTCTCGTTCGACGAGATCGCCGAACTGATGGGCGTGTCGCGGAACACGGTCCTGACCTTCGTGCGTCGCATCTACACCAAGCTGGAAGTGCGCTCGAAAACCGAGGCGGTGTTCGAGGCGCGCGCCCATGGCCTTCTCTAGGGGGGCGGCGCTCCTGCGGCGCTGGGGGGCGCCGGCGGTTCTCGTCCTGGCGGTCGTGGCCGTCATCGGCCTGGGTCTGCTGTTCCAGGCCCGTTCGGACGCCGAGCGGATCACCGGCGCGCGGCTGGTGGCCATCGACACGGTCGGCTACCAGGCGCCGCCGCCGACGAGCGACGAGATTCCGGCGGGCGGATCGATCGTGGCGCTGCCGCACGCGCCGTCTCCGGCCTGGGTTCCCAGCGCCGACCCGTCCCCCGATCGCATCGCCACCCAGGTCACCTGGTACAGCCTGAAGGCCTCGCCGCCGCCGGACGACGGCGAACAGCTCTATCTCTACATCCCGCGCTGGAAGTCGGACGGGACCCTGGCGATCTACGCCGACCGTCGGCTGGTCTATCAGTCGCACGCCAATCTGCAGTGGAACGGGTCGAACCAGCCGATCCTGGTCGCCCTGTCGCGCACGACGGTTTCGCATCCGCCTCGGACCATCGACATCCGGCTCCAGCACGTCCGAGGCATCGGCGGCGCCTTCTCTTCGGTCTGGCTCGGGACGCATGAGCAGCTCGCCCCGCAGTACTATCTGCGCGAGTTCTTCCAGGTGCGCCTGCCGGCCCTGTCCGCGGCGGCCTTTCTCGCCACCGGCATCTTCGCGCTGTTCGTCTGGTTCAGCCGACAGCGGGAGGCGATCTATCTGCTCTACTTCCTGATGTCGGCGGTCTGCTTCCTGCGGATGCTGCATACCTTCGTGGGGACGCATCCGTTGGCGGTGTCCGACGCCTGGTTCGGCTGGATCACCGTCAATTCGCTCTGCTGGATGCTGGTGGTGCTGCACCTCTTCTCGGCCCAGCTTCACCGGGCCCGCCAGCCGCGCCTCACGCTGTTCGTCGTCCTGAACGCCGTGTTCTGGACCGTCGCGACCCTGCCGGGCTTGCTGGATGCGACCCTGATTTCGTCGCTGGTCTATATCAACATGCTGCTCCTGGGCCTGGTCCTGGGCGTCAACGGCGCCTGGCAGTCGGCCCGCGCGGGATCGAACTTCGCCATGCTACTGTCGGTCTGGGGGCTCGTGACCCTGGCGGCCGGACTCTACGATTGGTCCCTGCAGCAGAACCGGGTGAACATCGAGAGCGTGTTCCTGACCAACTTCACCGGCGTCGGGTTCACCATCATCTTCTGGTACATCATGTTCCGCCTCTATGTGGAGGCGCTGGAGACGGCGCAGGGGGCCAAGGCGGACCTGGCGCTGCGGCTGGCCCAGCGCGAGGCGGAGCTGACCGCCAGCCACGCGCGGCTGCGCGAGGTCGAGAACCGGGAGCTCCTGAACCAGGAGCGCCAACGCCTGATGCAGGACATGCACGACGGCCTGGGCTCGACCCTGGTCGGCGCCCTTCGCGCGCTGGAGGGCGGCCGCCCGGCCGAGGATCTCGACCTGGTCGGCATGTTGCGGGGCTGTATCGACGACCTGAAGCTGACCATCGACTCCATGGAGCCGGTCGAGACCGACCTGCTGCTGCTGCTGGCCACCCTGCGCTTCCGTCTGCAGCCGCGCCTCGAGGCCAGCGGCGTGAAACTGTCCTGGAACGCCGGGGAGGTGCCGCCGCTCGAATGGCTGGACCACCGCCACGCCCTGCACATCCTGCGGATCCTGCAGGAGGCCTTCGCCAACATCCTCAAACATGCCGGGGCGAGCGAGGTTGCGGTTTCCGTGAGCGCGAGCGAGGGCGAGGTCGAGATCCGGGTGCGTGACGATGGCCGGGGCTTCGATCGCGGGCTTCCGTCGACCGGGCGGGGCCTGGTCAACCAGCAGCGTCGGGCGGAGGCGATCGGCGGGGCCGTCGCCTGGGAGGCGGTCGATCGCGGGACCTGCCTGCTGCTTGTCCTGCCGGTAGTGAAGGCGGCGGGGTAGGGGCGGCCCGCCCCCGCGCCTTCGGGCGAGGGCGGGCGCGCGCCAGGCCGCCGACGGCTATCGGTCGGGCGCGGCCGGCGGCTGTCCCTCCGGCTTGGCGGCCGGCTTGGCGCCTTTGTCGGCCATGCTGGGCGGCATCCCGAAACTGTCGGCGAAGAACCCGGCGACGCCGCCCTCGGTTCCATAGGCGTCACAGGCGTCGTCCGTCTTCTTCCCGAACGCGGGGAACTTCACGGGGGAGCCCTTGAACGGCGATTCACCGGTGTTCAGGAGGTCGCCGAAGTTCTCGCCGAAAGCGGCGGCAAGCTGATAGGCGTCGCCGATCTCGGATACGCTGGACGAGTCTCCAAGCGACACCATCTGGGCGCCGCGCGACCAGATCATCGCCGCCTGCTGGTTGCCCTCGGCGTCCAGGGCCTCGGCCTCGACCGTGAGGCTGCCCAGGCCGACGGGAATGCGGGGCGTCAAGATCGGCACGGGGCTGACGAAGCCCACGACCATCGAGCCGGCGGCGGCGACCTTGTTGGTGGCGTCGAGACGGGTGATCGTGGCCTGGATGTTGAGGTCGGCCGGGGTGGCGGGGTCGACGACGTCGAACCGCGTGCTCAGGGTCTTGCACAGCGCGCGATCGACGCGGTTGGCCACCAGCGCGCGGTTCTCTTCGGTCAGGCCGGCCCCGACGCCGTCGCCGAACCGCGTCGCCGAGATCCGGACGGTCTTGGCGGCGAGGATCTCGTCCTTGTCGACGCGGATCTGGGAGTTCGTCGAGGCGCGGTTCGACGGGGCGAGGCCCGCGTAGGACGTCAGCGAGCCGCTTCGGGTCATCGGCGACGATGTGCAAGCCGCCAGCAGGGCCAGCGGAATGAAGGCGCAGGTGCGGACCGCAAGGGCCCTTCCGGCCTCAAGGTCGAAGGTCGCAGGGGGACTCATCCATTGCTCTCCAGGTGATGAGGATCGTTGTCTCGGACCCCGGGCGTCCGCGAACCTTTCAGGTTGCGTTGCTCCCGGATTCGCGCGGGCGTCCTGGTCCCTCCTGCCCACCAGAGAATGGCAAACCCGTGGCATGCGAAGCGCCCGCCGGCGCGCCGTCATGTGGCGGCCCCGGCGTCCCTATCCGTGATGCTCAGGCCGCGCGGGCGTTCAGCGCCCTCGGTCGGACGTTCCGAGAGGCAGGATTAAATTATTGAAATGAACTGCGGGCGCCGGTCAGCCGGCCGGCTTCGCCAGCTTGCGGCTCGGCGGCGCACCGCCTTCGAAGGCGGGGGCGACCAGGGCGGTCGCGGTCGCGACCAGGCGATCGACCGCCTGGGGAAGCTCTTCGCCGGCGTACGCCCAGTAGAGCCAGGCGGCGGAGTTGAGGAAGTAGGCGTACAGCGCCAGGTCGAACAGCGCGTCGTCGGGCCAGGGCGAGCCGAGCGCCTTGAACTGCTGGGCGATTCCGGCGGCCTGGGCCGACTGATGGCGTCGGGTGACGTCTTCCAGGCTGGGGAAGTGGTCCATCGCTTCGTTCAGCGCCAGGCCGTAGCCGATCTCCGCCTCCTTGGCCTTGATCGCCCGCAGCCAGCCGCCGATGTCCACGCGCCAGTCGCCGGTGGCGACGATGGGCGTCTCGACGATGGCCCGGATTTCACCGAGCTTGGCCTCGTAGAGCGCCAGGATCAGGGACTCCTTGTTCGGGAAGAAGTGGTACAGCGCCCCGACCGAGACCCCGGCCTCCCTGGCGATCGCCGGCGTGGTCAGACCCGACGGCCCGTCTCGCACGAGGACGCGCTGCGTCGCGGAGAGCAGATCGTCGATGCTCTGCCGCCCGCGAGCCTGCACCGGCGCCTTTCGCTGCGTCAGGGTTCCGGTCTTCGTCGTGCCTGACTTCGCCAAACCGCCGATCTCCTCGTTTCAGACCTGATGTCGCGGTCCCGAAGCCCGCGGTCAATCCCGGCTTGCACAAAAACCGAAACAGAATAATGTTTCGGTTATAACCATAAAGGGGGGAGTGACATGAAGAGCTTCACTGGTCGCGCTTTGCTCGTGTCGACGGCGCTGTGCGGCGCGCTCGGCGTCGCCGCGCCGGCCATCGCCCAGGAAGACGGGGCGGCGAGCGTCGAGGAAGTCATCGTCACGGCCCAGCGGCGCGAGCAGCGGCTTCTGGATGTGCCGGCCTCGGTCGCGGCGGTCGGCGCAGACGCCATCAAGGATCTGAACATCCAGCAGGTGTCGGAGCTCAGCAGCCATGTCCCGAACCTGGCGATCGACTCCTCGACCTCGCTGAACTCGGCCGTCTACATCCGGGGCGTCGGGGCCAACAGCCGCAACATCGGCTTCGACACCCGCGTCGGCGTGTACATGGACGGCGTCTATCTGGGCCAGTCGCCGGCCCTGAACCAGGAGCTCGTCGATCTGGAGCGGGTCGAGGTTCTGCGGGGGCCGCAGGGCGCGCTGTTCGGCAAGAACACCGTCGCCGGCGCGATCAACCTGATCTCGCGCCGCCCGTCCTTCGAGCGCGAGGGCTATGTCGGTCTGCGGCTCGGCGACCACGAGGAAATCCAGGCGACGGCCCGCTACAACCTGCCGCTCTCCGATACGCTGGCGGCCAAGCTGTCGGTCAACCGCGCCCAGCGCGACGGTTTCACCAAGAACCTCTACGACGGCGGCACGGTCGGCAACCGCGACGTCTGGTCCTGGCGGGCGCAGCTGCGCTGGGAAGCCACGGAAGACCTCTCGGTCAACATCTCGGCCGACGGCCTGGTCGCGCGCGAGGCGGGCGAGTACGGCAACGCCTTCACCAACACCTTCGGCACGGCGCTGACTCCTGGCTACCTCCAGCCGCGGACGGTGAATCTCGATCATCGGAACCGCGACGAACGCGACGTCTATGGGGTGGCCGTCGAGGTCGCCTACCGTCTGGCGAGCGGCCCGACGTTCAAGTCGATCACCGCCTGGCGCTCGACCGATTTCTTCAGCACCAACGACCTCGACTACTCGCCGCTCGACCTGCTGTCGGTCGACTTCGACGACAGCTACGACCAGTACACCCAGGAGTTCCAGCTGGTCTCGAGCGGGGACGGCCCCCTCGGCTATGTCGCAGGTCTTTATCTGTACCAGCAGGACAGCGAGACGAAGCGCACCGGACGGGTCGGCTCGCTGGGCCCGGCCCTCGGCGTGGCGCCCGGCACGACCCTGCCGACCGCGGGCGACCTCAGGACCCGCAACGTCGCTCTCTACGGCAACGCCGAATACGAACTCACCGAGAAGCTCACGGTGGGCGCCGGCTTCCGCTGGTCGTGGGAGGAGAAGGTCGTCGACTACATGATCGACGGCGGCGGCCTGCCGGCGCTGGGTCTGGCGACGGGCCGGTTCTCGGACTCGCGGGTGGATCGCGACTTCTCGCCGACGGTGACTGCGACCTACGCCTTCCAGCAGCGTCTGACGGGCTTCCTGCGCTATGCGAAGGGCTACAAGAGCGGCGGCTACAACCTCGACTTCGTCAGCAAGACGATCTTCCCGGGCAATCTGGCGTTCGAGAAGGAGACCGCGTCGTCCTTCGAAGGCGGCCTGAAGGGCGAGCTGTTCGAGCGGCGCCTGAGCTTCAGCGTCACCGCCTTTCAGACCACGTTCGAGAACTATCAGGTCGACCAGTTCCAACAGCTCGCCGGCGGCGGCGTGGCCATCGTGATCGGCAACGCCTCGGAAGTGCGCAGCCGCGGCCTGGAGCTGGAGGGCGTGTTCCGCGCGGGCGGCGGCCTGTCGATCGACGCCAGCCTGGGCCTCCAGGACGTCGAGTTCACCGCGTTTCCCGGCGGCGGCTCCGGCGGGGCCGACGCCAGCGGCAAGCGCGTGCCGGGCGCCGCCAAGGTGCAGGCCGCGCTGGGCGCCACCTACGTCCGGCCGATCGGCGACGACTTCGAGCTGCTGCTGCACGCCGACTACAGCTATCGCGGGTCGTACTACTCCGACATCGACAACCTCGACTCCGTCGTCGTCGGCGGCGTGACCGTGCCCTTCGACAAGATCCCGGAACAGGGCTACGTCAACGGCCGCATCGCCCTGTCCCGCGGCGCCCAGGGCTGGGAGATCGCGCTCTGGGGCCGCAACCTGTTCGACGAGAACAACGTCCAGATCTACGGCGGCGACATCTTCGGAACCCGCACCCGCCGCTTCACCGCTCCGCGCACCTGGGGCGTGGAACTCAGCGCCCGTTTCTAGGAGATCATCGGTATGAAGGCGCACGCCATCACCCTGGCGCGGGCGATCGCCCTCGCCGCCGCCCTGGGCCTCGCCGCTCCCGCCGTCGCGGGGCAGCCCCCGGCTAAGCCGTCGGTCCTGTCGCCGCCGGACATGCAGCTGACCCCGGCCGAACGGGAAGAGCTGACGCTCGGCCAGCGGCCGGAGAGCTGGTTCGCCACACAGCTCAAAGGTCCGCGCGAGGTCGTCGACGGCCAGCGGCTGAACGCCAAGCTCCAGTTCCTCATGGAGCGGACGCGGAAGGCCGGGCCGCCGGAAACCCGGGAGGCGGTTCTCGCCGAGTTCGACACGCCCGAGAAGCGGGCCAAGATCCGCGCCTCGGTCGACCGGCGCTGGGCGATGCGCACCCAGGTGACGCAGGAGATGGCCTCCGTCGAGGATCGCATGATCCCGGGGCGCGACGGCTCCGTTCCGGTGCGAATCTACCGTCCGGCCGGCGCGGAAGGCCCGCTGCCGGTGCTGGTCTACTATCACGGCGGCGGTTTCGTCTTCGCGAGCGTCAAGGCGATCGACCGCGTCGTGCGCCTGATCGCGAACGAGGCGAAGGTCGTGGTGGTCTCGGTCGACTATCGGCTGGCGCCGGAGCATCCGTACCCGGCCGCGCACGACGACGCCGAGGACGCCTTCCGCTGGGCGGCCGCGAACGCCGCTTCCTTCGGCGGCGATCCGGCCCGGATGGCCGTCGGCGGCGACAGCGCGGGCGGCAACCTCGCCCTCTCGACCTCGCTGCGCGCGGCGAAAGGCGATGGACCCAAGCCGCTCTACCAGCTGCTCTACTATCCCGCCGTCGGTCTCGGCCAGGACGAGGCCTCCTACGACCTGTTCGACGAGGGCTACAGCCTGGACCGCGGGTTCATGGAGGCGGTGACCCAGCTCACCTTCCCCAAGCCGGCGGACCGCGTCGCGAAGGACGCCGAGATCCTGTCCAACGCCTCGCTCGCCGGCATGCCGGCCACGATCGTGGTCACGGCCGGCTTCGATCCTCTGCGCGACCAGGGACGTCGTCTCGCCCGCCGGCTCCAGGCCGACGGCGTCGGCGCCGTCTACCTGAACTACGACTCCCTGACCCACAGCTTCCTGAACTGGTCGGGCGTGGTCGAGGAGGCCGAGGCCGCGGCGCGCGAGACGGCGGCGGTGCTGGGGCGCGGACTCCGGAGCCGCCCCGGCGAACTGGCTCTGCGGCCGAAGCCGTAGCGCGGCGAGGGGAGGCGGCGGATGGCCGGCGGAATCTTCGAAGACTGGGCCGCCGCGGACGTGGTCGATCTCGTCCGGGAGTATCCGATGGCCTGGCTGGTCTCTTCCGGCCCGGCGTTCGCCGCCACTCCGCTGCCGCTGCTGCCGGACGTCGACGACGAGGGGCGGCTCGTCGGCCTGACCGGGCATATGGCGCGGTCCAACCCGCACGCGGCGTTCCTGCGCGAGCAGCCGCGCGCCCATGTCCTGTTCCAGGGCGCGCACGGCTACATCTCGCCGTCGTGGTTTCGCGACCGCAGCCGGGCGCCGACCTGGAACTATGCTGTTCTCCGGATCGCCGCGGACGTGGTCTTCGATTCCGAAGGAGTCGATCCGGCCCTCGGGCGGCTCGTCGAGACGATGGAGAAGGATCGTCCGGGGGCCTGGTCGCCGGCCGAGATGGGGCCGCGCTACGAGCGCCTGCGCCGGGGCGTCGTCGCCTTCCAGGCGCGCGTCGTGTCGCTGGACGGGCGCTTCAAGCTCGGACAGGACGAGCCCGACGAGGTGTACGAGGACATCATGAGCGAGGTCGCCGGCTCGGACCTCGGCCGATGGATGAGCCGGTTCGGGCGATCCTAGGCGCCGAAAGGACGCGAAACTTGCCGGCGAACGGCGTAGAAGCGGCGCCTGTACGGCGTCGCGACGCGTTGAACCCACCGGAAAAGTGCAAGACCTCCAACCCCACCGCCTCTCCGTCGCCCCCATGATGGAGTGGATCGACTTTTCAATGATTTCAGTGGGTTAGGGGGTGTCGTGTGCACTTTTTTGCACACGCGGTTCTCGCTTCGGGCTCTTTTCGTTCATTCGCAGCGACCCGAGAAAACCCTCTTTTTCGCCCTTCGAACGGGCTGAGACACAGCCGTTCCAACCGCCTCCAAGAGGTCGGCGAAGGTCGGCAGAGTAGGCTGTTGGAAGGCAGGACTCTGGCGGCGGCGGGCAATGGCGCGCCAGATGATGGAGGCCGTCCCGCAGGACGCGTTGATTAGGTTTTGCCCAAGCGTTTGACGGCCGCAAGGAGCGGGCGCTCGCCTTCGCAGTAATCCTCCCAAGCGGTCAGCTTGGCGATCATCGCCGGAACGGTGCGGACAGTGTATCTGGCCGGATCCAGCCCTTTCTTCACCTGGCCCCAGCTCAAGGGCATGGACACCGGCGCGCCCGGACGTCCGCGCGGCGACAGCGGCGCGACCGCGGTCGCCATCCGATCGTTGCGCAGATAGTCGAGGAAGATCCGCCCGATCCGCTCCTTCTTGGCCATGTTGATCAGGTAGCGGTCGGGGCTATCGGCGGCCATGACCTTGCAGACGTCGCGCGCGAAGGCCTTGGCGATGTCCCAGCCGACGCCCTTGGCCTGCAGCGGCGTCACCACATGCAGTCCTTTGCCGCCGGTGGTCTTGCAGAAGCCGAAGAGACCCAGCGCCTCGAGCCGGTCGCGGATTTCACGGGCCGCTTCGATCACCCGCTCGAACGGCACGTCCGGGGCGGGGTCGAGATCGAACACCAGTCGGCCGGGCTGTTCGGGCGCGAACGGCTCATTGTTCCAGGGATGCAGCTCAAGCGCGCCGGCCTGGGCGGCCGCGACGAGCGCCTCGATCCGGTCGAACTGCAGATAGGGTTTCCGATCACCCCGAACCTCGACCTCGGTGATCAGGTTGGACTGTCCCCTGGCCGAATGACGCTGGAAGAACTTCTGATCACCGTTGATGCCGTCCGGCATGCGGATCATCGAGCAGGGCCGGCCGCGGACATGAGGCAGCATCCAGCGACCGACCGCCTCATAGTACCGCGCCAACGCCTGCTTGGTGACGGGCTTGCCATCGCCCCCATCAGGCCAGAGCGGCTTGTCAGGGTGGGAGAGGGTGACGCCCATCACCGGCGTCGACCCGCGCGACGTCGTCGCCTTGGCGCGCACGGGAACCGGCTCGGCGAGTTCGGTCTCGGCGGGCGCCGGCGTCTCGGCCTCGACTTCGCGGGCGGGCTTGTCTTCGCGCAGGCCCTTGAACGCTGCCTGGCGGATCGCGCCCTCGCCGGTGAAGCCCGCATATTCGATCTCGGCGACGAGTTCGGGCTTCACCCAGTGGACATCGGCCGTCTTGCGCGGCGCCCCCTTGTGCGTGAAGGGGCTGACCGTCGTCTCGAGCGCCTTGAGCCGCGGCAGGATCCTGGCGACCACACTGCTGCCAAAGCCCGTGCCGATGCGGCCGACATGGATGAGTTCGCCCTCCCGGTTCACGCCGGCGATCAAGGATCGGAACTTCTCGCCCGTCATGGTCCAGCCGCCGATGACCACCTCATGGCCAGCGCGGCACTTGGACTTGCGCCAGCTGTCGCTCCGCCCGGATCGATAGGGGGCGTCGAGGCGCTTGGAGACGATGCCTTCCAGGTCCATGCGACAGGCCGACTGCAGCACCGCGTCGCCGGCGGTGACGAAGTGGTCGACGTAGCGAATGTTGGCCGGCGCCGCCTCGATATGAGCCTGCAGGCGGGTCTTGCGGTCCGACAGCGGCAGGGCGCGCAGATCCCCCTTGCCGTCGAACAGCTGATCGAAGGCGAAGAAGATTAGGTCGTTGGTGTCGGCCTCGGAGATCGCTGCCTGCAGTGCGGCGAAATCCGGGGCCCCGGTGTGGTCGAGGGCGACGACTTCGCCGTCGATGATCCCATCGCCAAGATCCGCGCCGGACGCGACGATCTCAGGAAACTTCGAAGACCAGTCCAGCCCCTTGCGGGTCAGGAGCTTGGCCTTGCCGCCGACGGTGCGGAGTTGCATCCGGTAGCCGTCGAACTTGATCTCGTGCGCCCATCCGGTTCCGGCCGGCGGTTTCTCCTGCGACTTGGCGAGCTGCGGTTCGATGAAGGCCGGCAGGGCGGCGACGGTCTTGGCCTTCGCCCCAGTCTTGGTCTTGGCGGGCGCCACCAATCCGGCCGGCGCGCCCTCGTGGCGGTTGCTCCGCCATACCGAACCCGCCGCCACGCTCCTGGCGGTCATGAAGGGGCTAGCGGCTCTTCCCTTGCCGTTGGTGATTTCGGTCATGGTTCGAGCCGAGGCGACCGAGCGATCATCGTCGGTCGGGACGGTCGAGCCGCCTTCAACGGCGCCCTCGTCGCGATGCTTGATGAGCAGCCACGCCGCCCTGCCGCGGGCGTCGCGCCGGGTGCGCACGATCACCCAGGAACCGTGCATCCGCTCGCCTTCCATGACGAACTTCAGTTCGCCCTTGGCCAGCGCCGCGCCGATGTTCTCGAAGCCCTTTTCCGGCGCCCAGTAGCCGCGATCCCACAGCATCACCGTGCCGCCGCCATACTGACCCTTGGGGATCGTTCCCTCGAAGTCGCCATAGTCGAGGGGGTGGTCCTCGACCTCCATCGCCATGCGGCGATCCTTGGGATCGAGCGACGGGCCCTTGGGCACCGCCCAGGACTTGAACGTCCCCGCATATTCGAGCCTCAGATCGAAATGCAGGTGGCTGGCGGCGTGCTTCTGGATGACGAACCGCAGGGCATCGGACGGCACGACCTTGGCGTTGTCGCCGGACGGCTCCGCCGTCGCGGTGAAGTCCCGCATCTCCTGGTACTTGGCGAGCTTGTTGGCGGCCATGACGCAACCCGGCTTTTCAGGCGGGATTCAACGAACGGAGGGGCCGGACGATCCCGGCGAGCGGGCAAATCCATTTGCGGGGTGGCGCGTTGTTATCGACGGAGACCTCGATATGACCCCGGCCCCGGCAGAGTCCCGCACCTTCCGCGCCCATGCCCGCCATGTCGACGCTCACCATGCGCGCACGGTCGAGGAGCCGTCCTTTGAGGCCGCCGCCGTGGCCTATGTGGAGGACCTGCATGACCTGCCCGGCGAGGCGGGCGAGATCAGGGTCATCGTCGTCGAGGTCGAGAGCGGCCGTCAGCATTGCTTCCGGATCGATCTGGAAAGCGGTGAAACCTCACCCTGCGCTTAGGGACGAACAAATCGGCCTCAGAGCCGTTGAGTCCGGGCGCTGGGGAGCTCTGCCGTCTGGAGATGGATTGATGGCCTACCGCCCGACTTGGCAAGGACACCTGAAACTCTCGCTCGTCACCTGTCCGGTGGCGCTCTACGCGGCCATCAATTCAAGCGGCGACGTCCACTTCAACCTGATCAATCCGAAGACCAACAACCGGATCAAGATGATCACGACCGATCCGGACACCGGGCCGATTGATCGCGCTGATCTGGTCAAAGGCTATGAGGTCTCCAAGGGCGAGTACGTCCTGCTGACCCAGGACGAGATCAATTCGGTGAAGCTGGAGAGCACCAAGACGATCGATATCGAGCGCTTCGTCGCTGAGGACGAGATCGACAGGCTCTATTGGGACACGCCCTATTTCCTGGCGCCCGACGGCAAGCTGGCCCAGGAAGCCTACAGCGTCATCCGCACGGCCATGGAGAGATCCGGTCAGATCGCGCTGGGCCGGGTGGTCATCGGCACGCGCGAGCGCATTCTGGCGCTGGAGCCGCGCGACAAGGGCATCCTCGCCTACACCATCCGAAGCGATGCGGAAGTCCGCAAGCCCGACGAGATCTTCGACGCCATCAGCGGCGCCAAGCCGGACGGCGGGATGATCTCGATCGCCGAGAAGATTATCGAGCAGAAGGAAGGGCCTTTCGACGCCAGCCGGTTCGTCGACCGCTATGAGGAAGCGCTGAAGGCTCTGATCGAGGACAAGAAGAAGGGCCATAAGCCGGCCAAGGTGGCCGAGCCCGAAGACACCAACGTCATCGATCTGATGGCCGCCCTGCGCGCCAGCCTCGGCGCCAAGACCAAGGCGGCCGCGAAGCCGGCCGCGAAGGCCAAGGCCCATCGGCCCGCGAAGGCGCGGGCCCGCAAGGCCAGCTAGTCACGCCGTCGCTGTCCGGCCGTCGCGGTCTCGCTCGCTCGAAACTCTTCAACCTTGGCTCGGCAGGTTCTCGGGCGGCTCGACCCGGCGGGCGACGCGCCAGTAGGGCCAGGGTTTGGCCGACACCTTCTCGATCTCGAACCAGCCCTCGTCGCCGTCGAACGGCAACCCAAAGTGCTCGGGGTGGAGAAAGCCGGTGTTGCTGCGGCCCCGCCCAGCCGCCGGAAAGGTGAAGAACAGGGTTTCGCCGAGGCCTTGGCCCGTCGGGGTCGGCGCGCGGGAGCGGGTCAATTTCACGATCCGCCGAGCTATCACCCGCCCTAGCGGCATCTGGCGGCCGAAAGGCGAACCAGCGGACCCAGTGCGACCATGGCGCTGTCGAGCTTGGCGCGGCCGGTCCGCAGTCTCGCGGCGATCTCATCCATAACGTCGGAGACCTGCCAGGCCAACGCGACGCCTTCGTCCGACGACCAGTCGACGCATCGCCCCGCCGCCGCGAGCCGCTCGATAGCTTCCGGATCGCCCCAGGCGCCGAAATGCTCGATCTCGGCGAGGGCCGTCTCCTCGACGATCTGCCGCGTCTGCGGATCGAGCGTCTCGACCCGCCGATAGGCCGGGCGCGGCTGACCGTTCGCGGGCCTTGCCTGGGCGCTCATCGTACACCTCCAAATGTTCTTGATATGTTCTGTTCTTGAGGGGCGGCGGAGTCAAGCCGACTCCCTCTACCCGACCCGCAGGGTTGAACGGAGGTCGGCGGGCGGTCGCGCTCGGTCCCGCCGCTACGCGGCTCCTGCGGGCGCGCCGCTATGCGCGCCTTTGGGCGTCGCCCGCCGATCGGCGCCGCGTCCCGCCGCGCGCTGCGCGCGGGCTCCTTGCAGGCTTCATGTTTGCTTCGGGCCCGACCAGGCGCGATGGGGCGGATACGGGAGGCTGGTCGCCCAAGCCGGGCGACTCAGGGTTCAACAGCGCTGAGGGACGCCAAGATGATGATCATCAGCCGATTGAGAGCACAGGCGCTGGCGCTGCCGGGCGCTCAGGAAAAGGTGCTGCTCGACCGTCCGATGTTCAAGGTTCGCGGCCGGACCTTCGCGACCGAGAACTGGCCCGAGCCCGGTTGGGCCGTCGTCAAGCTGACGATCGCCGACCAGGCGCGCTTCTCGGCGCTATCGCTGGCGGTGCGGGCTGAGCCGGAGCGGGGCGCGGCCGGGATCACGCTGTTGCGCCTTGCGGGGCTCGACGACGAGTTGCTGGGAGATGTCCTGGCCGCGGCGTGGTCGCTCGCCTACGGCGCGGAAAAGGCGCGCTCGATCGCTCCAGCGACGGCCTCGAGCCTGTCCGTCGCCGCCGACTAGGGCGTCTGGACCCTCGTCGGGAGCTCGACGATGCATGGAGGGAAGGGGTCGGGCGTTGGAATCCTCCGCGATGTTGAGGAGGCCCGGCGCTTAGACTCCGGCCGCCGCCGACACGGCGCGCACGCCGCATCCCCTGGCTCCCGGCCGGCATCCTGTTCGTTCCGGCGCCCGACACCGCTTCCTTAAAGCCGGGCTCGCCTCACAACAACGGCGTCCGCGCCTGCGCTGGGCGCCGCCCGTTTCAAGACAGGCTTAGGGCTCCGCCCTCAGCGCGCTTCGGAGCGGCTTTCGCCCAGCTTCGGTCCCCCTCGCGGGCGTCACAGCCGCAAGGCCCAAATGGGCCCTGCAGCTGGTTCCCCGCAAAGCCGCCCCTCCGCTTGCACACCCGGTCTCGCCGACGGGCAGGGCCGCAGGCGCGCCCTTGCGCCTGCAACCCTGTCCCAGGAGGCAGACATGAACGCCCAAACGCCGGTCGACATCACCGCCATCAACGGCGCCGTGATCGACATCCCGCTCAACCGTCTCAAGGCGTCGCCTCGGAACGCGCGCAAGAGCGGGCACGCCGCCGCCGACATCGAGGCGCGGGCCGCCAGCATCGCCGCCAAGGGGCTGTTGCAGCCCCTCGTCGTCGAGCCGGAATTCGACGCCGAGGGCGCTGCAACCGGCGCCTTCCTCGTCACCATCGGCGAAGGGCGGCGACTTGCGCTGCGGCTGCTGGTTCAGCGCAAGCGTATCCGCAAGACCCATCCGGTGCGGTGCATCGTCGATACCGAGAACGATCCCTTCGAAATCTCGCTCGATGAGAATGTCAGCCGCACCGACATGCACCCGGCCGATCAGTTCGAGGCCTTCCGAACACTCAACGAAAGCAAGGGCTGGAGCGCCGAGGAGATCGGCGCCCGGTTCGGCGTCAGCGCGCAGGTCGTGCGCCAGCGCCTGCGGCTGGGCGCCGTCAGTCCCCGGCTGATGGCGGTCTATCGCGACGGCGGACTGACGCTCGATCAACTGATGGCGTTCGCGGTCAGCGAGGATCACGCGCGGCAAGATCAGGTCTTCGAGCAAACGACCTACAGCCGCCAACCCCACGCCATCCGGCGCGCGATGACCCAGGACAAGGTCGCCGCCCAAGACCCGCGCGCCCGCTTCGTGGGGCTGGAGGCCTACGCCGAGGCTGGCGGCGCGATCCTGCGCGACCTGTTCACCGAGGACGGCGGCGGCTGGCTCGAGGATGTGGCCCTGCTCGACGCGCTGGCCACCGACAAGGTCGCGGGCCTAGCCGAGGACATCCGGCAGGCCGAAGGCTGGAAGTGGGCCGAGGGACGTCTGGACTATCCCTCCGGCCACGGCCTTGGCCGGGTCTACCCCAAGCCGGTCCAGCGCAGCGAAGCCGAGCTCGCTGCGATCCGCGAACTTGGGGAGACCTATGACGCGCTGGTCGAGGCCTGGGCCCATGTCGAGGACCTGCCGCCTGACATCGAGGCGCGTCTTTCCGATCTGGACGCTGAACTGGCGGCTTTTGGCGACGGCTATGCCTTCGAGCCGGACGATCTTGGCCGGGGCGGCGTCTTCGTCGTCGTCGGCCACGACGGAACGCCCAGGATCGAACGCGGACTGATCCGCCCTGAGGATGCGCGCCCTGCGCTATCGGAGGATGGCCATCCTTCTGCTGACGACGGAGAGGGCGGGGGCGAGGTGGAGCGTCAGGAGGACGACGCCGGTCCCGCGCCGCTGTCGGATCGTCTGATCGCCGACCTCACGGCGCACCGGACGGCCGCCATGCGCGACGCCTTGGCCAACCATCCCGAGGTTGCGCTCATCGCGGTGATCCATGCGCTGGTCCTGCGGACCTTCTACGCCGGCCACGCGGCCACCTGCCTGGATATCCGGATGGGATCAGCCGCGCTCGGGCGCGACGCGGAAGGCGTCGAGGACAGCGCGGCGGGACGAGCCGTCGAGGCGCGCTATGGGCTGTGGGCGCGGCAGCTTCCCGAGGCGCCGGAGGCGCTCTGGGCCTTCGTGACCGGCCTCGACAGCGACAGCCGCCTGTCGTTGCTGGCCTGCTGCGGCGGCATGAGCGTCAACGCCGTTCGCGGCTGGGAACGCCGCCCCGGCGCCTGGAGCCATGCCGATCAGCTCGCGGCGGCGCTCGATCTGGACATGACCGGCTACTGGTCCCCGACCGTTACCAGCTATTTCGGCCGGGTGACCAAGGCCCAAATCCTCGACGCGGTCCGCGAGGGTGTTGACGCCGCCGCCGCCGACCGCCTCGCCGGGCTGAAGAAGGAGGCCATGGCTGAGGAAGCCGAACGCCTGCTCGCCGGGCGCGGCTGGCTTCCGGCTCCGCTGCGGCCGGTCGCTCCGAGCACGACGGAGGAGCCGAACGCGCCCGAGCCGATGGCGCCGCCGCAAGCCGCCTGACACCATCGCGGGGCCGCGCGGCGCACCTTCGCCGCGCGGCTGGCGGGCGAGCATGCTACCACCGGCCCATGCTCAGGTTCGCGATGCTGCCCCTGCTTCTGTGCGCCGGCGCTGGATCGGCCCTTGCCGATCCCTGCAAGGCCATCCCGGACCGGGGGCCGCCGCCCGCCTGGGCCAAGCCCGGCGTGATCGTCAGCGGCCCGGTCCGTCATGTCGGCGACGGCGACAGCCTCTGCATCGGCCAGTCGGCCGATCCCGCAGCCTGGATCGAAATCCGGCTGGCCGACTTCTATGCCCCCGAACTGCACGCCCCCGGCGGACGCGAGGCCAAGGCCGCGCTCTCCACGCTGACCGACGGCGAGATCCTGACCTGCACCGCTGTCCGGCGTGGCCGGGTGGTCAGCTATGACCGGCTCGTCGCCATTTGCCGCATCGGCGGCGTCAGCCTGGGAGATCGGCTGCGTCGAGCGGGCGTCGCGGAAGGCGGCGCCGGTCGCTGAACCTCATCGTCATGTCCGTCCGGAGGCGGGCGCCGTCTCCGTTCACGGCGGCAGCCAGGTCTCGTCCCACTGAACCGGGTCGCCCCGCGCGGTCTCTGATGGCCTGATCTGGCCAGGGGAGGCAGGGCGAGCCCTGCTGGCTGTCGCCGCAACGACGGCGCACGGGTTTCTTCCCCTGGCGGCGAGCCGCCATTCCTCGCGACCCAACAAACCCGCGCGCCGTCGTCCTTCGCTGACGCTGCGGGGCTGCGCCTGCGGCTCGATCCACCCCTGGCTCGCGATCGCCATCGAGGCCGCGATGGGCGCGGTCCGAACAGCAAGGAGAGACCCCATGGCCACCATCGGTACTTTCACGAAGTCGGCGGACGGCAGCTACGGCGGCGCGATCAAGACCCTGACCCTCAACGTCAAGAACGCGGTGTTCCGGCCCGAGCAATCCGACAACGACAAGGCCCCCAACTTCCGCATCTTCGCCGGCCAGACCGAGTTTGGCGCGGCCTGGAAGAAGACCTCCCGCGAGAACAACGACTACCTCGCAGTCAAGCTCGACGATCCCAGCTTCCCGGCGCCGATCTATGCGAGCCTCGTCGACGCTGACGAGGGCTACAGCCTCATCTGGTCCCGACCGCGCGGCGCGGAGTGACCGTCTCGCGCCCCGCTCCGGCGGGGCGCCTTCCCAAAATTCAGCCCGAAAGGACAGGCCATGACGGTCATCCTCACCTCCGCTCAGCGGAGCCTCATGCTCGCCTACGGCGCCCGCAGCGCCGCCGGCGAGTCGCTTGATCCCCGTCCAGTCGTGAAACTCTTCACTCCGGACGCAAACGCCACCTGGCTGCTCACCGAACTCGATCTGGACGATCCGGATATCGCCTTCGGACTCTGCGACCTCGGCCTGGGCTTTCCCGAACTTGGCTCGGTGAGTCTGGCGGAAATCGCATCGGTGCGTGGGCCGCTTGGCCTGACGGTCGAGTGCGACCTCTACTTCGAGGCCGACCGCCCCCTCAGCGCCTATGCAGATGAGGCGCGTCGGCTGGGCCGCATCCGCGCCTGACAAGCCCAGCGCCGCCGCCGCCCGGCGGCGGCGCGTCGGCCCGGCCCAGCGTCCGTCACGCTGCGTCAGGCGGCCGGGAGCGCGTATCTGCGGACACTGATTTCGTCATCCTCGCCGAGGCTGATCTCGAGCACCTGGTTGATGAGGTCGCCGTTCGCCTGGACGTCGTCGAGAGCAATGTCGAACAGTTCGAGCTGGACCGCCTCGTCGAAGGTCTTGGGCGGCCCGTTGAGGCAGATCAGACCGGCGTGCAGGTCGGTCCGGGCGTAGAGGCCCCTTCCGCCGGGCGCTGCGGCTGGGCCGCGGAAGTCGAAGGCGTTGCGAGTGACCAGCGTCCAGTCCCCGGCCAGGACGATCTTCATCAGATCCCAGTCCTTGGTCCCCGTCTTGCCGATCCAGACGACGTGCGAACTGGCGACATGGCCGCGCTCTACGGCCAGTCTCGCCAGCGCCGGCGCCAGACACTCGTCGACCAGGCACTTCACGCGCGGCGCCGTCGCGCGACCTTGCGTTCGGAGATCAGCGTCAGGCCGTTGATGGCGGTCTTGCGCGGCCGGCCGCGTGCCGGGTTGGCCCGGACGTAGAGCCGGGCCAATTCGATCCGCTCCTCATCGAGGCCCGGATAGGCCGCCTTGACGCGGACGTCGTCGGCGCCGGCGGCGGCGACATCGTGCACCGGGATGCGAGTGCCTCGGATCACCGGTGTCCCGCCCAGGATCTCGGGATCCTCGACCACCATCTCTCGCGCCCGCCGAAGCGCGGCGTGGCGCGCGAAGGTCGCCTCCGCGAGCGGTAGGAGATCAACGGTGAGGAAGTCGCGCCGGTACACCCAGCGCATCGCCGTCGGAGACCGCATTTTGGAAACCAGCGCCTCAGCCGATAGCGTCTTGATCACCTGCGTCCGCTCAGCTGAGGTCAGGCTCCCGGCGGCGGCGTAATAGAAGGCCACCAGGGCGCAGGCATCGGCCTTCAGGTAGCGGCCGTTCCTGAGGCTGTACAACCGCGCCGGCACGATGTGCTCGTCGATGACGCGATTGACGTCGCGCACGCTCACATTGGCTACGACCGCCGCTTCGGCGGGGGTGAGCAGTTCGCTGGTGGTCGACATGCTGGTGCGCCTTAATGCTTCCGGACTGTCGGAATATATAATCATGCGTGCGGTCGTTGGAAGAGGCGGCGCTGCATGGGGCGTAGGGCTACGTGTCGAAGCGCTCGCGCGAAGGGGGCATGCTGCGGTTGTTGTCGCCTAGGGCAGGATAGCCTTGCCGGCAGCTTTGTATGACAGGGCTTCGCCGTGGCCGTTTTCAACGTCCGTCTTTCCGACGATCTCGCCGAGCGTTTCGACGCCGCGGCCACGCTGGAAGGTGGCCGCTCAGCGCTGCTGCGCCGATTGATCGCCGGAGCGGCGGGCGCAGCGCAGTCGGCGCCATCCCGGCCCGCCGCGACCGACCTGCGGGATGGGGCGCGGATCATGGTGCGGCTCGATTGGGCGGATGCCGCCAGGGTCGACGCCGAGGCCGCAGCGATGGAACTGACCCGCGCCGGCTGGGTGGCGGCGCTGGTCCGCCGTCGCGTGCGAGGGCGTCCGCAGTTCAGCCGCGCCGACGAATTGGCGCTGTTTTCGATCCGCGCCGACCTGCGCCGCATCGGCGTCAACCTCAACCAGATCGCGCGGGGGCTGAACGGCGGGGCTTTCGATGGTCAGCCGGTGGGTGCGGCGCTGCAGCGGGTCGGCGCCTTTCAAGACGATCTACGGCGGCATGCCGATGGACTGCGCGCCGCCCTGGCCGGGAACCTGGCCTATTGGGAGGCGGAGCGATGAGCGACTTCGCGATCATCCGGGGCTTCGAGGAGGTCTGGCGGCCGGCCGTCGGCGGGCGGCGGACGCGTCCGGAAGCGCCGACGAACCGCTGGAGCGAGACGTCCCCCCGCGCGCGCCTGGCGCGGCTGGCGGCGCGGGCGCCGGAGGTGTTGGTCAAGGTGACGGGACGGACGAGAGATTCCGGCCATCTGCGCTCCCACCTGAACTACATCTCGCGCAACGGCGGGCTGGCGCTCGAGGATCGTGACGGGCGGCGGCTGGAGGGGCGCCAGGAGGTTCGCGGCCTCGCCCACGAGTGGGGTGAAAATGCGATGGCCGACAGCCGGCGGCGCGCCAACACGCCCATCAGCCTGTCGCTGGTGCTGTCCATGCCGCGGGGCACGCCGGCCGATCGGCTGTTGGGCGCGGCCCGAGCCTTTGCCGCCGAGACCTTCGCCGCGCGTCATGACTATGTTCTGGCGCTTCATACCGATGCGGACCATCCGCATGTTCATCTGACTGTGCGAGCACTGGGGGACGGCGGCGAGCGGCTCAATCCGAAGAAGGCCGACCTGGAAGCCTGGCGCCAGGCCTTCGCGCGACGGCTTCGGGAGCGTGGGGTGGAGGCCGAGGCGACGCCGCGGCGGGCGCGGGGACAGGCGCTCAAGGCCGAACGGGCGCCGGTCCGCAAGATGCGCGAGCGATACGAAAGGGGCGAGGGCGCTGCGCCGCGCGTGCTGAGGTCGGCCCTGCAGGAGGCCGGGGAGGCCGCTTTCCTGGGAGATGCGGCGGCGCGGCCCTGGGAGACGGCGACCGCGCGTCGCCAGGCTCAGGTCCGGGCGCTCTACCTTGCGCAGGCGCGGTTGCTGATCGCTTCGGGTGATCGCGACGACCAGGCGTTGGGACGCGCCGTCGAACGGTTCGTGGCCCAGATGCCGACGCCGGACAGCCGGCGGCTGAGCCTGGCGCGGGCGCTGCGCGCGGCCAACCGCAGGGCCGTCGAACCGACGCCGGCGTCAGAGGTCGCCGATCGGCCAAGACGCCGCTGACCGCGATCGGAGGATAGGCCGCGGTATCGCCCTAGGGGCCGTAGCGCTCGCGCTCGGATCGCCGGGCCGGCGGGGTGAACTGAGCCCCGCGGTCCAGCCAGTCGGCGATGCGGTTACGGGCGCGAACCACAATCCGCCGCTGCTCCTCCGGATCGGGAACGCGGGCGCGGACGACCTTCTCGGCGATGTCGAGGCGCGCACGGGCGGCGGCAGGCAGGGGCTCGGCGTCCTTGCGACGGCGGTCGGCCAGGCGGCGTTCGAGCACCTGCAGGTCCCGTTCGTCCGCACGGTAGCCGCGCACCTCCAGTCCGGCCGCCCGGGCGGCCAACCAGGCCTCACGCCGGAAAGATCGCGACCCGCTGACCGCGACGATGCTCCAGCCCCGATGGCGCGCGACCATGACCATGTCGCGCACGACGTTGGGGTCGGTGCGACCGGTCGTCAGACGGGCGCCCAGGTCGCGGAAGGCGGCAAGCGGGGCGTCGGCGTCGAGATAGAGGCCAAGGCCAGGTCCGCCGCGGCTGTCGACCAGATAGCGTCGCCGTAGGCGCTCCGGCAGGTCGCCGACCCGGACGGACGGGTCGCGCGTGTCGGGGCGTATCACGCCTTCGGCGGCGGGCTCAGCGGGCATGGCTCAGGACCGCTCCGGAAGGCGCACGCCGGCGTCGATAAAGCGGTCGACCCAGGCCTGGACCTGCTGGACGCCGGCGCCCAGCGGCGGAAGCGGCTCCATGAGAAAGTCCCGCAACCCGGGGAGGGCGAAGGGATCGGGCGGCGTTACGGGCGGCGGCGTCGCCCAGTCTGGTCGCGCCGCCAGCGTCGGCGGCGGCCGCAGGCGGACGTGAAACCGCCGATCGCGCCAGTAAACGAGCTTGCGCGCCCGCACCGGCGCCATGCTCCCGCGGATCAGGATCAGATCGCTGTCCGGCAGCTGGATCAGCTCCTGCGGCAGCATTAGCGCGCGGCGCTGCTCGGACTGGGTCACGGTGCGACGGCCAGACGCCAGGCCCGCGGGACGGCTGCGGGAGATCGCGGTTTGTGCGCGGAATCCGAGGCGGTCGGACAGATCGCGCGCCACCTTCAGTTCCTTGGGCGCGAACGCGATTTCGACGCCGCAGTTGGCGAGGATCTCTTCGGCGACGTCAGGGCCGTAGATCGCCCGCAGCTGCGCCGGGCTCTGCAGGACCGGCAGCAGGCGCAGGCCATATCCGGCCACGAAGGAGAAGGCCCGGGCGATGACGGCGGCATGGCCGAGCCGGGCGAACTCGTCAAGCAGCACCAGGACCTGCCGGCTATCGGCCGTAGGCCGTTCTCGGGTGTTGAGGTCGATCAACTGCTGGAGCAGCAGATTGTAGAGCGGCGCCACGCGGGCCAGGTTGTCGGGCGTGACCGCCAGATAGAGGGACAGACGCCGACGCCGCAGATCGCGCAGGTCGAAGTCGCTGCGATCGGTCGCCGCGCAGACGCGGGGATTGATCCAGAGATTCAGCCGGGCGGTGATGGTTTGCTTGATCGAGGCGAAGGTGTTCTCGGACGCGGAACAGAAGTCGGCCAGGGCGCTGACGCAGCCCTGCGACAGCGGCGCGCCCTCGGCGGCCCGCTCAGCGACCAGGGCCGGAAGGCGGGTGCGAGGGTCGCCTTGCGTCAGCTCCCGGTAGATCACGCCTAGGCTGAAGGTCGCCGAAGGGGTTTCGGCGACGAGGGCGCCGACGCCGATGAAGCCGGTGCGGGCCGCTTCCGACCAGAACGGATCGCTGTGGTCGTGAGACGGGAACAGCATCACCGCCAGCTTCTGAAGCTCGTCCATCACCGCGACCGGATCGGTGCGGTCGACGTGGCCGAGCGGGTTGAAGCAGGCCGTGCGCCCCTCGGCGTCGAGCGGATCGAACAGCAGCACGGCCTGGCCGCTTTCGGCGCGAAAGCCGGCGGTGGCGTCCCAGTTCTCGCGCTTGACGTCGAGCACCACCACAGAGTCCGGCCAGGCTAGGAGGTTCGGAATGACCACGCCCACGCCCTTGCCGCTTCGGGTGGGGGCGTAGAGCGCCACATGTTCGGAGCCGCTAAGGACGAGCAGACGACCTGCGCGTTCGCCGAGGATGACGCCCTGGCGCGCTCGGAGTCCGCCACGCTGGAGCTCGCCTTCACTGGCCCAGCGGGCCGCGCCGTGGAGGGGGGGACGTTGCGATCGGACGACCGCCGCGATCGCGGCGAGGAGCGGGACAGCGTTGGCGAGGAGGCCGATCGTCAGCCAGCGCCGCACCTGCGGATCGTCTCGGAAGTACCAGAACCAGGCCGGCACGACCGCTGGATCGATATCGGCGTCGAGGCGGCCGAGGCCGGCCAGCGCCACACCGGCGGTGATCGCCGCTCCGGCCAGCAGCGCGCCGAGCGCGAGGGTTGTGCCGACAAGCGCCCTAGCCGCCCAGGGACCGTTTGCGAAGCGGCTCATGCCACACCTCCGTCACCTGGAACCGGTCGCCCTGCCGGCGCATCTGGACCACCACGTCGACCAGGCAGAGCAGCAGGTTGCGGATGTCGTCGCGGGCGAGGTCGCGGCCGCCTTCCGACTCCTTCACCAGCAGGGTGAGCTGCTCAAACGCCAGCTGCGCCCCGTCGGCGTGAATGGTGGTGATCGAGCCCGGATGGCCGGTGTTGACGTTGCGCAGGTAGAAGAAGGCCGCGCCGTCGCGCAGCTCCTGCAGCAGGATGCGGTCGGGCCGCATGCGCAGCGCCGCCTCCAGCAGCGCCTTGGGGCCGACCCGCGCCAGGCCCTGGCCGTCCTTGGCGTAGAGGAGGTGAACGGCGTTGCGGTGCGGCACGACCAGCTCGCGGGCGTCCTCGATGGTCAGGATGCGTTCGTCCGGCGGGATGAGCTGCACAAGGGCCTTGGCGAAGGTGGTTTTGCCCGAGCCTGTGGCGCCGGAAATGAGGATGTTGCGCCGACCGCTGACGGCGCATCGGAAGAAACCCGGCCAGTCGCCGGCCGCGCGTAACTCCAGCAGGGTTTTGTCGATCGGGTCAGCGCCGCCGGGCGCGGTGTCCACCGCTTCAAACAGGCCCGCCGCCATGAAGTCGTCGAGGCCAAAGCTGCGCGGCGAGGGCTTGCGCAGGGTGAGCGAGACGGCTTCCGCGGCGGGCGGCAGAACGATCTGACAGCGCTCGCCCTGCGGCAGGACGGTCGAACAGATCGGTGTCGCCTCGCCAATGTCCTGGGCGGTGAAGGCCGCCGCCGCGCGGGCCAGGGTGGTGAGCCAGGTCGCCGTGAGCTCGGGAGCCGATCGCCATTCCCAGCGGCCGGCGCGCTCCAGGCCCAGTTCACCCGGCCGATTGATCACCAGTTCGGTGACCCCGGCGGTTTCCAGGCAGCGCTGCAGGGGCGCCAGATAGTGCTCAAGGACGGCGGTGTCCTGGGTCATTGCGGGCGCACGGCCAGGCCGTAGACCGAGGAGAAGTCGAGATCCTGGGTGACCAGAATGGCGACCTCCGCGCCCTGAGGCTTGCGCAGGGTGGGCGCGATCTGGCCTGATCCCTGGGCGGCGATCCCCGCCGCGTCGGAGGGCAGGCGCACCACGTCATCGCCGCTCCCGGCGTCGGCCAGGGCGGCCGCCGCGCCGTCAACGATCGTCAGCAGCACTGCGCCGCTGAAGCGATCCCAGAAGCGGGTGTCGACCTGGCCGTCGAAACCGGCCCGGCCCAGGCCATCGCTGGCCGGACTGGCGAAGTCGACGGCGACCCCGGCCGGCGTGACTGCCCGGGTCCAGAGGACGAACAGCCGCCGCTGGCCTTGCCGCAGTCCCGATCGATACTCACCCAGCACGCGGGTGCCCTTTTCCATCAGCACCACCGCGCCGTTGTCGCTCATGACGTCGCGCGGGATGAGACAGGCGACGTAGCCGGGCGTGCCCGAGTCCATGGCGGTTTGCAGCACACAGGGCAGGGCCGAGCCGGCCAGAACCAGATAGTTGCGGTCGCCCAGACGGCGGGCTTGGGCACGGCCGATGGTGGAGGGGCGTCGCAAGGCGTCGAGCTCATGCTCGGCGCGGTCGTTGGGGAAGATCGTTGACGGCGCGGCTGGGGCGGCGATCGCGCCTTGCCGGCTATAGGCGATGAGCGGGGCGGCGGCCTTGGCGCCGCCCGGTCGGCTGGCAGGCGCGACAGACGAGGCCGCCGACAGCGCTGGGACCTCCGGCGTGGGCGCCAGATCGGGTGACAGCCGTGGCGCGTCCGGGCCTGGCGCGGCCAGGGTGGGCGCCGGTTCGAAGCGCACGAGCTGGCGAACGGGATCGCGCGGCGGTTCCGGCGCCCCGGATTTCTCGGCGCCCCAGGTGGCGAGGACGAAGACGGCGCAGCCGACGAGCAACGCCCCGAGCACAACGGCGCGGCCGCTCCGGCCGGCGGAGAGGCGGCCGGCCACCGGAGAGACGGCGCGGTCGAGGTCCGGCGTCGGCGAGGGCGGCGGATCGTCCTGGGGTGCAATCGTCTGGCTCATGGCCGGGGCGCCTTGTCGGTGCGTTGCACGTCGGCGGCGGCGGTGCCGGTGCCGCTGTTCACCCCGCGCGCATCGAAGGCCTGGTTGAGGATGCAAAGCAGCGCTTCTCCGCGACGCAGGCGAAGCTCGCGGACCACGGCGTGGACGACGACGAACTCGCCGCGGACATCGAACGGAACCAGCATCTCCTGGCCGTCGTCGGCGACCTGATAGAGCGTCGGCAGGGGTTGGTTGGCCGGGAAGCGCAGAACGGTGAACCGGCCATTGTCGCTGACCTCGGAGGGATCCAGGGCGGCGGCGCCCCGCAGCCCGTAGGCGAGGTTGCGCGGGCCTTCGACGACCGCTCGATCCAGCTTCAATTCCAGGAGGCGGCGCTCCAGTGCGGCGGCGACGGCGTCAAGGGCGACCTGACTGGCCGCGGCCTGATCGGCCGGATAGCGAAAGCGCAGGGCATAGAGCGCGGTCTTGCCGCGAGCCGGCTGCAGGCCAAGGTCGAACAGATAATGGCGCCGCCCCTGGGGCCAGCGGGTGGTGACGATGAGGTTGGTGCGCGCCGCCGCGCCGGCCTTCGGCTTCAGGAAGAGCACATTGTCCTCAACCGCGATCTCCCAGCCGGCGGCGTCGCCCACCGCCACATGAAGGATCGCCTCGGCCTCGCCGAACTGGATCTGCGTGGCGGTGCGTGGCGCGCCCGACAGGACGACGACCTTGGCGGGATCGTAGTCGATGATCCGCACCCGGTCGTCGGCGGCCGGCTGTGGCGTGGCGGCGGCCAGAATCCAGGCCAGACCCAGCGAAAGGGCGTTCATCGGATGACCTCCGGATCGGCGCGATAGCTGGTGACCTGGAAACCGAGCGGATTGCGTAGGCGGTCCCCCTCGGACATGGGCGCGCGAGCGTAGAGAAAGGCGACCGTGGCGACCCAGTCGGAGGTCTCCACCTGCGTCCCGCGGCGCAGGGTCTTGCGGAATCGGACGTTGGCGACGCCGTGGTTCACGAAGCTGATCGCCCGGATCTCGACCATAGCTTCAGCACCCGCGCCCAGCGCGACCTGGGGGCTTTGCGGATTGGCCGGACGGTAGGCGTCGGCCCAGCGCTGCTGCTCAACAGCGCCGGACATGATCGAA
>VFQQ010001880.1_pt1 | contig 26502 bp, 22 predicted proteins | sample 3512341 | NCBI WGS metagenome assembly VFQQ01 (sample SAMN10412373, study PRJNA504923) | tailings metagenome | isolation source: Relicate 2 Philex TSF1 revegetated site | place: Philippines: Tuba, Benguet | collected 2017-08-29
TGCGCGAGAAAATTAAAATTTGGCTTTGCTTGGCTCCTTTGGCTCCACCTTTGGAGAAGCAAAGGTGGAGAAAAGAAAAAAATACAGGAATTTTGATTGTACCTGAATCATGATTAACAAATTTGAATGTTTTAGAGGCTTTTTAAGGGCTGAATAAATATGCTGTTATGTAATTCATGATTTAGGTAAAACCCAAATTTCGACTGAATATAAAAACAAAAAAATGGCCGGTTAAATTGCTTTAACCGGCCTTTTTTTTAATTGTAAAACTATCTTAGTGCGAGCTTAAGTACTTTGCAACACCTTCTGCATTAGCAGTCATGCCATCTTTACCTTGCTCCCAGTTTGCCGGACAAACTTCTCCTTTTTCTTCAAAATATTGTAAAGCATCAACCATTCTTAATGCTTCATCTATGCTTCTGCCTAAAGGAAGATCGTTTACTACCTGGTGTCTAACAATTCCTTGTTTATCTATTAAAAACAATCCACGGTAGGCAACGGCACTTTCGCCTTGGTTACCAACCCAAACTAAATTGCCTTCTTCATCGCTTTGATAGTGCCCAGCCAATACACCATAATTTTCGGCTATTGTTTTGTTAACATCTGCCACCAAAGGATACATTACACCTTGAATACCACCATTATCTTTTGGTGTATTTAACCATGCCCAATGGCTAAATTTACTATCAATACTGCAACCAACAACGGCTGTATTGCGTTTTTCAAATTCGGCTAATTTCTCTTGAAATGCCAAAATCTCGGTTGGACAAACAAAGGTAAAATCTAATGGATAAAAGAAAAATACCACATGCTTTTTGCCTTCGTACTGACTTAAACTAAAACCTTCTGCAAATTCACCTCCGTCAATAACGGCATCTGCGCTAAAATGAGGCGCTTTTTTTCCTACTAACATTGTCATATAATATAAGATTTATTGGTTTAATTATTAAAGCAACAAAGGTAAACATTTGTTTTGTCTGAGCCTAATATAAGCCGCATGATTTTGGTTTTACACCTAACAATTGCGTTTTGCCAACCCAACCGGCCAGATTTTTAATTGTAAAACCTTAGAAAACATTTTTTTTAACGTTTGTATTTATTGTGTTAAACATATTGTGTAACCACTTTTCACAAATCTTAACTTAAATTTTCAAACACAAATTGATTGCTTACTAATTTAATTAATACCGATTGGTCTTTTGTTACATTACCCGATAAAATTGCCTTGCTTAGTTCATTTAATATTCGTTTTTGCAACACACGTTTTAACGGACGAGCACCAAATTGTGGGTCGTACCCAAGTTGGCTCAACCAATCTAATGCTTCTTCTGTTGCACTTAAATCTATGCCTTGCAAATGCAAATTATCTTGAATATGTTTAAACTGTAAATCTACAATTTGCCTCACATCATCGCGCGTTAATGGTGTAAACATTATCACGTCGTCTATACGGTTTAAAAACTCCGGCCTAATGCTCTTTTTTAGCACATCCATCACAGCCACTTTGGCTTCGGCAATTTTATCTTCCTTATTTATTTCGTTGTAGTCTTCCAGTTTCTCTTGTATTAGGTTTGAACCAATATTGCTGGTCATGATAACAATGGTATTTTTACAATTGGCGGTTCTACCTTTGTTATCGGTTAGGCGACCATCGTCTAATACCTGTAACAAAATATTAAAAACATCCGGATGTGCTTTTTCTATCTCATCCAACAACACCACCGAGTAAGGTCTGCGGCGCACTGCTTCTGTTAGCTGCCCACCTTCATCATAGCCTACATAACCCGGAGGGGCACCAATAAGTCTGCTAACCGTATGTTTTTCTTGGTACTCACTCATATCAATGCGCACCATAGCATTGTCTTGGTTAAATAAAAACTCGGCAAGAGCTTTGGCCAACTCGGTTTTACCCACACCTGTTGTTCCTAAAAAGATAAAAGATCCAATAGGTTTTTTGGGGTCGCTAAGGCCGGCACGACTACGGCGAATGGCATCAGATATGGCTTCTATGGCTTCTTCCTGACCCACTACACGTTTGTGCAATTCGGCTTCCAAATGCAATAACTTTTCGCGTTCGCTTTGCAGCATACGGGTAACCGGAATACCGGTCCAGCGACTAACCACACCTGCAATGTCTTCGCTATCTACTTCTTCTTTTACCATTGCACTATCGCCTTGCATTTGATGCAATTTGGTATTAAGTTCGTCTAACTCCTTCTCGGTATCTTTAATTTTACCATATCTAATTTCGGCTACTTTACCAAAATCACCGGCACGTTCGGCTTGTTCGGCCTCTACTTTTAAAAGTTCTATTCGTGCTTTGGCTTGTTGTATACCTGTAATAACATCTTTTTCGCTTTGCCATTTGGCTTTAAGTTGGTTGCGTTCAGCACCAATATTTGCTATTTCCTCACTTAACTGATTTACTTTAGCATCATCACCCTCGCGTTTTATGGCTTCACGTTCAATTTCAAGCTGCATAATACGCCTATCCAATTGGTCTATCTCTTCCGGCACACTATCCATCTCCAATCGCAATTTCGATGCAGCTTCATCTACTAAATCTATTGCCTTATCCGGCAAAAAACGATCGCTAATATAACGCTGCGATAACTCTACAGCAGCAATAATAGCCTCATCCTTTATACGCACCTTGTGATGAACTTCATAACGTTCTTTTAATCCGCGCAAAATAGAAACAGCGGCCTCGGTATCGGGTTCTTCTACATAAACCTTTTGAAACCTGCGTTCAAGCGCTTTGTCTTTTTCAATATATTTTTGGTATTCGGCTAAAGTTGTAGCGCCAATAGAACGCAACTCTCCTCTGGCAAGCGCCGGTTTAAGAATATTGGCGGCATCCATTGCACCCTCACCTCCACCACCTGCACCCACTAAGGTATGAATCTCGTCTATAAACAAAATAATTTCACCATCGCTTTGGGTTACCTCTTTTACTACAGCCTTTAAACGTTCTTCAAACTCACCTTTATATTTTGCACCTGCAATTAAAGCACCCATATCTAAAGAAAAGATACGTTTAGACTTTAAATTTTCAGGAACATCGCCACTTACAATGCGGTGTGCCAAACCCTCGGCAATGGCCGTTTTACCAACGCCGGGTTCGCCAATTAAAACGGGATTATTTTTTGTACGTCGACTTAAAATTTGCAATACCCTACGAATTTCTTCATCGCGGCCAATTACAGGATCGAGTTTACCTTTGGTTGCCAATTCATTTAAGTTTTTGGCGTATTTATTTAAGGCATTGTATTGCTCCTCTGCGCTGGCGCTGGTTACTTTATTACCACCACGCAATTCTTTAATGGCTTTTGTTAAATCTTTTTCGTTTATGCCTGCATCTTTTAACAATTGTGCAGTTTGATCGCCACCTTGTAACAAAGCCAAAAAAATATGCTCTATAGCTACAAACTCATCGCCAAAATCCTTTAGCATATTTTGTGCTTTTAATAGCACTTGGTTGGCTTGTTGCGAAAGATACTGCGCACCCCCACCCGATACTTTAGGGTAAGACTTTAACATAGCATCTAACGCTTGTGTTACGCGATTAACATTGGCGTTAAGCTTATTAAATAAAAACTTTAATACATGCTCATCAACCAGCAACAATCCTTTTAAAATATGCGCGGTATCAATGCTTTGGTTGGTAGCAGCAGCCGCCATTTGTTGTGCTTGCTGAATGGCTTCCTGCGATTTAATGGTGAATTGGTTTAAGTTCATAGTTTTGTTATAAATGATAAAAACGTTAGTTTATGTTTAACGCTATAAACAATTCGACAATTCCAATTCCAAAACGTTTACCATTGAAAAAATGGCCGAAAACAGCATTCGGCACTGACAAAAAATCAGAATATCAGGCAATAAGCTATAATTTTTATAAGATTTTAAGCCAATACGTCATTTGCAAAATCCTAAGCAAAACAACTATAGCTTTCATTTATGGTTGAGTTTATCAATACAACAATGTTACCAAGAAAACATAAGCTACTTCCCCAATAACTTGCTAACAATGTTTCTTTATACTTTTAACAACACTACACTACCTAAATCCTAAACCAAACTGCTTCTATACTCTCTACCAATCTATTATATTTTAACCCTACACCACGCCCAACTCTTTACCTATTTTTACAAACGCCGCAATGGCTTTGTCTAAATGATGCATTTCGTGTGCAGCAGATAATTGTACCCTAATACGTGCTTGACCTTTTGGCACAACCGGATAGTAAAACCCAATTACATAAATGCCTTCTTCTAATAATTTTGCAGCAAACTCCTGACTTAATTTAGCATCATACAACATAATAGGTACAATGGCATGCGTACCGGGTTTAATATCAAAACCGGCAGCAGTCATTTTTTCTCTAAAATACATGGTATTGCGCTCTAATTTATCGCGTAATTCGGTTGTTTCGCTTAACATATCTAAAACAGCTATGCTTGCTCCAACAATACTTGGTGCCAAAGAATTGCTAAATAAATACGGACGAGAACGCTGGCGCAACATGTCGATTATTTCTTTTTTACCACTGGTAAAACCACCCATAGCTCCACCCAAAGCCTTACCTAAGGTTCCGGTAATAATATCTATCCTTCCCATTACATTGCGGTATTCATGCGTGCCTCTTCCGGTTTTACCCATAAACCCACTGGCATGACACTCATCTATCATTACCAATGCATTATATTGATCGGCTAAATCGCAAATAGCATCTAACTGCGCTATGGTGCCATCCATGCTAAACACACCATCGGTTACAATAATGCGGTTACGACAATGCTGACTTTCTTTTAATTTTTCTTCCAAATCATTCATGTCGTTGTGCTTGTACCTGTAGCGCTCAGCCTTACAAAGCCTTACACCATCTATAATACTGGCATGATTTAATTCATCGCTAATTATAGCATCCTGCTCGTTAAACAACGGCTCAAATACACCACCGTTGGCATCAAAAGCAGCTGCATACAAAATTGTATCTTCTGTTCCTAAAAAAGTGGCAATTTTTTCTTCCAGTGTTTTATGAATATCTTGCGTTCCACAGATAAAACGCACACTACTCATACCAAAACCATGAGAATCTATTGCCGCTTTTGCAGCTTCTAATACACGTGGATGCGACGATAAACCAAGGTAGTTATTGGCACAAAATACCAATACTTTTTTGCCATCGGCTAAGGTAACTTCTGCACCTTGTGGCGATGCAATAATACGCTCGCGCTTGTATAAACCTGCCGACTCAATTTCGGCTAACTCTTTTTGTAATTGTGGTTGTAAGGTATTGTACATGTGTTTAAATTTATTGGGGCGAAAATACATTTTTTGCAATAGCAACCAGGCATTATTTTTAAACCTTTTTTTCTAGTTTAGCAGCACACCAATCTTCTAACTCCAGCCAGTTTTTTAATTGTAAACCACAGGCAGATGCGCTTTGCGCCAATACCTGCAAATCAGACACATAAAAGCCACTAATTAATAAAACGCCACCCTTTTTTAATAAAATGCTTAAGCGCTCAAAACTATCTAATAAAATATTTTTGTTAATGTTTGCCAATACAATATCAAAATTAATGGTTGGTTCAAACCCAAGTAAATTGCATTGTGTAAAAGCAATCCCTTGTATGTTGTTTAAACGCATATTTTCAATGGTATTTTCGGCTGCCCAATTATCAATATCTATGGCCTGCACTTGTTTTGAACCTAACAATTTTGCAAAAATGGCCAAAATGCCCGTTCCCGAACCATAATCAAATACATCTTTTTGTTTAAAATCTAAATCCAACATTAACTGTATCATTAAATTGGTAGTTTGATGATGCCCTGTACCAAACGATGTTTTAGGTTGTATGGTTATTTCATAAGGAAAATGTTGCGCAATGGCATGAAATGGTGCTTTTATAACCACCTTATCATTTATAAAAACAGGCTCAAAATTACGCTCCCATTCGGCATTCCAGTTTTGTTGTGCAATGGTTTGCACATTAATTTGGTTTGAACCAACATGGTATTTGGCCAACAATTGAAAGGTTTCTTCTTGCTGGTATATATTGCTGTTAATATAAGCTTCAAGTCCGTCTTCATGTTCCATAAAACCTTCAAAACCAAGTTCAGAAAGTTCGGCAGCAAGAATATCAAACAAGTTTGTAGCGCAAGTAATTTTTAATGTGGTATAGGTTTGCATGTGTGGGTTCAAAAATAATTAAATATAGGTGTTTAATTAAACCAAAGCACGCTGCCATTTAATTTTTAAAAAACCGCTTGTAAAAAAACAGAAATACGCCTATCATTGCAGCCCGTTTAGGTACTAAACGATCGGGCCCTTAGCTCATTCGGTTAGAGCATCTGACTCATAATCAGGGGGTAGTAGGTTCGATTCCTACAGGGCCCACCCTTTCATTTTACGGGGTTAACCAAAAAAGGTTAATCCCTTTTTTATTTTAAACTATATGATTGCATCAAAAACACCTTCACAATCACGCACCAGCATGGTACAAATGGTTTTACCCAACGACACTAACACATTAAACAACTTAATGGGTGGCATGATGCTACACTGGATGGACATTGCCGCAGCCATTGCTGCGCAAAAACACAGTGGTAAAACAGTAGTTACTGCCAGTGTAGATAGCGTTAGCTTTGGCCGTTGCATAAAATTAGGCGATGTGGTTACATTAGAAGCCGAAGTTAGCAGGTCGTTTAATTCCAGCATGGAAGTTTATATAAAAGTATGGGCCGAAAATATTCCCAGTGGCGAAAAGTTTTTAAGCAACCAAGCCTATTACACTTTTGTAGCTTTGGATAGAAATGGAGTACCTGTTGGCGTACCTATGCTTACACCCGAAAACGAAGAAGAAACCCAGCGCTTTGAAGGCGCCTTGCGCAGACGCCAATTGCGCTTAGTTCTTGCCGGCAAAATGAAACCCGATGAGGCTACCGAATTAAAAGCCTTATTTGTTTAAAACCATTGCCAACCATACCTTGTTAATTTACCAATGAATCAAGAAGACATTTTAAAAGCATTATCAACCGTAATTGAGCCCGATTTAAAAAAGGACTTGGTTACGTTAAAAATGATAGAGAACATTAGCATTAGCGGCCAAAAAATTAATTTTACCGTGGTATTAACCACACCCGCTTGTCCGCTAAAAGAAAAAATAGAAAAAGATTGTATCGATGCCATACATAAACTGGTAAACCCACAAGCAGAAGTTACCATAGAAATGACGGCTCGTGTTACCAGCAACCGCCCCGATAAACTTACCCTACCCGGTGTAAAAAATATTATTGCGGTTGCCAGTGGTAAAGGTGGAGTTGGTAAATCTACCATTAGCAGCAACCTGGCACTGGCATTGGCTTTAAAGGGGGCTAAAGTTGGCTTATTAGATGCCGATATTCATGGCCCAAGCGTGCCTATGATGTTTGGCGAGCTAAACGCGCAACCACTTATGCGCGATATAAATGGCAAAAGTTTAATGGTGCCCATTGAAAAATTTGGCATTAAACTTTTATCTATTGGCTTTTTAATTAAACCAGAACAAGCAGTGGTTTGGCGCGGACCAATGGTGTCATCGGCGTTGCGCCAGTTTATAAACGATGCCGATTGGGGCGAATTAGATTACTTAATTTTAGACTTACCCCCGGGCACCGGAGATATTCACTTAACCATGATGCAAGTTGTGCCCCTTTCGGGCGTTATAATGGTTACCACACCACAAGCTGTAGCATTAGCCGATGCCTATAAAGCAGCTACCATGTTTGGTATGACTCCGGTTAAAGTACCCATTTTAGGCATTGTAGAAAACATGGCCTACTTTACGCCTGCCGAATTGCCAAATAACAAATACCATATTTTTGGCTACGGAGGTGGTAAAACAATGGCAAACGAATTGCAAGTGCCATTTTTAGGCGAAGTACCCATTTACATGAGCGTACGCGAAGGTGGCGATAAAGGCGTGCCGGCAGTAATGGAAAATAACTCGCCTGTGCAACAATCGTTTTTTCAAATTGCAGAAAAAGTAGCACAGCAAATTGCTGTTCAAAATGCATTGCAAACAGCTACACAATAAATTATAAAAAATCATATTTTTGAACCAGTGAGCGAATCGAATTTAATAGAAGCAAAAGTAGAACTGGCGTTAAATAGCATTAGGCCATTTTTACAAGCCGATGGTGGTGATGTTGAATTGGTAGAAATTACCCCCAACCTGGAAGTAAGGCTAAAACTTATTGGCACTTGCAGCAGTTGCAGCATGAGTCACATGACCATGAAAGCAGGTATTGAAAGTGGGCTAAGAAGTGCCATTCCCGAAATTACTTCAGTGGTGGCTGTAGATTAATGTGGGTTCAACCAAAATAAAAACCATATGAATTATTGGCTAGTAAAATCAGAACCTTTTAAATACAGTTGGGACAAGTTTGAATCCGATAAACAAACTTTTTGGGATGGCGTAAGAAATTACCAAGCCCGAAATAACTTAAGGTCTATGAAAAAAGGCGACCTGGTGCTTTGGTACCACTCTAACGAAGGCAAAGAAATTGTTGGTATTGCAAAAGTTGTTAAAGAGGCCTATCAAGACCCAACAACTACCGATACAAATTGGGTGGTAGTTGACTTAAAACCATTTAAAAAACTAAAAAATCCGGTAACACTAGCACAAATTAAAGCCGACCCTAAATTGCAACAAATAGGGCTTATTAAACAAGGCCGACTTAGCGTTATGCCTGTTACAGCCATAGAATTCGACCATATTTTAGCGCTTTCAGAAAACTAATGAGACCTTTATTTTTGGCTGCTTATGTATAAAAGTATAACCAAAGCAGCCAGAAATTTAAAGGTAAACCCCTACTCTGTTTTTACTATCTTTAGCGTTTGAACCAACTTACCACTGTTATTACTAATATGCATGATATAGATACCAGGCATTAACTGTTGGGTTAAAATAGCTTGCTCGCTACTTACTGTTTCTTGTAATACCAGTGCTCCATTTAATTTATACATGCGTACATTAATTGGCTGATTTGTTGTATAACTAACGGCTATAGCATTGCTAAACGGATTTGGATAAACGGTATAAACAGGTTTATCTAAAGTTATTATACCTGTGGTTTGCGGCACAATAACTGTAATATTTCCATTGCTATCAAACGGATTACTCCACTTGGGGTTGGTATAAACATCGCTACCCGATAGCGTTTTAAGAAATGCTTCTATTGCTTCGCGTTGCGCCAGGGTTAAATTAAGCCTTTGAGGCTGCCCGCCCGGCCTAAGCCTTGGGTCTAAATTAGTGTTTACCGGAGCGTTAGGAATTGCATTATAATGGTTAATAGCTTGCAACATGGTTGTAAATACGCCGTTGTGCATTAACGGGCCATTTAAAGTTCCATTTCTATTAAACACATCTCGTAAAGATGGCGAACGCGTATTGTTTAAATCAGGCCCATTTGCACCACCAATTATACCATTGTTTAAAGTATTGGGGTCAATATCAAATTCGGGTGCACGATGGCAGCCCTGGCAACCGGCTCCACCTTGTGGAGGTGGATTTAAAAACAATTGTTTTCCGGTATTTTCTTCTGCTGTAAAATTGGCAAATGGTGCCCCTAAATTTCCGGATTGAGCCAACCCAATATCGAATTTTGAATCGAACGACTGAATGCTGCGCACAAATTGCGCAAGTGCACGCTGCATCATAACCTCATTAAAAACGGTATCTTTATTAAATGCAAACTTTAACAACTGCTTGTAATATGGTAAAGCATTTAGTTTATTCAAAAGCGAGTCGAAACCGGGCTGTCCGTTACTATTGCTAAATCCCATTTCAATATGGTCTTGTATGGGTTGAGTGGTTTGTGCTTCTAATGTAGCTGCCCTTTCATCCCAAAAAAACCTAGCTTCTGTACCAAAGCGCGCATTAATTAAACGCATAGAATGTCGGCCTGTTAAGCCACCTGTAAAACCGCGGCTAAACACAGCGGTATCGCCAAATGCAAACGCTTGCATATGGCAACTGGCGCAAGCTGTGGCATTATTAAGCGATAACTGTTTATCGTAAAACAACACACGACCAACGGTTGCCATGGTATTGTTAATGGCATTATTAGCCGGCGTATTATCTTTGTTAATGTAATTAGGCTTGGTTTGAGCAGCATACTCAAATAAATTACCCAAATCGAGCGTAGCACTAATAAGTAAAACAAATGCCAGCAATGTAAAAGTAAGTGTTATTTTTTTCATGTTTAGTGGTTTTAATGCAGCAACTTTTATTCAAATATACCCCTTTGATGCCACAGATTAAAAAAAGTTTAATCAAAAGTTGAGTTCAGCAAAAAAAAATGTTTGAACCAACGACTAAATAAACCCATAAAGAGGCTTCTTGCAAAGTAAGTGCATTAAGTAGGCTAAACTCCTTTAACGCTTTCCACTGCGTTTGCTATTGCGTGCTTGTTTGTTTTTGTTAGTATTTGATGCACGCGGTTTTCCAAATGTTTTTGATGATGTATTCGACGATGGCTTTTTATCAGCACTTTTTAACTTCTTACCTGGATGTGGTTTTGTTTTTTTCTTGTTATCTTCAGAGGATGAATTTGCAACCAATGTATGCAATTTGGTTACTTCTTCAGGTGTTAAATCTCTCCAATCGCCAAGTGGTAAACCTTTTAATTGAATATGCATTATTCGCACCCTTTCCAGCTTGGTTACTTCATAGCCAAAGTGCTCACACATACGTCTAATTTGCCTATTTAAACCTTGAATTAATATAACACGAAAAACATGCGGTGCATCTTGTACAATCTTACATTTTTTGGTTATTACACCCAACATGGGTACACCATTGCTCATGCCTTCAATTACCTGGGGTGTAAGGGGTTTATTTACAGTAACGATGTACTCTTTTTCGTGATTATTACCCGCACGCAATATCTTATTCACCATATCTCCATTGTTGGTTAGGAGTATTAAACCCTGAGAATCTTTATCGAGTCGACCTACAGGAAAAACACGTTTGCTATGATTAACAAAACGAACGATATTGTCTTTTACACCTTCTTCAGTTGTGGAAGTAATACCGGGAGGTTTGTTAAGAGCAATAAAAATGGTGTCTTCTTGCGCTCGAGGTTCTAAATCAATGCCATTTACCCGCACACGGTCGCCAGGATTTACTTGCGCCCCCACACCGACACGTTTACCATTAATAAACACATGTCCATTTTCGATATACCTATCTGCTTCTCTACGAGAACAAATACCGCTTTCGCTGATAAATTTATTTAAACGCATAATAGAATGTTGGCAAGATAACGCTATAAAACAAAAATGAAAATAATGTTAACTTGACACACAAAATCTTGTTAGGCAAAAGGTGTTAAGGCAAGCTGAATTTTGTTCAATAACACAAGCTGGTAGCAAAATCAATGAAAAATTACTTTACCGGTTTTTACTGGTTGGTTGTTTATGGATAAAAACTATTTTGCGGTAATAAAAGCCGTCTGGACTATGATTTTTATGATTAAATGATTGCTATGATTGAACAATTACTATGATTAACAAAGCATACAAATATTCCGAGCTTACCTCTAAAATTATTGGTTGCGCTATGACCGTGCATAAAATTTTGGGAAATGGTTTTCAAGAAGTAATTTATCAAAGGGCTTTAGCCATTGAGTTAAATTTGGCGGGCATAAAATTTAATAGAGAGTTTGAAATGCTTATTTACTACCGAAATGAACATATTGGCACAAGAAGGGTAGATTTCTTTATTGAAAGTGTAATTTCTGTTGAGCTGAAAGCTATTACAAAACTAGAAGACGTACATTTTGCTCAGGCCATCAATTACCTAGAAGCCTACAATTTAGAAATTGGACTACTTATTAATTTTGGCGAAAATAGCCTTCATTTTAAACGGCTAACAAACAAAAAATACAAATCACCAAAATCATAAAAATCACGGTTCAGACAATGGATGAAGGTGTTTTTTGTGGAGCTGGCGGGAGTTGAACAAACCTTCAAAGTGCCTATTTTATTGGGCTTCCAGGTACTATTTTTTAGACAGGTGAACAAAAGGTGAACACGCTAAAAAAGGTGAACGAAATGAGGCATTAAATAAAAAGATAGCCTAAAATAAACAAATAAATGAAAATTTAATTTGTAGCTTTTATAATAATTCTAAAAGAAGTTTGAACTGGGTAAAACCAACTAAAATTATATCAAAAAAGGCTTTCTATTGCAGGGTTAAAGAATTTGCATGTTTTTAGATACCTAGAAAGTGGGTTATTTCGGTTAATAGCATTTAGATTTTTTTAAGAAATATTTTTTATACAAAGTATTTTAAATATTTGTTTTTTAGGTTTTTATTTATTTGTTTAGCGCAACAATTTAATCGGCCTGTTGTACCAATGGGACTGACGCGGCGAAGCCGTGAATTTAAATGAATATTTAGTTGCTTTGGAAACTTCTAAGTTTAAATTGACTTCTTTGCATTATATTTTTTAAATAAATTTGTATTTGTAATGCGTAGCAAGAAAAGTTCGCCAATAATTAACACATATACCCAATGGAAAACTTTTAGTTCTGCTATAAGCTAGTTATAGGGCATTGTAATGACGACACCAAAGAACATATTATTTTGGACAGGAACGACATTGGCAACATTGTTCTTTGGACTAATGACTTTTGTATCATATAATGAATGGTGGACTGTTAAAATAAAAAAACAGACGAGTGGCTATCCTTGGGGACCTGTTAATGAAAACCCTTGGTATTATGACAACCCAGACATATATTCAACAGTAATGCTGACAGAAGGATTAGTTTTCACAGTAGCATTAACAATTTTGGGAACTCAAATAATTAAAGCTAAAAAGACAGGCGTTTTGTATGCTCTAATGTTGTGTTTTGGACTGTTTGTTTTAATGATAATAAACGGAACAATAAAATGACAGCATTCAGAGTTCTACTAATCTTAATTTTTTTCGTGCTGACTGTTATTCTTTTTGGATACTTTGACTTTTACGTTTTGACCCCATTACTTCCACTTCCTGACGACATTTGTTTTTACCATACAAACACTCCGCCCACATGGGTTAAACTTTTTTATCTTGACAGTTCAGGACACGCAGAACCACCATTTAGTGGACTTCATATTTTGACCTTAGTTTTGGTTAGTTTGACAACGTCATTTTACCTCTCATTTAAGACTGACAAGTGGTTGAAAAACAGAACACAAAAGACAAATGATTAAGGCCAAGAAAATATTAAAAACAATCGGCTTTGCGACACTTGGAGCAATTGCGTTCTTTGTTTTTAACTATGTAGTTTTAGAGAGAATTATTATTTCAGACCCTTGCTATTACCATTCACACGATACGACAAAGATTTTTGACTTGTTTTACGAATTGACAGCAAGTGAAGGTTATCACCCGACACCAACATACTTGAATTTAATTTTAACTTTGACAGCAGGAGCAACAACAGGACTAATTTGGAGCCTAAAAAAGAAAATAAATGACAACAACGGAGAAAAGAACAACGCCCTATAACAGCCGTTTGCCGCAATGGGGGCTGACGTGGTTAAATCAAGTGCAGTGCTTCTATCAACATTTGTGCTTGGTTGACAGTGAAGTGCTCCGAAATCCCCCACTGCGGCAAGCGGCAAAACGTTACCAGCAAGCGTAGAGAACGACACGATAACAATAAAACGACTGACTTAAACTGAAATAAAGTAAACCATTTTGACAGGTGACCAAGGACATAAAAACGATACAACAAACGGACAACGAGTAAGCCGACACTCCTTGCCGACCCCGCTTTGTTTTAATTTTTTCCCCACCGCACAAAAAAAATTGAATTTCTATTGCCACCGCACAAATGGCACATTTGCTTTTGCCCCAACCGCACAAGCCAACCCTTCGCAAAACCAAAAGAGCCATTTTTCCCTACCCTTTTTTGTACTTTCGGATTCTGTGCAGATTCAGTGCACAGAAGAGTATTTACTTTGTTCCATAATTTAAAAAACAAAAAAAATGGAATCACTAAATGACTTCTTAATTCAGAAACCAAGACCGTTACCAGTAATTGTTGCCGTTGATCGTAGCGGCAGTATGGCTTCAAACGGCAAGATTGATGCTTTGAACATTGCATTGAAAGACTTCATCAATTCATTAAAGGACGAAGACAGCAATAAAGCGGAAATCCATATTGCATTGTTTAGCTTCGGTGGCGACACTGCTACTTGCGACATTCCTTTCGCTTCTATTAGCGATGTATCACTTCCAACTTACCAAGCTTACGGACGAACACCTATGGGAGAATCATTCTCCTTGATCAAAAACTTGATTGAGGACAAAGTTCAAATTCCTTCAAGGTCATACAAACCGACAATTGTATTGCTGACAGACGGAATACCAACAGACGATTACGAATCTCCAATGAATGCTTTAATAAATGAAGGACGATCTTCAAAAGCATTCCGGATTGCTATGGCTATTGGCGATGATGCCGACCATAATATGCTTTCAAAATTTGTAAGCACCCCTGAATATTTAGTAACAGGAGAAAGTGCAAGAGACATTAGAAAGTTTTTCCGGTTTGTTACAATGTCAGTTACACAGCGTATGAAAAGTCAAACGCCAGATATGCTTCAAGTTCCGACAATGCCTGATGATGATACGCTTGACTTTTAATGGAACAAATAATTTCATATATACAAGCAACCGTTCCCGGTGATAAGCCTGACAACCTTCCCAATCAGGATTACATTCAGGTATTTGAAAACGATACAATCTTTATTGGTTCAGTTTCAGATGGGCTTGGCTCATCGCTTCGTTCCAATGACGGTGCACGTATGGCTTGCGAATGTGTAGTTGATATTTTGAAAAACGAAAATTCGGAAGTTGACCTCAACACATTGTCGGATAAAATTACAAAGCAATGGCAGCATTTAGTTGAACAAAATAATGGACTAATCAGGGATTACAGAACAACAAATTCGTTTGTATCGGTTTTCAAAAAAGAAAAATTAATTCTTGCTGGTCAATTAGGCGATGTAATGATTTCATTACGCATTGACGGTTTGTTCAGACATTTCGAAACGACTCAAAAAGAATTTAGCAATGAAACCGATTGTTTGGGTTCAGGAAAAAACGAACGATATAAAATTGCAAAATATGAATTTGGGCACTCGTTTGACTTTTTAATTGCCACTGATGGGATAAGCGATGAAATAGATCCTTTGAAAATAGAAGCGTTTCAAAATTATTTGAAAGGTAAATTTCAGAATGTATCAACTGATAAAAGGAATATCGAACTACAATCAGAAATTGAAAACATAATGGAGGATAAAAACAATGACGATAAATCGTTACTGTACACTTGGACAAACAGGAAATAATGAAAGTAATTGATTCTAAAAACATCAGCTATAATGTGATAGAGAAACTTGGTGAGGGTTCTCAGGGTACTACTTATTTGTTGGAGGATAGAAAACACATTGTCAAACTATTCAATCATTCATTCAACGAAACAGAAAGTAAGTCCAAAATAAACTTCTTACTCAATTTAGGATTAGATAAAAAAATGTTTTCTGTTCCGTTACGGCAAATCACACAACCCAAAAACGGTTACATAGCAGAATTTGCATCGGGAATGCAACCGCTTTCTAATCTGAAATTGGAAAATGTAAAAGAAAGCCTAGCTGAATGGTATTTAAAAACAGGTGGCCTATCAAAACGATACAATGTATTGATAAGATTAGCCGCCATTTTAAGAGCTTTACATAGCAAAGGACTTTCTTATTGTGATTTGTCCCCGAACAATGTTTTCGTATCTGAAAAAGCTGATTTAAGCAATGTTTTTTTGATTGACCTTGATAATTTACGATACAAGACAAGTGTTGTACATAACATTTATACTCCTTTTTATGGTGCACCGGAAGTTATCTCAAATAACTCTCCTAACACAACTATGTCTGATTGTTATTCATTTGCGGTAATTGCTTATGAGTTGCTAACATTAAATCACCCGTTAATTGGCGATTATGTTTCTGATGGTGAACCTGAACTGGAAGAACAAGCACTATTGGGTAAATTACCCTGGGTTGATAATGAAGATGACACTACAAACGAAAGAACAACAGGGCTTCCAACTTTTAATGTGATTCCAAATCGCTTGTTAGAATTATTTCGAAGAAACTTTGAAGTTGGTTTAAACAATCCTATTGAAAGACCAACTATGGCAGAATGGTTTGATACTTTGAATCTTGCTAACAACGAACTTCTTAAATGCGGTAATCAAAAGTGCAATTTGATTTATCCGTTTAATAACAATAAGAAATGCCCATTCTGCGGACACACTCCTAAAAAAGTTACAAGAATTCAAATGCGTAGATGGGAAGAAACCGAATCTTTTGACAACCAGACTCACGAAATTAAATCGTCATTTGATTTGGAACCAACCGTTTATGATGAGATCCTAATGGATGAAAACACACCTAAGGAAATTGCCGCTTTTAACTTCCTATTGACAGAAATTGAGCCAATGGAGTCATTATTGAAAGTAGAATATCTAGAGGAAAACAACGAAACGAAAATTCGACTTACACCTTTAAATGGTGTGAAGTTTTACATAAGCCCAAGAAAAGGTTTAGCAGATGGAGGGAAATCCATTTTGCTTGATACTCCCAAAAAAATCCGAGTTGTTGATTCCACCCAAAGCGACAAGCAGAAGTATATGTTGCACCTTAAAGATTTGAGCATTCCCCAAAGAGTATTAACAATAGATTGAGATGGCAGAAATAAAAGACATACTAAATAATTTTCCGGAAGAATTACTTCAATCTACGTTTAGAGCAAAAATATTCTCTTCAGACGATGAAATAGATTGGGTAAAAGACCCAACGCTTTTGAAGAATCCTGCTTTTTTAAAGAACATTCCTGAAGAAGCACCTAAGCAAAATGAGCTACTATTCACCTCAAATTGCAAATCTATACGTTTACACATTGAAAACCCAAATAACACTGTCTTTCTCAATGGCTTGTTTTGGATAACCAAGTTCGAAAAAGGTATTATAGAGTTAATTTACCTTCCAAGTGGAACAATTCAATTTTTCAATGACACACTAGATATTGGCTTTGGTGACAACATTGTGCTATCAAAGAAAAATGCGAAAATTGATAAATTATCAGAGTATTTCTACAATGACTATGTTTTTCATTCAGATATTGGAGATGTGATATTTGTTGAAACTTATCCCAGTAATACAGAATTAAGCTTTACGATTCACGGATTAAATAAGCGTGTAGATATCGTTGTTAGAGACAACAAGTGGCTGATGCAAAAGGAAAGGAACAAACCTTTCACAAAAAAATACGAAGATTTTCTTTCACTAAATATTGCTTCTTACCCATCAATCAGTTTTGTGGAATCATCAAAGGCTAAAGAAGCTATTGAAACAATCAAAGCGGAGGAAGCAAAAGGAAACACGCTGATATCTCTTTGGAAAATATATTCCAAAATTGAACTCCAAAGGGCAACCGATTTAAAAGAGAAGATAGGTGAGTTAAACTTTTCTATAATTCGTCATTTAGATGACGGCATATCTCGAATTCGAATAAACAATCTTTCAGAAGATTTGAAGTCAACAATCAAAGACAATAAAGACGATTTACAAAATACATCTTTGGAAGTTTTCAATGAAAACGAAAACGAGATTAAAAGCGATAACAGTAAACGATTCCCAGTAAAATCTGTAAATAATGATTATACTATAGACTTAATTGACGAACTAGAAGAATTAAAGGAAAATGGAAAATTGATAATTTCTGTTTTAGGAGATAAAATAGTTAATAATCGAAGGGAAAGAGCATTAAAGGAACTAAGGGAAAAAATGACGTTCGTGTTGAGAAACCTAAGATTTTCTATTGAAGGATATACTGATGCTCTACTAGTACTGCCTAAAAAAAGAAATTATAAAGCATTAACACTCGAAACTCGAAAATTTCTAAAAGATGAATTTGGAATAGACGATTTAACAAAAAATCAAAAGGAAGCAGTTGAAATAGCCATCAACACTCCAGACATTGCCGTAATTCAGGGCCCTCCAGGCACAGGTAAATCAACAGTAGTTGCAGCAATTTGCCACAGATTAATTGAAATAGCTGAAAAGTCAAAGAAAGACGATACAAAACTCATACTTGTATCCGCCTTTCAAAACGACACAGTTGAACACATCGCTTCAAAAATCTACACGCTGGGCTTGCCAACCATTAAAATTGGAAAAGAAACACAAAGTAATATTCGGGCAGAGGACGAACTAATCAAAGAAATACGTCTAAACATTGACAATTCATTGCAAAATCTTTCTAAAAAAGGCAATACACATCGAGTTTCTAAAAAATTAAGCGACTTAAAAAAACTTTATGAAAGCGAAAACAATGAAGATCAGCTAAAGTCCGAAATAGAAACCTTAATAAAAAGTATTTCAATTAGCGATGATTTGTGGAACTCGTGGCAGGAAATAAATGGCAATGCAAAGTTCAATGATGCTTCGCTTGATAAGAATTTAAAATTATTAAGAGGTTTAAGGACAGATATTCAAAGCTATAATGACGATGGTTATGAGAAAATAGTTCGATTGCAAAAATCAGACTTGCCATTCAGTGATTCTGAGAAAAACCTATTAAAAGATGCACCTTTTGAAAATCCTGATGAATTGTTTTTAGACAAAATAAAACAACTGCAAGAGAAATACCTTGAACAGTTGAATGCAATGGAAACTTCAATCTCATCAGGTAACAATCTTGCCATTATTGATTGGTTAGATATGGCAATTCAATATTTCAAACAAAAAGAAGCCATTGACTACCAGGATGAAGAAACATTTTTATCTGCCATCCTTGAGGAATTAAGAGAAGATTTAGACGGTAATGCGGAATACATCAGAAATACAATTAAAAATTATGGAGAAAGTCTTGCAGCAACCAACCAAGTTGCTGGAGGAAAAGAAATGAGTGCCTACTCAAAAATTGACAATGCTATTCTTGAAGAAGCTGCACGTTCAAACCCTTTGGATTTATTGATTCCAATGACCAAAGCAACGGAAAGAATAATTATGGTTGGTGACCAAAATCAGCTACCGCATCTTCTGGAAGATGACATTGCAGAAGAAACTTCAACAAAACTTGCGGACAAATTCTTAACCACAGAAACCAGAAAAAAGCTTGAAGAGTCACTGTTTGGAGTAATCTTTAAGAATCTTGGTGGTGCAAATCCAAAGCGAACTATCACACTAACTAAACAGTTTCGTATGCACCCATTTATTGGCGATTTTATCAGCAAAGTGTATTACAGAGGTGAGTTGAAGTCCAATCAGTCGGATTTAAAGAAACACAATTTGAGTTTAGCTTGGGCACAAAATAAGGTGGCTGTTTTTTGTGATGTAAAGAAAGCACAGGGAATTGAAGAAAGTGGAAAAAGTAAATCTAGAAAAGCAGAAGCCGTAAGGATTATTAAACTTTTAGACGAGCTCAAAACCGACCCGAATTTTGAAAATTTAAGTGTCGGCATCATCACCTTTTATGCCAAACAAGTAGATGAAATTTTCCGTGAAGCCTCAAAAAAAGGATATACGGAGCAAAGGGCTGACGGAAGTTTTGAAATCACTCTTCCCTATCGTGAAACGAATGACGGCAGAGAAAAACTGAGAATTGGTTCTGTTGACTCTTTTCAGGGAAAGGAATTTGATATCGTCATCTTGAGTACGGTACGTTCTAATGCAATTAGCAGAACCCATGAAAACTACAAAAAGGTATTCGGATTTTTAACACTTGAAAATCGTTTGAACGTTGCCTTTTCACGTTCTCAAAAACTTTTGATCGTTGTTGGAGACGGTGAAATGCTTTCTGATGACTTTGCAAAAACCTATGTTGAGGGCTTGCACGAGTTTTATACTAATCTTTCAACTAACCAGCAGTATGGAAATAGAATACAGTAATATATATCATCATATCAAGCGTAGACCATCAAAAAAATATTTGATGGTTTCCATTCCGCTTTATATGTATCGAGTGGAAACAAATGAATTTGAACACGGTCTGAATTTCTTTCAGAAAGTTGTATTGAAGTTTAAAGCAAAACCCAATATTAAAAACGAAACCATTGCCCAATTAACAGGGCTTGATGAAAAATTAATTGCAATGGTTTCGTCTGAATTACAAAGTAAAGGATTGTTAAGTGAGCACGGTTCACTCAGCGATAAAGGAAGGGAGAAACTAAATGAAGTTGAAGGCCTTGTAGTTAATTCTGGTAAAAGAAAAATTGGCTACGTTTTTAAATACTTGAATCAGGACAAACTTTATCCATACTTTATTCAGAGGGTTGAGCAAGCCGATATTCTAGAAGATAAAGGGCAGCATCCTAAAATCGTAACTGGAACAAAAGGAGATGGAGAAGATTATACTGAACTTCCTTTTTTCATTGATGATTTGGTAATAAAAAAACAAACTTTCAACAGACCAACTGAAAGAGAGGTCTTACAACTAATTCAAAACACGAACAGAAAAGGAGAACTAAAGCAAGAAGATGAGGAAAAGAACAATAAGCTTTCAAAGCAACTCAGCATCCGTTTTTTAAAAGACCAACCGGAAATAGTTTGGGTATGCACATACATATATTTGAAAGAAAACGAAGAGGGTTATTTTGACCCTGAATGGAGAATTGCCGACCCATTCGGTTTCGGTGATAGTATTTCTTTGAAATTTTACATTTCTAAATTGGGAAATGAGAACCTGAACAAAAGTATTATTGGCAGATTTTCTGATGCCAAAACATTAGAGGGCAAAACCTTATCTGATTTTTATGAAATAATCAATAAAAGAATAGAAGAAAAGCTATTGAGTGATTTTTCAATCGGGGTAAAAACTTTTGACACCAACTTACAAATCTACATTGAATCGGTTATAAAAAATATCATTCTTTTAGAGCAACAGAACTATAATGACCCTGATGCAAGTCTCTCATTTTCCCTAAACATTCAAAATGCTTTAGAAAATATATTTAAGCAGGACAGAGAGCAAAGGCAAAGTGTCTATAATCAACTCTATAGCAATTATGAACCTGACTCGAAAATAAATGATTCAAAAGGCAAATATCACGCACTAATTTCAATATACCGGGCTAAAATATTTTCCCAAGATACTCAAGTGCCAAAAAGATTGCTCAATACAACCAATGCCAGACTATCATCAAGTAATTCATTGCTTCAGTATTTGGTTGCCTTTATCCTGACTTACAATTACGATAACAAATCAATTCTTTTTAAACTATTGAATAATCGCATTGACCAAATTATTGAAATTGCTCAATTGCGAAATGAAAAAGGACACGGACAAACCGCATCTGAAAAAGAGTTGAGACCTTTTAGCAAAACAGAAGTTCTAAAACATTACGACTTTTTTAAATCCATTATTAACGATTACTCAAACCTGAAATAAGATGAGCAAAAAGAATAAAAACAGGCAGCAGCCAAACAATCAGAGTAAACCCACTTCCAAGGTTGAGCCAACATTAACCGATGACCAAAAATTGGAAATTGAGTTAAAAAAGGATGAATTGGAAAAGGACAATGTTCAACCAATGGAACAATTAAGCTCCGAATCTGAAACAAAATTAAAAGAAGCCGAAGCCAAGGACGATTTAGGTAAGTATTGGAACTATGTCAAAGAAATAAACAAAAGACTTGAAACCCTTGTCAATTCAGCCAAAGAAGAAAAGGAAAAAGCAACACTATTAAAAGTTGAATTTGAAACTTCTAAAAAAGAAACCGAAACGATTAAATCCGATTTGAAGAAAAAATTGGAGGACTACAATCGAAAAGAAAAAGAAGTAATTGAAAGAGAATTTGCTCTTGATAATGGTGAATATACAGGGGTTATCAGACGCTTATTAGATACAATACAAGAAACCGAAAAGAAAGTTTTTACAGATACTGAAAACCTTTTGAAAGATCTTTCCGCATTCCATAAAACGAATCTTGAAGAACTTTCAAAAAGTCTAATTTCAAATTCCGAGTTAGAGAAACAGATAAACGAGTTTAAAAAAGAAAAAAAGCGTTTTGAAATTGACAAAGCGGATTTTGAGGACAATTTACGGGAAGAGTTTTCAAACCTATTGACTGAAAAAACAAAAGAATTAGAGCGTTTACAAAGAAAGTTTGCTGAGATTGAGGAAGAAAATGCAAAACTGAAGCAAACCTTTGAAGATTTGGAAAGTGCTTTTGATTCCACCGACCCTCAGGAAATTCTTAAACAAAACTTATTTTTTAAAACTGAGGTTGAGAGATTAAATAAAGAATTATATGATCGCCCAGAACAGTATGAGTTGGATGGCAAGCAAGCAAGAATAGAAGAACTGCAAGCAAAAGTTACTGAATTTCAAGAAAAAATCAACGAGGGCGAATTGCATGAACTTAAAAGAATTTTGAGCAATATGGATTCCTACGTTATTGAAATTAACGCATACAAAAATCAGATTGAGAGTAATAAAGTAAGAGAAGCAAATATGAAAAGGTCGATTGAAGAACTTCAACATCAAGTTGAGTTATTAAGTGGACGTAAGAGTGGAAAATTTAATCGAAGCGATTTATTTCCTAAATATGAAAAGTACAAAACGATTATAGAAAATCTATTTATAGACATAGATGCTCCCATTCTGATTTTCAAAACAGGAATAACATTAAGTAAAATAAAAGATTATTTTATTGATATCCCGGAGCATATAAGTACAGAATTGATAGATGAAATTAGAGACGTATTGTATAAAGGTAGTGACGCTTTTGAGTTTGCAAAGAAATGTGATGCTGACAAGGAACATTTTGGCAAGAAACATTTAGGCGTAAATGCGAAGCAACCAACAGACTTAAAAACTTTGGCAAGTTACGTTCAACAATGGATGGCCTTTAAATCTGACAAGCCATTTTATTATGACCTGAATACCATTCGCATTTTCCTAGCAGGACTTCATATGTCCCCTATATCAATATTGCAAGGTATTAGCGGCACTGGTAAAACAAGTTTGCCACGTGAATTTGCAAAAGCTTTGCTTTCAGATTCCAACTATGTAGGATTAGATTCTGATAATCAAAACAAGGCCCCATATCGCATTTGTGCTGTTCAATCAGGCTGGAGAGACAATATGGATTTAATGGGTTATTACAATTCGTTTGAACACAAATACAAGGAAACTGACTTTTTCAAAGCCCTTTATGTAGCAAATCAACCAAAGTATGCGAACACTTTGTTTTTGATAATCCTTGATGAAATGAACCTTTCAAGACCTGAACATTACTTTGCCGACTTTTTATCGTTATTGGAACAATCACCCAACGAAAGATATATCAGTTTAACCAATACCCCGAAGGAAGTCCTTCCCGAACTGGTAATTGGTGGTAAATTGAAAATACCCGAGAACGTTCGTTTTATTGGAACAGCAAATCATGATGAAACAACATTAGAATTCGCCCCTAAAACATATGACCGTTCCAACCTAATGGAAATGCCTAAAAACCACCCTGACAAGAAACTTTTCAATGAAACAAATGATGAGTTTAATGTAAGATACGATTGGCTAAATAGAGAATTTGAAACGGCAGAAAAAAGGAACAAAGAAGCTTTTAAAAGGTTTCACGACTTCATAAATTCTGATGATATGAAGTTTCTTTTATTAGAGAAAGGAATTGGAGTTGGAAATCGTTTGGAATATCAAGCTGAAAAATTCATTGGTGTTTTTGTAGAATCTGGAAATGAAAAGGAAAAAGATATTGCCATCGCAACCGATCATTTAATTACAAGTCGATTATTCAGAACCCTGAAAAACCGTTATGATTTGGACAAAACCAATCTTACAAAATTCAAGGAGGAATATGTAAAACTGTTTGAAAAGACGTTTAAAAATCAAAGACCAAGTTTCACAATTGAGCTTTTAGACACGGAAATAAGCAAGAAGTAATGATGCTATTTGATAGATATAATGGCGAAACAGTTTCTGAAAAAGATATCCCAAATCAGATTGACTTTGGTAGATACTGTTTTGCTGACAATGGAAAAGACATTACTTACTCAAACTTTCCAACCAATAAGGCAATTAAACAAGATTTGCTATCGGACGAAAACAAAAGCATTCAAGATATTTTTCTAGACATTGCAATTGATGTTGCGAATGCAAAAGAAAATGAATTTGAAGTTGTACCATTAATTCGCAAAATTAAAAACAAACTGTACTTAAATGAATTTGAAAAACTTCTCCTGGATAAACTTTTTCATTTAGAAGAAATTTTCCGAGTTCCTCACTATCTGTTACATCGTGAAATTGCAAAGGTTCACGTATCAAAAGCAAAAAGAATTCCTTCGAAAAGTTATCAATACTTGGCTTCACATACAGAAGATTGGGTTCATAAAAGCATTGTCAGTTTTAAGCCAAGCCGTATTTTACACGAGGAATTAGACTTGGATTATGATATTTATGAAAATCGTTTAACCATTGCTTTTATAAACAGGTGTTTAGCATACTTCAGGAGGAGATTAAAAGAGGTTCGAGATATAAGTATTTTTTACAACCTATTTCTGAAGTTAATAGAAACAAATTTCTCTAAAACTATATACTCGAATAAAATTAATCGAAACTTAAGATTAATGGGGCTTGCAAACAAATTAAGTCAAAGTGACGAAGAAGTTAAAAGTAATCAGGATAATCTTTCTAATACAAAAGAGATTATTGAAGAAATTTATAAGAAAATACAATTGCTCAAAAAGAAACAACTCTTTGAATTAGTTAATAGCAGATCTAGTCAGGGTATTACTCTTAGAGACACAAATGTACTAGTGAACCATAAGCATTACAGATATTTAAAAATTCTTTGGAAAGAACTTGATAATATTACTCATGAAGACATAATAGGCGAAAAACTAAAACACGAACAAGATGTAATAAACGGACTTAGACAATATGCAAAAAGCATTATTACCTACACACTAAAAGATACATTGGAATTCGAACTAAAAGGAACTTATCAAAAATTTACAGGCGAACACCTTTTTTATGATACTATTGAGTTAATAGAAGATAAGAGTATATTCAGGATAAGAATCGGCAGGTTTGAAAAGAGAATCATTGTTATTGCAAACGAGCCGGAGAACACTAGAGAACAATTTGAACTTTTAAAGAAAAACAATACCGTCTTATTTTATTATTCCGAAAACCCTAGCAATGAAACCCTGCAAACTATATCAATAAATCCATTAGACCCAGACTCCATTGAACGGGCAGGTGCCTTTATTAAGAAGTTTTTATTGAGTTCATACAGTGAAAAGATAAATCGCAAGTTTGAATTTGCACATTTATTAAAGGAATATGTGAAATATATACCGGATAGTCACGTAAGTTTCAACACTTCTGACTACACATTTTCATTCCACTCTTATCCTAAATCAGAATTAAAAGAGGATGATATAAAGAAACAGTTTGAAACCGACACTTTGTTTGCCAAAAAAAGCAGGCCAGATAAAGACAATGTTTACAGAGAATTATCTAATCTTATCAGCGAAATAAACCAGAAAGCAGAAGAACTCAAAAATAAGTATTTACATTGTTTTAGTTGCGGAACAGAGTTTCAATCATATAACATAACTGAATTGAATTATATGAAATGTCCAAGTTGCAATGCATTGTATGATAACTCGTCCGACAAAGAAATAACCTTAAGGATAGATGATGCCCGATACAATTCACTAGAAAACAAAGATTTTGGAATGGATTATATTTCATTCAATAAAGCAGAATTATGAGCATTAATAAAAACGCATACTTGAGATACCAGGTGCTGGACAAATGTTTCAGCAACAAGTACCGTATGTATTTTATTGATGACTTACTTAATGAAGTAAATAAAGCATTGGAAGAATTTAATGGTGAAGGATCAAAAGTTGAGAGAAGACAGCTATTTGATGATATAAAATTTATGGAGAGTGAAGCGGGTTTTTCGATACCACTTGAAAGAAATCGTCAAGGCAAAAAGGTTTACTATAGATACAGCGAAGCAGATTTCAGCATTCAAAATCAAAAAATTAGTGATGATGAAATTGAGACCATTAACTCGGCACTAATGGTTTTAATGCGATTCAGGGGAATTCCACAATTTGAATGGGTAAATGAAATTTTCCCGAAACTTCAATCTGTATTTCAAGATGAAGATCCTAAAGAAATTATCAGTTTTGATCAAAATGAATATCTGGTTGGCTTAGACAACTTGCCAACACTTTACAAAAGCATTATAAACAAATCGGCTTTAATCATAGAATACCAGTCATTCAAAAACACTAAGCCAAAGCAACTTATAATTCATCCTTATTACCTCAAACAATTCAATAAAAGGTGGTTTTTGTTTGGCTTAAACGACCAAGACAAACTGATTTATAATTTGCCATTAGACAGGATTAAAAGT
>VFQQ010001881.1_pt1 | contig 26496 bp, 12 predicted proteins | sample 3512341 | NCBI WGS metagenome assembly VFQQ01 (sample SAMN10412373, study PRJNA504923) | tailings metagenome | isolation source: Relicate 2 Philex TSF1 revegetated site | place: Philippines: Tuba, Benguet | collected 2017-08-29
CCTACCTCAAGATCAGCGAGGGCTGCAACCACCGCTGCACCTTCTGCATCATCCCCAGCATGCGCGGCGACCTCGTGTCGCGGCCGATCGGTGACGTGCTCAGCGAAGCGCGCGCGCTGTTCGAGAGTGGCGTGAAGGAGCTGCTGGTGATCAGCCAGGACACCAGCGCCTATGGCGTTGACGTGAAGTACCGCACCGGCTTCTTCGACGGCCGCCCCGTGAAGACACGCATGACCGAACTGTGCGAAGAGCTGGCCAAGCTGGCTGAGCCGCATGGCGCCTGGGTGCGCCTGCACTACGTCTACCCGTACCCGAGCGTGGACGAGGTGCTGCCGTTGATGGCCGCGGGCCGCGTGCTGCCCTACCTCGACGTGCCCTTCCAGCACGCGCACCCCGACGTGCTCAGGCGCATGAAGCGCCCTGCCAGCGGCGAGCGCAACCTGGAGCGCCTGGCGAAGTGGCGTTCAATCTGCCCCGAGCTCGTGGTGCGCTCGACCTTCATCGCCGGCTTTCCCGGCGAGACCGAGGCCGAGTTCGAGACGCTGCTCGACTTCCTGCGCGAGGCGCAGATCGACCGCGCCGGCTGCTTCGCCTATTCGCCGGTGGAAGGCGCCACCGCCAACCAGCTGCCCGGCATGCTGCCGGCGGAGCTGCGCGAGGAGCGGCGCGCGCGCTTCATGGCCGTGGCCGAGCAGGTTTCCATCGCCAAGCTGCAACAGCGCGTGGGCGCGACGATGCAGGTGCTGGTGGACCATGCCCCGGCGCTCGGCCGCAAGGGCGGCGTGGGTCGCAGCTATGCCGACGCGCCCGAGATCGACGGCACCGTGCGGCTGCTGCCGCCCGAGAAGGCCAGCAAGCAGCTGAAGGTGGGCGAGTTCACGCGCGCCAAGGTGCTGGCGGCTGATGGCCACGACCTGGTCGCGGCTCCGATCTGACATCCGACGACATGAGCCAGCAAGACCTCAGCACCCGCCTCATCCACCATCCCTACGAGCCGCCGGCCGGTTTCGCGGCGCCGCAGCCGGCTGTGCACAAGGCCAGCACGATCATCTTCCGCAACGTCGCGGCGCTGCACGCGCGCGACTGGCGCCGCCGCGACGGCTACACCTACGGCCTGCACGGCACGCCGACGAGCTTCCTGCTCGAAGAGCGCATCGCCGAGCTCGAAGGCGGCACGCAGTGTGTGCTGGCGCCGAGCGGGTTGGCCGCGATCGCGCTCGTGGACATCGCGCTGCTGGCGCCCGGTGACGAGCTGCTGCTGCCCGAGAACGTCTACGGCCCGAGCCGCGAACTGGCACGGCAGGAGCTGGCGCGTTGGGGCATCACGCACCGCCTCTACGACCCCATGGACGCGGCGGCGCTGTCCGCGATGATCGGCCCGCAGACCAAGCTGGTGTGGCTGGAAGCGCCGGGCTCGGTGACGATGGAGTTCCCGGACCTGGCCGCGCTGGCCCAGGCCGCCAAGGCGAGTGGGGTGCCGACCGCGCTGGACAACACCTGGGGCGCCGGCGTGGCGCTGCGTGGCTTCGAGCATGGCATCGACATCGTCATGCAGGCGCTGACCAAGTACCCCAGCGGCGGAGGCGACGTGCTGATGGGCTCGGTGGTCACGCGCGACCCCGCCCTGCACGAGCGCATCAAGCTCACGCACATGCGCCTGGGCTACGGCGTGGGCGGCGGCAACGATGCCGAGCACGTGCTGCGCAGCCTACCGTCGATCGCGCTGCGCTACGCGGCGCAGGACACGGCGGGGCGCGCGTTGGCGCATTGGCTTGCGCGGCAGCCGGAGGTGGCGCGGGTGCTGCACCCGGCGCTCGAAGGCTCGCCCGGCCATGGGCACTGGCAGCGCCACTGCACGCAGGCGGCGGGGCTGTTCTCGGTGCTGTTCGACGAGCGCTACACGGTGGCCCAGGTGCACGCTTTCGTGGACGCGCTGCGCCTCTTCAAGATCGGCTACTCCTGGGCCGGCCCGCTGAGCCTGGTGGTGCCTTACGACCTGCAGGCCATGCGCGCGAGCGGCGGCCCCTTGAAGGGCCACCTGGTGCGCTTCTCGCTCGGCCTGGAAGCGGTGGCCGACCTCCAGGCCGACCTGCAGCAGGCACTGGGCGTGTTCAGGGGCGCCTGAACACGTGCATGCCCACGGTGTTGGACGGCGCGCCCGTGACCATCACGGTCGTCAGCACCAGGCCGTTGGCCTGCGCGCCGGCGAAGCTGCCCAGGTACTGGCTGGAGCCGACGATGAAGCCCGGGCACCCGGTGCAGCTGCCGCTGGTGAAGCTGCCCTGGAACAGCCCGCCGCCGCCCGCGTAGGTGCTGCTGCCGTTGAGGTTGGCGAAGGCGTAGCTGCCCGAGGTGAAGCCCAGGTTCTGCAGGGTCACCGACTGCGACGCGAAGTTGACCGCGATCGTGCCGGTGGCGTTCTGCATCAGCCCGCCGGCCGGCGTGAACGTGAAGCTGCCCACCGTGGGCATGTTGCGCGTGGCCGCGGCCACCACGTAGTCGACGCGGCCGAGGCCGTTGGCCGCGTTCAGGCCGCCCGCCGGAAGGCCGGGGGCGCTGACGACGGCGCTGCTGCCCGCAGCCGACAGCCAGGAGCCCCAGTAGGCCACGCTGCCATCGCCGAGCGTGGTGCTGCCGGTGTTGGCCACCGTGGCGTTGGCGCGTGAGGCCAGGAAGCCGCTGGCCTGGCTGCCCATCGACACGAGCACGCCGTTGTTGACGACCACGTCACCGGCACCGATCTCGCCCACCACCGCGGGCACGGTGACGGTGAGCGTGGGTGCGACGGTCTGCTCGTAGGCCAGGCTGGCCGCGGCGCGGCTGCCGTCACCGCTGCCGCCGCCGCGCTGGTCGTTGACGCTGAAGTCGTTGCCGCGCGGGTTGGCCAGCTGCGAGCTGTCCACCAGCACCACGTTCTGGCCCGCCTGCAACGCGGCCACCGCGCGTGCCAGGTCCACCGCATAGGCCGCTTTGCCGCGCTCCACGGCTGCCCCCGCGGCCGCACTGAGCACGGCCCTCAGCTGCACGCCGCCGGTGATGTTGACGTCGGGCATCGACACGCGCTGCTCCTGCGCCAGCGCGAAGTTGGGGTCGAGCTCGGCGGCGCGGCGGAACAGCTCGCGCGCCTCTGCGAACTTGCCCTGGTCCTTCAGGTCGAGCCCTTGCGAGAAGGCGCGGAAGGCCTCCAGGTTGGTGGTGGCGAAACGTTCGATGCGCGCGCGCACCTCGGGGCTGAGCGAGTCGAGCGGGATGCCGGCCGAGCGCAGGATGCCGAAGGTCATGGCCTTCTGCGCGCGGAACAGCGCGTTCAGCTCGCCGCGTTCGGTCACCACGCCGAGGCTGGAGCCGCTGCGGCTGTCGATCACCGCACCTTCCAGGGCGAAGCCTTGCGCAAAAGCCTGCGTGGCGCCGAGCAGCAGCGCGGCGGCGCAAAGGGGTTGGCGGAACGTCTTCATCACCGCACCTCGAAGTTGCCGACCACGACCTTCTCGGCCCGCATCAGGCGGCCCGAGCGCACGGCGCTGTCCTTGTCGGCCAGGCCGCTGTCGCCGAGCTTGGCCTCGTTGACGAGCAGCTGCACCTTCTCGCGCTCCAGCACCTTCAGCCCCGGCACCTTGGCGAGGTCGGCGATGATCATCGCGGCCAGGCCCTTGGCCATGGCGCGGTAGGCCTCGTCGCCCTGGTTGACGAAGGCCTGCACGGCGATCGAACCCGGCTCGGGCGGTGTGCTCACCACCTCGCGTTCACGCGCCACCGCCGCGGCCACCTCCTGCTGCAGCTGGGCCGAGGACAGCAGCGTCAGCGTCTTCGGCACCTCGCGCGCTGCCGCGCCTTCCGGGTCTTCGCGCACGTACTGCTGCAGCAGCGCGATCGCCTGCGGGCTGTCCTGGCGCCGCAGCGCGATCAGCCCCAGGTAGTAGGGCACCACGGTCTCGCCCGGCGCGATGCTGCTGACCTGCTTGAGCGCCTGTTCGGCCTCCGCGTCGCGGCCGGCGTTGAATTGTTCCAGGCCGGTCTTCAGCAGCGCGGCCACCTCGGCGCGCGCGCGCGTGACGGCGGCCAGGCTCGCGGGGCTGTCCAGCAGCGCGGGCGGCGTGGCCAGCACCTCGGGCCGCTCCGCCGCACCGACCCAGCGGAAGCTGCGGTTGCGCAGCACCGAGCGGCCGCCCTGGTATTCGAGCACTGCCTCGCCGGCCGACACGCGGCCGTAGAAGCCGGGCGCAGCCGCGCAGCCCGCGGCACATTCCTGCAGCCGCAGGAAGCCGTTGCTGCGGATGCTGCGGCCGGGCAGCTCGATGCGCCAGGCGCGCTCGGGGCTGGTGGACAGCATCAGGCCGCCGCGGGCGAGCGTGAGCTGGCGGGCGTCACCGGCACTCAGGCTCAGCTGCGTGGCCGGTGCGAGCGCGATCACCGTGCCGTCGGCCATGCGCAGCTGGGCGCGGCCGTCCACGGCGGTGCTGATGGTGGCGGCCTTGAAGGCCTGGCCCGGCTGCGCGGCGGCGCCGTCGATGCGCACGCCGCCCTGCAGCTGCAGCACGCGGCCTTCGAGCGCCTGGGCCGATGCGCCGGCACTGGCCACGGCCAGCCCGAAGGCGCCGATCCAGCTGCGGTGGCGGGAGAGGAGGTGATGGAACGTCATGCGGGTTCCCCGGTCAGTACTGGTAGCGCACTTTCAGCGACAAGGTCTTGCGGCTGGTGTCGTAGAGGTCCTGGTTCGACTTCGTGATCGCCCAGCTGGCTTCGCAGCGCAGCGACCAGTTCGCGTCGATGGCCCAGTTGGCGGCGACCTCCGCGCCAGCGGTCTCGTCGTGCCGCGTGGACTGCCACGCCGGGTCTTCGCCGCGGTGGCGCACGTCCTCCACGTAGCCGGCGGCCACCAGGCGCACCTTGGGCAGCGGCGACACCGAGGCGCTCAGGCGCAGGTTGGTGAGCTGGCGGTCGAGGTCGGCGCGCACGCGGAAGCGGTTGTCCTCCTGCTGGAAGGTCAGGCGCACGCCGAACGTGGGTTGCCAGGGCAGGCCCTCGGGGCTCCAGGCGCTGCTGCCGCCGAGCATCGTGATGCGGCCGTTGCGCTGGCGTTCGTCACCGGTGAAGCGCTGCTCGCCGTACTGCGCCAGGCCCGTCACGCCCAGCCCCGGGCCGAGCGACCAGGTGGCTTCGGTGGCGAGCAGGCCCTTGTCGCGGTAGCGGTTGTGGCCCACCCACAGGGCCGAGCCGGTGAGCGTGGTGCGCCACAGTGCGCCGGCCCCGAGGTTGTTGAAGCCCAGATGAACGGCCGCGTTGCCGAGGTCGAAGTCCTGGGCCCATTCGCGGCCGTTGCTGCGCTGGTCGACATCGGCCCCGGCGAACACCGACAGCCGGTTCGACACCCGCCAGGTCTGCTGGCCGCCGACAGCCAGCAGCGCACCGGTGTCGGCGATCTGGCGGCTCTTGCCGGCCACCGTGACCGGGCCCGTGGGGAAGTTGACCACCGGGTGGTAGGTGCCGAGGTTGACGTTGTTGTCGTGCCCGACACCCGCCTCGACGTAGAGCCTGGCGCTGGAGCGCTGATCGATGTTCTCCCGCACCTGCATGCTCTGCAGGAAGCTTTCGATGGTGGCACGCACGCCGGCCGGCGGGTTGTAGCGCAGCACCAGCTCGAACTCGGCACGTGCACGTGCGTACTCGCCCAACACGTAGTAGCCCTTGGCCAGTTCCAGACGCGCACGGTCGTTGGCGGGCACGGCGCTCAGGTGCCGCTCCAGCGCCAGCAGGCCCTCGGGCACGCGGCCGGCGTTGATGGCGGCGATGCCGTAGAGGAAGTCGAAGTGCACATCCCCGATCAGCTGCGGGTTGGCCTGCGCGGTCTGGTAGGCCTGTTCGTACTGGCCTGCGTCCACCTGGCGGCGGATGTCGTCCAGCGGCGCGGCAACGGCCGCGCCGCAGATGAGCGCAAGCAACGCCGCCACCCGCCAGGGGCTGCGGGTGGTGGATCCGGGGTGATGGCGCATCGGCTTTTCGTTTGTTGGGTGGGGGCGGTGGGGCCGGCTCAGGGTGCCGTGGACGTTTCGCTGTTGCTCATGAGGCGGCGCAGCAGCGGGTCGAGCGAGATCAGCGGCAGCTTCTGCAGCGTGGGCACGTTGATGCGGCGGCCGTCGCCGGACAGCATGGCCGCGATCTCGGCCGCCACCGCGTCGGCACCGGCGCTGGCCAGCGGCGCGCCCGGCAGCACCGGCAGGTTGTCGGCGCCGATGCCGACCCGGCCCGCGGAACTGGCCAGGCCCAGCAGGTTGAGCGCGTTGGGCACCTGCTCGGCGTCGAAGGTGACCGCCAGCACGTCGCCCGACAGCACCGGCGGCTTGATCGCGATGCCACCCGGCACGTAGCTGATGGCGTAGTTGGTGGCACTGCCGCTGCCGAACACGGCGTTGGACACCGGCAGCACGAAGTACGAGCCGCCGCGGGCACTGCCCAGCTGGGCCGGCAGGGGCTGCGTCACCGAGGCCACCTGATCGCCGTTGGCCAGGCCCGTGACGCCGAAGCCGACGCCCACGGCGCGTTGCGCGGCGCTGGTGTCGTACTCATGCACCACCAGGTTGCCGGCGATGGTGAGCGGGCGCGGCGTGACCGTGAGCTGGCCGTCGATGACCGTGAGGTTGTAGTTGGCGGCATCGAAGCCGCTGCTGGTGTTGCCACCGACGTTGCCCACGGTGATGGCGTAGGGCGAGCCGGCCACGCCGGCGCTGCCGGCGGCGCCCGCGCTGCTCAGCGCCACGGTGGCCAGCGTCTCGCCCGCGACCAGGCCCTGGGCCGTCCAGTCGCCGCTGCTGAAGGCCCAGCTCTCGCCGTAGGTCTTGGCGAAGGAGCGCGCAGCCACGGTCAGCGGTGCCGGCGTGATGGTGCCGGTGCCGCTGACGCTGGTGGTGCCGAGCAGGTAGTTCCCGGCATCGGCTCCGGCCAGGCTCAGGCCGGTGGCCGACACGGCCACGCCGCTGCCCGCGTTGCGGCTGGCAAAGGCCAGCGTGGAGGCGTTGACGGTGAGGTTGTCGCCGGCGATCGCATCGCTGAACAGCGTGGCGTTGCCGGCGCCGGTGGTGCCGTCGTAGACCTTGGTGGCGGTGGTCAGGCCGACGTTGAGCGTGCGCGGCGTGATGGTGGCCGTGAGCCCCGGGCCGCTGCCGACGACGCGGTAGTTGCCCGCATCGGTGCCGCCCATCGTCAGGCCCGACAGCAACACCGCCTGCGTGCCGACGTTCTTGCTGGCCAACGCTGCGGTGGCGCTGGTCAGCAACTGCACGTTGTCGCCCACCAGCACGCCGGTGAAGGAGCCCCGCGAGGTGTCGATGCCCACCACGGTGGTGCCGTCGTAGACGCGGTCGATGGCGCGCAGGCCCGACACGGTGACGTCCAGCGGCGTGATGTTCACCGTGACGCCCGCCGTGCCGCTGATGCGGTAGTTGCCGGCGTCGGCGCCGCTGAGCGTGAGGCCGGTGAGGGTCACCGGCTTGTTGCTGCCGACATGCTTGTCGAGCATCTGGCCCTGGCCGAGGCCGCTGCCCGAGACGTTGATCTGCACGTTGTCGCCTGGCAGCACGTTGCCGCTGGCGGTGCCCGGGTTGCCGGTGATGTTGACCTGCACGCCCAGGCCGCCGTCGTAGGCACGGTCCACCGCGGTGATGCCGGTGAGGCCGGTGACGTTGAGGTCGCGCGGCGTGATGTTGGCCGTGGTGCTGGCGGAACTGGCGGCCAGCTGGTAGTTGCCGGCATCGCCGCCGCTCAGGCCGATGCCGCTGATGGTGACCGTGAGGCCGTTGCCGACGTTCTTGCCGGCGGCGAACACGGCGCTTTCGCTGACGCTGACGGTGTCGCCGGTGATGGCGCCGGTGACGGTGCGCGTGACGGTGGCGGCGTTGGTGCCGTCGTAGACCCGGTTGACGCCGGCGTAGCTGAGGCCCAGCGTGCGCGGCGTGATGTCCGCGGTGGCAGTGCCGGTGGCGTTGCCGAGCAGGTAGTTGCTGGCGTCCGCCCCGCCCAGAGTGCCGCCGCTGACGTTGATGACGAGGCCGCTGCCGACGTTCTTGCCGGCCGCGAAGACCCCGTTGCCGCTGATGGTGACGGCATCGCCGCCGATGATGTCGAGCGAGCTGCCCAGCAGCGTGGCCACGTCGGTGCCGTCGTAGACCTTGCTCTGGCCGGCCCAGGTGGCGGTGAGCGGCTTGGGCAGGATGTTGACGGTGACGCCGCTGGTGGAGGCGACGCTGTAGTTGGCGGCGTCGGCGCCGCCCAGCGTGAGGCCGGCCACGGCCACCGGCTTGTTGTTGCCGGCGTTCTTGTCCAGCAGCAGGCCGGTGGTGGTGCCCTGGCTCGGCGTGGTGAGCGTGACGGTGTCGCCGGCGATGATGTCGGCCTGGTTCAGCGTCACGCTGCCGGTGTTGCCCACGTTCACCACGACGTTGTGCGTGCCGTCGTAGACGCGATCGGTCGCGGTGACGCCGGTCAGGCCGATCACGCCCAGCGGCCGCGGCGTGATTGTGGCCGTGGTCACCGCGGTGGCGCCGCCGCTGAGCGCGTAGTTGGTGGCGTCGGTGCCCGAGAGCGCAATGCCGGTGATGCTGACGGCCTTGTTGGTGCCAGCGTTCTTGTCGCCGAACACCGCCGTCTGCCCCAGCGTGACGCTGTCGCCGCTGATGAGGCCCACCACCGTGCCCGTGACGGGTGCAGCCAGGGTGCCGTCGTACACGCGCGTGCCGCCGCTGAAGCTGGCGGTCACGCTGCGCGGCGTGATGTCGGCCGTGGCGCTGCCGGTGGCGTTGATCAGCGTGTAGTTGCGCGCGTCGGTGCCGCTGAGCGTGCCGCCGGTGACCGAGATGGCCAGGCCGGTGCCCACGTTCTTGCCGGCCACGAAGAGGCCGTTGCCGCTGACGGTGACGGTGTCGCCACCGATGATGTCGGTGGAACTGCCCGTCAGCGTGGCCACGTCGGTGCCGTCGTAGACCTTGTTCACGCCGGTGAAGCTGGCGGCCAGGTTCTTCGGCGTGATGTTCACCGTGACACCCTGTGTGGCCGCCACCATGTAGTTGGCGGCGTCGGCGCCGGTGAGCGCCAGGCCGCTCACCACCACGGCCTTGTTGCTGCCGACGTTCTTGTCGGCCATGGTGCCAGTGGTGAGGTTGCCGCTGAGCTGCGCCACGTTCACATCGTCGCTGCCGATGATGTTGCTGCGGTCCAGGCTCACGGTGCCGCTGCCCTGCACGGTGATCTGCACCGTGGTGCTGCCGTCGTAGACGCGGTCACTGGCGGTGATGCCGGTGAGGCCGGTGAGCGCGAGCGGGCGCGGCGTGATGCTGCCGGTGGTGCTGGCGGTGGTGGTGGTGAGGCCGTAGTTGACGGCGTCGGTGCCCGACAGCGTGATGCCGCTGACCGTGATCGCCTTGTTGCTGCCCACGTTCTTGGCCGTGGTGGCGCTGCCGCTGAACACGGCCGTGCCGCTGAACGAGACGTTGTCGCCGGCGTAGAAGTTGTAGCTCGGCGTGACCGGTGCGGTGGCGGTGCCGTCGTACACCCGGGAGCCGCCTGTGAACGTGGGCGCGAACAGCAGCGGCGTCACGTCGGCCGTGGCACTGCCGCTGGTGGTGGTGAGCGCGTAGTTGCGTGCATCCGTACCCGACAGCAGCGCGCTCGTCACGGTGATGGGCTTGCCGGTGCCGACGTTCTTGCTGTCGGCGAAGAAGCCGCTGCCGGCAATGGTGACGAGGTCGCCGCTGAGCAGGCCGGCGGAGGTGCCGGTGACGCTGGCGCTGTTGTTGCCGTTGTAGACACGGTTGACGCCTGCGAAGGTGGCGGAGATCGGCAGCGGCGTGATGGTCACCCGCACGCCGGCGGTGCCCGCGATGGCGTAGTTGGCGCTGTCGGCGCCTGTGAGCGACAGGCCATCGACCGTGACGGGTTTGGACGTGACCGCACCTTGTGCATCGCGCGCCACGTTCTTGTCGGTCATGGTGCCGGTGACCACGCCCGAGCCGGGCACGTCGATCTGCACCGTGTCGCCGGCGATGATGTCGGCGCTGCTGGGCGTGAGCGTGATGCCGGCCGGCACGGTGAGGTTGACGGTGCGGGTGCCGTCGTAGAGGCGGTCCTGCGCGGTCACGCTGGACAGGCCGCTCACGGTGATCGGCCTCGGGGTGATGGAACCGGTGACGGCGTTGCCCGAGACCTGCAGCAGGTAGTTGCCCGCGTCGGCGCCGCTGAGCGCCGTGCCGCTCACGCTGATGGGCTTGCCGGTGCCGACGTTCTTGTTGTCGGTGAACACCGCCGTCTGCGTGCTGGCCACCTGGTCGCCGCTGACGAGGTTCTGGAACACCGGGGTGACCGTGGCGCTCGTGGTGCCGTCGTAGACCTTGTTCTGGCCGGTGAACTGCACGGTCAACGTGCGCTGCGTGATGCTGGCGGTGGTGGTGCCGCTGGTGTTGGTGAGCGCGTAGTTGTCGCGCGCGGCGCCGGTGAGGAAGGCGCCGCTCACGTTGACCGTGAGCCCCTGGCCGACGTTCTTGCCCGCGGCGAACACGCCGGTGGCCGAGAGGCCGAGGCTGGCCGCGTCCACCGGCAGCACACCCGTGGAGGTGCCGGTGATCAGCGCTGCCACGCTGCCGTCGTAGACCTTGTCGGCCGCGGTGAAGCTGGCCGTGAGCGCCAGCGGCGCGATGTTCACCGTGAGGCCGGTGGCGCCCACCGCCGCGTAGTTGGACGCCTGCGCGCCGCTGAGCGTGATGCCGGTGACGTTGACCGGCTTGTTGTTGCCCGCGTTGCGGTCCGCCATGGCACCGAAGCTGATGCCGCCGGGCGGCAGCACGGCGCTGACCTGGTCACCGCCGATGACGTTGCTCAGGTCGACGGTGGCGTTGGCGGTGTTGACGGCGACCGTGGTGGTGCCGTCGTAGACGCGGTTGGTGGCCGTGATGCCGGTCACCCCCAGCGGGCGCTGGGTGATGGTGGCCGTGGTGGAGGCGCTCGTGTTCTGCAGCGCGTAGTTGCCGGCGTCGGTGCCGCCGAGCGTGATGCCGCTGATCTGCACCGCCTTGCCCACGCCGGCCGAGCCGTCGCCGGTGAAGACGGCCGTCTGCGCGAAGCTGACGGAGTCGCCGGCGATGAAGCCGAGCGAGCTGCCCACCACGGGCGCCGAGACATCGGCCAGGCCGTTGTAGACGCGGCTCGATCCGGTGTAGCTGGCCGTGATCAGCTTGGGCGTGATGGTCCCGAAGGCGGTTGCCGTGGTGCTGGCCAGCGAGTAGTTGGCCGCGCCGCTGCCCGACAACGTGATGCCGGTGACGCTGATCGGCTTGTTGGTGCCGGCGTCGTCGGCGTTGAGGCCGGTGAAGACCGCCGTGCCGGCCACGTTGACGACATCACCGCTCAGGATGCCGCTGGTGGTGGAGGTGACGGTGGCAGCCACACCACCGTTGTAGGCCCGGGTCACGCCGGTGAAGGTGGGCGTGAGCGCCGCGGGCGTGATGTTGACGGTGATGCCGCTGCCGGCGGGGTCGATGGCGTAGTTGGCAGCGTCGGCGCCGGTGAGCGACAGGCCCGTCACCGTGACCGGCTTGTTGGTGCCGACGTTCTTGTTGGCGATGGTGCCGGTGGTGTAGCCGCCGGGCGGTGGCGACACCGAGACGATGTCGCCGGCCACGAAGCCGCTGGACGTGACCGCGCCCGGCGCGGACACGGCCACCGTGGTGGTGCCGTCGTAGGGCCGGTCGGCGGCCACGATGCCCGACAGCGTGACCGTGCGCGCGGTGACGCTGCCGGTGGCGCCGGTGTAGGTGGTGTTGCCCACCGTGTAGTTGCCGGCGTCGGTGCCGCCGAACGAGATGTTGCTCACCGAGATCGGCTTGCCCGTGCCCACGTTCTTGGCCGAGGCACCGGTGAACTCGGCCGTCTGCGTGACGGTGACGTTGTCCAGGTAGTAGACGGTGCTGTTGTCGAAGGCCGTGCCGGACGTCGTGGTGCGCAGCGTCACCGGGGCGTCGACGCCCCCGTCGTACACCCGCGTGCCACCGTTGTAGGTGACGGTCAGCGGCCGCGGCGTGATGCTCGCCACGGCGGTGCCGTTCGGGTTCGTCAGCGTGTAGTTGCCGCTGTCGGCGCCGCTGTAGATGAAGTTGTTCCGGATGGCCACCGTGCGGTTGCTGCCGACGTGCCGGGTGGCCGTGAAGTTGCCATTGCTGTCGATGCCGGCGGCGGTGAAGTTGGCGCGTCCGCACGCATTGGCACCGCACACGTCCTGATCGACGTAGAAGTTGACCTGGTCGCCGGTCACGATGTCGGGCGACGTGACCTCGATGGTGGCGAAGGTGTTGAAGTTGTAGACCTTGTCCAGCGCGGTGTAGGTCACCGTCACCGGCTTGGGGGTGATGTTGACCACCACACCGCCGCCGCTGCCGCTGGTGATGGAGTAGTTGCCGGCATCGGTGCCGGTGAGCCCGAGCCCGGGCACCGTCACGGCCTTGTTCGTGCCCACGTGCTTGTCGGCCATCTGGCCGGTGACGCTGCCTGAGCCGGGCGTGGCCACGCTGACCTGGTCGCCGGGCACGACGTTGCTGGTGTCGACGGTGGCGCTGCCGATGTTCACCGTGACGTCGCGTGTGCCGTCGTACACGCGGTCCACCGCGCTCACGCCGCTCACCGCGAGCGGGCGCGGGTTGATGCGGCCGGTGAGCGTGGTGCTGGTGTTCTGCAGCGCGTAGTTGCCCGCATCGGTACCGGCCAGTGTGATGCCGTTGGCCGTGATCGTCTTGTTGGTGACCTGGCCATTGCCGTCGTAGGCCACGTTCTTGTCGGCGTAGCCGATGCTCGTGGCGCTCCAGGTCAGGTTGTCGCCGCCGATGCCGTAGTAGTTGTAGAGGTAGACGTTGGGGCCGGCGGCGGCGCTGCCGTCATAGGTCTTGATGTAGCCGTTGTTCGTGTACGAGAGGTAGATGTACATCGGCTGCGGCGTGATGTCGGCCACCACGCTGCCCTGCTGGACGGCGTAGTTGCCGGCATCGGCGCCGCGCAGGCGCAGGCCCGTCACCGTCACGGGCTTGGAGGTGCCGACGTTCTTGTCGGCCATCACGCCGCTGATCGAGTGGTACTGGTCCAGCGTGACCTGGTCGCCGCTCACGGCGCCAGACAGCGTGGCCACGTCGCGGTTGAACTGGTGGTTGTAGATGTTGACGCTGCGGTCGTATTCGCGGTTGTCGACCGTGAGGCCGTTCACCGTGAGCACCTTGGGCGTGATGTCGACGGTGACGGTGTCGGACCCGGTCAGCCGGTAGTTGCCGGCATCGGTGCCGGTGATCGAGATGCCGCTCACCGTGACGGCCTTGCCGGTGCCGACGTTCTTGTTGGCGACCGTGCCACTCGTGACACCGGAAAGATCCACCGACACGCTGTCGCCGCCGATGACACCGGTGAGCGTGGCGCCGGTGGCGCTCACGGCCACCGTGGTGCTGCCGTCGTAGGCCCGGTTCGTGGCTGTGAAGCTGCCCGCCGTCAGCGGCGCAGGCGTGATGGCCGCCACGGTGCTGCCGGCCGTGGGCAGCTGGTAGTTGGAGGCCAGGCCGTTGGCGCCGTCCACCAGCGAATAGCTGCCACTGAGCGTGACGCTCTTGGCCGTACCCACGGTCTTGGTGTCGAAGGCCGCGGCGAAGCCAGGGCCGGCCTGGAAGGCCAGGCTCTCGCCCGCCACCAGGCCGACGAAGCGCGGGTTCGAGGCCAACGTGGCGGCGGTGGTGCCGTCGTAGACCTTGTCAGCGATCAGGCCGTCGATCGACAGCGGTCGCGGCGTGATCGTGAGCGTGGCGGTGCCCGCCAGCGTGAGGTCGTAGCCGATCTGGTTGGAGTACAGGTTGGCGGCCGTCAGTGCATAGCTGCCGACGTTGGCGGATGAGCCGCTGCCGCCGAAGAAGATGCGCTCCGGGAACGCCACCGCGGTGCCGCCGAAGTTGATGGCGCCTGCGCCGACGCCGGCCGTGCCGTCGTAGACCTTGCTGAGGTTGGCCAGGGTGAGCGTCAGCGGCGTCAGCTGGGCGCGCAGCAGCGGCGTCGTGAAGCCGTCGTAGATGCGCCAGACCGAACTGCTGCCGCCTGCGGTGGCGATGTCCCAGCCGCTGCCGCCGGTGGGGAAGAACGAGGCGGTGCGCAGCTGCGCAAGCGTGGCCCCGGTGCCGATGACGCTGGTGGCGTTGCCGCTGCTGTCGGTGGCCCAGTAGCTGGCCGTGGCCACGTTGCTGGTGCTGGCGCGCTGGCCGACCAGGCCGCCCACCTGGCGGCTGGCCGCCAGGCCCGTGGCGGTGGCACTGCCGGTGGAATAGCTGTTGGCCAGGCTGGTGGAGATGTAGCCCACCAGGCCGCCGGCGCGCATGCGACCGGTGCTGTTGAGCAGGCTCACGGCGCCCGTGGCGTAGCTGTCGCGCAGCGTCACGTTGGCGCCCGAAGGGCCGGTGACATAGCCGGCCAAGCCGCCGGCGTAGATGTCGGCGCTGCTGCCCAGCGTGGCGCTGGGATCGAGCGAGACCGAACCGCTGGCCCAGTTGCGGGCGAGCTGGCCGGCGGTCACGCCGGCGCTGGCCGAACTCTGGAAGCTGCCGACCAGGCCGCCGGCATAGCGGTCGCTGGTGGTCGAGCCGATGAGCACGGCGTCGCCACTCGCGTGGCTGTCCTGGATGCCGCCGGAGATGTAGGCCCAGCCGACGAGGCCGCCGGCCGCGTACACACCTTCGACGCGCCCCGAGGCCTCGGCACTGCGGATGCCCCGGCCGTTGCCGTAGTAGCCGTACAGGTAGCCCACCAGGCCGCCCGAGTAGCCGCTGCCGGTCACGCTGCCGCTGGCACGCGCGTCGGTGAGCAGCGGCGAGCCGCCGGTGCTGCTGTAGTAGTCGTACAGGTTGCCGAGCAGGCCACCGGTGTTGTCGCCACCGCTGACGTTGCCGGAGGCCCGCACGTCGGTGTAGGCATCCCCGGTCTGCGGCGATGCAGCGCCGATGAGGCCGCCCACGGCGCCGCTCGTGCTGGTGCTCGTGACGCTGCCGGTGGCCCGGGCCGTGACGATGCTGCCGCGGCCCATCACGCCGATCAGCCCGCCGACGCTGCCGATGCCCGAGACGGCGCCGCTGGCCGTGGCGTTGGTCAGCGTACCGGTGGCGTTGTAGTAGCCCGCCAGGCCGCCGGCGTAGGTACGGCCCTCGACCTGGCCGGTGGCGCTGACGTCGGTCATGCCGACGCCGGAGAATTCGCCGACCAGCCCGCCGGCGTAGTGGCTGGAGCGGTTCGGGTCGGCGGAGTCGGTGGCCGTGACACGGCCGCTGGCCGAGCTGTTGATGATGGTGAGCGTGCTGCTGGACACCTGGCCCAGCAGGCCGCCGGCGTACACCGAGGGGCCGTCGCCGTACACCCGGCCCGAGGCCGAGCTGTCCTCGATGGTGGCGCCGGCGTTGTACTGGTAGTAGTCGCCGACCAGGCCGCCCACGTACACCGTGGAGTCACCCGTGGACGACACGGTGCCGCTGGCCGTGCTGAGCTTGATGTTGGTGTACTGGAGGTAGCCCGCCAGGCCGCCCGCGCGGCGGCCACCGGTGACGTTGCCGGTGGCGCTGCTGTTCTCGATGCGGCCGTTGTTGTAGCCGTAGCCGACGAGGCCGCCGAGGCTTTCCGCGCCGCGTGATCCCGTCACGTTGCCCGTGGCGCGGCTGTCGATGATGCCGACCGTCGTGCCGTTGACGCTGCCGCTGCTGCTGCTCCAGTAGCCCACGAGGCCGCCGCCGTCGTAGCGCGTGCTGACGTTGCCCTGCGCTTCGGAGCTGTCGATGGCGCCCGCGCTCGACATGAAGCCGACGAGGCCGCCCACGTACTCGGTGCCGAGGCCGGTGCCCGCAACATGTCCGGTGGCCAGCGCGCGGCGCAGGTTGCCCGTGGCGCCGTGGTAGCCGATCAGCCCGCCCACGTAGTAGCCGCCGCTCACCGCGCCGCTGGCGCCCACCATGTCCATGCGGCCGCTGCCGTCGTAGTAGCCGACCAGGCCACCGGCACTGCGGCTGCTGTTCACCGCCGTGTTGGTCAGCGTCACCGCGCCGCTGGCGCTGGTGCGCGTGATGCTGGTGCCGTTGTCGGTGCCGAGGATGTTGGTGTTGTAGGCGTAGCCGATCAGGCCGCCGTAGTTGCCGTAGCCGGCGCCGCTGGTCACCGAGGCCGTGGCCGTGGCGCTCTGGATGGTCGACACACCCGACAGCGAGTAGTAGTAGCCGACCAGCCCGCCCATGTAGACGGTGGTGTTGCCCGTCACGGTGGTGGCCACGGAGCCGCCCGCCGAGACATTGGTGAGGTTGCCGCCGTAGTAGTAGCCGGCCAGACCGCCAGCGTAGGTTGCGCCGGTGACGCTGCGTGACGCTGCGCTCACGTTGGACAGCGTGCCGACCGCGTAGGCGCGCCCGATGAGGCCGCCGGCGATCTCGCCACTGGTGACGGCGGCGCTGCCGTTGGCATGCGAGGCGCTGACGCTGCCGCTGCTGCCGGACTCCCAGTTGCCGATGAGACCGCCCACGTAGTGGATGCCGGTGACGCTGCCGCTGGCCGTGGAGTTGCTGACCGAGCCGTTGCCGCTCAGGTAGCCGATGAGGCCGCCCGCGTGGTAGCCGCTGCCGACGTTGCCCGTGGCCTGGCCGTTGCTGACCGAGCCGCCGTTTTCGACACTGCCCACGAGGCCGCCCACGGCGCGGCTGTCGACCGTGCTGCTGGACGTCACGGCCCCGGAGGCCGTGCCGCCGCTGAGGCTGTTGCCATACAGGCGGCCCACCAGGCCGCCCACGTAGCCGTAGGGCGAGGTCGTGGTGACGCTGCCGGTGGCGGAGCCGTTGACGATCTGCGCGCCCGCCACGTTGCTGATGAAGTAGCCGACCAGCCCGCCGACGTAGGTGGTGCCGTTGATGCTGGAGCTGACGTTGCCGCTGGCGCTGCCGCCGGTGAGGCTGCCGCTGTTGGTGTTGCGGCCGATGAGGCCGCCCACGTGCTCGGCGCCAGTGACGCTGCCGCTGGCCGTGGCCGTGGTGATGGCGCCGGCGGCGTTCCAGTCGCCGATCAGGCCGCCGACGTAGTTGGTACCCGTGACGTTGCCCGTGGCCTGCAGGTTGCTGGCGGCGCCCGCGCTGCTGTACCAGCCGACCAGCCCGCCGGCGTTGTAGGCGCTGCTCACGTCGCCGCTCGCCGAAACGTTGCTCAGCGTGCCGGCGCCGTCCATGGCGCCGATCAGGCCACCGGCCGAGCGGCTGTTGCTGGTGGAACTCATCGTCACCGCGCCGCTGGCGGTGGTGACGCCCTGCACACCGCTGACAGTGCCGCCACTGACGTAGCCGACGAGGCCGCCGAAGTTGCCGCTGCTGTCCACCGTGGTGACGCTGCCGCTGGCGGTGCTGCGTGCGATGCTGCCGCTGGCCGCCGCGAACTGGCCCACGAGGCCGCCGGCGTTGCCGTTGCCGACCACGGTGGCCTGGCTGACGGGGGCGTTGCTGTGCACGTTGGTGATCGTCATCGGCGCCGCGCCGACGTTGCCGCTGGCCGCTGCGTAGCCGACCACGGCGCCCACGTACTGGCGCCCGGTGAAGGCGCCGCCGCTGAGCGTGAGGTTGCGGATCGTCGCGTCGTGCGCCGTGCCGAACAGGCCCACGAAGCTGTTCGTGGGCTGGTTGACCGTGAGGCCGACGATGCGGTTGCCGAGGCCATCAAAACGGCCGCGGAAGCTGTTGTTGCTGCCGAAGCCCGAGGCATTGCCGATGGGTGTGAAGCCCAGGCCGTTGTTGAGGGCGGCGCTGGCCGACGCGTCAAGGTCGGCGGCCAGCGCGTAGTTGCCCGAACGTGTGGTGTTGCTGGCGTTCACCCCCACCAGATCGGTGAGCGTGCGCAGCAGCGTGTACTGGACGCCGCCGATGGCGAGCGTGGCGCCGCTGCCGGCCAGCGTGATGCGGCTGCCGGTGGCGAGGTTGAAGGCACCGCCGTTGCCGGGGTTGATGGCCAGGCCACCGCCGCTGGCGTGGGTGGAACTGATGTTGGCGTTGACGTTGACGTCGCGGATGGCGTTCAGCGTCAGCGTGGTGTTGGCGCTCCAGCTGACGGCGGCGTTGACGTGGATGTCGCCGGCCTCCGTATCGCCCGCGCCACCTTGTGCTGCGGCGAGAACGACGTTGCCGCTGTTCAGGTTGGTGGCCAGCGTGTCGGCGCCGATGCCGGCCGTGCCCAGCGCGCCCGACCCGGCGGCCACCGTGAAGTCGATCGGGTCGATGGTCCAGGTGCCGTGCGTGCCGGCGCCGCTGAGCGTGTTCACGCGCGCGCCAGGGGCGATCGAGACCTGGGCTGCCGATGTCTCCACCTCGCCGCCACGGCCGCTGTCGCTGCGAGCCGTGATGCTGCCCGACAGCGCCAGCGAGCCGCCGTCCATGCCGCCGAGCAGCTTCACCTTGCCGGCATCGCCGGCCCCGGTGGCGTCGGCGCTGATCGTGCCGCTGCTGGAGACCTGGTCACCGGTGATCCAGACCTCGCCGTTGCGCTCTTCGATGCTGTTGGCGCGCACGATGCCGCTGTTGTTCACCAGCGAGGCGGCCAGGCCCTCGGCGGAACGTGCCGTCATCGTCACCACGCCGCCATCGGCCTGCACGAGGCCGCTGTTGCTCACCGAGCCCGCGGCCCCGGGTGACACCACCGCCGAGATCAGCCCGTTGCCACTGATGCTGACCGTGGCCGCGCGGCCCGAGGCCAGCACGACCTGGCCGGCATCGACGGTGATCGAGCCCTGGTTGTCCACCTGCTGGCCGAACAGCGCCAGGTAGCCACCCGCGCTGGCGCGCAGCTCGCCCTGGTTGCTGACCGTGCCGCCGGCGCCGGTGGCGTTGAACTGGTAACGGCCGGCTGCGAAGTCGGCCTGCGTGATGTCGAGCGTGGAGGCCACGAGGCCGCCCACGTCCACCTTGGCACCGGGCGCGAACAGCACGCCGTTGGGGTTGACCAGGAACACCTGGCCGTTGGCGCGCAGCTGGCCGTAGATCTCGGAGCCGCTGTTGCCCACCACGCGGTTCAGCGCCACCGAGTCGCGGCCGGGCTGGCGGAACTCCACCGTGGCGCCGCTGCCGATGCTGAAGCTCTGCCAGTCCACCCCGAGCCGCGCCGTGTTCTGGTTCACGACGAGCTGGTTGCCGCCCTGTTGCAGTTGCGCGCTGCCCACCACCACGCGCCCGCCGCTGGGCAGCGTGTTGGCCGGCACCTGCGCGTAGGCCAGCCCGCCGGCCGTGCCCAGCACTGCCGAGAGCAGCCAGGCCAGCAACCGCGAAAGGCGGCGCTGTCGCCGTTGCACGGCGCGGCGCTGGCGCGTGGCGGGGGCCGTCTGGCGGGCCGTTGTTCGGTGGGCGGAGCTGCGTGCGGACATGGTGATTCTCCGGACGACGTGCGTCAGGCTTGCGGCCAGCGGGGCACTGCGGTGGGTGCGGCGGTTTTCATGGCGTGTACTGCAGCTGCAGCAGCAGACGCGGCTTCGGGTCGGAGGGCTCGGCCGTGGGCGCGCGGCTGCCGCGCCAAGCCAGGCTGGCGGTCACGCTCAGCCCGTTGCCGACCCAGCCCAGGCCGATGCCGGTGCCATGCAGTTCGGGGTCGTAGGGCTGAAAGGCGGCGCCGGGGGTCACGGGGCGGTCGCGGCCGCCGGCGTAGTCCTGGAACAGCGAGCCGGTGACGCTGCCGCCCATGAAGCTGCGCGTCCAGCGCAGCTCGATGCTGCCGATGCCGCCGTGATCGACGGTGGCCTCGCCGCTGGCGTAGGCGCGCACGGCCGTCACGCCGCCCAGGCCGAGCTTGTCGGAGCTGTCGAGCCGATCATCGGTGACCTGCACCGCCAGGCGGCCATACAAGCTCAGCCCCTCGAACAGCGGCTGCTCGCGCGCCAGCTGCGCGTTGACGCGGTTGACGCTGCGTTTGTCCAGGCCCGCCACGGGGTTGCCGAAGCTGTCCACGCCGGTCCAGGCGCGGCCGCGCAGCTGGGCGTGCGTGAGGCTGACGCCGCCTGCGCCGTAACCACCGAGCGGGTCGCGGAAGTCGCCGCTGAGGCCGACCTCGAAGCTGCCCACGCTGCGGTGCGAGTCCAGCTGCAGCACGGCCAGGATGTCGTCGCGCAGGCGTTTGTACTCAAGGCTCGCGCGCCCCGTGAGGTTGCCGTCGCTCGAGCGGCGCAGCGCGTAGCTGGCTTCGGTGGCGACGCTGTCGGAAGTGCCCTCGGCGCCGAGGTTGCGGAAGTCGCCGCCCAGCTGGTAGCGCACGCGCGAGGTGGAGGCGCCCAGCCGCCAGCCGTCGCCGCCCACCGGCACGCTGGCGCCCAGGTGGCCGGTGGTGAGGTGGCCGCGGTTGGAGGTGAAACCCCGCGCCAGCAGCTGCTCGCCCCAGCCGAAGAGATCGCGGAACAGCAGGCTCACGCCGGCCCGGTACCGGCCGGTGGAGGTGCCACCATGGTTGTTGAACTCGCCCTTGATCTCCAGGGGCTCGTCTTCGGCCACCGACACCACCATCTCCGCGCCGCCTGTGGTGGCGCCGGGCGTGAAGGCGGCACGCGCGGTGACACCCGCAATCTCGCCCAGCAGCAGCAGCTGGCGTTCGACGCCGCTTTGCAGCACCGGCGCCGGGTCGGCCGCGGTGCTGGCCAGCCGGTCGGTGTGGGCCTGGATCACGCTGTCGCGCAGGCGCACTTCCTGCGCCGTCACCACCTGCACGGCCTCGATGCGGCCTTCGAGCACGGCGATCTCGATCACGCCGTCGGCCACACGCTGCGCCGGCAGGTAGGCGTAGCTGAGGAAGTGGCCGTTGGATTGGTAGAAACGCGTGATGACGCCAGCCGCTTCGTTGAGGCCGCGCAGGTCGAGCCGGCGGCCCACGAAGGGGGCGAGCAGGGCCTGCAACTGCTCGGCGGGGTAGGAGCGCGCCCCGGCCACGCGGAACGCGCTCACCGCCACCGCGGTGCCTTCGGGCATGTTGATGGTGGGCCGCACCGGCAGCTCGATCAGCCGCGGCGGGGTGGGCGAGGGCAGCGCAGGCGCTTGCTGCGGGCGCCGTGTCTCATCGGGCAGGCCCACCGGCTGGGCCAGCGCGGCCAGCGGCGCTGCAAGCCCGATCGCACACAGCGCGTGCAGCACGAGGGCGGCCGGGCGGGAGTTTGGCGGCTGCATCGGTGATCCGTTCAAGTGCTTGTTGTCGTTGGCTGGGAGGGCGGGTGGCTCAGCGGCGGGCCAGCTTGTCGAGCAGGGCCACCAGCTGGCGCTCTGCCGGCGTGAAGGTCTTGTCGTGCCGGAGCAGGGCTTGCAGCGCCTGCACGGCTTCGTCGAGCTTGCCGGCATCGGCCAGCGCCAGCGCGGCATCGTAGGCCCGCCAGGAGGCCGTCGCCAGCGCCCCTACGGGGGTGGCTCCTGCGGCCGTGGCGGCACCGCCGAGCGCACGGGCCAGGCGCCGGTTCATCGGCTCCACCTGCTGCATGACCTCGGCCGCGGGGCTCGTGAGCTCGTCGGAGAACAGCACGCGCGAGGTGGCGGTGTCCACCACGCGCACGTGCACCTGCACCTCGGGGCCGAGCAGGAAGAAGCCGCCGAACACCATGCGCCCGGCGCCGACGATGCGGCCCAGCCGCACGCGCGAATCCTCGCTGGCCAGTTCGGTGGCCGAGACCTTCTGTTCGGCCAGCAGGTCCTTCAGACGCTGGCGCTCGACCACCGGCAGCCCGGGCACCTGCAGCAGCGTGGCGGTCAGGTTCTCGCCGAGCGAGCGCTTGAGGTAGTCACCGGCGCCGCCGGGGCGCGACAGGCCCGGCGGCGACTGGTCGTCGAAGTCCCACACCACCACCGCAGGCGCGCTCTGGGCCCGGGCTCCGCCTGCGAGCGTCAGCCCCGCGAACACCAGGCCCAGAAAGACCCTCAGCCGGACGCGGTGCGGGGCACCGGCCGGCCGTGGGGCGAGCGCTTGGCGCGGCTTCATTCCTTGCGGGCGATGATCCTCTGGTTCTTCTCCAGCGGCGCCTTCGCCTCGCCCACGCGGGCGTAGGCGAGCTGCTCCTGGACCTCGGTGACGGTGACCTGTGCGATGCGGTCTTCCTTGTAGCCCAGGATGCGGCCGTTGAGCTCGATCGGCTCGCCGCGGTTGATCACGTTGAAGCTCTGGCCAGCGGCCAGGCCATGGCGCTTGCCGAGGTTGATGATGGCGCGGTCACCGTCCACCGCCACGATGCGGCCCTTCAGCGGGTACTTCTCCACCACCGTGGCCGCCACGGCCTTGGCGATGTTGGCGGCCAGTTCGGTGGGGTTGAGCGGCCCGCTGTTGCGCTCCGAACGCACCATGGCGAGCTGGGTGGTCTCGGTGTCGATGGCCCGCACCGAGGCGGCCAGCGCCGGGCCCTGCTGCGTGAGCACGCCCGAGACCATCAGCCGCGCCGCCAGCACCTTGCCGAGCTTGATCTGCGTGTCCTGGTCGGCGAGCTCGGAGGAGCCCAGCCGCACCTCGGCCAGCACCTTGTCGAGCACGCGGCGTTCCACCAGCGTGAAGCCACGCTGCTGCAGTTCGCGGATGAGTTCCTGCTGCACGAGCGTGTCCAGGCCGATGCGGCCGCCCACGCCCGGGTTGCTCTGGTCGCTGAACGGCAGCACGCTGAGCGCCAGCACCGGCGAGGTCCAGTCGTCGGGCGCGCCGGCCGAGGCCGGGCGCGGCGGCGGGTTGCGGAAGCGGGCCGACAGCTCCTTCACCGCATCGTCGACGTAGGCCTGGCGGGCGCGGTCCTGCTCCTGCGCCAGGTTGTCCTGGATCTGGCGCGCCAGGGCCAGCGTAATGGCGTCGTTCGGGTCGAGCGCCTTTGCCTTCTCGATGACCTGTTGCGCCCGCGCCGACTGGCCACTCTCGCTCAGCGCCACGGCCAGGTTGGACCAGGCCTCCACCGATTGCGGGTTCTCGCGGCTGGCGCGCTCGTAGCTCTTGACGGCTGCCTGCGGGTCGCTCTTGCGCTGCAGGTTGCCCACGGCCACCAGCGCGCCGGACTTCTGCCACGAGAAGTCGGCCGCGGTCTGCTGGCTGGCCGCCTGCTGCAACGAAGCCTGGGCCGCCTGCGCCTGGCCTGCTTCGGCCTGGGCGCGGCCGCGGATCAGGTACGCAGCGCTGCGCGTGGGCGCCTTGGCGATGATGTCGTTGGCCTCGGCCAGCGCGGCCGGCAGGTCGCGCCGCGCCAGCAGCACCTCGGCCATGCCCTCGCGGCCCATCCAGACGACTTCGGGGTGGCCGGCGCTGGCCAGCGCGCGGAAGATACGTTCGGCGTCGTCGATCTGGCCCTGGCGCAGCAGCTCGTAGGCACGTTCCGCGCGGGCGATGTGCTCCACGCCGGGCGGCGTGGCGATGGTCGTGGGGCCGGCCTTGGCGGTGGGGGAGGGCGGGAAGAAGTAGAAGTCGCCCTCGAGCGAGGTGTTCTCCCACGGCACCTGCTGGCCGTTGGAGTCCAGCCGCACACCCAGGCGGGTGCGCTTGAAGACCTCTTCGATCGACATGCCCGGCCGCTCGATGTTGGCCAGCAGGTGCTGCGTGTACAGGCCGTTGCTGCCCTTGCCGTCGCTGGCCACGGCGCCGGGGCTGGTGGCAAAGGCCAGCAGCGAGCCGATGGGCGCGTCCATCTGGCTCAGGCCACCGGCGCCGGAACGGCTGCTGCGTGCCACCCCGGCGAAGGGGTTGTCGCGGCAGGCGTCGAGGATGACGACGTTGACGCGGTTCTTCGCCGTCTCCATCTTGTCGAGCACCTGCTGCACGTCGACGGCCTTGTACGGCACCTCGTCTTCGCGCTTGATGTCGGCGCCCACCGGCATCAGGAAGTTGCGGCCCTTGATCTGCACGCCGTGGCCGGCGAAGTAGAAGAGGCCGGCGCCGCCGCCCCTGAGCTTGTCACCGAAACTGGTGACGGCGTCCTGCAGCTGCTTCTGGCTGGCGTTGAGCTTGAGGTCGACCTTGAAGCCCGCCTTCTCCAGCACCTTGGCCACCGCGGTGGCGTCGTTCACCGAGTTCAGCAGCGGCGCACTCTGGTAGGCCGCGTTGCCCACCACCAGGGCGTGGCGCGGTTCCTGCACCACGGCCGCGGCGGCACGCGTGGCCATGAGCGCCAAGCCGGTGGCCAGCAGCAGGGCCAGCGCGGCTTTCATCGTGAGCGTGTGCAGCCGTGAGCGAGGGGTGATCGGCTGGGTCGGGACCATCGGCGGGTTCTCCTGCGGTGCGCTGTCAGCAGCACGGTAAGAGGCGTATCCGACAGCGTGAAGGCATCCTAAGCCAACGCCCCCCCGAAACAACCCTCAGTCAGAGGACTCGGCGGCTTCGATCAGGGGAGTCCACCTGCAAGGGGGAAGGTTCCCCGTGCAGAACTGCGCGCTCAGGGCTTGGCCGCTGCCGGCGCGGACACCTTGTGGCGCATCAGGCGGCCCTTCTCACGCTCCCAGTCGCGCTTCTTCTCGGTGTCGCGCTTGTCGTGCTGCGCCTTGCCCTTGGCCAGCGCGATCTGGGCCTTCACGAGGCCGCCCTTGTAGTGCAGGTTCAGCGGCACCAGCGTGAAGCCCCTCTGCTCGACCTTGCCCACCAGCCGCCGGATCTCGTCCTTCTTCATCAGCAGCTTCTTGGTGCGGTCGGCTTCCGGGTGCACATGCGTGCTGGCGCTGCGCAGTGCGTTGATGCGGCAGCCGATGAGGTAGAGCTCGCCGTCGCGGATCAGCACGTAGCCGTCGGTGAGCTGGACCTGGCCGGCGCGGATGGCCTTGATCTCCCAGCCTTCGAGCACCATGCCGGCCTCGAACTGCTCTTCGATGTGGTACTCGAAACGGGCGCGGCGGTTTTCAGCGATGACGGCCATGGATGCACACAAGGTGATGCGAAAGGTGTGGCCGGGGCCGACTTCTACAATGCGGGGATTGTATGAAGCACGTGCGCAAGTCGGTCCTCCTTTGGTACTCGCCGAAAGAGATGGCCGAGCTGGTCAACGGCGTCGAGCGCTACCCCGAGTTCCTGCCCTGGTGCGACAGCGCGCAGGTGCTGGCGCGCCATGACGACGGCGTCACGGCGCGGCTCGGCCTGCACTACATGGGCGTGCGCCACGCCTTCACCACGCGCAACGTGCACCACGCCGACGGCGACCAGCGTGCCGTGGCCGTGCAGCTGGTGGACGGGCCCTTTTCGCTGCTGGACGGCACCTGGCTGTTCAGGCCGCTGGCGCGCCCGGGTGAAGAGGGCGGCGAGCCCGGTGCCTGCAAGATCGAGTTCGACCTGCGCTACGCCTTTGCCAGCCCGGCGCTCGAGGCGGTGGTGAGCCCGGTGTTCGACCGCGTGGCCAACACCTTCGTCGATTCGTTCGTGCGTCGGGCCGAGGCGGTGTACGGTGCGCGTTGAGGTGGTGTTCTGCCCTGGGCCCGGCCAGGCGGATCTCGTGACGCTCGATCTCGCACCCGGCGCCACCGTGGGTGATGCGCTGGCGGCCAGCGGTCTGCTGGGACGGCACGGGCTCGACGTGGCGGTGGTCAGCTTCGGCGTCTGGGGCAGGAAGCGCGCGGCCGACTCCGCCCTGCGCGAGGCCGACCGCGTGGAACTGTACCGGCCGCTGCAGGTGGACCCGAAGGAAGCACGCCGCCTGCGCTACAAGCGCCAGCGCGGCGCCTGAGCGAAAGGCCTCAGCGGCAGTCGCTGGCGATGACCTCGCGGGCGCGGCGCATCTCTTCGTTGCGCGCGGCGTCCTCCAGGAACTCGCGCTCACCCTTGTCGTTGGTGCGTGCGATGCGCACGCCCGATTCCAGCGTGGCCAGGTTGCTGCGCGCGTTGCGGCAGTTCTCGGCCTTGCGCGCGGCGTTGCGTTCTTCGTCCGCCTTGCTCTTGGCAGCCTGCTCGGCCTCGGCAGCCTTCTTGCGGGCCTGCACCTCGCGTTCCAGCGCCGTGGTGGCGGCCGGCGCCGCCACACCCGGCGCGGCCGATGCCGCCGGCGCAACGGTGGCCACACGGCGCGACTCCGGCACCGGGCGCTGCAGGATGTCCTTTTCGGCGATGTCGCGCGGCGGCGGCCGGTCGCTGGCCGTGACGCGGCCGTCCTTGTCGCGCCACATCCATTGCTGGGCCTGCGCCAGCGGGGCCAGCAGCACGAAGGTCAACGCCGTGAGCACCAGGGCGCGTGAGCGGCGCAGCGGTCGGGCGGAGGGCATCTGCTTCATCCCACGGAGTTTATGCGCGGGCACCGAGCGGGTGCCCACCCGATGTGTCACCGGGCGTGAGCCCGTGAAGGCCTCCCTATAATCCGGTTTTGCGTCTGGAGCCCGTTTCAGCATGCGCCTACTCGGCAAAGCGCTCACCTTCGACGACGTGTTGTTGGTGCCGGCCTACTCCCAGGTGTTGCCACGCGACACCCGCCTGTCCACCCAGCTGTCCCGCAACATCACGCTGAACCTGCCGCTGGTCTCTGCGGCCATGGACACCGTG
>VFQQ010001882.1_pt1 | contig 26491 bp, 49 predicted proteins | sample 3512341 | NCBI WGS metagenome assembly VFQQ01 (sample SAMN10412373, study PRJNA504923) | tailings metagenome | isolation source: Relicate 2 Philex TSF1 revegetated site | place: Philippines: Tuba, Benguet | collected 2017-08-29
ACCAGCCGCTACCGGTCCTGCAAGCCCAGCCCAGGCCGCCCATGCCTGCCAGCGCACCCCCTCCCACCTGCACGCGGGCCGAAGAAGTCCTCAAACATGGCCGTCTTGCCCACGGCATCAGGGCCATCCTCGTCATCCTCATCCTCATCCATGCCGTCCTCCCCAACTGCCAGGTGGGCACATGCGGGATAGGATGAGTACACAGGTAAGGTGAGTGGCTTGACAGGTGGGGGTCCATGCTGTAAATTGCCCACGTGCAGCAGCAGCATCCACAGCTTCCACCAAGTTAGCAGCTGCAGCGCAGCCAACGCCACAGCCACCGCCCACTATTTACCCTGCACCCACTGCCCGCACTCACATGCCGCTGCCCGCTTGCGCCGAGCCTTCTTGGCCTTCTTCTTGTCGCGCCCGCTGAGCGTGCTGGCCTTTTCAAGCAGCGCCTCCAGTGCCGCCTCTGTGTGTGGTAAGCGCGCGTCGGGGGCAGGGTGAGGGGCTTGGCCAGAAGCAACAACCAGTCACCAGTGCATGGGGGGCATGGTGCAGGTGGCAAGAGCAAGCCAGCCTGGACAAGCAGAGGCGGCAACAGGCCAAATCAATGCTGCCACGGAACAGTTGCTCACCCTCCTCATCGCTGCCGGCAGGTCCCTCCTCATCATCGTCATCAAGACCCGCTGCCTCGCGCTCCGCCTGCTGCACAAACGCCTCCATCTCGTCTGCTCGGGAGGGTTGCGCACACGCAGGGGGAGGGAGCTGAGCTGGACTGCAGCAGAGGGCATGCAGCCTTGCAAACAAAGAAAGCAGCTGCCCGCCTGCTCCACTCCAACATACCCCTGGCCCTGGGCGCCTGCAGAAACAGCACATCCCAACTGAAAACGCCCCAAGCAAGGCCCTCACCCAGCTTGAAGTGCTCGTCCTCCACCTTTGCCCGCTCAGCCGCCGCCCGGCCGCTCAGCTTGGGCCGCTTGGCCGCCGCCGCCGCTGCCGCCTCCTCCTCTTCCTCGCTGTCCGAAGCCGCTGCGGCCGCTGCGCGCTTGCGCTGCTGCGCTGCGCCTGCTGCCAGCAGTGCATCGTAATCTATGTCCTCCAGGCTGCCAGCTGCCAGGTCAGCGCCCTCCTCCTCTTCTTCATCCTCCTCGAAATCGGAGCCAGACGGGCCTCCATCCTCCATGTCGTCCTCGGAGCCGCCAGCGCCGCCCTCCAGCAGGTCTGCAGGGTTGGGTGGAGAGGAGCAGGATGCGGTTAGAGATTGCACTGCTGAAAACTCACATGCGGATTGCCTTCAGTTTACGTCTGCACAAGCATTGCTCACGGCTGCCTCAGGCACCCTCCTGCTGAAGCACACCAATTGATAACTGCACCTCCCGCCCCACCTCCCCGCCTCCCCGCCAGCTACCTTTGCCCCCCAACTGCCACCCCACCCACCGTCGAGCGCCTCCTCCGTCTCGGGCGTCAGCAGCTGCGGCTCCTGGCCCACCTTGCGCAGCAGCTTGCGCGCGCGCTTGAGCGCCGGCGCCGCCGCCAGCTCCAGCTGCAGCCAGATCTGCTCGGCATCAAAGCCCTCGATGTACAGCTCTGGCAGGGCACCCGGCCCGGCTGCCGCTGCGGCTGCCTTGCTGCCTGCTGCTGCTGCGCTGCTGTCCACTGCGGCCTGGTAGTCGTACAGCGCTTTGGCCGCCGACTTGGCCAGGGAGGCCAGCTCAGGGGCGGGCTGCAAAAAGGCGCCGGGGTCGGACTCTACAGCGTCCGCAAATGCCTCCACTGCTGCCGCTGTGCCGGCCTCGAATGCATCCAGCTCGGCAGCCGCATCCTCCTCATCGTCCTCCTCCTCTGAGCTGTCCTCCTCGCTACCGCTGCCGTCCCCGTCGCTGTCGCTGCCCACCGGCAGCTGCGGGTCAGGCTCGCCTCCTTGCTGCTGCTGCTGCTCTGCTGCATCCTCATCCTGCTCTTCCTCTGCATTCTCTTCGCTGCCGCCCTCTTCATCAGAGCCCTCATCATCATCCGCGCCGCCCTCCTGCTGCTGCGGGTCTGCCGGCGCGTCGGCGGCCCCCGGCTGCTGGCCCTGCTGCTGCTCTGCCCCCTCGTCCGCCTCTTCCACCACCTTGTATGGCAGCTTCTTCAGGCTGACGCGGTGCACGTCCTGCAAGGTGCGGCAGGTGGTGGTGATGAGTTGAGTAGGCGGCGCACCTGGTGCAGGCGCTAGTGCAGCCGAGCAGCCAGGCGTGTGGCTAAGCATATGATCCAAGAGCCGCGTTTGCAGCAACCCACCTCGGTGCCAATCTCCTGAAGCCGCACGCTAAGCATGGTGGAGCTGCAGCTGAGCACGCGGCAGCGGCATGGCTCCTGCGGCAGGCAGTGGCGGCGGCGGCGGCGGCAGCGGTGAGCTGCAATGTGCGGCGTGACTTGCGCATGTATGGGGCAGCAAGTGGGATGCCTGGGTGTGAATTGCAGCACCACGGGCTGCCTGCAAGTGCGCCCCTGGCACTCACCGAGCGCTCCGGCAGCACGAGCTCAATAATTTGCCCCGTTTGCAGCATTATGCAAGTCTCGATTGCATGTGCAGCTGCTGGATCCGGCGTCTAGTTGAGGCAAGCACCCCCAAGGAGCGGCACGATATGCGGCTCGCTGCTGGGGCACTTGCTGAGGCCCAGTACTGTTGCGTGGGATTCAAGGTAATGCCATGAGCCACGAGAGCATGCATGCAGGCGCGCTGCTGCAACCCTGCGCCTGCATGGGGCGCATTTGAGCGCGGTCGCCCCTGCACACCCCGACGGCGTCACGGCAGGCACTGTCGTTTTTGATCGCACTCGGAATTCCGTAGCGCTAGCAGGAGCGCTCATCGGAGCTTCTGCTTAGAAACGCGCTCCTTAGGGCACGGCTGTGCGGCCTCGGCAGCTGCTTGGAGCCCTCACCCTTGCTGAGCATCGCAAAACCGATATTTTAAGCAGGCGCCGCGACCACTGCATTGCCAGCACTGCTGCCGCCGCCGCCGCCGCCGCCGTCGCCACCACTGCGCTGCGCTTTCCGTGGGGCACTGAGGCACACCTTCATGTTAGCCCTCTCCCTGCTTAATACGTGAGCCTCCCAACCTGGCCAATGAGGCCAGCCGCCCACACACACCCTGGGCATGCCACCCATGCCGCCGCGCCGCCCAGCGGCTTGCTGGCCGCCCTCACCTTGCTGCTGGTCGCCTGGACCAACGTCTCCCTGGGAGTGGGACTGCTCTACCTGACCGCATTCCTGACATGGGCGGCCAGCTGCGCCCCGGCGTCCGCCCGCCATGGGGCCGCTGCCAAGCGGCTGTGGGCCGCCATCTCCGGCCTGTCTGCGCTGTGCCTGCTGGCGCAACTAGTCCTGCAGGTGGGCTTTGTTTGACTTGGATGATGGCCCCCTGACACAATCATTACGGGCCTGGAACGTGGTCCGCAGCCACTAAGCCCTGCCCCACATGCTCCCCACACCGGCCATCTCTATATGCAGGCCGCCTACCTGCTGGGAGCGCCGGGCCTCGCGGCAGCGGCGCCCGTCCTGCTCCTGCTGGGCTTCCCAGCACCTGACAGCACGGCAGACGTGCTGCTGGTGAGTTGGATGTTTTGTTCTTACATGACTCAGCTCCATCACAAGAACAGCCACCAATTGGACATGCCGTCAACCCCCACCCACACCCCTCACCGCCCCTCAGGCCGTGGTGCCGCTGCTGCTGGCGCTGATGGCGGCGGCGGCGCAGGTGCAGGCGGCACGAGACGCCGACAGCCGGCAGCAGCAGCAGGCAGCAGAAGGTATGGAGCTGCAGCCAGTGGGGGCACTAACCCATGGCCGCCCCCGTGGCGGCACCGTGCCTGCCGCTTCAGCGTGGGCTGCTGCTGCTGCCTTGTTGGCGGCGGCGGTGGCGCAGCCCTCCCTCCTGGCTGCCCCCTACATGCTGGCGGTGGCGGTTGCCTTGTGGCGCTGGTCGGGCGGTGAGGCCGGCGGCAACAGCTCCTCCCGTCCGCCGCTGCTGAAGCTGTATACCGCCGCAGCAGTGGCAGCTGTGTACCTGTGGCAGGCGGCGCCCACCAGGTGGCCCCTGCTGCTCGCTTGGGCGCGTGTGCTGGGCCTGACCAGCTTTGCCGACCCAGCCGCCACGTGGCAGCAGCTGCTGCCAGCCGCTGTCCAGCTGGCGGCAATGCTGGTGCTGCTGCCGCTGCTGTCGCTGCGGCTGGCTGGGGGCAGCAGCAGCGGCAGGCCGCCCAGGATGGCAGGCGGGGCCTCCTGGCCCAGCAGCGAGCGGGCGCCGCTGCTGCAGCATGATCAGCAGCAGCAGACGCAGGCAGAGCAGCAGCAGGCGCAGCAGCAGCCCATGCCTGCATCCCCACCCAGGCCGGCTGTGCTGGCGCTCACGCTGCCGCACCTGCTGTACCTGCTGCTGCTCGACACAGCAGAAGCGCTGGGCCGCGAGCCAGCTGTGGTGGCAGCAGTGCTGTGCAGTGCCGCGCTCTCGCTCCCCTCCCTGCTGTCAGGCGCCCTGCTGCTGTGGGGCCTGGGTGCCCTGCTGGCCCCGCCCGCCGCGGCCGGGCTCCGGCGGGGCAGCCGGGCACTCACTGCCATGCTGCTGGTGAGCTGATGAGGGGTGTTGTGCAATCAGATGGAGGGGCGGTGTGGGTGTGTAATGCATTCGTGTTGTTACTTTGCATGTCCAACTGCCGTTCCCTGCTGCTGCCATGCAGGCATGGCAGCTGTGCTGTTACGCGGCCTCCATTGCGGCCCATGTGGCTCGCGTCCCAGATGCGGCGCAGGCGGCCGGACTGCGGGCGGCCAGCACGCCATGGCCACTGCTGGTCATGCTGTCTGCTGCAGCTGCAACCGCGGCGCTGGCCTGCAGCCGCGGCAGCAGCAGTGGCCAGCAGCAGCTGCCGCCACGTCTGCAGGCATTGCTGGCGAGGCTCGCTCGCCTTCAGGGCGGCAGCAGCAGCAGCACACCGGCATCGCCCACGGCAGGGCACTTGCCAGGCACCAATGCAGCTGCGGCGCCCTGGCTGCTTGCATGGGCGCTGCTGCTCCGTGCGCTGTGGTACACTGGCCTGGCGGCGGTGCCAGCGGTGCTGTTCGTTGTTGGGTCGCTGTGCTATGATGTGCTGCACGGCGCCTATCTGGCAGGTGGGCCACCGAGGGAATGCGAGGGAATGGGCATCAGTCCTCACTTGGTGGTTTGGAGGAGGTGCTGAAATCCGCGCGTCCTGCAATCTTGCAGGCCTGCTGGCGGTCCTTGCGGCGCGCACGCTGCGGCTCAAACCGCTGTTCTTTGAAGCCGTCCTAGGCAGCAGGCGCTGGCACGTGCTGCGCTGCTATTGCAGGCAAGCGGTTGGCGGGCACACAAGCTGCTGCTGACTACTGGCATCGACCCGATGTGTACAAGGTACCAGGTCTTGAACTGTGCCCCCAACCCCTGCCTGCAGCCTCCACCTGCTGGCTGCATTTGCGGCATATGTCGGTGGGCTGCCCGGCACAGGCGACGTGCTGCAGCCTGCCGACCAACAGCAGCTGCTGGGCATTGTGGGGCTGTGGCGCCCCAGCGTGGTGGTGGGCATGCTGCCCCTGCTGGGCCTGCTGCTGCTGGCCTCGCTGCACAGCGCGGTGGATGCGGCAGTGCACTGCCTGGCGCACGAGCAGGCCTACCTCAGGCAAGTGTGGGATGAGGCTGTGATGTGAAAATATAAACATGCGGGGCGGGACTCCTTGATGTGCATGCCCATGCAGGTATGCCTGCACAAGGCTGTCTTGAATGAACCTGCCATATCATCCCTGCTGCAGCTCGGTCGGCGGCGTGCAGACCTGGCACTCGCCAGGGCTCATCTACGCCTGCAGGCTGGCGCTGGCGTTCGGCCCCACCCTGCTAGCTGCACTGGTGCGTGGAGGCCTTTGGCTGGGCATGTGCAGTTGCATCATGTGGGCTCAGACACAAAGGCAATCCAAGCTAGCTGGCGCAACTATCTGCCCCTGAGCCTGCGCCATTGCCTTTCAACCCCCCTCCAGGGCTACCTGCTGGTGCTGTTCGACTGCCCAATCTCGCTGCTCAGCCTGGCGTGGCTCCTGGTGCTGGCCCTGGCTTTCGTGTGCCAGCCCCTGCCAGGCCGGTGGCAGGAGGTGGATGGCGGCAGCAACGTCCTCCAAGCCGTGATGCAGGGCCTGGTGCAACGCCTAGGTGCGGGCAGCAGTTCGGAGTATGTATTTGCATGCAATTTGCATGCAAGCTACTGCGACAGCTGTAAGGCATGGATGAAGCCAACAGCTGTAATGCGTCTCCCTCGACTGCCTGCAGGCGGCCAGCGCGTGTCGCTGCGGCACTCCCCGGCCGGCCGCTGGGCCCCCCTGCTGCTCCTGGCCGCTTGTGCAGCCGCCGACTTTGCCGCCCAGGCACTGCTGCCGGCAGCTGCCGCCGCAGATGCGGCAGGCTGGATCAGTCTGCCAGCAGGCCTGCTAAATTTTCTGCAGTCTGTGGTGGGGCTGAGCCACCAAGCGCAGGGTCTTGATCTGGCGGTCCTCCTGCTGCGCCCGCTGGCCTTGCTGGCAACGCTGGCCCTGCTGCGCCCCGCCTTCTGCCTGGGCATGCTGCACCGGCAGCTGCAGGAGGATGCGCTTCCACCAGAGGTGCAGGCCGCCCGCAGGCAAGTGGCGGAGCAGCAAAACAGAATGGCATGTGTGTTTTGGATGCGGCCCCTCAGGTGGTGTGTCACATGCTACTTTGCTTGCCGGCTTACCGACACCACGTTGCCCCGCTTGTACTGCAGGCTGCACGAGCAGCTGGGCCTGAGAGCACTGGCCAAGCGCCTGCTCCTCCTGCATGGCAGCAAGTTGGTGGCCCTGGCCGCATTTGCTGCAGCCATGCAGCAAGCAGGCGCAGCGGGGCTGCTGCTCATTGCCGGCGTGGTGCTGCTGGCACCCGCCCTGGGAGCACCGCGGGCAGGCGCCACCCAAAGACAGCCCCTGCTGCACGCTGGCTTGACGGCCGCCGCCGCCATGGCCATCCTGTGGATACTCGCGCAGACCGCGCTTTGCGTGCCGTACATCCAGGTACGTTGTGCGCCTCTTGCGCTCACGCTGCGCCTGTGACAACATCGCTGGGGCCATGTGTTCTTGATTGCTGCTCGCTTCTTAGTCCGCCCATCTTGTTTGCCCATCCTGAACGTGTGCCACATGCCCCACCACTGCAGGACCTGCTGCTCCACCTGTCGCCCGACGCCCTCGAGTTTGCTGGGTGGGCGGGCTTCCGCCTGCCGCCGCCCCCCGAGCCAGGAAGCCCCGGCGAGGCGCCCTCCGCCCAGCTAGAGCGCCTGCTGCGCCTCAAGATGCTGCTGCTGGTGGCGGTGGCGCTGCGCATGCGGGCGTTCAGGTGGGGAGGTGCAGGTGGGGTTGTTTGGGGGCCCTGCACCCCGGCGGGCACGCAGGAGGGTCGCTACCGCGCCTTGTTGCAGCACCTGCTGTCTTCAATCTGCTGGCTGCATGTCTGCTGGGCTCAGTATGCATGCTCCATGCACCCTGCCGCTGCTGCAGGTGGCAGGCCAAGCTGCCCGAGGAGGTGCGGGCAGCTGGGCGGTGCGGCACCCCCTGCCCCCTCTTCTGGCCCTGCACTCCGCAGTACGAGCCGCCTCGCCTGGGTGAGCTGGGCGGGCGTTGGGCACATGTGTACATCCTGCGTATATCCTGGGCTGGATATGCAGCTCTGCTTCCTGCCCATGTGGTCGACGGTGTGCTTCTCTGTCCCCTTGCCAAGCAATCGCTGTCGCACCTCACCCTTTCCCTGCAGACATGCCCGCCGGCAGCACAGCCTGGCCCTGGCTGGGCGCCCGCACCCTGCTGGGCGCACTGCACGAGGCGCTGGCCTTGCTTATGTCCAAGGCGCAGCATGCCACAGCCCAGGCCCTGCGAGCGGTGGACTGGCCTGCAGACGAAGACGACAGCACTCCGCGGCAGCAGCAGCAGCAGCTGGCCGTGGCGAGTGGCACTGCACTGCCTGCTGGTTCGAGCAGTGCTCCACAGCGGCAGTGGCGGCTGCTGCGCTTTGCGGTGCAGGACTGGGCTGAGCGCTGCTGGCAGGTGAGCTTTCAGGTACACAACAGGTACACAACATGCGCAGCTGGTACACAGCAGGCGAGGCATGGTGTCCACGATGGTAGCAAGTGAAGAGCGCACAATTCAAGCATCATGTTCACACCTCCGCTACCTGCAGGAGTGGCGCCTTGACGTCACCCTCTTTGTGTTGCTGCTGGCAGCCTTTGCGGCCGCCAACGCGCTGTCCTTGGTCAGCGTCACATTCGTGGGGCTTGGCATGGCACTGGGCCCCCGAGCGCAGCAGGTAGGGTTGCATGCGCCGACCGATGCTGGGGCGATACTCTGATGCCACCTGGCCACCCGGCAAGCCATTTCTTTGGCTCACACTCTCTGTGCCCTGAAGCACCACTTCCTATCATCCACTGCAGAGGCTGTTCAAGTGTGTGGTGGTGCCCATGCTGGGCCTGCTGGCGCTGGGCGAGTACGCCGTGCTGCTGGGCCCGCCGCCCCGCCTCCGCCTCCTCCTGCTGGCCATGAGTGGAGAGGTCAAGGTGCACAGGCTGAGAGGGGGCTTGGAATGGAAGCGCAGGCTGACCCGGCATGCTGCTGCTTGTGGCTTGTCGGGCGGCTGATTTGCGGCTGCCTGAACCCTCAAGCGGCCCCTGCCCCATGGGCACTAATCTCCATCGTGCCTGCAGGCCTGGCTGGGCCTGGCTGATGTCAACACGGCGGCACTGTGGCTGCTGCTGCTGGCATACGGCGCCAGCGTGCTGCTGGTGCATGCCGACGATTGGGAGCGCTGTGCGCAGACACAGCATGGCGGGCAGGCGGCGCAGCAAACAGCAGGGGCGGAGCCGCCTGATGTGGCAGAGGGTCAGCTCAGCCGGGCCAGCAGCTTCGATGGCATTGAGTGCCCCTCGCCCCCTCGCAACGTTGGAGGGCGGCCCTGGGCCTCTGAAAAGGCAGAGGCAGCTGAGCCGGCCCGGCAGCACACCACCCTGCAAGTCTCGGCAGCTGAGCCTCTGCTGGGGCCAGGGGCTGGCCAGGCAGCAGGCACAGCACTGGATGCTAGCGCCCCAGGCCTGTGGCAGCCCCTCAGCCTGGAGGCGCAGCCGCAGTGGCAGTGGCACGACCGCCTGCGCTACTGGTTTTTTCGCTTCTTCCTGGACGCGCTGCTGGTCTGCGTGGTGGCGCTGTGTGAGTGGCGGGGCAGGGCCCAGGGAGGGATGGAGACGATGTGGTCGGTATGCGCTTCTGCCTGCCTGTGTATGCCTCTACTGGTGAGTTGTTACTGCATTCGTTCCTCGCCCTCCCCTCCTGCGCAGCCACGCTTGAGGTGGACGCCCTTCATCTCGGCTACCTGGCCCTGGTCCTGTGGCTGTTCCGCAACCGCATCGCACTGCGCACCCTGCGAAACAAGTACGTGCAGCGGAACAAGCGGAATGCTGGAGCAGACGTGGCTCTGTGCTTGCCTTGCCATCACTTGTGTTTGATGTGCTTCCAACAGCCCATCGAATCTTCCATCCTCATCTTCCAACCTTCCACCCCAGGCTGTTTGTCTGGCTGCCCCTGCTCAACTTCTGCGTCATCTGCGCCACTCTCGTCCACCAGGCGCCGATCCAGCTGCTCCTGCCAGGGCAGCACACCAGCAAGGTGCGCACCCACCGGCTAACAGGCATCGGCCTGTGCCCATGCTGCTGTTATTGCACTGACGTGGCAGATGCTGCATTTCCCCGTCGTTGGCGCACACGCCAGCATATCTTGCAGCCCTGGTGCCCCTCCCTGTGCAGGAGTGCTCCGTGGCCCACGTCATCGGCCTGTTCCGCCTGGACCAGGACGAAAGCCTGCTCAGGCAAGACAGCCGCGCCTTGCAGCTGGCTCAGCTATAAGCATGGGGGCAGAGTCATCGAAGGATTGAATGACCTCAGCATGCATGCCCAACAATTCAAGCCAAGCGGCATGTTTAGGATAAGAGCGCCTTGCCACACCCTGCTGCAGCCTGGGCTACCGCGGCGCCCTGGCGGACTGCCTGCTGTGGCTGCTCATCCGGGTGCAGACCCACATCTTTGCCAGCGCCACCTACGACCAAGTGCTGCGGGTGGTGCAGCAGGAGGAGGCGCAGGAGGCGGCAGAGGTGGTGGCAGAGGTAAGGGCATGCCCCTGCACAAGGCTTGACTGGGGTTGTCCGGAGCATGCTGACTGGCACACTGAATTGCTGTCCCAGTGAAGTTGTCATACATACATGCCTGCTGTGCTAGCTCATGGCCTGCGTGCTCCCAATGTGCCCGGCCCCTCCCCGCAGCTGGCCGCCTCCACGCACAAGCATGCGGAAGCAGCCCTAGAGGAGAGCCGGCAGCGGGCGGCGCGCGAGCAGCGCATGGCCCGCCTCAAGGTGCACTTTGGAGTGGCGCTGCAGTACGCCTGCCATGCATCGGAACGAGGGGCACCTGCAATGGCTGCAGTAGCTTGATGCTTGCTTGCCATCGCCACCTCGCCCTGCAGGCTGCTTCCACTGGCGCCGCGATCGATGACCTGTACAGGCTTCCGTCGGCTCCACAGCCGGCCGCCACCCAGCCGCAGCCGCAGTCGCAGCCGCAGCCACAGGCAGCGCCTAGTGCTACCACACAACCAGCTGAAGCTGGTGCGCTAGCCAGCAACCAGGACAAGCAAGGCGGCAGCAGCGGCAATGCACAAGGGGCGGCTGAGGCCCCTCCACCAGTGCCGGCCACTGCGGGCGAAGTCGCAGCGGTAGCGGGGGTGGCGGCGGTGGAAACCAGCGCCCGCTTTGGCAGCGCTGCCCTCGCCTGGCTGCGCCAGCGCCTCAGGTGGGTCGAGTACACACGCCACTGTGTATTGACAAGCCGACTTATGGGCTTTGCAGCATGGGATGCACGCCGGCCACACATGCACAGCTTTGATGCGTGGCTGCCTCTCTTCCCTCCTTCCCTCCGGCACACTCACCGCCCCCGCAGGCGCACCGACCGCGAGTCGTACCTGTGCTGCACGCTGTACGTGGCGGCCTTCCTGGCCGACTGCTCCCTGCTGGCCCTGGTGCTGCCGCTCTCCCTGTTCTGCTACGCCCTGGTGTCTCCGCGTCCCAGCCGTCAGTACTGGCGCGCCCTGCTCATCTACACAGAGCTGCTGGTGGTGGCGCAGGTGGGTGGGTGGGTGGGTGGGTGGGTGGGTGGGTGGGTGTGGATTGTGAGGCCTGGCATGTGCAAGGTCTGGCATGGGTTTGCGGGTAAAGCGGGATGAGGTTGGGCGGCGTGGGGTTCAGGCTTGCCAGCGCTTGCCAGCTTTGCTCAGCTGCTGTGCCTGCTTCCATGGTGCACTTCACAACCTGTTGCTGCTGTTCCTACTTGGCCGCAGTTTGCGGCCGCCATCCCCGCGCACCTGCACTGCGACTTCATGACGCCTCAGCTGACGCACAGGTGGGCCGGCGCTGGCGGCTGCATGGAAACAGCCTGCCCTGCATGGCGTGTCTGCATGGCTTGTTGTCCATGTGTTCTCTCCACACCTCAAAGGCTCTCCTTCGCCTGTCTTACCACCTGCAGCGCCGAGGTGCTGGGCATTCACGGCGCGGACGTGCGCCGCGCGGTGCCCATCTTTCTGGCCTACCTGGCCACGCTCTTCCACACCTTCTCCCTGCCCGTGCGGCTGTCAACAGACGCCAGCAGCATGGGGTCCACTGCTGCCGCGACAGCCCCAGAGGCAACCACAGGAGAGGAGCCTGCAGGGGACATGGAAGCGGGCACAGCGGGGCGGCCGGGCCTGCTGCTCCGGCGGCGCCCCTCAGAGCGGTACCTTGGAGAGCAGCTGGGCAGCAGCGTGAGCGGCAGCCTGCAGAGCCTGGGCCTGCGCCTGCTGCAGGGCTGCTACGCAGGTGAGCGAGGCATGTGCAGGCTCGCCAGTATTGCTGTTTGTGGCTAGCGGTTTGCATTTTCTGTAGCTGTGTACATTGTTGCTCCACCGCCCATCTCTCACTGAGTTCGCTGCGCTGCAACCTCTGGTCCGCAGCGTACGAGTTCCTGCTGCGGTCCTGCACCGTGTCGGAGCGGGCACCGCACTTTGTGCTGGTCACAGTGCCGGCGCCTGCAGCCGGAGCAGCGGAGAGCGGCCAACTGCCGGCTGCCTGGGGCGAGCACCTGCGCGTGCAGCTGCAGAACATTCTCGATGGCCTGCGACGCAGCGACATTGCGGCGGCACGGGAGCGGCAGGACCAGCAGGCAAGTGCTGCGGGGGCCTCGGGGTGGGGCAGGTCAGCAGCGGAACTGAGACAGGAGACAAGGCGACACCACCCCCAGAGCTGCATAACGCACCCAACCATAGCCCCACTTCTTGCCTTGTTCCTGCAGAGGGCCAGTACGGAGGAAGCCATGGAGGGCCCACCGCTCACCTTTGGCGCAGGTGGCGGCCCGGCCGGCACTGCTGCAGCGAGCCAAGCAGCCGCCCAGCAGCAGCAGATGGTCGAAGTGGCGCAGCCTGCCGGCAGCGCCCCGGCAGCAGCAACAGCAGCAGCAGCGGCTGCAGGCGCAGCCTTGCAGCGCTTCCCAGACTTGAGTACCATGGGCCCACTGCAGCTGACATTTGTCTCCATCAAGCCCGGTAGCACCAGTGGAAGCGACAGTGCAGCCGAGCTCGATGGCGGGCAGCCCAGCGGCAGCGGCGGCAGCGTGTGTGTGCTGTTTGAGGTGACACCGCTGCACAGCACGCCCGCCAACTCGGAGGGCTGGTGCAGTGTGCCTGGCTGGCCCCTCAGGTGCGGCAAGCGCGGCCACAAGCGCGGCCAGCTCGCTGGTCAAGTGTGCGTGCCCGCATGGCTCTGCAATGACTTGCAAGGTCATTGCGTTTTCATGCCGTCTGCGCCTCACACCTGCGTTCCCCTGCCTCTGCAGGGCGCTGAACCCTGCGCGCGTGGCAGCTGCCACGCTGCTGCGCTACCAGCAGACAGCTGCTGCTGAGGGGCAGGCAGACGACACGAGCAGTGGGGAGCCACCCGCCGGCTCACCAGCCGAGGCGGAGCTGCAGGTGTTGGCGGTGGAGCACTTCAGCCGGGAGCCGCAGGACTGGTGAGCACATGGTGGCATGCTTGATGTGCAGGGCAGAGATGGTGTGTTGCACCAGAGCAATATTTGCATCCGCTCGATGCATGGTGCTACAGTGGGTACACCGCGCTGCCCTGCATTTCATGGCCCTCCCATGCCTCACCTCCTCTCACCCGCAGGTATGCCGCCACCACGCTGCTGGACTTTGCGGCCTGGATCCTCGTGATGCTGTGGTACAACCGGGTGGTCTCTTCGGCCGGCAGCCTGTCAGGTGAGGCCCTGCACCGTGCTGTGCCGGGCTTCACAGCCACAGCAGCATGCACTCGCCCTGCCATGCGCTGCTCTCAACCGCTTTATTGCCATCTTTGCACCTGCAGACATCACCAGCAAGCATGTAATCCCTCTGCAGTGTGAGTGGCAGCTGTGCATCTGAGCGCTGAGCATGCCCAGCCGCTGGTCCCGGCCTGCGCAAGGCTGTGGTTTGCGTGCTCGCAGCCTCGGCGCAGAACTGCGTCGCTCTCACCGACCGCAATGCTGGCTACGCTCTTCTGCCCGCAGACCTGGCCACCCTGCTGATCGTATTTGCGCTGCTGGTCCTGGACCGGGTGGCATACACACTGGGCAGCCCGCTGCTCAAGGCAGCCCTGCACACCGGGTGAGGCTGGGGGCCCTACTGGGCACCAGCTGTGCAGCAACCACATTTATTCGATTCCAGTAGTTGTATGCGCTGCGCAGTTTTTGCGCTCCACCGTGTCCCTGTTTGGTTTGATACCCAGCAACTTGCTCTCCTGCAGAGAGATGGTGCTGTGGCTGACCTATGCGCTGGAAACATTTTGGAGCCCCCTCACCTCGGCCAGCGCGCGCATGCTGCTGCGCTACGTCCTGGCCCTCAAGTGCGGCGCCTTTGCGTTGGGCGCTCTCCAGCTGCGCTCTGGCTACCCGCCGGCGGTGGCCAGCAGCGGCATGGGGCGCCAGACGTTCTGGTTCATGCGCCACGTCAACTCAAGTGCGCTTGCATGCCCTGTGCCAGAGGGTGGTGGTGGGTATGCACATGCTGGTGCAGCAAGGGTTGTGGCACGCGCTCAGTAAGGCGGCTCTCAGTGCTGTATTGCACAATTGTAGCTTGCCTGCTGCTGCCTCTCCCCTGCAGCGCGTGCCATTGCCTTCCAGGTCTTCCTGGCACTCCCCTTTGTGTACGAGCTAAGGTGAGGGTTGTCACCAGCTCTTTGCCCTGAAACCCACTCGCAGCGTGTGGCATGGCCACCTAAGAATGGGTGTTTCCGGCCACCTCACGCCCGCCCCCCACAGGCTGCTGCTGGACTGGACGTGCACTGCCACCACGCTCACCCTCATGGACTGGTTCAAGCTGGAGGACATTGCAGTGTCACTTTATTTTGTGGCATGTGAGCACTTGTTTACTGTCCTGGCTCCCCGGCGGGCTGCTCCCATTGTCATCCCCAATCTGTGTATCTGCTTGCTCGCTAGCCCCTGATGGGTTTGCTGGATCCTGCCTCTTGTGTGCTTCCCCGCTGTGTCTCAGGGAATCGCAAGCTGCGGGCCACCAAAAAGCTGGGGGAGCGGCAGCCCCGCTGGCTCAAGCTGGTGCAGGTGGGCGGCCGGGGTCTGGCTGTGCAGCCGGGCCGACTATACAGGCCCTCCTGTATCGAGTCTTCCAGGCTATGTGCCAGGCCTGGCACATAGCCTGGCACATAGCCTGGCACATAGCCTGCGGATGCCACAGCATGCTCGGCATCCCTGTGCCTCAACTGCTTGCGCCTCTCCCCTCTCCATCTCCCCGTTGCAGGGCCTGCTGCTCTTCGCGGGCCTGCTGCTGCTGCTGTGGGTGCCGCTGCTGCTGTTCAGCAGTGCAGCGCCCACCTTTGTCATCCCAAAAGTCCAGAGCCACGGCGTGAACGCCACCCTGCATGCCGCCTGGGGCTCGGCGGCTGCCGCAGACTTCCCGCTGTACGCCGCCGGCGGGCGGCGGCAGTGCCAGCAGTTTCTGCCGGACGATGCGAGCCTGCCAGAGGAGCTGTCCACGCAAGGCTACCGAGCAGCCCAATTCCAGCTGCTGTGCACCGGCCAGGACGCAGATGCGTACTGGGAGGTGACGCCGCCGGCGCAGCGAGCGCTGGTGGCCGCGCTGGCGGGGCAGGAGGGCGGGCCCGACGTCAGCCTCAGGTGCGGGGTGCGGGGGGCGCATGTTTTGCACAGGTATTGCTTGGCGCTGATTGGTTCTCGCAGCATGCAAATTCAAGGGCAAGTATGGGGTGGCTCTAGATCAACAGGCTACACATGCACCACCATCCTCTGCCGCAGCATTGCGTGGAGCGTGGAGCGCGACCTGCCCCCGCCCAGCGAGCACGGTAAGCTGCGCCGGTTGCTGAGCTGCACCCCTGCAGCAGCTAGCTGCTGTTGCACTGCATCGTTCTGCCTGCTGCACTGCCCTCATGCTGCGTGCCCTGCTACACCTGCCTGTGCAGGCGGCCCGATGTGTAGCGGCAGCATCTCAATCCCCCTGGACCCCACCTCCCAGCACCAGCTGGCCGCTGTGCTGCGTGGCTCGGCACCCTCAGCGCAGCTGCTTCGGGCCAACGCCAGCGGGCCGGCCACCGCTGCCCTGTACCCACTGGTCTGGCTGCTGCGGGGAGACGCCTGTGTGGGCTCCCCGCTGCAGCTACGAGACGTGCTGCCCACTGCTCCGGGCAGCCAGGGCTGGGCAGGGCTGTGGGCCGCATGCAACGCCTCCCTGCTGCCGCTGGCAAGCAGCAGCGCGGAGCAGGCAGCTGCTGGGCTGGACAGAGGCGGCAGCGTCGATGGCAGCCTAGCTCAGCAGCGCCGCCTGGCATGGGTGCCAGATGGCGGCAGTCGGCTTGCAAAGGCCGCAAGCGCAGCCAGCTGGTGGCAGCTCTCCTGCGGCCTGGTCAACAGCACAGGCGATGCCGTCCATCCGCAGGCGGGGGAGCCGGGCCTGGCAGATTGTGGTGCCGACTACGGCGGCCCCAGGTGAGCTTCATGCCAGCGGTGGTTGTTGCTGCGCAGGGCACGGTATGAGCGGTGCCGCCTATGGCTTTGGCCCGGCTTGCAATGTGCAGGCATCAGGCTTCTCTGCGCACCAGGCTCACCAAGCGCTCTCCAGCCCCCACTGCAGGCTGGTGGCGGTGCTGGAGCGGGTGCAGGGCGGCCTGATCGGCCAAACGCTCTCGCGCTTGGGTGTTGCGGGGCTTTATACAGTCGTCGTGCTGTCCATCAGTAAGATATATTTTTTTCTTTCCTGGGTGCTGTAGGCATATTGGCACTATGAGCAGTTCACAATGACCACTGTTTTTCCTCCTGTTTGCTGCTGTGCAGGCCGCTTCCTGCGCCTCAGGTGGGTGACAAGGGGCAGCGCCTGAGCTTGCGGGTGGTAGCACCGACGGCCAGGCCCCCTACCCCAGCTTCACACTAGATACACTGCCTGTGCGCATCTTATGTTGCCGCCAGTGCAGCCGTCACCGTCTGCGCAAAACACACTGCACCCCACCCATGCCTACCCCCATGCAGCTTCTCCAACATCCGCGCCCGCATTCCTTTCGAGGACCTGCCCTACCCCGGCCCCCTGGTGGCGCTGTGCCAGGACATTGCCATCGCCCGGGCCTCAGGGCTGCTGGCGGCAGAGGAGCGGCTGTACTGGAAGCTGATTGGTGAGCGCATGAAGGGGGGTTGGAAGGGAGGTGTGGGGATCAGCAGGCAGCTGAGCGGTCCCAGGGCTGCCACCCATGCTGGGCGGTGGTATGCTGTGTGCCACCAGGGTGCTGGCAGGTGTGCTGTGTGAACATTCAGGTTACATGCACCAAGGCTGCCTTCGGCTGAACCAGGCAAAGCAAGCTGTCGTGTGCTGCCCCACGCACGCAGACCTGTATCGCGCCCCCGCGGCTATGATCGCATTGACCGGCCAGAATCCGCCGCCCATGCGCCGATAGATGCGCTGTACAGACCACGACGGCTGCGGATGACATGCACATGTGCACATACAAACACACGCATTTCGTTGCCTGACCCACCCTCCTGCATGCCTGCTGACTCGCCTCTGCTCGTCTTCTACATTTGTCCTGATGCGCTTGCACATTACACATGACTGCCTGTACGCCACACAACTGTTGAGCAACTGACACTGGGGATGGGAGATGGTGAAAACTTAGCCACATGCATGCAGCTCAGCAACTGCCCGCACTCAGTAGCTGCGGCCGTCGCGGGGAGGGGGGCCGCCGCCACCAAAGCGGCCACCGCCGCGCCCGCCGCCGCCGCCGCGGCCAGGCGACGGCCCGCCGCGCCCGCCTGCCGCGTCTGGCCCGCCTGGGCCGCCACCCCGGCCGCCGGGGCCTCCAGGGCCGCCCCGTCCGCGGGCCATCATGGGAGGCCCGCCGGGAGGGGCGCGGCGAGGGTGGTCCATGGGCCGAGCATACTTGACAAAGAAGGTCATGGTCTCGGGGTCGTCCAGGTCAAAGGGATAGCCCTGCCAGGGACAGAGTGGCGGGGTGTGGCGGGTGAGACGCAGGCAACATTCAAAGTGAAAGAAGCAAGAAGCCTAACAACATGGCTGGCTGCTCACTGCTGGGTGTGCCTGCAGCCCATCAGCCCCTCCCTCTTACCAGCACTGCTTTGCATGGGGGCCAGCAGCAACCCAGCTGCAGTCCACCGCGCATGCCACCCCAGCCATTTCCCACACCCGCACCCTTCCTTCCTCCCCACCCACCTGCAGCTTGTCCATGGCCTCGGTGGCAAAGTAGGTGTTGGTGTACTCGGCAAACGCCATCACCAGTTTCTCCCCGGGGTGCTTCTTGCTGTCCTTGATCACCAGGCGCAGGCTCTGCACACACACACGGGGCGGGGCAAGCGAGGCGCGCTGTGGGGCACCGCATGGCAGCGAGCCCATACACGGGGCGTGCCGGCCTGGCGCACCATGCTAGAGCAGCTATAGCCGCAGGGACGCAACCACACACTGTGGCCAGTGCACGCCGCAAGGCGCAGGGCAGTGCGCACCCGGTAGCCCTCGTGCGCGCGGAAGATGTGCGCCAGCTCACGCCGAGTCACATCGGCTGCAGCCAGGGCGAACAGGTGGCGGCGGTGAGCGAGGCGTAGAGGAGGCATGTTCTCTGCAGCTGAGCAGCAGCAAGCTCTGGACAAAAGAGAGCAGTGAATGTTGCATGCGCAACACAACTTGCAGCAGCTCAGGCAGGCTGCGGAAGTTCATAACAACCCAACAACCCAAAAGCACTCAATCCCACTCACGCGGCAGGCCCTCGATGTATAGCGTGTTGCAGGCGTCAGGCGGGTACTGGCGCATCGCAGACGGCGCCACAATCTCGCCTGTGGCAAGGCAGGGGCTAAGTCAGTCAGGTCACAAGTAACAACGGAGCTCTTGGCAAAGGCCAGTGTATCAGCCTGCAAGCATGGGCATGTAGCGGCAGTGCCGAGCAAACACAAGCCAAACCCAGCTGCAGCTCCCCGCCTCCAGACTCACCGCGCCGGCCACCAGGCATGCCCATGCCCGGCTGCTGCGGCTGCTGCATCATCTGCGGCTGCTGCATCATGGGCTGCTGCAGCATCTGGGGCTGCTGAGCCGGCATCATGCCGCCCTGCACCAGCACCGGCTGCTGCTGCTGCTGGGGTGCCAGGCCGTACTGCGCCTGCTGCTGGGGCGCAGCCTGCAGCATGACCGGCTGCTGCTGCATGGGCTGCTGCAGCATCACGGGCTCCTGCTGCACCATGCCATACCCCTGCTGCACCGGCTGCTGCTGCATCGGCTGCTGCTGCACCTGTGGCACAAACTGCTGCTGCGGCTGCTGCACCATGCCGCCCAGCTGCTGCGGCTGCTGCTGCAGCGGCGCATACCCACCGCCGCCCTGGGCCTGCACAACGCCTCCCTGCTGCGGCAGCATGCCACCCGCCTGCTGCAGCGGCTGCATGCCCTGGCCCTGCTGCGACTGCACTAGGCCGCCGCCGCCAGCCTGCTGCTGCTGGGCCGCCGCCAGCAGCTGCTGCAGGTTGGCCACATTGCCCAGGTTCTGTAGCAGGCCCATCGCGTCCTGCTGCAGCGGCTGCTGCTGCTGCTGCATGCCCATCTGCTGCTGGCCGCCGCCCATGCCCTGCGTATGTGGGGGTGGGGACGAGGAGACGTTGCTGCAGGTAGCATGCAGGCGGCAGGGGTGGTGTGCTGAGCAGGGCCGCGGAGCAGTGGCGCCTGTGTGCTAGCGGTTGCCGACAGCAGGGTGGCTCTTGCCGGGGCAGCTGGGCCCAGCCCCGGCCAGCAGGCTTGCTGACTCAAGCTGGCTCAAGCTGAACAGAGCAGGCCAGCACAGGCAGGCGCAGCTTGACAGGGCTCGCTTTGCGCAGTGCAGCTGGGCATGCGCCGCTGGGCGCAATAACAGCAGGTGGCAGCAGGTGGCAGGTAGCTGGGTCGGGCGCGCCTACCATGACTGGCATGTCAGGGCGGGCCTGCTTGTAGTTGCTGGGCTGGAGCATGTCTGTTCATCAGGGGAAGGGTGAAGCAGTAGCAGGGCTGGTTGGCGGCAGGTAGCGTGGCTAGACAGCAGGCAGCAGCGGTAGAGGCGGGCCCTAGCGGCGCAGCAGGATGGCAGTGTGGTGGGGAACAGGCAGGATGGGCTCCTTGATGAAGCATCAGCCCAGGTGATAGAGCAGCAGGCGCAGAGTATCAATGTGTTGAACGATTAGTGGCATCTGGGCCTGGGGTTGTGTTACTATCACAGCAGCAGCATCTGCTCCATGCAGTGGTTGCAGAGGCAGCACAGCTGTCTCTGCCCGGCCCCCTTCTGCAAATGCTGTGCCCTAACGCAGGCAGTGCACAGCGACGCTGGCAGGGTGGCGCGCACAAATGCGGCAGCCACGCAACGCTGCCTGGCAGACGCAAATGCAGCAGAAGGCCCCTCGGGCAGGGAGCAAGCAGGACAGTGTGCGGGTGCAAGCTGGCTTAACGGCAGCACAGGGCTGGGTTTGCTTGATAAGCTGAGCGGCGGCTTGCCGCAGTGCCTTTCAGGCGCCTGCTGCGACTGAGCATGCAACCCTGCTGTGCAAGTGCAGATGCGCATGACCGCAGAGTTGCCCTCAACACTGCCGCTCACCAAGCCCCAGCCAGAGCCCTGTACGCCATGCTTTCTGCTGACCACCTCCCAACCACCCCGCTACCCGCTGGCACGCACCTTCTCCCTCGCGCATGCGCTTCTGGCCCGGCATCGCCGCCAGCTGGCTCATGGCAAAGTCGGTGAGCTCGATGGCCAGTCCGCGGCCGCCCCACCCCGTCCAGCCGTGGTACAGGTTTTTGGCTTTGCTGGCGTTCATCTTGTCGGAGAACTCGGCGTACCCCACCTGGTCGCCGCCCGGCTGCCTGCGGCGGTTTGGGAGAGGGGCGGGGGCGAGAGAGGGTGGGTGAGGGTCGAGAGGAAAGTCCATGCAGGGGGCTGAGATGGGGCCTTACTGTGCGAACTATGTGGGCAAGGAGTCGCGGCCAGGTGGGTGACCAATAACTCGGTTGCGAAGCCAGTGAACCAAGCGTATTTGCATCTTACAAGCGAAACACAGCAAAGCGTGCGCACCTGCCCAGCAGGCGCGCGTCGACGCAGCCCTCCAGCTGCGTCATGAGCCGCGAGAAGTCGCTCTGGGTGACGAACGAGGGGATGTTGGACACCTTGAGCGTCGCGTGCGGCACCACGAGGTCGTTCACGCCCGGGCCCGCGCCCGGCGGCCCGCCCATCATGGTTGCTGCAGTGGTGCGGTGTGGTGCAGCGGCAGAGCCTGCGGCGGCGGGGACGGCGGGAGGAAGTCGGGCGGTGCAGCGGCGCGTGTGTCGAGCATAAGGCGCAGTGCCCGAGGCTGCTAGGCATGGCTGAGGGGTTCTCGCGGTGCGGGAAGCCACAAAATGTTCGCGATCGCGCCAGTCGTGGCCTGCAAGAGCTTGCAAGGACGGGTAGCACATTCACTCACCTTGTGCCAAGATCTGGGGCGCTGCGGTAAGTGGGTGAGCGCTTGAAGCCCCGCTACCGGTGCTCCCGCTGACTCTGCTGCGCCGCGAGGCCTGGGACGTCCAGATCGGACTCACGAGTATTGCAGGAGTCGCGGCAGTCCGCTCAAAGTCAGGTTTCGGCGCCCGTGAGGCCCCATGCCGGCGCCGCCAGCGCAGCCGGCCCCAGTTCTTCCATACGGCGCTCTTGTGCTGCCTGATCGGGTTATGGATGTCATATAAAGCTTCTATTGCAACTTTCAAGCTCCTCAAGCGCCCGTTTCTGCCACCCCACGCGGCACGGGGCACCGTGCCTGCCTTGTCGCAGCTCTTTCTCCCGCTTCACGCAGTGTGAGCTTTTGGATTCGGCGTTGCGACAATTGTGCAGCAGCCAGCCGGCAGCCTGGCGTGCCAGTGTGCGCTGCCTGCGCTTCCCACAGCCACCGCCTGTGCCGGCTGGCGCACACATGACAGATGAGCTGCATAGAAAATGCACTGACTGCAGGAGCATTCCACCACCTTGACACGCATCCCATCGACTTACCAACTCTAATGAGTGGAGGTGGCTACCCCATCATCCACCATCATCGCTCCACCGACACGCCTCTTGCGGTGAGGCTGCGAGCAGTGTGCTGGGCTGCTTACAAACGCAGAGTGCCAAATCAGAAGCCTCAGGAGCACCCACCAAATGCACAGAGATGAAATCGGTTCGTTGGTCTGACATGTGAGGGCCGCTCATGGCAGCCGGCTGGGTACAGCAGTGTACAAAGTGTGGCGAGCTGCGATTGGCAGCGTCACCGCTTCCAATCCGGGTCGTCCCTGCCGCTGAGCCAGCGCCCAAAGCCGTCCAGCAGCTTCTTGGGGGCCGAGGGCAGCTGCTCAATGGTGTCGAAAATCTCGATCAAGTCGGCGTTAGGGTCCTGCATGCCGCCCAACTGCACGGCATGATAGAGGGTGGGAGCAAGCAGGGCAGGGGGCAGGAAGTGAGTGGCGGGCGGTGAATGTACAGCTGCCTGCGACCGGAGGCCAGCCGGCCATTAGCCCTGCCCAGCGCCTGCGCCCCGCACCTTGGTTGGGATGCCGCGGATGGGCGCCAGCCGGCGGCGCACGCCGTCCATGGTGCCGCGCAGGATGCGCTTCTCGCCCAGCCGCAGCTGGAATTGGGGAGATGCAGGGCGGGCAGGCAAGCACAGCGTCAAGCACATTGCAGAATACCACAGGACTTGACTTGCTGGCCGCAACTGAAAGGCTGGCAGCCGCTCCCGGAACCAGCCACGCCTACACCCGCGCAACCCCAATGCCCACCTGCGCCGCCAGGCGCTGCTGGGGCGTGAGGTCGCGCCGCTGCAGGTCCTTCACGTCATCATCGTACTCAGAACTGTACGCCTGCAGCCTGCGGCAAGCAGCGGGTGGAGTTTTGGGGGAGGAGTGAGAGTTGCAGAGATGATAAATGTGCTGGTGCGCGACACCAGGGTAGATCAGCTGCAAGCGGACCCCAGTGCGCCAGTTGGCGCGCCAGGGGAGGGCAGCCCAGTGCTCGCTGCCGCCACCCCCCACCTGTCTCGCAGGTCTCCCATCATGAGCTGCAGGATCTCGTACTCGTTCTCCTGGGTGATGATGTTGTCCTGCTCAAAGTTGATCTGCAATACGAAGGGCGAGGAGACGGTTGCGTTGAGCGCTTGGGCAACGGTTGGGCGTGCGCCTTGCTGCACTGTCCATGCAGCTCAGTGCAAGGCTAAACCCTGCCCTGCCCCCCAACCCCTCAACCACCGCTTGCGCGTGCCCACTCGCCTTGGCCAGCTGCGCGGGGTCCTGCAGGCGTGCCATGCGCAGGTACACCAGCTGCTGCGTGGTGATGCTGTCCTGGGTGATGGGGAACTCGGCGCGCACGCCTGGCGGCAGCGGCAGGAGCGGGGTGGGGTGGTGCAGGCAGTGTAAACGTTGTGAGCATGGCGCCGGGCAAGGCTTGGGCTTTGGGCGCACATGCCACTGTGCAGGCATGTGGGCATCCAAGCATTCATGCCACCCTACTCTACCCAGCCCTGCTCTACACGCCCAGCCCCTGCTCCGCCCCCCTGCCCCCGCCCCCCACCCACCCAGCCCCAGCTCCTCCAGGATCTGCCGCTTGGTGGTGTACATGCGGTCGGCAGCCACCAGGCCCGCCTCCATGAACAGGCAGTCTGGGAGTTAGGGAGGTTGGGGGGCAGCAGTGAAGGAGGGATGAGCACAGCCTGTGCCACAGGCCCGCTGCCTGGCTGCGCGATGGGCTGGCCCACGTGTGCCCAGCAGACGCAGCTGCTGGCCCATGCACAACCCGCAACAAGTTGCTGCAAGCAACCGCTAATGCCAGCCAGCAGGGCGCATGCGAGGCCCCACCCAACAGGCCCAGCCGCGCCCCTGCGCACCAGCGGGGTTGCCCGCCTCCAGCGTGCCGGTGGCCAGCAGCAGCTCGCCGTTGGGCCGGCCGTCATAAATGAACACCTCCTGGCCCGCGCTGCGGCAGCAAGCAGTACATGAGAAGAGAGGTAAATGCAAGTGCTAACAGCCGCATCTCGGCACTCATGTGCACAGCTGAGCTGGGACAGCTCGGTGCTGCAAGCATACCCAGCCATCCCCCGGCATCCCAAGAAGCTGGAGGACATCCGCAGCCATGCACTCTGACCCACCCCCACCACAAAACACTCCACAGCCCTCGGGAACCGCACCTGTAGGGCATCTGCGCCACCAGCGTCACCGCCTGCCGCTCCAGGTCGTAGTCCAGCACCGCGCCCGAGGCGCTGCCGGTGCGGCGGAAGCCGCCCACCAGCGGCAGCAGCGCAAAGCACTGCGCCGAGGGCAGGTAGGCGGCGTGGGCCAGCACCACAGTCATGGCCTGCAGGAGGGCGGGAGGGTGGGGAGCAAAGGGTGGGAGAGCAGAGCAGGCCAGTGGGGCGCCGGGTCTGGCCTCAGAGGCCACAGCTGCAGGCAGCACTGCAGGCCGCAAGCAACCCATCAACTGCTGGCATCACGCGTCCACCCACCTCCAGGAATGCCTGCTCGCTGAACACTGCTGCTGGGTACGCTGCGCTGCCGCCTGCCGCTGCAATGGCCGCCGCAATCTGCTGCCACTCCTGCCGCAGCGCCTCCTCCCGCGTGCGCGCTTCCTGTGGGGCAGCGGCAATAGGGGGCCACCGTGCAGTTTGAGGACATGGTGGCAGCAGGGCTTACACAGTGTGCCTGCAACGACACGCTCATGCACAGAACAGGGGAAACTGCCGACTGCTGCACCACTACTGGCGCACCTGCAGCACCGGCGAGCCGCGCAGCAGCTGCTGCCGCTCCTCGTCTGGCCAGAGGATGGGCGTGAGCGTGGCGCGGGGTAGCGTGACCAGGAAGGGTGCCCACTCGGAGGCGGCGCCCTGGGGCAGCAAAGGAAATGGCTGGTCACGCGTCGCAGCTGCAGTACAACACAATTTACCGTTGATGTGGGGTGGAAGCCCTGCCTGCATTGCCTGCCACTCCCACCCCCCGCGCACCTTATCCCGCTCCTGCATGAGCCAGAGGGCGAGGCCCACCAGCTCGCTGCGCCCCTCAGCCAGCGCCGCCAGCGCAGCGTCCTTGCCCACATCAACGGATGTGACCGCCAGGTCTCCAGGCACCGCCAGCACCGCCTCTCCAACCGCAATGTTGCGGGCGGCCAGGAAGGCGGGGCGGGGAGCGGCGCCCGCCTCGCCCTCCGCCGTCGCCGGCTCCACCGCCAGCGGCGGCAGCTGCTTCGCCTCGATGCTGCGGAGAGTGAGGGATGAGTGGGGAAGATGTTCAGATGAGTAACGCAGCCCAGCTTGGTTTGCACATCTGCTCCAACTCACCACCAGCGCAGCAGCTCGTCGTAGCCGGCCGTGGGTGTCGTGGCGGCGGCAGCGGCGGCGGCGGCAGGCAGCGGTGGTCGTAGCAGCGAGCGCCGCAGAGTCTTCATTTGCTGCACAGAAGCATGCTGTGGTGTTCGACGCCCGCAGACGCGTGCAGCGGGCCTGCTGGGCACCCAGGACGAGTGGGTGGCAGCGAGCAGCGCCATCCTTGCGGCCCCTGCCTCGCCCAGCTGTTTCTCAACAGAGTGAAAGTTTCTTGCAAATCGCTAAGAGAGGGTCGGCAGCCCCAGATCACAAGCCCCGTCCTCATGCACCGCCATGCAGGTGGTGTGGCCGCTGATTCAATCCGTAAGCTTTATCCAGAGAAAGATATTGGCGTAGAGCGGTGCTGGCAGCTGCAGGGTGTCGAAACGACGCTGCTTGCAAGCCGGTTGGTGGCAGCTGGCGCTTCGCCATGAGCATTTCAGCTCCTCATGCTCGCATACGAGTCTCCAGGGTGCAGGCATTCTCCAGCAGCCCCCGCTGCCACAGCCGCCACCAGCTGCCGCCGCTGCCGCCGCCGTCGCACCGCCAGCAGCCAGCTGCCCGCCGCCATGCCCGCCGCATCGCCAGAGCAGCAGCTGTGATAGCAGCAGCGGCAGCAGATGCCGGAGGTGCACACTTGTCGCTGGCAGCAGATGTCGCCGCCACCTCTGCAGCATTCAAGGTGCGGCGAGGCCAGCCTGCACTCAGCAAGCGTGCTGCTGTGGCAACCACACTTGCAACTACCAGTGCAATCAATCCAGCTTGCATCATGGAGCCAGCCGTGCACCAAGGGTGCTACTTCCACTTCTACCGCTTGCCCCTCTGCACCATCCCCGCAGACGCCGCGAGCGGTGATGGCGCTGGCGTGCCTGGCCATGGCGCTGGCGGCGGTGCACCGCGTCGCCTTTTCGGTGCTGGCGCTGCCCATCCAAGCGGCGCTGGGGCTCAGCATGCCCGACATGGGGCGCGCGCACGCCGCGCTACTGCTGGGATACCTGCTGGGCCAGGTGCGAGGGGGGGGAGGGGGGAGGCGGGGAGCGACGGACACGAAGGAGAGGATGAGGCAGGGATCGGCAGGGAGGCCCACTCGCCTGTTGGGCTGCCGTTGGGGTTTGGTGCGCTTTGCCCTGCTATGCATGCATGATATGCACCGGCCGCCCGGGCACGCCCTCTTGGTCCTATGCCGGCCCCCCTCACCTGCCTGCTGCCCCGTCCCTGCCCCCCTCTCAGATCCCTGCAGGCCTTCTGGCCGACCGAATAGGCGGCGCTCACCTGGCGGCCGCAGGCCTCTTTACGTGGAGCGCCGCCTGCCTGCTGTTTGCGCGCGTGCCTGCTGCCGCCAACCCGCTGGCTGCGCTGCTGGTGGCACGAGCTGCGCTGGGGCTGGCCCAGAGCTGCCTCATGCCTGCGGCCTCGGCACTGGCAGGTGGGAGAGGGATGGCAGCTTGACTTTCAGGGACTAGATGCTTTCGCACTGTGACACGAATGCTCGGCTGCCATTTGTTGGACCTGCCAGGCTGCCTGCACGTTTCCTGCACAATTGACCCACTTCT
>VFQQ010001883.1_pt1 | contig 26488 bp, 34 predicted proteins | sample 3512341 | NCBI WGS metagenome assembly VFQQ01 (sample SAMN10412373, study PRJNA504923) | tailings metagenome | isolation source: Relicate 2 Philex TSF1 revegetated site | place: Philippines: Tuba, Benguet | collected 2017-08-29
GCGCAACTTTTTCAAGGACGTGAAGAAGGCCATGCTGCCCCTGCTTGACTGCGACTCGAGCGCGACGTTTACAAGCTCGACGACCGCCATGGGCATTGAGGGCAGCGCGGAGTACCCGGTGCGCGACTACGCGCTGAAGATGATCGGCAACGTCGACCAGGCTCTGAGCGATTCAAGTGCGTGGAACAAAAACTAGGCACGACAGTAGGGGCACTCGTTCTTGACCCGCCGCCACGCCGCCGCGCACTCCGCGCACATCAGCACGTGCCCGCACCCCTCGTCCCGCACGGTCGGCGCCGCGTCCAGGCACACCACGCACTCTTCGGCCGTCGCCGGCGCGTCCCGTTCTTCTTCCTTGGGCAGCTCGGGCAGCTCGGGCAGCTCGGGCAGCTCGGGCCGCCGTCCCCGCCGCTGCTTGGGCTGCTTGGGCTGCTTGGGCTGCTTGGGCTGCTTGGGAGTCTCCGCGTCCAGCAGGTCGGCGAGGGCGGAGGAGGCCTTTGTCGCGGCCCGGTTGTGCTCGCGCACCAGGTCGGCCACCGTGCGCGCGTCGTCGTCGAGCATGTCCCGACGCCAGGGGGCCGCCCGCCGCTGCTCCAGCCCGGCGTCCACCAGGGGCAGCATGCAGTCCAGCAGCAGGCGCTGGGGGCACTCGCTGTCCCGCGCCGCTCCCAGCTCCAGCAGCGTCAGCCAGGGTTGCAGCTCCCGCGCGTCCAGGTGGTCGTACGCCACCAGCGCGGCGCGGCACAGCATGTGGCGTCCCACGACGGGCAGCTGCTTGGTGGCGCGGTCGGCCACGCGGTGCCGGGCGGCCACCAGCTCCTCCATGGCCGCGTTGTACTCGGTGAACATGCTGGTGGCGCTCTCCAGCAGGCCGTCGACGGCGGGGATGAGCCCCCTGGCCACCCGGGCGGCGCGCGCGTAGGCGGGGGTGCCGCACTGCTCCGCCAGCTTGTCGCCGTCGAGGGCCGCCAGCCGGGCGATGTCGGGGTCGTCGGGCTGCTCCATCGCGGCCACGGCGACCACGGTGGACAGGCCGGTGTGGTAGGCTTCGCGGGCGCGTAGGAAGATGGCGTCAGCACGATCAAAGCCCTCGCTCAGCCCCCGCAGGTCGGCGACGAGCGACAGCAGCGCGCGCGCATCCCGCCACGACCTGGCCGCCGCGCCCTCGCCCTCGCCCGCGTGCGCCACGAACATGGCGAAGCAGGCGTGCAGCGCAAGGTCGAACGAGTCGAGGGCCAGCGCGTGCATCCAGGCGCAGGTGATGGTCTTCATGACGGCCGTGCTCTCGCCCGCGGGGGAGGGCAGCAGCGCCAGGTCGGGGTCGTGCGCCGCCAGCAGCCGGTTGGTGTGGCCCAGGCACATGGTGCGCACCAGCTGTTCGTCCGACATGCCGTGCTCCCGCCGCAGCTCCTTGACCCACTCTCGCGTGGGGTGCGGGAAGCGGTCGAGGCGCACGCGCGTCAGGTCCCCCGCATTGCGCAAGTAGCCATGCAGGAAGCCGGGGAAGTCGTCGATGGTGAAGGTGAAGGCGCCGGCGTCGGCGGTGGTGGCGGTGGTGTCGGTCATGGTCATTTGTGGCGGAGTGGTGTGTGGTGCGGCTTGATTTGTAGCGGCGGTCGCGCGCGGGGGCGGGCGGTGGAGGGTCGGGGGGCGCGCGCGGACGGGGGCGGGGGCGCATGCGCTGTCACAACGCGCGCGTCACGTCGTCCGGGAAGGCCATGGACACGGTGCGCTTCCTGGCCTTGTCGCACAGCTCGCGGGCGTAGCTGTCGGCCGGCGCGCTCCTCCGCACCGACGCCGCGTACACCTGCTGCCGCCTGCCCGTCTCCGCCCGCTCGCGCCACGCCGCCAGGTGCTGCGAGCACACGCCGTCCACGGCCGCCCTCCGCCCGCACGGCTTGCCCGACTTGGTGGGGAAGCTGCACTGGGGCTGCGCGGTGCAGGCCGCCATGGCGCAGCAGCGCTCCACCACGCGGTCGGCGTACTTGTCGACGAGACGGGCGTAGTCGAGGGGGTGGTCGGCCGCGACCAGGGCTAGCGTCTCGTGCACCGCCTCCCGCGCCACCTCCCGCGCCACGTCGTTGGCCGCCCGCGCGCCGTCCAGCACCTCGGCCAGCGCGCGCACAAAGGCCGACGATTCCTTGGGCGCCTCGGTCATATGGGGCGCCGACTGGTGCTTCTGACGCGTGTGGACGAGTGCCCCCACCTGATCAACCTGCTGCTGGTGGCCGCGCGGGGGTACCGCGACTTGGCGGCGCGGGCCCGTCTGCTGACGGGGGTTGGCCGGGGGGCGCGGCTGACGGGGGGTGGCCGGGGGGCGCGGCTGACGGGGGGTGGCCGGGGGTTGGACGAGCACGGCCACGGCGCGCTGCTGCGGCGGTGGGAGGGGCAGCGTGACGGGCCCGCGGAGTCGGCCGCGCAGTTCTTCGTGTTGCGGTGGGGGAGGTGGCGGGGCGGCGTGTTTGGGGTGCGGCCGCGGGAGTGGGCCTGGTTGTGGCGCGCGCACCTGCTGCTGGCGGGGTGCGTGGGGGACGACGGGGGTCACGTGCGCCGCCGCGTCCTGCCCCCGTCGACGGCGCCGTCACGCGTCCCACCTGTGCATCTTGATGTTGCTGATCTGCAGGCTGCTGCTCTGCTTCGCGTCGCACGGCCCCCCGTGGAAGATGCCCAGGCCGAAGTTCTTGATGTCGATGTCTGAGGACGTGCGCCACAGCACCCCCGGCAGCGTCTTCACCACGCCGTCCACGCCGAACAGCAGCTTGCCGTCGCTCTTGCCGGGGGTGTTGAGCTTGACGCCCAGGCGTATGGTGTGCCACTCGCCCGGCTTGAACACGCGCGCAAAGTCGGCCTTCCACACCGACTGGCCGCACCGGGGCGGGTTGGCCAGCTGGCTGGGCTGCCGGCCCTCGCTGCCCTCGGGGATGTAGACGTACGCGTACGCGCCCCCGTCCTCGTCCCACATCAGCCGGTTGCTGGCGCCGTTGGACGAGTAGTTGCAGCCGCTGGACTTGCCGGGGCCCACCGAGATGCCGCCGATCTTGCCGCGGCAGCCCCACTCGAACCCCTTTTCAAACTTGATCTGGAAGACGACGATGACGGCGTCCGGCAGGTTGGAGCTGGAGAACTTCTTGTTCAGCGCGTGGCCCTTGCCCGCCCCCTGCCCCGGCTTGATGTTGACGGTGATGGTCCCCTCCTGCAGCGTGTCGATCACCTCGCCCTCGCCGTCGTTGCCCGTGATCTCGCCGCCGCCTCCGCCGCCCCCGGGCTTGGGCTTCTTGGTGGGCTTGGGTTGGGGCGCCGATTGTGGCGGTTCCGGCTCGGGCTCGGGCTGCGGCTCCGTCTGCTCGGCTCGCCACACCAGGAAGCCCAGCACGGCGGCCAGGGCGAGCACCGCCACGATGGCGATGACGAGCATCATGCTTTCGGGCCCTACATCGGGCGCAGACTTTTTTGCGGTCACACGGGCAGGCCGCCGCCCACGCTTCCCCGCATCACCTCGTCGACAGACACCCGCGCCCCCTGGACGTCCATCCAGGAACCGGGGGGGCAGGCCGCCAGCTCACGCGCGCCCTCCGCCGTCTTGAGCCCCGTGGCGCCGGGGTGCAGCACGGCCCCCGCCGCCGACTCCTCCAGCGCCCGGGGCACCGTCACGCGCGCCCAGCGGTTGGCGTGCCAGCAGTTGCTGCGCGTTTGGAACAGGCGGTCCACGGTGGCCTGGTGCTCGGGGTCGGACATGACGGGCGGCGTCGGTGGCAGGTTGGCGTGCGCGGCGAAGGCGGTGGCGACGGGGGCGTTCACGGGGGGCGACGGGGTGAGGGCCAGCACGGCCACGGCGAGCGCGGCGGCAGCCAGCAGCCACCAGGAGGTCACGCTTGTCATGCGGGGTGGGCAACAAATTTCTTTCGGAGGAAGCATGGTGACCACGAGGAAGGCGGCCAAAACAAAGCGGGCGGGGCTCGCGCTGGCGGCCCTGGCGGCGGCAAAGTTCAAGCGGTCCGTGTTCACCGACCCCATCTCCTTGAAGACGGTGGGCAAGTCCCGGGGCGTGCGGATCAACAAGCAGTGGTACAACGCCAAGGGCCTGCTCCGGGCCATGAACCAGTACGGGCTGAACAAGGTGCCTCACTCGCGGCGCCCGCTGGATCACCCCTACACCATGCAGAACATCCGCCACGCAAGCAACTGGGCTGACAACAGGGACGAGAAGCCCTCGCGCATCCGGGCCGCCCGCAAGCTGGGCGCCGTCGCGGGGTCGGTGCTGTCGTTGCCCCAAGCGGAGCGCGAAGCGGCGGTCGCGGGCCTCGGCGCCAACGTGCACGTCAATGCGAGCAACGTCGACGAGGCACGGCAGTATCGAGTGTCGCTGCCCCAGGTACCGAGCGTCCTCCTGTACCTGCGGGCTTCCGGCGGCAACATCACGGAGGCAAAGCTCGTCTTCTCGGGGTTCGCTGTGACGGCAGAGCGGAAGCCAGGAACGATCTCGCTGACCACACACTGGTGCGACATCGACGTGTTCGACGCGTACGTGCAGGGCTTGAGGAGCAAGAGCAACGTCCGCGTCACGACGCCCCGCCTCGCCTACCGCCCCGGATATGGAACAGAACCCATGCATGTCAAGACGAACGGCATGCCCTGGATGCCCAGGAAGAAGGTGGAGAAGCGCCCGCGGGGGTCGCTCTGGGCAGGTGAGTGGTGGAAGTGATCGACGGCAAACGGGGTTAAAGGCAGCGGGGCGCGTGGGGCGCCTACTTTGCTTTCGAGATGGCCACGCCGCAGTGGGAGCGCCTGGTGACGGCGGTGCGGGGCGCGGTGGGCACCTACGGCCACTCGCGCCTGGAGCTGGAGTGGCGGCTGGGGCACCGGCAGCAGGGCGGCTTCCGGCCGGGGGTGGGGGCTGACGCGTGGCGGCGGCTGCAGACCGCGCTGGACGCCAGCCCCGCGTTCGCCAAGTCCTACAAGGAGACGGTGGAGCGCATGGGCGACGTGCCGGGCATGAAGCGCATCGACGACGCCACGGGACAGGAGGCGACGTGGATGCACAAGAAGCGGCTGGCGGACGTGGACCTGGACCCGGGCGCGGCGTCGACCCGCCCCTGGACCGTGCGGGCCAGCGTGTCGCTCGAGGAGGCGGACGGCGTGCGGGTGGAGGGGGTTGGCCTGCGGTACGAGCGTCACAAGCGCCGGTGGTCCTACCGCCACGAGTGCTGGAGCGTGGACATGACGATCGTGCGCAGCAACCTGCCGACGCACCTGGACGACGACGAGGAGGCGTACGAGGTGGAGGTGGAGCTGGTGGACCAGGGCGTGCTGTTCGAGAAGACGGTGGAGCACGTGGTGGAGTGGGGGTGGAAGCTGGTGGAGGACATGATGGGCCTGATGACGAGCCCCGCCGCCGCGCCGCCGCCCCCTCCCCCTCCTCCGCCCCAGCGCGTGTCCTGGGCCGACATGTGATTCGTTTCGTTACATGTAATCTAAGAAGAATCCAAGCAGACGCGCAGGGGGGAGCGGGCGTGTCGGGCGCGCACGGCCGGGTCGTCCAGCATGCGCAGCGTGAACCGGCTCTCGAAGTTGTACAGCCGGGTGGTGCGGCCGCGGTCCAGCAGGGTCGAGGCAAACCGCGCCGCAAAGTCGGTGGTGCAGTCGCGGGGCGGGGCGTCGTCGGGGCCCAGGTGCCAGCCCATCGCGTACAGCGACATCAGCTCCGCCACCTCCTCGGCCAGCGGGGGGTCGTACACGGCCAGCAGGCGCATGAAGAACGTGAGCTTGGGGAAGGCGGGCCAGTCGGGCACGCGGCGCACGGGCGGGGCCGCCATCACCAGCATGCGCTCCAGCTGGCGGGGGGTGAGCTGGATGCGGTCCATGGTCTTCATTGTATGTGGTGAACTGCGCGGCTCGGGGCTGTGCTAAGTAGGCTCGGGCGGCGCATTGCCGCGTCGTGGCAACCCGACGAGGATCGTTGCCACGACGCGACAACGTTTGGGACTACAAAACCGGCCTCCGTGCCGTGGCTTTACTCAAACAACCATGCTGGCCATCCTGATGCTCCCCATCATCCTGCTTCGCCTGGTGGCCTGCGTGTTCATCGACGGCAGCTGCGGCGACGGGGACGAGACGCGGCGCCGCAACGACGTGACTGCCGTGTACTGAACCATATGTGTAACACATTGACACATTGCGAAGTGACTTAAGGAGGGCGGCCGGGGCGGGGGGAGCACTCCTGCCTCTCGCCATGGCGGTCGCGCGGTTCACCCCCGAGGAGATCCTGCGCTCCATCCGCTACGTTACAAAAAAGGGGAGCGTGTACGATGTGATCCGCCTGGTCACTGGATGTGACAAGTTTCACACCAGCGAAACGTTTGCAGGCATCGTGGCTGCATTCCCTGATGTCAGCGACAGAATCGAACATCGCAAGTTCCCCGGCCAGGGTCAGCGGCCGACCCCTGTGGCCGACCTGCCCACGCTGTTCCGGCTGATGGCCATGCTGCCCGGCTCGCGCTCGCGTCGGTTTGCCGGCAAGAGCATGGACGTGTTCACGCGGGCGTTTGCGGGCGACGAGCGGCTGGAGGCTGAGCTGAAGCGACGGCGCACCCAGCTGGCGGCAGCGGGGATGAGCGGCGTGGCGGACAACGTGACGACCACGGTGGAAGACGCCCTGGCGGAGCTGGACAAGCCGCTGGAGCCGGCGGTGGACCACGGCGTCATCTACGCGGCCACCTCGCCCTTGTTGCAAGGCGTGAAGATCGGCTTTTGGACGGGCAGCACCCAAGCTCTGAGGAGTCGGTACGAGATGTACTATGGCCGCGAGCTGGAGCTGCGGACGTGGGCGAGCGCGCAGTGCCGGGCGGTGGAGCGCCAGCTTTTAGAAGAGTTTGCGGCGCACTCCCTGGGCGGCGAGCTGCTGGACAAGGCCTGCATGCCCGATCTTGTCCAGTTTCTCGATGCGGAAGCGATGTAAGGCACCAAACCGGCTTAAGGGGAGCGGTCGCGGTGGGAGAAGCACTCCTGACCATGGCGGTCGCGCGGTTCACTCCCGAGGAGATCCTGCGCTCCATCCGCTTCGACCCTCTGACGAAAAAAGGGAGCGTGCTGGATGTGGTGCAGCTGGTGACGGGGTGCGATCAGAGGCACGCATCTCACAACTTTCAGCGCCTTGTCGACAACTACCCTGAACTCCACTCCCGATGCGTGGACTTCAAGTTCCCCGGACGCGGGCAGCGGCCCACCCCCGTGGCCCACCTGAGGGACTTGGTGGAGATCGCGTGGCTGTGTCCCGGCCGCAACGCCGCGGAGTTCCGGCGGACGGGCGCGGTGACGCTGTGCCGCACGCTTGGTGGCGACCTGTCTATGATCGACGAGATCCGCGCTCGCCGCGCCGTCCTGAGCGACGAAGACCAGGAGGCGCTGCTGGCGGGCACGGGCGTGACGGCGGCCGAGGCCAACGCGCAGGCCCTGGTCCCCCTGAACCCGGAGGAGCAGCGGGCCCTGAAGCTGAGAAACGACCGCGAGGAGCTGGAGATTTTCGAGCGCGTGGGCGAGATGTCCAAGCGGCTGAAGGCGTGGGCGGACGAGGAGGAGGACGCGCGTCACCGCCGCTTCATGCAGGACACGGCGCGCAACATGTTCATGCGGTACGCGGCGCAGGTGACGGGGATGGAGCCGGCGATGGGGGAGGTGCGCCTGCCGCTGACGCTGACGGGGGTGGCCAAGGAGCTGGGGTATGGGACCCCCGACAAGATGGAGCTGGTGGCGATCGGCAGGGCGGCTGCTCGCCTGTACCGCGAGGCGCACGGCGGGGAGGCTCCCCCCAAGCACACGCAGTACGTGGAGGGCGCGGCGTGCCAGGTGAACAGCTACACGACCGAGGACCGCGACATCCTGGAAGAGGCCGTGCGTGCCGTGCTTGGCTAATTACTTGATTTGTTACAGAGTGTAATCAGGTACATCAATCCCGGGCGTCCAGCACGGCCCGCATGTGCGCCAGGTAGACGTCCCGCTTCTCCCCAATCTGCTTCTCCATGTTTGCCTCGATGTCGGCGGGCAGCGGCTCGCGGCACAGCAGCATCAGGTCGCTGAGGCTGATGTCCGGCTTGACTGGGATGCCCGGGTCGCCGGAGCGCATCTTGGCATGGAGCTCCGCGAGCCGTGCGCGCTCCTCGTCGGTCAGGGGGGCGGGGGCGGGGGAGTCTGTCATGTTGTGGGGGTGGGGCAGGGCAGGCCGGGCCGCGGCTTTTATGGACGGGGGTTGCCAGGCTGCGGCAACCGCTCACGCCAGGGTGGCCAGGGAGGGGCCCATGGCGGTCAGGCCCTGGCGCTCGGGTGTCATGGTGGTCATGGGGATGCTGACGTCGGGGTTGACGGCGTTGAGGTAGTCGTCGCGCGTCATGCGGTACAGCGGGGGGAAGGTGGCGGAGGTGGCGACGGGCTGGGCCATGGCCTGCTGCGCCGCGATCATGGCGGACATGGACACGCGGGGCACGGTGGTGGGGGCGCCGGGGGGCACGGTCTCGTACAGCGAGCCGTCCGACTCGATGGCCAGGGGCACCTGGGGGCCGGGGGGCAGCGTGGGCTTGCGGCTGTGCGGGATGAAGTCGCGGCCCTGGATGACGGCGGGCAGCGAGGGGCCGGGCGTGACCAGGGGCGACGGGAACCGCTCGAACCGCTCAAAGTACTTGACCGTCATGTGGGCCAGCACAAAGGCGGCGAAGAAGGCCACGATCAGCTGGAAGAGCGAGGTGTTGACGGTGGATGCCATGCGCGGTGTGCCATACCCAGAGAAATTCTTGGCGACTGGTGCGCCTGGTGGGGCTGGTGGGACTGGTCCGGCGCCCGCCCCTGCGCCTGCAGGTAGAGCAGCGGGTTGGGCTGGTACGCGGGGTTCAGGGTGCTGGGGGCGCACTCGGGCCCCCGCGTCATCTCCAGGTAGCGCACCACGAACACGAGGTGGTGGTCCACGCCCTTGGTGTCGTACAGCCCGCCGTCCCCCTTCTCCAGCCGGATGGTCAGCTTGGGCAGCTTGCCGAGCGGGGTGGGCAGGCGGCGGGGCGGGAAGGACACGAAGTCGAAGCGCTGCTCCCGGAAGCCGTAGTTGCCCAGCTTGACCAGGCCCATGCCCGCGTGCACCGCCTCGTACGCGCGGTCGCGGTACAGACACTGCTCGATCTCCGGGCAGCGCACCAGCACGTACGGCTCGCCCGTCAAGTCGACCACCCCCGGCGGCTCCAGCACGTAGCCGTCCAGCTCCGCGTCCACGCTGGCGCACACCTGGCCGTCGCCGTCGGTCCAGCCGGGCGGCTCCCACCACGGCTCGCCGGCGTCGGGGGTCGCGAGGGCCTGGGAGGGTGGCTCGGGCCCGGTGTACACCCGCGCGCCCTCCCCCTGCAGCACCAGGAAGCAGCCGGCGCCGACCCGCAGCGGCTCCACTGCCTGCAGCGGGATGGTGAGCTGCTCAAAGTCGGCGCCGGTGGTGGTCGCGTAGCCCTCCGCCAGCAGCCCCCCTCCCTCCGCGTCCAGCACCGCGGCCCTCACCACGGCCCCCGGCGCGTCAGACCCTGCGTAGGCGCGCACCGCCGTCACGCGGCCCGCCCCGGCGAACGCCAGCGCCTGTCGGCATGGCAGGTCGAGGGCGAGGGTGTCGGAGGCGGGCAGCGGGCCCTGGGCGGTGACGGGTCCCAGCGCGCCCGGCACCACGTCGGCCGTGCTCAGGGTGGGGGCGTGGTGTCCCAGGCCCAGCGCGCGCCGCAGCCCCGACTCGGCGGCGTGCACGACACAGGGCCGGTCGGCCAGGAGGCGCACGCGGTTGGCCAGCTCGGCGGGGGTGGTGGAGGGCCGGACGAGCACGGTGGCGGGGGCGACGGCGGTGGCCAGCGCCGCGTTGAGCGCCTCGACCAGCTGCAGAATGTTGTAGTCGGCGGGGGGGACGGCGACGGTCGTCTTGCCGTGGCCGGCGTCGAGGACGAGGGTGTTGGCGCCGCGCTCCACCAGGTACTCGGTGCGTGGCAGGGTGGCGTCGATGAGGTCGAGGCCCACGACGTTGCGGAAGGGCGCGTTGAAGGCCACCTCGTACTCGTGTGGCTCGGGGTAGACGGCGGTGTCGCGGCGCGCGGAGTCGACGACAAACAGGAAGGACTCTTCGCTGGCGTGCTTCCTGAGGTAGTGCACGTCGTCCATGCTCGCCGCCTGAATTTTTTATTCGGGCGTTGGACATGAAGGCGGGCACGTGGCTGCTGGTCGCGCTGGCGGCGTGGGCGGTGGCGAGCTGGGCGCGGGGGTACGCGCGGGAGCGGGTGGCGCGCAACCTGCCCTCGGGGGTGCGCCCGCCGCCGCCGGAGCTGCGGGGGCTGTCGTCGCAGCTGCACGACGAGTGCGTGGAGGCGCTGCGGGGGTTTGCGGCCGCGTACCGGCGCTCGTTCCAGCACGGGGGGTGCTCGAAGGAGGCGGTGCTGGGCATGCACAGGCTGCGGCAGCGCGCGCTGGGCTGCATGTACGGCCTGCGCATGCGGCTGCCCAACGACCTGGAGGCCGAGGCGGCGCTGACGCGGCAGATCGAGGACACGGACGCCCTGCTGCGCGCGTACGTGGCGGAGGTGCAGGGGCGGTGCGCGGAGGCGGCGCTGCTGCACCCGGGGCCCATCGACGACGCGTTCTATCGGCAGCACTACCGCGCGTTCAACGACGAGGGCGCTTAGAAGGGGCCGGTGAAGAAGGGGGTTGGCGAGCCGTCCTGGTACTGGATCTTGCCGGGGCCGAACTCGTTCTCCCAGTCCTGCATGGAGCCGTCGCCCGCCGCCTGGGCGTCCTCCACGGTGTCGTCGTCGTCCTCCTCCTCATCGTCCTCATCGGGGGCGGGCACGATCTCCGGCACGCGGGTGGCCGCTGCCATGGCCGCCGCCTCCGCGTTGGCCCGCGCCACCGCCGCCGCGGCCGCCTTGCTCTGCGCGCTCTTGGCCAGCATGATGACGAGGATGATGGCGATCACCGCGGCCGCCACCAGCAGGACCTTCTTGTTCTTGGCCACCCACGCGCGGACTGCACCCATCGTGCGTCTGATGTGGTGTGGCATCCAAAAAAAAAATGTGGGCCGGACTTCACCACCCCCCCATGGTTTGGAAGCACCCAGAAACCGGCCGCATCTACGAGAGCCACTACGGAAACCGGTGCGTGGTCGCGCGCGGCAAGGCGTTCGAGACGCGCGGCAACCTGCTGGCCAAGGACCTGCTGTTCAACCCCAAGACCGGTCGGTGGGTGTCCAAGCGCAAGCACGTGTGGGGCAAGAAGCACGGCAAGAAGCAGCTGGCTGACGCGGGCTACGGCCTGTTCACGCCGGGCGCGGCGGGCCAGGTGACGCGCGTGGCCAAGCGCCGCGGCACCACCAGGCGCGCCGGCACCAAGCGCTCCCTGTTCTGATCTTCTTCACTTGTTACACGGGCTGTTACACGGGCTGTTACACGGGCCGTTGTTGTGGCTGCTGGGGCTGCAGGATCTGGACGCCCATCGTGCGGACGAGCAGGTTGTGCGACACCAGCGGCTTGGGGCGGCGCAGCTTGAGCATGTTGTTCTGCGCGGTGGCGTCCCTGAACGACACGTCGCGCTGCATGTCCTGGTGCGACGGCCGCTCCCGCAGCTGCGCCGGCACCTCCTCGACGACGGGGCGCTGCAGGATCATCTTGGGCGGCAGCACCATCACGCCGCGGTCGCACCCCCGGAACTGCTCGATGGTCATGGCGCCCCCGAAGGCCTGGAGCGCCAGCCGCGGGGGCGCCGCCTGGATGCCCTCGAGCAGGCCCGTGCACCGTCGCCTGAACAGCGTGATGAGCGTGGCGTTGACGTGGCGCGCGTACGACCCCGACTCCATGTTGTACCGCTTCATGCAGGCCCAGGAGCAGAAGGTGCCGACGACGTGGAAGAGGTCGCGGCGGGGGTCGTGCTGCGTGGGCATGGGCAGCGGGGGGCCGTCGAAGGGGTGGCAGCAGTGCCAGCACAGGGTTGTGGTGGAGGTGGGCCAGTCGCCCCGCTCGACGACGCGCACGGCTCGCGGGTCGCCCCCCGCGCCGGCCGCCCGGGCGATGGGAAGCCGCTTGACCTGCGACTGTGCGGCGGCGGGCACCAGCAGCGGGGTGTCGATGGTCCCATCGGCCAGCGCGGCCGCGCCCGGGCTGGGGGCCGCTGCGTGCGCCGGCATTGGGGTCGGCGCGCCCGCCGCGTGCCTTAAGCGCTTGGCAGCTGCGCCAGCTCCGCCAGCTCGTCGATGGCGGCCTCGATGGCCTCGATCTCCTCGCGCGACAGGTACTCGAACTCGGCGTCCCGGTCGCGCGCGAAGGTTTTGAGTGCCTCGGGCGGCCCAAACATCTGCACCTTGCAGTAGGAGCTGCCGCGCACGTTCTGCCAGCCGAACTGCGACATGTACAGCAGCGTCTTGTAGTGCTCGTCGGCCTTGGCGGAGTTGCGCGAGATCTCCACGACGCGCTTGACGGGGCCGTACTGCTTGACCCACAGCGAGGACGAGGGCGTCATCAGCTTGTGGTCCAGCAGGCGGGTGTAGGGGTTGTCGGTGTTGCCCACGTAGAACTTGTCCTCCTGCAGCTGCAAGACGTAGGTGTAGTACTTGGCGGCGGGGTCGCGCTTCACCCGCGCGTACTCGTTCCGTATTTCAAGAGACAGGCGCGCGCTGTGCAGCAGCTTGGGCAGCAGCGGCAGCAGCGGCTGCAGCGCCATCGTGGGGCGGAGGCGGGGAATGCGGGCGCGGGCGGCAGTCTTGCCTTAAATCACGACGCCGCCCCCGAACGCGCCGCCTCCCCTCTTGGCGTTGTACATGCTGACGCCAATGGCCGCCGCCGCAAACACGCCCGCGACGCTCGCGACGATGCCGGCCGTCTTGCCGCAGTTGCCGTCGCCGTCCGCGGCGCACCTGCCCGCCACGATCGAGGCGATGAAGCTGATGATGCAGCTGAGCAGCGCCACCGCGACCATGCCGTACGTCATCTTGCCGACGCCTCCTGCCATTGTCTGTGTTGTGCTAGCGCTCAGAGAATAATTTACACGGGCGAATATGAAATATCAATCAAAGGGGTGAATGAAATGAAACGGGTTGGTCATCAGCAGCCGTAGTCGCCGTCGCCCTCCATGGGCTTCCAGACGACGCCACGTGAGCGGTCTTCCGGCGGGTACGTCGTGATCCACCGCCGCCCGTCAGGCTGCTTGTGCACCAGCGTCAGCTGCCGCGCCCCGCACCCTTGCAGCAGCATGACGAGCTGCGTGCGCAGGCGGCCAGTGTCGTACGCAAAGTAGGCGGAGCACGCGCAGATGTGCATCTTGGGGAAGTACGCCAGCACGGTCTTGACCACGTCCAGCGGGCAGAGCGCCAGCTCCCGGATGAACATGCGGTCCTCGCGGATCCTCAGGAACTCCGACTCGTACCAGGTGGACTTGAACAGCCGCTCGCGCATGTCGCGGTTGTGTCGCATCAGCTCCAGGAAGCTTGTGGTCTTGGGGTCCAGCAGCATGCCCCGCACGGCGTTTGGGTGGTACACGGGGGACACGCCGCGATCGTAGGTTGTGTGGCCGGTGTAGCTGTGCAGGTTGAGGGGGGCCTCCAGCATCCTGCGGTCCGCGTCGGTCGGGCGCCAGTCCGCCAGCGAGGGCTCCGGGCAGGTGGGGCTGGAGGGGCTGGAGGGGTTGGAGGTGCTGGAGTGGGCGCTGGGGGCGGCCATGTTGGTGGGGGCGTCTGAAAGAAGAATAGGTGGAATGGGCGGGGTGCGCGCGGTAGGCCGGCTTATATAGACGGGCGCGGGCCATGCGCTGGCCATGCGCTGGCCATGCGCTGGCCATGCGCGTCAGGGCTTAAGGGCCCCGTCGCCACGCCGCGGCAATGGCGTCGCTGATCAGGGACTCCCACAGCCTGCTGGCATGCCTGATGCGCATGCGTGTGACCAACGATGCTGTGGTGTTCTGGAACGCGTCCCGGGAGTTCCGCGTCATGCTACGCAACGACCCCGTGGACGAGGAGAGCGGCGTGCTGGCGTTCGACGCGTGCATCCTGCCCGACGACAGCGACGACGAGGATGACGACGAGGGGGGCTGCCCGGTGCGGCGCGCGCTGCAGCTGGAGCACGACGGGTACGACGAGGACGGCGTGTTTGTGGTGGAGGCGCAGTCGTACCGGCTGGAGGAGCTGACCCGGCGCCCCGACCTGCTGGACGGCGCGGTGGAGCGCATCAACACCGTGTACAACTACGTGGTGTGCAAATGCGGCGACTACTTCATCAAGGACGGCGCGCCGCAGTGCCTGTACTGCCAGCTGACGCAGGACTCGGCGGCCGACGCGACCAAGCACCTGTGCCCCATCTGCCTGGAGACCGGACCTGCGCGCCACATGGCCCGGCAGCCGTGTTGCAGCCAAATGATGCACTCCCGCTGCCTGGCGGTGTGGAAGTCGTCGGGCAGGAACGCCACCTGCCCCATGTGTCGCGGGTGACGACAGAACTGCCCGGTAGTAGGTTTGGCGCACGGCCAGCGCACGGCCAGCGCACGGCCAGCGCACGGCCAGCGCATCCTCCTCCGCCCCTTTTTCAAGCGGCTGTCTCCCACACGGCATTGTTTTTCTCTCTCACTGTCGCTGTCACCATGGCAGCGCGGCCCGCACAGACGCCGCTGGGGCAGTTGCTGCCCACCTCGCCCATCTACGCCGGCATGCACCAGCTGGTGACGCAGGGCCGGCACCTGTTCGAGGCAGAGAGCGCCTCCTTCTTCGCCGTCCCGGGCGTGGCGGAGGCGGAGCGCACGTTCCCATACCTGCGCGCGCCCGTCCTGCCGCCGCCGCCGCTCCACATCCCGGCCATCCCTCCCATCCCTCCCAAGGCAGCGGCGCGGCGCGTCTTTGTGGGCCAGGAGCTGCACCCGCGGGTGCCGCTGTTCACCCCGCAGCAGGCGCGGCACGAGACGTTCGAGCCTGTGCAACCGTGAGTTCTTGTGTTGCCCGCGGCGGATGTGCGAGCCACGGCCACTCACCGCCCCCGCCCCCCCTGCCGCCGCCCGCCTGCAGCACCGACAACGCCAACGTGTGCTCGCTGAACGTGGGCTCCGCGGCGATGCTGGCGGCCTCGGCCCTGCACGGCGCGGGGTTGCTGGGCTGCGGCGCCGCGGCGTGCCAGGCCTTGCAGCTGGGCGCGTCCGCCGACACCGACCCGGGCGGCCAGCGCCGGGTGCGCGCCCTGCTGTCGGCCCTGCTGTCCAGCGGCGTCCCCCTGCTGGTGGCGACGGGCCTGAAGACGCGGCAGGCGGCCGAGGACGCGTGGAAAAGCCTGCACGGCAACCTGACGAACGGCTCGGTGCTGCTGCTGGTGGACGACGCGCAGAACGTGGTGGGCCTTGGGCAGCCGGTGGGAGGCGTCGTGCGGGGTGGTGAGGAGCAGGCAGTCGTCGGCGACCAGCTGGCGGAAGCCTCGCGCCGGGCCAGGGGGCGTCGCGAACTCGCGCAGCAGGTCGGCGACGGGGTCGGGCGGCGGGGTGGCCAGGACGTGCGCGACGAGGCTCGCCACGGCCTCCTCCACCACCCCCGCCACCACCTCCTGCATCTCGCGCGCGGCCTGCAGGTCGAGGCGCGGAACCACGCGGCGCCACACGTCCAGGCACAGCACGTCCGCCATGCCGCCTCCGCGCGCGTGCCTTCTCTAAGACTCTTGATCATCAACTGGGATGACGAGGTCCCGCCAGCGTCGGTACGCGGGTGCGGGGGGCGGGGGCGGGGCCGGGAGCTGGGGGCACGCGAGGCCCTGCACGTCCTTGAGCCACCGCGCCGCCTCGAGGGCCGCCGGGAACGCGTCCGGGCCCTCGATCACCACCATCCAGCTGTTGTAGGTGACGGGCAGGAAGAGCGCGGCGCCGGGGGGCAGGGGTCGGTCCCTCAGCCGGGCGTTGACGCGCACGGCCACCCCGGGGAACCACGCCTCGTAGCGCTGCAGGTGCTCCGGGTCGAACGCGACATACACGGCGGGCATGGAGGAGCGAAAGAGCCTCCACTCGGGGCAGTACTCGACGTTCATGCCAGGCAAGGCATCGACGCCGGGGTCGCCGTCGAACAGCCTGACGCGCATCGACGAGGAGACGGCGGCCTCCTGGCACACCCCCGCGACAATTGTGCCGGCGCTCAGCCGCGGTGGGACCGCCTGTCGTGGTGGGGGCTGGCGTCGCGCTTGTCGTACCACTTCCACCAGGGGTCGCCGGGCCTGCCGTAGGTCTTGTAGCGCCACCACCAGTCGTGGGGGCCGTAGTAGGGGTCGTAGTAGCCGCTGTCCCAGTAGACGACGGGTGCGACGCCGCCCACCTGGTAGGAGATCTGGGGGGTCGATGGGGGCGCGGCGGGGGGCGCGGGCGGCGGCGGGGGCGGGGGCGGGGGCGGCGACGACGGGGGCACGGGGTCGGCCACCACCTCTTCCTCATAGTCGGCGCCCTCCTCCGCTGAGTAGACCTCGTCCGCTGCCGGCTGGTTGTTGTTGCCCTTGAACAGCAGGAAGCACGCGATGCCGCAGATGATGCAGGCCAGGATGAAGGCTCCCCACGCGTAGCGCCGGTTGGAGAAGTTCATGCCGGCCATCCGCGCGTGCGCGATTGATACCCCTCCCCCCGAAAAAAATACGGCGGCGCGCGTCTGAGGCCCGATACCCTTCTGTGTGCGCTGCTGTAACCACCCATGGCCGCTCAACCGAAGCACTACGCGGCCGGCATCCTGCCCATAACGTGGTACGAGGACACGGCGCTGTTCCTGGTGGGCCGGGACCTGCGCGACGACACCTTCAGCGACTTTGGCGGCAAGTGCGAGAAGGTGGACCGGAACGACGCCATGAACACGTCGGTGCGGGAGTTCTTCGAGGAGACGCTGGGCATGGTGCTGCCCGCCAAGGCCCTCCGCCAGCGCATGCAGCCGCACAACTGCCTGTGCCTGCGCTCGCGGACCCAGAACGGGCACCCCTACTACATGTACGTGGTGGAGGTGGCCTACATGCCGCACCTGCGCAACGCCTTCCTCAAGGCCCTCGGCTTCCTCAAGTACCGCAACCTGCACAAGCTGTACGTGGAGAAGACGGACGTGCGGTGGGTGACGTGGCAGACGCTGTGCAGCGCCGACCTGCCCAAGCGCCCCGTGTTTGCCAGCACGATCGCGCAGCACCGCGACACGCTGGAGGCGGTGGCCGCCCGTCGCCTGTCGTGGTCGCAGGCCTGGTGCTGCCTGTCGTACGACGGCACGACCCAGAAGTGCACGAAGGGGGCCAGCTCCTCCTCGTCCTCGTCGTCGTCCAAAGGCAAGAAGAAGACGAAGAAGACGAAGAAGCCGGGCAAGAAGACGGGCAGCCAGACCGCCGCCGACGACGACGCTGCAGGCACCTCCGGCGACGACGAGCCCAAGCCCAAGAACAAGAGCAGCAACGGCGGCAAGAGCGGCAAAGCGACGTACCACTATTACAAGGGCGGAACAAGCGACCCTTCGACGCTGTACTGCGCCAATAAGCTGAAGGGCAAGTGGCCCAGCTTACAGAAGAAAATACATATGTGGACGGCGTGGTGTGCCACGGACAGCCCGCCGTGTGGAGACACCATCACCGTCACCAACACGAAGACGGGGACCACGTCACAGGCCATTGTGGTTGACAAGTGTGGCGGCGGGGACGGCAATGTGCTGGACCTGGATCCGGGCGTGTTCAACAAGCTCGACAGCGACGGAGCCGGGGTGCGGGATGGCAAACTCAGCGTTTCCATTAGTTGAGCTTTGTTGTTACACGAATCAGGTTGTCGCAACCAGACCATGGCTCGCGAGCAGGGCGTCGTACATCCGCTCCTCGTCGACGCCGAAGCACGCGTAGGTGCGGGCCGCCGCCTCGTCCCGCACCCGCGCCGCCACCGCCGCCCGCGTGGGCATGCCGGCGTACACGCGCTCCAGCGCCGCGGCCTTCAGCACCAGCCGGTACGCGCGCTCCGTCCTGACCACATCCTGGGGGTCGATGTCGCACATCTCCAGGATCAGGTCCGCCACGTCCTTCATTTTCTATCTTTTGGTTGCGTGGTGTGTTACACTGTTACACAGCAGACAAGTACAGCGACGCAGCGACGCACGGTCGCGTCCACGGGGGGGCACGTGCTCTACAACGCCCTGCCCGGCCAGACCTGGCGCGTTCACATCGACGGCAGCCGCAAGCTGTGCCAGTCCCCCGCCCCCGTGCTGGTCGCGCAAGCGCCGGCAGCAGCGGCGGCAGCGGTGGCAGCGGCTGCGGCCAAGCCCGTCACCACCCCGCCCCCGACCACCAAGCCCGTCGCGGCTGCGGCCGCAGCAGCGCCGGCATGCGCGGCCTTCGACGCGACGGTGGTGAGCAAGGTGGCGGCCCCCGTGTCCGACGTGCCCACCCGCACCATCGTCACCCTGCGCCTGGCCAACGGGGTCACCGTGGAGGTGCCGGTCGCGGCCACGGGGGGGCACGTGCTGTACAACGCCCTGCCGGGGCAGACCTGGCGCGTGCACGTGACCGTCGACGGCAGCCGCAAGCTGTGCCAGTCCCCCGCCCCCGTGCTGCTCAGCCAGGGCCAGGTGACCACGCCCTGTACCGCCTACGACGCGACGGTGGTGAGCAAGGTGGCGGCCCCCGTGTCCGACGTGCCCAGCCGCGCCATCGTCAACCTCCGCCTGTCCAACGGGGCGAGCGTGCCGGTGCCGGTCGCGGCCACGGGAGGCCATGTGTTGTACAACGCCCAACCGGGACAGACGTGGCGCGTGTACGTCGACGCGGCGGGCAAGATGTGCCAGGCGCCCGCCCCCGTGCTGCTCGGCCAGGGCCCCGTGAACACCATCACGCCCGTCACCACCAAGCCCGTCGTGGCTGCAGCTGCGAACACCACCAAACCCGTCACCACCCCGCCGCCCACCACCAAGCCCGTCACCACCAAGCCCGTCACCACCAAGCCCGTCACCACCAAGCCTGTCGTGGCTGCGGCCATCAGCACCACCAAGCCAGTCACCGCCAAGCCAGTCGTGGCCGCGGCCGCCAACCCCCCAGCAGCCGGCACGTACAACGCCGCCGCGGTAGCAATGGTTGCGGCGTCCAGCCAGTGCAAGGCGGTGAACGTGGTGATCGCGGACCGCAGAGCGTCGCCCGTCGCCGGCAGCCCCGACCGCGCCATCGTGTACCTGCGTCTGCCGACGGGGCATGTCGTGGGGGTGGCAGCTTCGCCCAAGCCGCAGTACCCGCTGCACGCCGCCAAGCCCAACCAGACGTGGCGGGTGCACATGGACGGCGGCAAGGTGTGCGTGACGCCGGTGCCGGTGCTGGTCGCGCAACCCCCCGCGCTCACGCTGGCCACCCTGGTCGTGCTGGGGACGGCCAAGGACCCCATCCCCGAGAGCCCCAACCGCATGCTGGTCCGGGTGCGCACCTCGACGGGCCAGAACATCCTGACGCACGTGGTCCCGGGCAACCCGCTGCACGCCGCCAAGGAGGGGCAGTCGTGGAAGATGCCCATCGACGCGGCCCGCACCGTCTTCCCGTCGCCCGCGCCCGTGCTGGTGGCGGAAGCGCCCAAAACCACGCCGCCCGCGGTCCCGTGCACGGCCGTCAACGCGCAGGTGGTGTGGTCCCAGGATGCGGAGACCCCCGCCTTCCCCAAGCGCAGGCTAATCGCGCTGCGGCTGCCGACGGGCGTGGACGTCAAGGTGCACGCCATGCCGGACCAGCCCCTGCACGCCGCCCAGGCCGACGAGGCGTGGGAGGTGTACGTGGCCGGCGGCAAGGTGTGCATGTCTCCTGCGGCCGTCAAGGTCTCTGCAGCGGAGAAGTGCACGGCAACGTACGCGTCGGTTGTGAGGTACAAACTGGAGCCGAGCCCGCCGCGCGCCGCCGTCACCCTGCTCTTGTCCCTGCCCGCGCTGGTGGAGCGTGTCATATACGCGGCGCCGGGCACACCACTTTTTGACGCCCAGCCCAACCAGGTGTGGAAGGTGTACGCCAGCAGCAGCGGGAAGGTATGCGTGAGCCCCGCGGCCTCGCTGGTCCCGCAACTCAAGAGACTCTGGATGGTTGTCTTGACCGTAACGCCCAATCCCACCGGAACCAAGGCGGTGACAATGAAGACCCCGACGGGTGCGCAGACAAAGGTTACGGTGGACTCCAACAACCGCTTGTATGCAGCCCATCCCGGGCAGGCGTGGATGGTGACCGTCGACGCCGCGCTCAAGGTGCAGCCCGCCCCCGCCCCCGTGCCGGTCACGCCGACCGTTGCCAAGGCGGGGACTGCCGTGGCCAGGGCGGCTGCTCCCCGGGCGACCGCGGTCAACGCAAAGGCGGTGAACGCGGCGGTGGCGGGCGTGCAGGCGGCGGCCGACAAGAGCGTGGCCGTCACCCTGCGCCTGCCCCCCACCATGTGCCCCCAGGTGCTGGGCGTGGCCGCGGCGCCGGGCCAGCCGCTGCACGCCGCCAAGCTGGGCCAGACGTGGCGGGTGTACGTCCACTCCGGCAAGGTGCTCCTCAGCCCGGCGCCGGCCCTGCTGACGGGCCCGGGGTGCGCCGCCGCCAACTCGGCCGGCATGTGCACGCCCTGGGCCGCGATGGTGCAGCGGGTGCGCGAGCACGACAACAAGGTGCGGCAGGTGGAGCTGGCGTTCAACCCGGGCGGCACCAAGCGCATGGACCGCACGTACGCCGCGCGCCCCGGCACCCCCATGTACGACGCCAAGGAGGGGCAGGTGTGGAAGGTGTGGCTGCGCGCCTCCGACTGGAACGTGTGCTACCAGCCCGCGCCCGAGAAGATGCGGGAGAAGTGCAAGAGCCGCGGGGAGCTGCCGGTGTGCCGGTACGACCCCGGCGCGGCCCCCACCGGCACCTGCAGCGCGTGGGACGGCATCGTCACGCACGCGCCCCCGGCCCAGACCAACGGCATCCGCGCCATGAAGCTGGCCTTCCACGTCGACGGGCGGCGCGTGGACCGCGGCATCGACCTGCGCCCCGGCAGCCGCATGTACAGCGCGGAGGCGGGGCAGGTGTGGCGGGTGTGGCTGGACGACGGCAACCGCGCGGTGTGCCACAAGCCCGAGCCCATGCTGTCCAAGCTGAAGTGCGCGTCGACCACCGAGCTGCCGGCGTGCCGCTACGGCGGGTCGGCGCCGGTCAAGGCGGCCGACAGCGCCCCCGCCACCTGCGCCCCCTTCGCCGGCCTGGTCACCGCCATCGCCGGCGACTCGGAGGGCCGCAAGCGCCTGTCGCTCACGTTCCACATCGACGGCCGCAAGCTTGAGCGCAACTACCTGGCCACCGAGGGCACGGCGATGTACGGCGCGGAGGTGCACCAGGTGTGGAAGGTGCCGCTGGACACGGCGGCGGGGCACACCGTCTGCTACTCGCCGCCGCCCTCGCTGATGCGGACCAAGTGCTCGTCGGCCGACGACCTGCCGGTGTGCCAGTACGTCACGGGGCTGCCCGCGGGCTTCATGCCGCAGGAGAGCCGGCGGGGCAGCGCGGACGCGGGCCCGCTGGTGACGGTGTGGAGCCGCACGTCCACCACGCCCCCCGGCTACTCCGGCTGCTACTCCAACATGGAGCAGCTGGTGTGCCGCAAGGACGACGGCACCGTCAGCGGCGTCGGTCTGGCGGACTCGCAGCCCCGGTGATTTTTTTCTTCTGGGCCCTACAGCAAGCACAGGATGACGGGAGCGCCCGTGAGCCAGACCGACCAGCAATACCGCGCGCTGCTGGAGGCGGCAAACAAGGTGGGCGACCAGCCGCGCGACGACGCGACGGGGGCCGCCCTCGCCACCGCCGCCCCCGGCCTCAAGGTGGACGTGGTGCTGGACAACCAGAACGGCGCCGACAACCGCAACAGCGCCGGCGGGTACGGCTACGGCGGGTGGGGCTACCCCGGCTACGGGTGGGGCGGGTACGGCTACACCGGGTGGGGCTACCCCGGCGTGGGCGGCGTGGTGGCGCCCGGGGTGGTGCTGCCGGGCGGCGGGGGCGGGGTGGCCGCGACCGAGGTGCCCACCGCCAGCCCCACGCCCATGCCCACGTCGCTGGGCCCCTCCCTCGCGCCCCTGCCGGCCCCGATGCCCACCGTGCCCCCAAGCCGGAGGGAGGCCGAGGTGGGCACCCGCTTCTGCATGGGCAACGGCACGTTCACCGCGGTGCTCATCATGCTGCTGGTGGCCAGCTCGCTCGCGGCGCTGGGCTACTACATCTGGCGCAAGAAGGGGGCGGCAGCGAGCGGCGGGGGCGGCGGCGGCAACCGGCTGTCCAACAACCTGGGCCCCCTGAACCTGGGGCTGGGCGCGAACCGCATGCGCTGAGCCCGCGCGCGCCAGGTCAGCCCCCGCGCGCCGCCGCACCCCCTTTACTCTTTATTCCCTTCTCCGCCTTCACCAGTCTCACCTGCCATGACGGCTGTTCTGTCCCCCGCGCGCGCCATCCCCCGGTACTTTGAGGCGGATGGCGCGAGCGACAAGAAGCGCGGCGGCGGCAGCTGGGCCAACGACCTGCCGCGCGACGTGCTGCTGGCCATCGTGGAGGAGACGGGGGAGGAGCAGCCCGTGAAGTTTGCCAGCGTGTGCCGCGGCTGGCGGTGGCTGCTGGACGCCCCCGACACGCGGCGCACGCTGGTGTTCTCCACAAACGCCACGCGGCAGCGGGCGCTGGTGCGGGCGCTGCGCAGCTTCTCGCTGTTTGTGTGCCGCCGCCCGCCCGTGACCCGGGAGCTGGTGGTGCTGTACGCGTCGTGGGAGGCCGCCGCGCCCTACGTCGCCGCCGCGCTGGCCCCCGCGCTGACGCACCTGGCGGGGGTGCTGGAGGGCGTGACGCTGCCGCACCCGCACACGGCCGCGCTGGCCAGCAGCCCCTTCTTCGACTTGTGCGCGCGGCTGGAGTACCTGAGATGCGCCGTCACCACCGACCTGGACCTGTCGGGCGTGGGCTCCCTGCGCTTCGTCGACGTGGTGCTGGACGGGCGGGAGGCGTGCCACCTGGCCCTGCCCGACTCGCTGGCGACGCTGCGGGCGCGCGTGACCGACGGCGCCAACCCCGCCATCCTCACATCGCTGCTGGCGGAGCTGCCCTACCTGCACCGCCTGCGCACCTTTCGTCTGGAGACGGAGCACGAGTGCGAGGTCGACGCGGACAGCCTGCCGCCCACGCTGACCACGCTGGTGCTGAGCGGGGAGGCGCCCATCCACCTCGTGCTGCCCACCGAACACACCTCCCCCATGGCCGCCAGCCTCGAGATGCTCAGCCTGGACCACTGCCGGCTGTCGGCCCACGCCCTCGCGCGCTTCCTGCACGGGTGAGTGAGACATACACACGTACACACATGCGTCTCACACGCGTCTCACAAGCGTCTCACGTGCATACATCTGGGCTGCCCCGCACGCAGGTGCCCCCGGCTGCACGCCCTGGCCCTGACGCACTACCGCGTGAACGACGTGCCCGACGGCCTGGTGGACGTGCGGCACCTTCCCCTGCGCGTGGCGGCGGTGGTGCAGAGCCCCAGCGGCTGCAGCATGACGGTGCTGCTGCCGCGCGGCATCCGGGTGCTGACGGTGGGCCAGGACGACCTGCACGTGCTGCACCAGCCGGGCGTGGCGGACGACCTGCGCGTGCTCAAGCTGCCCCAAGCCGCCAGCATGGACATGGCCACCCTGGACCTGCTGCCGCTGGGCACGGTGCGGCGCGTGCACGTGTCCACCTGGCACCTGTCGCCCGCCATGGCCGCCCGCCTGGGCCAGCGGTGCCCGCGCGCCGACATAGTGTTTCAGCAGACCGTGCAGGCCGACGTGGAGGTGGACGACGCCGCCGCGCTTCTGTGAAATTTTGTTGTGGCCCGTGTAACACATGAGCGCCTCGATCAACACAAACAACCGAAGGAACAACAGGTCCAACAGCGCCAGCGGTCCCAGCGGTCCCAACAGCGCCAGCAACATCGTCAGCTTCCTGCTGCAGCTGCAGATCGGCGTGAAGATGTTCCACTGGCAGACGCGGTCGTACGCGGCGCACGCGGAGGCGGGCAGGCTGTTTGACAAGATCATCGCGCTGACCGACGAGATCGTGGAGCAGTACATGGGCGTGTACGGCCGCCCGCGCATGGCCGCCGACGCCGCCGTCGCGGTGCCCAACATGACCAAGGCGGCGATGCAGGAGGCGCTGCGGGCCGGCATCGAGTACCTAGGCCGCCGCATGCCCCCCGACGCCCACATCCGCAACCTGTGCGACGAGCTGGCGGGCGAGATGGCCAAGGCACTCTACCTGCTGACCATGCGCTGACGGGCCGGCGGTGGCCCTTGCTGGTTGGGTTGCCGGTTGGGCGTTCGCTCCCGCTTGCGAGTCGCGTTGGCGTTGGCAAAGATGTTCCACGGGATGTTGTCGTCGGATTCGCGGGTGCCCTTGCGCCGCGGCTTCCACGCGAACTCGGGGGCGGGGGTGAAGGTGACGTTCACCAGCCTGTACTGGCTTTCCTCGCCGTCCTCGTTGAACGAGTATGCGTTCTCGTTGATGTCCAGGTACTCCTCCCCGTCGTCGCCGTACTTTTTGACCTGTAGGGTACCGGGCGGCAGCAACACCTCGTGCTCGCCCGGCATCCCGACGTCGCTCCACCCAAGGTCGGCCCACCGCTTGACGGCGGGGTGGCGATCCCTCTCGTTCTTCCCCACAAACCAGACCCATGGAGTGCCCCGCGCCACGTCGTCCAGCATCAGCCTGAACACCACGGCCAGCTCGTCGTTGCTGTTGCTGCCGGTCGGCACCTTGCGGGTGAACGCCTGGAAGCCCTTGTCGGACCACCCGCCGCGGTCCAGGAGTTTCTTGTACTGGCTGGGCGTGAGAAACACGATACGGTGCAGGGGGTTGGGCGAAGCGCGCTGCGGCCGGGCGGGGGCGCGGAGGGCGTGGCGGGTCATGTACGTCTGCAGCCACGCCGAGTTGCGCGACGCCTTGGAGACGACGCGCGGAGGGGCGTTCTTCTTCGGGGGTGTGCCGCGACGCACGTTCTGGATGTGTGTGAACATGTAGGAGACCCAGGACGACAGCGCCCCGCCTCTGCGCACAAGGTCTCGTTTCTTGGGCGCGCGGCGGAACCACTTGTCCAGCTGTGGGAAGCGACCCTGTGCCGCGAGGTCGTCGAGGTAGTCCACGGGCTTCGTTGCGGGGTCGTTGTAGAAGGTGAGCGGCTGCAAGTCGGAGCGGGGCATGCCGGGCCATGTGGGCGGCAGCTGGTCGCGGTACATGTCGAAGGTGCCGCGGGGGGCTCGCACGTACGCGTCCAGGGCGGCAGACACGTTGCGCGCGCGGCTGGCGGAGTACAACGCCTGGAACGCCTCTTTCTTGGTGGTCTTGGTGGTCTTGGCGGTCTTTGCGGACATGGATGCGAGGTGACGCGATTTTTTTGGGCCCCCCCATGCGGGTCCCATGCGGGTCCCATGCGGGTCCCATGCGGGTCCCATGCGGGTCCCATGCGGGCCATTGCCGCGCCATGGCAACGGCTGCTGCACTTATAGGCCTTATAGGCTGGGTGTGTGTGCTGCAGCCACACTTCCCACATTTTGTCGGCTTGCGCGCGCGATGGACGATGTGCGGGTCTACCTGCGGATGGTAGACTCCCGCTTCCTGCGGGTGGGCCACACCATGGTGCTGCCCCAGTTCGCAATCGACGGCCGCACGGGGCGCGTGGTCAACCTGGTGGTGAGTTCTGCAGGGGGGAGGGTGTGCAGCCTGTCGCCAAACCTACTATGTGAGTCAGCCCCCGTGCGCGTCAGCCCCCCATGTGAGTCGGCCCCCGTCACTCCTTCCCCACAGCCGGGCCAGTTTGTGCACGTCTACGTGGTCAGGCTCGACTGCGCGGACGGCGACCTGCTGGTCTGGGCGTGCGACTGCTGCGACATGGATGCCAGCGGCGCCTTCCTGGAGCAGACCGACGCCTCCCTGGTCAGCTGCCGCGACGTGGCCTGCCATCACCGCTGCGTGCACTCGCGGGCGGCGGAGCAGCTGCTGAGCCGCGAGGAGAAGGCCAGGCTGGCGGCGGGGCAGCCGGCGGTGCGGTCGCTGGCGGACCACCCCCTGGCCACCCCCGGCGACGTGATGTGGCTGGAGCAGCGGGACCAGGGCTGGGTGGTCAGCGCGGCGGTGGCGGCCACGGGGGTCAGCGCCCGCCGCGTGTACCACCTGGCGGCGGCGGACAGCCTGGTGTCGTGCCCCAGCTGCCCGCGCTGGCGCCACCACTGCCCGCACGTCCGGCAGCTGCGGGAGGTGCGCGGCGGCAGGGGCGTGCTGCCGGCCCTGGACGCCCTGCGCTTTGCCAGCGAGGACGAGGCAGGCGCCCCCGCAGACCCCCCGCCGCCCGCAGCCCCAGCCCACGCCAGCCGCATCCTCAAGTGCGCGTCGTGGCGGGAGCGGCTGCTGCACGAGCGCGTGCCCGAGCCCCCGCCCGGCCACCCCCTGCCCCCCTGCTACTGGTGCCGGCAGCAGCAGCGGCAGCTGGCGGC